>Ga0308169_10001114_pt1 | contig 33124 bp, 23 predicted proteins | sample PhyBR1_2_FD_202139 | JGI IMG/M metagenome (GOLD analysis project Ga0308169, IMG submission 202139) | Phyllosphere microbial communities from UC Gill Tract Community Farm, Albany, California, United States - DLSLSB.R1 | ecosystem: Host-associated > Plants > Phyllosphere > Unclassified | place...
GCTACGTCCAGGCGCAGGAGCCCGAAAAGCAGCGCGAGGCGCACGCCGCGTTCGTCGCCGCGCTGCGCGACGCCCACCGCCAGTGGTTCATCGGCAAGGGCGCGCCCTGGGCGCGCGGCGAGCGCTTCGGCTGGGTCGAGGCGGCGCTCGGGCCGTGGGTCGCGCGCTTTGCGCTCCTCGAGACGCACCGCGGGTTCAAGGCCGCCGATGTCGGCGACGAGTTTGCGGCCTGGGCGCAGAGGGTGCTCGAGCGGCCGAGCGTGAGGGCGACGTCGAGCTTGGCCGAGAACTACGAGAGCGTGTACAGGTGCGCTGGCTCTTCCTCCCCTCTCTCTCTCTCTCGCTCGCGCGCGTTCGACTTGGGGACGGGCCCGCTCACGCTTTGTCCCTCACGCTCGCAGGCGCTACTTCGAGGACACGGCCGAGAGCGAGGTGGCCAAGGCGACGCGCAAGGGCGAGTGGCTCAAGTAGCGCGTGCATCGTCGCCGTCGAGCAACCTCTCTGATCAGCAGGTCCGAGCGCGCGCACAGCATCTCTGTCGAGAGCGTCTCGAGAGCGAGAGCGACGAGCGCGAGAGCAGAGCACGACGGCTGGACGAATGATACGCTGGCCGTGAGGAGTTCGTGCGCGCTGTGCGAGCATGAGAGCGCGCGCCCGAGCGCGAGCGAGAAAGAGCTTCTCTGGCCTCGAGCTGGTCCTCCCTCTCTCGCACTCCGCTGCTCGAACCGCTCATTGCGCCCGCTCGTCAGCTACCAACAACCTCGATCCTCGTCCCTCCCGGCTCCTCCCCCTCGGCGTCGTCCTCCCCAACCCGGTGCAAGACGACCTCGACCCCGACCCGGTGCAGGTGCGTGTTCTCCGGGCGCGCCAGGCGCGGCGAGGCGACGCACGAGAGGAGGAGGCGCTGAGGCTGGGGAGCGGGAGGAGCGGCGCCAAGGGGAGGAGGGGAGGCGGGCGGGACTGCGCGCGCGCGAGGGAGGGCGTCAGCTCGGCGCTCGAGCGGGCGCGCCGAAAGGCAGAGAGACGAGCGGGACGCACTGATCTCTACCTCGCCGACGTAGTCGGAGAAGCGCTCTAGGACACGCCCGAGCGCCATCGAGTTGCGCTCGCCGCCCGTCGGCGGCGCACCGGCCTCGCCCTCGTCGAACGAGCGCTTCTTGCCCTTGGGCTTGGCCTGGAGGCGCGCGGGGAGGAGCGAGAGCGAGGCGTGCGCTGCAAGCGGGTCGAGGACGACGAGGAGGGGTGGGCTGTGAGGGAGAAGTCAGGCGAGAAGGAGGGAGGGATGGCAACAAGGGGGACGAGCGTACCTGGATCCGAGGCGGGCGCAGCTCGTTAGAAAGTGCGCAATCATCGAGGCGTAGGCGTCGATGCCGCACCTGTGAGAGCAAGAGAGTCAGCTGAGAGGCTCGGGGCGCAGAGAGCGAGCCCAGAGGAAGAAGCGGACGCACCCCTCGTTGGCCGGCTCGTCGAGGTAGTCGCTCGGCGAGTGCAAGACGACGAGCGTCGGGTCGTACGGCATGCAGCTCGGGTCGACGAGCTTCTTGGCGCCCGAGTCGAGGTAGGCGGCTTGTGCGTCGGGCGCGTGGCGGCTCGAGAAGGTGTGCACGGTCGAGAGGAAGTAGGTGAGGTGGGCCGACGAGGGGAGGTATCTGCGGGCAAGGGGGTCAGCCGCATGCTCCACCATGATCGTCTCGACGCTGTAGAAGAGGAGAGAGAGGACGCACCGGATGTCGACCTTGTCGAGGAGCCGGATCGTCTCGGCGTCTCGCCTCGAGCCAAAGAGCGAGACGTCGCCCTCCCTTGCGAGCTCGTCCCGCAGCGCAGCCTCGTCCGGTGTCAGGACAAGCACTCGACGCTGCTGCTCGACCGACCGCCTGCCCGTGCCCAGCTCGTCGCCGTGCTCATCGCCGCTGTCGTCGGGCGCGGCCGAGAGGTCGAGGTCATCGTCGTCCCGCGCGCGCTGCTTGCCTCGCGCTCGCGCCGAGAGTGGGCGGCTTGGCGGATGAAGCTCGCTGTCGGTGCCGCGCAGGTGGTCGAGGGCGAGGTGGAGGAGCGAGCTGGAGGGGAGCGGGCCGATGAGGGCGAGGGACGAGGCGGGGAGGGCGAGGGGCGTTTGGCCTGCGGTCGAGGTGGAGGGGAACAGGCCGAGCAGGTCGATGTGCGGTTCGTGGAGCATGCAGGTGCTACGTGCGGGTGGTCAGCGAGAGCGGAGGAGCTGGCAGCGGCAATTCCGCGGATCCGGTCCAGGGTGACCGGCGAGCTCTCGGCGGACGCAGGTCGGGGCTGTGCGCGGCTTCGCTTGAGCTGTTGCTCCCCTCTTCAGGCCAGCCACTGCCCCACTCGACATGGGCGAGATCGCAAAGTGCTGGCCCCGGCGACGCCGGACGGCGACGACGACGACGAGTTGGATGATCGTCTCGCTCTCCTTGCTCTTGCTCTCCTCCCTCTCCCTCCCTCGCTCCCTCCTCGTGCTCGTACTCGCTCCCACCTCGAGCACAGTACTCAGCCTACAGACACAGCCAGCACCTCACCCTGTCCGTACCCTCCCTCCCCACCCGCTCGCTCAACTTGCCCCTCGCTGACCCCCGCGCCTCCTCGTCACGCAGCACCCGCTCCACCCATGGCCGACGCCGCCTCGTACGACTCGGGCCAGTACACCGGCTGGGACGCCGCACCCGACCCTGCCGCCGCACCCACCACGACCGCCGCCGCCTGGGACACCTGGACCGCCGACTCGCCGCCCACCTCGGCCGCCGCCGACCAGGACTGGACCCCGACGACGACCACCCAGGCGTGGACCGAGCAAGCTTGGACGCCGACGACTACGACGAGCGCGGCGGCGAGCTCATGGACGACCACCACCGCCGCCTGGTCCTCCCCTTCTTCCTCCTCTCCCACCTGGACCCAGCCTTCCTCGTCCTCGCCGACCTCCTCCTCGACGACCGCCATGGCCACCTCTTCCACCTCTTCATCATCGTCCTCCTCGCCCGCCTCGAGCCCGACCCTCGCCGCATCCTCGTCCACCTCGTCGTCCGACCGGTTCGCGACCGTCTCGCGCTACTCGAACCCGTCCCAGGCCGCCCTCGCGTCCGACGCCTCGGGCAACGGCACCAGCTCGGGCTCGCCCTTCAAGATCTCGTACCTCATCCCCGTCTTTGTCGGCCTGCCCATCATCGCCGCCTTCGCGCTCGCCGCGTGCACGTACGGCAAGTGGTGGGGCCGCGGCAACAAGGCGCGCTCGGCGGCGCACGGCGGCGACGACGACGAGGGCCCCTACACCGAGGGCAATGCCGGCGCGGGCGCGTGGTGGGGCGGCGCCGTCGGCGGTGGGTCATGGCGCAGCCGCAAGGGCGGCGTCGACCCGGAGCAGGACGCCGAGGAGCGCGGCGGGCTCGTCGAGGGCAAGTGGGTCGGCGACGGCTACGACGAGAAGGACGGCGCGTCGCCGGCCAAGGGCGGGGCGGCCGGCGCGTCGAGGTGGAGCGGCCTCCTCGGCGGCGGCGGGGCGAGGCCCGAGCGCTACGAGGACCACCCGGACGTCCCCTTCCTCTCGATCTCGCACGCTCCGCCTCTCCAGCAGCAGGACGCACCGTTCGTCCCGCCTCCTCGCTCCTCGTCGACGCACGACTTCCTCGCGCGCGGCCAGGTCGCGCCGCAGGGCCCGAGCGCTCGTCACCTCGGTCCGGGTCCCTGGGCGTCGGCGTCGGCGGCTCAGCGCTGGGTCGCCCGCAGCGGCAGCGTGCGCAGCACGAGCAGCCGCCTGAGCGACAAGATCCGCGCGCGGTTCGGCATCGGCCAGGGCGCGCGCGACGACTGCCCCTCGCCGTCCGTCTACTCGCCCAACGTCGAGGCGGGCACCATGGGCACGGCCGGCGCCTACATGGGCCTGCACACGGCGCTCGAGGAGGACGACGACGACCTCGACGACGGCGACAAGGTCGACTACGATGCGCTGCTCGGCGCGGCCCGAGTCGGGCACGGCGACCTCGCGCGCAAGTACGCCCAGGGCGAGGTCACCGACGAGCAGCTCTTCCCTCGTCCTCGGTCCGACCAGCGCATCGACCCTGCGCTCGAGCACGACGCCCGCGAGCGCTACTACGCCCGGCACGGCGCGCCGTCGCAGCCGGGCTCGAGCGGCCCGTTCGCCCCGCAGCCGTACCGCGACGCCCCGCCCGCCTTCGCCGTCGCGCTCCCGAGCGCACCCTCGCGCCTCCAGGTCTCGCCCAAGAAGTCGGCGACGGTCCTCTCGCGCGCGGCGCCCGAGACGCCCGAGCGCGAGCGCACCCACGCCCTCGGCTCGGGCGACCTCCTCTTCTCGTACGAGTCGCCCGCCCGCTCTGCGCAAGCGCCGCCCGCTTCTTCGGCGTCGGCTCAGCGCCGCCCGCTCCCCTCGGCGCCGCGCGCCTCGCCCACCCGCGCCTCGGCCGCCCCGCTCACCGACGCGCCCGCCCGCATCCCCTTCCGGCAGCAAGCCGCGCCCCAGCTCTCGCGCCACGCCCCGCCGCCCTCGAGCGCGTCCCGCCCCGACATCTTCTCGAGCGGCGCCGCCGCACCGCCGCCGCAGAAGGCGAGCCGCGCGACGGTCGGCTCGCCGATGCCGGCGTACGACGGCCGCGCGCCGGAAGACGAGGCGCTCTCGCTCGACGGCGTCGACGCGCTCGTGTTCGGCGCGCCTGCCGCTGCGCCGCAGAGCCAGCGTCGAAGCACGGCGAGCGGCGGCGGGCGCACGTCGCCGACCAAGGAGCGAGCGCTCGGACCTCGAGCTGAGCAGCAGCAGCGCCCGTCGCAGCAGCAGCCCAAGCACAAGCGCTCGGGCTCGGACCTGCAGCAGGGCATGGTCTCGTCGTCGTCGGCTGCGCGGCAGCACGCGCCTGAGGCGTCGGCGGCGTCGCGCAGCAGGTCGACCCCGACCAAGGTCCGGCCCGTCTCGGCGTACGCGCACCTGCCGAGCCAGCCTCAGCAGCAGCAGCACCAACAGCAGCAGCGCATGTCCAAGGTCCCGAGCCGGCAGGACCTGCGCTCGACGGCGGCGGCGCCGACGAGCCGGCCGCGCGAGTCGCTCGGGTTCGACCCGACGTTCGGCGAGGGCCCGGCGCTCGCGCCGCTGCAGCACCCGTCCAAGGTGCGCGCCGCGATCGAGAACATCGAGACGCGCGGGCCTGCGCCGCCGCCGTCGTCGCAGCACCGCAAGACGGCCTCGTCGTCGTCGTCGTCGCCGACCAAGGCGCCGGGCCCGAGCGCGGGCGCGCCGGCGCCGACGACGTACCGCCGCGCGCTCGGGCGCAAAGGGCTCGACAGCGACTCGGACGACGACGACGAGAGGATCTCTGCGGCGACGCACGACAGCGGCGACGCCGAGGCGCTCGCGACCAAGCGCCGCCTGTCGACCCTCATCCTCAACCGGTCCAAGTCGCAGTCGGGCGCGCTCGGCGCCGGTGCAGGCGAGGGGGACTCGTCGCCCGAGCCGACGAGCTTCGAAAACGAGGCGCGCAGGGAGAGGCCGCTGTCGAGCGACCCGAGGCGCCTGTCGATGATGCTCCGCAGGGGCTCGAGCGGCGCTCACCTCGCGACTCTCGGCAACGACGAGTGAGGCCCGTCGCACTTTCATCTTGTACACGTGCCTTGCCCTCCATCATCTTATCCCTGTCTCTCTGCATTGCTCTCTTGTTGATCCTCCTCTGCGAGCTCGCCGAGACTCTCCGAGAGCGACAGCGAGGAGGAGAAAGAGAGAGTGCGACAGCGTCCATTTCAGCGCACGCGCTATGCTTGTGCCTGTTCTACTCGAGCTTCTTCTCGCCCGCCTTGTCCAGCTTGGCGTCGAGCGCCTCGAGCCGCTCAACGAGCGTCGGGTGGTTGTGGTTGAGCGCCGAGTAGACGTGGTCGACGCCGTAGACAGCCTGCGAGGTTGCAGCGAGTCAGCCTGGCTGCATCGGCATCAAGATAGTGCTGCAGGAGAGCAGGAGAGCATATGAGAGCGAGAGGAAACGCACCAAGTTCTTCTCGTGGATCGTGACGAGCGCCTTCTTGAGGTTGCGCGCGTAGCTGCCGCCGAGCTTGGCCGCAAACGCATCGGCGTCGTACTCGAGCCGGCGAGTGACCGAGTTGGTGCAGAACTTGAGGAACGTCGACAAGGGCGAGAACAGGGTCGACGCGAGGAAGAGGGCGACGACGGTCGGGCCGACCGGGGCGGGCGAGAGCGGGTGGGCGACCTTGGCGGCGATCGAGGTGGCGGTCGAGGGCGCGAAGCCGAACGAGGCGAGGAGGGGCCCGTTCGAGAGGAGGAGGGAGAAGATCGATAGCGAGAAGGCGACCTGGGCGAGGCTCGTCACGAGGAGGTAGACGATGTGCGTGCCCTTCCAGTGGCCGAGCTCGTGCGCTGCGTCGTCAGGAGAGTCAGCACAAGGTTGTGAGAAGGTGCAAGCGCGCTTGAGAGCGAGGAAGGAGGACGCACCGAGGACCGCCTCGACCTCCTCGGGTGTGCTCTTGTCGAGGAGCGTGTCGAAGATGACGATCTGCTTGGGCAAGCCCGGGACGCCGACAAAGTAGGCGTTGCTGTGGCTCGAGCGCGTCGAGCCGTCGATGACGTAGACGGCGTCGAGCGGGAACCCGACCCGCTGCGCGACGGCCTTGATGCGCGGGAAGAACGGCGAGTCTTGGGCGAGCGGCGTAAACTTGTTGAAGAGGGGCGCGATGACGAACGGGTAGCCGACGATCATGGCGAGCTGGACGAGGAAGACAAAGCCGATCGTCCAGCTGACGATGCGCAGGACGGCGTCCTGGCCGGCCCAGTGGATGATCTTGACGACGCCGGCGAGGAGGGGGACCTCGAGGAGGAGCGAGACGAGGAGGCCTGCAGGGAGGTCGCCTTGTCAGCTTGTGCGCCCTCTCTGCAGGAGTAGCTGCGGAGGGGGAGGGAGTGTCGGATAGGGAGAGGGAGAGAGAGAGGACGCACCCTTGACGAGGTCCTTGACGAACGTGCGGCGGGTCATCTTGTTGAACCCGTGCTTCTCCTCCATGACAAAGTTGCGGTAGTAGTCCTGCGGGATCGACAGGACCGTGCTCGCGACCGTCGAGAGGGCGATGAAGCCCATGGTCTGGCGGATCTCGCTGGGCCCGCCGACCGTGCTCGCGCCGCCGACGCCCGGGACGTGCTTGGCCGCGTCCCAGAAGCCCTTGAGGAGGGTCCAGTCGGACCCGGTGCCGACGTTGAACCCGAGCGAGGCGAGGACCGGCTGCGAGACGTTCGAGAGGAGGATGACCGTCTCGACGAGGCCGATGGCGGACACGACCGACGAGAACGACATCTTGTGGCGGGCGTAGGCCTGGCTCTTGCTGTAGGTCGTCTGGGCGTCATCTGCGGCGAGGTACGGCTTGAGCGAGGCGGGGAGGGTCGGGTGGAGGATCGGGTCGAGGAAGCGGCGCTGTCGGGACCTGCAGCAAGCGAAGGGTGGGAGGGTGCAGGAGTCAAGTCAGCTCTCGCAGTCCCCTCGGGCATGCCCAACATCGAGTCTGGGAGCCTGCGACGCACCCGACGTAGCCCTCGAACGCCTCGCCCGCGAGGACCGAGACGGCGACGACGGTCTTCCAGGGGATGCTGGGGTCGTTGAGGCGGTGCTGGAGGGTGCTGAGAAGGCCGGCCATGGTGCTCTGTGCAGCTGGGCGGGTGCTGGAGAGGCTGAGGACAGGGCGAAGGCGAGGAGGAGGTGATGAGGCGGCCGGTGACGATGGACGTTGCCAGAGCTGTTCGACGGCGCAGGTGGGCCGGGCGCAGATGTGGCGGGCGTCGTGTGCTCAAGCTGTGCAGCCTGGACACAGCAGCAAGCCCTGGAGAGCCGAGTGAGAGAGCGAGGTGCGCCAAGGCTCGTGCGCCGACGACGAGGAAGCGCTCGCAGCGACGGCTCCCGCTCGCTCTCGCTGAAGCAAGACTCGCAGCCAGCTCTCGCAGGCACAGACGGGCCGATAAAGACGTCTATGGGAATAAACATGCGGTTCGTTCGTCGCGTGAAGGGCAGGAGAGAGAGGTCGTGAGAGGGAGAGGGAGGGAGGACGAGGGTCTACTGAAGAGGCCAGCGCGACAGCTCCCGCAGCGTCGCCGACATCAGCCGATGTAAGCGACGAAGAGGGGCATGAGCGACGCGAGGCGCGCACAGATTAACGGGGCACAAGGGGAGAAAGACGGAGGGGAAGGGGAAAGGGTAAGGCGGCGGCGACGACGGCGCGTGCGCTGCGCTCTAGCGTAGGCGTAGCTGCGCTTACATGACAAGGCTGCCCTCGCCCGAGTCTGCAAGAGGGAGAGCGTGCAGCGTCAGCAGAATGCTCGTGTTGCCGTCGAGCAGAAAGGTAGCTTCGCCGTCGGGCCAGGCCGAGCAAGGCTCGGCCCCCCGGCGACGACGACAGGAGAGAGAGAGACGCACAGCAGTAGTACGGGTTGCTGGTCGAGTCGGCGCGGCGGAGGGTGCTGCCGGTCGGGCAAGCGATGCGGCAGACCGAGTTGCGGCACTCGGGGGTACCGACGCCGTTGTCTGCGAGGGGCGAGGCGAGGTCAGCTCTGGCTCGACGACGATCCTCTTGATCGACGAGATGCCCGAGGGAGAAGAGGGAGGAGAGGGGAGGAGGACGAGACGCACAGGAAGCCGGGCAGGTGACGAGGTTGGCGCCGGTGCCGCAGCGGCTAGCGTCGTTGGCCGTGTCGATGCAGGTGTAGGGGCCGGCGAGGTTGCCCGAGGTCGAGTAGCGGGTGAAGCCGAGGTTGCAGCCGACCTCGCACGCGCCGTTGGTGCAGAGCGCGTAGCCGTTCGCCGGGACGTCGCACGTCTGGCCGCCGCACTGCTGGTTGGCGGCGAGGGTCGCGACGCACTGGTCGCCCTGCTGCGCGAAGCCACTGTTGCAGGCGTACGCGCAGTTGCCGCGGTAGCAGACGTTGGCCGAGTTGGTCGGGCCGAGGGGAGCGCGGTTCTCGCAGACCTTGTCTGCGCGGCGAGAGCGAGAGAGTGCGTCAGCGTTCGGGCTCACCCTCGAGACGACGTTGGACACGTCGAGCTCGTCGTCACCTCGAGCGAGAGGACGAGGAGGACGCACTGGTGCCGCAGCGGATGCGACGAGCGACGGCGGCGAGCTTGGTGCCCGTCATGATCGACGACGCCTTGCCCCGGAACATGGCGCGCTTCTTGAGGGCCTTGGCGGCGGCGGCGCGGCGAGCGACGGCCGGCGAGGGCGAGACGTCGCGAGCGGCGACGTTGCTGCGGCGGACGACACCTGCGAGGCGAGCGCGTTCAGGAAGGTCAGCTCGCGCTCACTTGCTTCTCGAGACTTGCTCTTTGCTCAAGCATCATTCACCGAGCTCGTCGATGGCCGTCGAGCTCGGAAGACCGGCCGCGACGCGACCTCGGCGCGCTCGGATGTTGAGCGAGGAGGAAGGGGAGGGAGGGAGAGGGAGGACGCACCGCTGTTGTGGTGGACCGACGAGGCCGAGACCGACGAGAACGAGAGGGCCACGAGGGCGAGCGAGGCGAGGATGGTCTTGAACGAAGGCATGGCGACGAAAGTTGAGGCGAGGAGGGGGAGGAAGGGCACGTAGAGGTCGAGAGGGCGAGGGGATGAAAGGAGTGTAGGTGGCGAGGTAGAACTGCCGGGTAGGAACGAGTGACGAGGAAGAGCACGGAACTGGAGAGCGACGAAGACGTGAGAGAGAAGGAAGGAGAGCAGCGAGGCGACGAGGGCAGGGACGGCTCGACCGCGGCGGTGCGCGTGCGACGCATGTTTGTTTGGTGCCTTGCGTCTGCCCCACGCAGAACAGAGTTCCTGGCGTCGCGTCGACGCACGGCGCTAGCGGGGGGCGATCAAATCGGCCGCCCGGACCGGGGCTTGCGGAAGCGGAGGCGGATTGTTCTCCGCAGCTTTCGACGCGCTGCTCTCGCTCGAAGTTCCGAGCTGCACAGGCGCTGCGAGGGCTCGATGCCAAGATGCACAGATCAGAGCTGGCTCCAGAGCACAGTGGGGTCGGTCGAGGAGCTCCTGTCCGCGAGCGGGCGGGCGTCCGGCGGCCGCGACGATGCTCCTGCTCGCTCACGACGAACCGCAACTGGCTACGCGCGCTGCGAGCGCCTGCTTCAGAGCGCACCGGCCTGCATCGCAGAGAGAGAGAGAGAGAGAGAGAGAGTCGAGAGCGGCGGGCTGTCGGCCGGCGGCGCCGCCAAGAGGCTCGAGCGCTCGCACCTGCGCTCGCCGCTGCACGCTCAGCCGCAAGTACTGCAGTCGCAGTCGTGGAGCCGGCCGTGCAATGAGCACTTGCGATGACCGTGAGCCCTTCGAACCCGTCAATCAAGTTCATGGTCCATGAGACCAAGTGCATCACGGCGAGGAATGCTGGGGTCGAGGAGCTGCGGCAGCCGGCCGGCTCGCCGTCGCGCGGTGCGCAGGCTCTTCGGAGGCCCAGCGCACGCCGAGCCGTGGATTTGGAAGCTCGAGGATCGGCCGAGGGCGTCGTCTGTCGGACTCGGACGTACGGCGAGTCGAGGAGCTGCGCGAGCGAGCGACTGGCAGCAAGGTCAGCTCGTCGTCCTCGCCCGCTGGTGCAAGCTTCACCTCGATCCTGCGTCGTCGACAATGGCATTGGACGCAGGGGAGATCGGAACCCACTCACCAAGAGAGAACGATCACGGCCGGCGAGCGAGCCGTTGCGAAGGTCACGCCTCGACGCGTGGCCGCGCGCGCTGCCTTCTTCGCGGCACGCTCAGCCGCTGCAGCGGCGGCCTCGGCTCTGGAGCGATCCCACGGCGAGCCGAGCACTTGAGGAGGCTCGCCGAGCTGCCCGGACTCCCAGCTCGAAGCCCTGCATCGGCGCAGCAAAGAGGGCCCAGGCGCATGCAGTCGGGCTTGCAGCGGTGCGGTTTAGCTCGAGTGGTGAGAGAGGGAGAGAAGCGCGAGCAGCTCGAGCAGCATGAGCTTGTCAAGCTGCAGACGCAGGGCCCGTCCCTCTCAAGCGAGAAGAGGTGGAGCCGTGCTGCGAGCGCTTCTAGCGGACCGAGGGGTGCGGAGAGCGAGGTGCGCGCATGCACGCTCCTGCAGGATGACGCTTACGTCGAAACGCAGCTGTCTCGACGACTTGCGCGTGCTCGGAGCGAGAAGCAGCACTCGCGCTGTGCGAGGCGGCCGCCCGGCCGCCCAGCGCAGTCGGGCTGCCGAAGGGGGCGCGTGCGGTCGCTCCGGCCGCTGCTCATCGAGGAGACGTACGAGGACGTACAGCCGGAGAGTCCGTTCCTCGGTGTCGGGTCGGCGACCGGGCTGGAAAGCTCTCCTCTCGTCGTCGGGGCTGAGCAGCCCGCTCGACGAGGAGGAGCGGAGCGGTGTGCTCTGAGGAGCAGCGGGAGGAAGCCGTTCCTGCGCCACCGCGCGCACGGCATGCACTGCACAGCTTGCAGAAGCTCGGTAGACGTTGCACGCTCTCACAGCGAGTGTGTCGAGCAAGGAGAGGCGAGCCGAGTGGGCCGCCGCGAGCGAGGAGGAGAGCGAGGTGACCACACTCTCGCGGGCGGACAGCGCGAGCCTGCCTGGACCCAGAGGGCGAGTAGCAGCACGTCCCAAGGTGGAACACGCAACCGTATGGTGGCGTGAGCCGTCCTTCGAGGTCAGCCCGCCTCCTCTGCTCGCGCCGACCGTCACCTCGGCTCGCCTCCTGCACACCGCTCGCACACCCCGCTGGTCGAGGTGCACCACTCGCAAGCCGCACACACACGCTCTAGCAGCACTCCGGCACCGCCGCCCAAGGCCTCCTCGCCCGCCCTCGCCCTCATCTTCCCCGCTCGACGCGTCCTCTCATCAGCCCTCGGCACAACAACCGTCAATAGCGCGACAGGGCGCACTTCAAGCCGAGCAGTACATCCAGCCTCGCCGTTCAAGCGCCTCTAGCTCTTCACCAGGTGCGCCGCCTCCCCTCGCCCTCTTTGTGCTCGCCCCCACGCTCCTCGCGTCCGTGACGTCGACGACGAGGCTCTGTGCACGCACATGGCGCAGTCGCGGCCGGGCTGAATGGATCTAGGAGGCTCTAGCGGGCTCGCACGCCCTCCTTGCTGGCTGCGCACGCCTGGTGGGCGTTGGCGGCTCGAGGCTGTCGAGCTGCTGCTCTTTAGCTTGACGACCGGCGCGGACCGGGGCGAGAAGCAGTGCTGCACGCAGTCAGCGATCCTGTTACTGACTCGGGGCCGTATCCTATGCAGATCCACCGCCTCGACGTCCGACCACCGTCCGCCATGTTCTTCAACTCGGACCTCCTCACCAAGCGCGGCGCGCTCGCGCAAGTGTGGATGGCGTCGCACCTGTCGTCCAAGCTCTCGAAGCAGGCCCTCACGTCGACCTCGATCCCCAAGTCGGTCCAGTCGATCCTCGGCCAGGAGCTCCTCCCGATGGCTCTCCGCCTCTCCGGCCAGCTCCTCCTCGGCATCGCCCGCATCTACAGCCGCAAGACCAAGTACCTCCTCGACGACGCCCAGGAGACCCTCCACAAGGTCAAGAAGGCGTTCCAGAACGAGGGCCGCGCGGCGGTCGACCTGCCCGACGAGGGGCCGGGCGCGCACGGCGCCGGCGGCGACGACGCGGCGAGGGGCGGCAAGGACATCAACCTGCGGCGAGAAGGCGGCGACCTCGAGGACATGCTCGCGCTCGAGTTCGCCGACGAGGAGTGGTCGCTCGAGAAGCACCTCGCCGCCAACGCCGCCAAGGCCGACAAGGGCAAGGGCAAGGGCAAGGCCCTGACGGCCAACATCGCCGACATCACGCTCGACGAGTCGTTCGCCTACGACGGCGGCGCGCTCGGCGGCGACGACATGTCCAACTTTGGGTTCGACGGCCTCGACGACCTCGGGTTCGACCCGGACTTTGCCCTTTTCGAGGGCGACGACGAGCTCGCCGGGCTCGTCGGCCCGAGCGACGACAAGGCGGCGACGTCGGGCAACAAGAAGAAGCGCGCGCGTGGCACGGGCGACGACGGTGAGGAGCGCGACGACGACGACGAGTCGGTCGAGGTAGGTCGTCGCGACTCGGTCGCCAACGCCTCGGAGCGCAACTCGCTCGGCCCGCTCGACCTGTCGTTCGGCAAGGAGGGCGACGTCACGTTCGGCGAGGGCGGCGACAACGACCTCGGCGGCTTCGACGGCGGCGTCGGCGCGTTCGACCTCGACCTCGGCCTCATGGACGACGCCGGCGGCGCCTTCCTCAACCAGGACTTCGGCGGCGGGTTCGACGACGAGCAGCGCGAGCAGAGTGCGTCCCTGTTCCGCTCTCTCTGCACCCTACGCGCCTCGAGCTGACCTCGTCCCCCCTCCGCCCGCAGCCCCGACCGCCAACGGCGACGACTCGACGTCGCTGCAGCTCACGCCGCGCGCCGCCGCCGAGATTGCAGCGCGGCAGAAGGCCGAGGACAAGGACAAGCTGCCGCCCAAGAAGCGGGTCAAGCACGTCGCGACCGACAAGGTCATCGAGCTCAAGTGGGAGGCCGGCCGTCTCGACGGCAAGGACCGCTTTAAGGATGTGCGTCGACTCTTCCAGCTCCCCCCTCTCTCTCGCAGAGCTGTACTGACGCCTCGCCTTCCTCTCTCGCAGCCCGAGTACCTCCCTTCGTCGCGCCTGCACCTCGCCCTCCTCGAGACTACCTCGTCCGACCTCCTCCCTCGGCCCCTCCCCAAGACGAGCAAGAATGCTCCCTCGCTCGAGCTCTTCGCTCCCCCTGGACTCCTCGCGCCAGAGCTCCAGGAGCTCTGGGTGATGCCGACTCGGCGCGAGCAGATCCGTCTCGAGGGTCGCGAGCGCAAGGAGGACCGCGCCGTCGAGCAGGGCCGCCGCGCTGCGAGCGTCCTCTCGAGCAACAGCCACCTTCGGGCAGACGGCGCCGACCTCGGCCTCGACGCGTTCGACCACCCGGACCTCAACCAGGACTTCGGCGGCGGGTTCGACAACGACCTCGGCGGGTTCGACCACGGCGTCGGGTTCGACCTCGACGACGACCCTCTCGGCGCCGCCGACCCGCTCGCGACGCCCAAGCGCCCGAGCAAGAAGCGCCGCACGACCGAGGGCGGCGCGTTCGCGCCCGACGACGCCGACCCGCTCGCGACGCCCGCCCAGTCGGTCCTGTCGGCGCTCGCGCGCGAGGACCTGCCGCAGTACCACTCGGAGGGCCCGCTCGCCATCTTCGACGACGTGTCGAGCGTCGGCGCGGCACGGTCGCACGCCGGCACGGCGACGCCGAGCCAGAGCCAGAGCCAGCTCTTGAGCCAGAGCCTCGGCACCGAGCAGGAGCGGGTGGCGGCGGCGGGCGGCGAGGGCGAGAGCCTGACGCAGAAGAGCGGCAGCATCAGCTTGCAGAGCCGCAACACGCGCAAGGCGGTGCGCGTGCTGAAGGAGCAGCTCGACGCCGACGTCGAGGCCGACCGGCCCGAGGAGAAGAAGGTCGAGTTCACCCAGGTCTCTCAGCAGGTGCGTCTTCTCTCTCCTCTTCGTCGTTCCCTCTCTTGCCCTCGTGCACGTCGTCGTCGAGGCCGCAGCGCTGACTCGTTGCTCGTCCACAGGCCTCTCGCCGCGCCGCCGCCTCGTTCTTCTTCGAGCTCCTCGTCCTCTCGTCGGCCGACGTCGTCAAGCTCAATCAGCCGTCGCCGTACGGCGAGATCGAGGTGCGCGGCACGACCAAGCTGCAGGAGATCGCTGTCTGAGCGAGGAGGAGAACGAGGAGGACGAGGAGGTAGGAGGCGTCGCGCTCGAGGTACCCGTACGTGTTGCTCCCCCATCTAGCTTTATTTGCGCATCCCCACTGCTTTATCTGCATCACGACTATTTGCACTCACTGGCGCGCCGCTCGAGAGCGGTGTTTGCTGAGCCAGGAGGACCTCGAGCTGCGACTCGTCGGCTCGCCGTCGGTGGCTCCATCGGCTCGGGACGGCTCGTGAGCCTGCTCAGCTGATCTCCGATGATGCGCTCTCGCTAGCAGCTCCTGTCGGGCATGTCGAGCGAGCTGGACGCGACCCGACGCGCGAGACCGTGTCGAGGTGTCGAGGTCCGTGAGCGGACGAGGAGAAGGACGGCGTGAGGAAGCTCCAAGGCGGGCCCTGCCCCGCGCAGGGTCTCTGTTGCCTTTCTGTAAAGCGGCCGGCGTCGTGCACACCGAGAAAGACGCAGAGGAAAGCGCTTGCCGAGCCGACATTCCTGCGGCTCGTCTCCTGACGGCGCCGAACGAGGCAAGGTCTGCTGCCTCTCGAGCGATGTTTGCGCTGCATGGCTCGCGCTCTTCTGTAGCTACTTCCCCTGCTCGTTGTCGTTGCAAGAACGAGGTGCGTTGAGAGCCGGACGATGCGGCAGCTTCGACTGCGTCGAGGAGGAGGAGGACGGCGGCCGCTCCCTCCCTTTCCCCCTCGCCTCGACGACTTGTTTGCAGCGCGGCGCTGATGGACGACCTAAATCCGCCCCTGGCACCGCGCCAGCCCGAGCCGCAGCTGCACAGCGTCGCCAGCGAGGCTCGTCCTCGACTTCATCTCGATCGCGTCCCCGGACGCTCAGCTCGCCGTCCGCACGGTGCGGCTCGTCCGTCGAAGGGCCAGGACTGCGCTCGAGCCAGCTCGACTCTGCTCCATCGCCCTCCCCTCTCGCCGTGACCACTGGTGCGTCCCGCCCTTCCCTCCTCCTCCTCGTCCCCACCATCTCGCCACGGCCTGACACGCCCTCACCCCTGCGCGACAGCCACCGATCAGCAACACCTGCACCTCGTCCTCGGCATCTCGCTCGTCCTCGGCCAGCACATCGGGATCGCCCTCGTCTTCAAGCTAGCCATCTGCTCGCTCGCCGGGCCAGTCCAGGTGCGTCCACCCTCCACGGCCTCTCTCCTGACCCAGTGCTGCAAGCTGACCACGCTCTCGCACCGCAGCTGCGCCCTCTCGAGCTCGCCGCACGCCGACTCGCCAATTCGCCCTCGTCACTCGCCTCTCGCGCCGAGCCCCGCAGCCTCTCGACCGAGACCCGACTCTCCTCGCGGCACCGCTGCGCCCGTGTCGAGCAACCCGACTCTCTCGATCCTCTGCCTCGGCGAGAGCGAGCCTCGACGAGCGCGCGCCTCGGCAACCGCCCCTGCCTCGTCGGTTGGACATCTCGCTCCCTCGGCTTCCACCTCGCCTCTCGTCCTTCGTCCAGGCGACACTCCTACGACCGAGACGATGGCACAAGCACCCCGCACGAGCTTCCACCTGCCTCGTGCTCCGCCAGCCCTCGCCGACCCCTCCTCGCCGACCGCGTCCACCACCTCGTCGTTCCTCTCGCGCATCGCGCAGTTCCCCCTTCTCGGCACCGGCCGCAGCGCTAAGTGCGGCGGTACGTCCGAGCCGAGGGGCAGGCCCTTCTCGTTCAGCAGGCCCAAGGAGGGCCGTGTCGCCCGCTCGCCGCCGCCGTCGTCGAGCCCGGCACCGCCGCTCAAGCGCAGCAAGTCGGCGCGCTCTTCCCTCGTCGCCTCGGCGCGCCGGCTCTCGTCGTCGGGGACGAAGCGGCCAGGCGCGGGCTCGGGCGAGCCGTCGGCGGTAGCGTCGCCGATGCAGCCGGCAGCTCTTGGGCGCCGCGACGAGCGCGAGCAGCCCGGCGCCGGGATGCGCAACTACCGCGACCGGTCGCAGCTCTTCGCAATGAGCTCGCCGGAGCTCGCGACGCCCGGCGAGGAGAAGGGCGAGTGGGCGGCATGGGCAGTCGGCGAGACGGGCTCGAGCGCGGGCGCCTCGGTCGCACCGCCGCTCTCGCCGCAGAGCCCGATGGTGCGATGGGCCGCCGACGGTGACGAGCGTACGAGCTTCATGCCCTTGTCACCGTCGTCGATGCGGCCTTTCGCGACCTCGGCAGAGCCAGAGCCGTGCTCGACTCGCCGCCTCGCCGAGACGTCCTCGTCGCCGGTCGGCGTCGACTACGAGGGTACGAGGCGTTCGTCGACGCACCGCGCACGTTCGCCGAGGGCAGTGTGGTCGGTACCTGCCCTGCCGACGCCGCTGCCGTCGCCGGCGCCGCCCGACGAGGGCCTGAGCCGCACCACCTCGCGCTCGCCGCCGCTCGACGAGGCCGTCCGGGCCGCCAACCGCGCCGAGGCGCTCTTCAAGCTCACGGGCCCGACGCCCGCTCCCGACGACATCCCCGACGAGCTCGCCGCCTTCCCCTTCCCCGCCATGTCGGCTGCGCCGCCTGCGCCAACCCGACCTCTTCCCTCTCTCCCGCCGTCCGCCATCGACGTCACGAGCTCGACCTCGCTCATCCTCCCTCCGACCCGCACCGACGCCAAGGCCGCCGCGCCACCTCCCCTCGTCCGCTCGAACACGGTCGGCCTCCATCCGGACCCTGTCCCGCTCGGCATCGACCTCAAGGGTCGGCTCGTGCGCGCGCGCAACTCGCAGCCGCAGCCGCCGCCGTCGACGACGACTACGACGTCGCCGAGTCTCACCCTGTCGTCATCGCCCGACAGCACCCGGTTCTCAGACTGGCGGCCGAGCGCGCCCTCGCGCATGAGCAGCGAGACGAGCTTCACGCTCTCGACCGAGGAGGACGGCGAGCTGCGGCCGCACGCCAAGTCGGGCCTGTACGCTCTCACGACTGAGCGTCGGGCGACCGAGTCGGCCGTCGACGTCCTCGCCATCGTCGAGGAGGACGAGCTCCCGCTCTCGTCGGCGCCGCCGCTGCGGCCCAAGCGCTCGCCGTCCAAGCGCGGCGCGGGCGACTCGCCGCAGCGCCGCCTCTCGTCGAGCAGTACGACAAGGCCGAGGGTCAGCCTCGACGGCGCCTCGCTTCACCTCGGCGCCGACGTGCACATCGTCCCGCGCCCGCGCCCAGGCGCCTCGCCCCTCTCCTCGACCCCACCTCGTCCTCTCCGTCCGCCTCGGCTCAGCCTCGTCGACCGCTCGCTCAGCTCGGGCGCTGCCATCGAGCCGACGAGCGACGAGAAGGACGAGCTCGGCTTGCGCTCGCAGCCGCAGGCGCAGTCGAGCGGCGTCGCGAGCTCGCGCCCCGCCGCAGGCGCGCCGAGTCGGCCTCGCGCCGGCAAGCGCTGCGTCTCGGACCTGCACGCCGACCTGCGTGCGACGTCGCCCGACGGCCGGTACGGCGTCGGCATCGGCCTTCCGCCGGGCGCTGGGCCGTCGTCGATCCGCACTCGGCACCAGAGCCTCGCGCTCAGCGGCGACGACGAGGAGGCCTTTGTGGCTGGGAGCGACCTGCGGGCGAGGCGGGCGAGCAGGAGGGTCTCGAGCGGGGCGGCGACGAGGACCAAGCTGGTGCTGCGCGAGAACGGCAAGCCGGTCCTGACCTACGTGCGTCCCTCTCTCTCTCTCCTGCGCCTCAAACGTCGACACGTCGTGCAGAGCGTCGCTGACGTAATCTTCTCGCTCGCAGCAACTTGGCGAGTCGATCGGGCGCGGCCAGTTCGGGTCCGTCTACCGCGCGCTCAACCTCAGCAACGGCCAGGTCGTCGCCGTCAAGCGCATCCTGCTCGAGGGCAAGACGGAGCACGAGATCGAGGAGCTGAGCGGCGAGGTCAAGCTCCTGCGCCGCCTCTCGCACCCGAGTATCGTCCGGTACGAGGGCGCCGTTCGGACCGAGCACTTCCTCAACATCATCCTCGAGTGCGTCCCCTCTCCTCTCCTTGTGCGCTCTTGACGCTCTACACCTGCTGACTCGCCTCTTCCTTGCAGGTACGGCGAGTCGGGCTCGCTCGAGAAGACGATCAAGCAGTTCGGCCAGCTCCCCGAGCTCCTCGTCGCGAGCTACACGGCCAAGATCCTCGAGGGCCTCGCCTACCTCCACGGCCAAGGCGTCGTGCACTGCGACCTCAAGGGTGCGTCCTGTTCCCCTGTCTCTCGAGCGCTCGCTCGGCCTGAGCTGACCTTCTCACTCGACGCAGCCGCCAACATCCTCGGGACCAAGAACGGCAACATCAAGCTGTCCGACTTTGGCGTCTCGCTCAATCTGCACGCGATCAAGGCGACGCGCGGCTTCAACACGTCGACCAAGGAGGCCAACGGCACGCCCAACTGGAGTGCGTCCAGCTCTCGCTCTCGCTCTCACCTCGGCCGAGCCTGACTGACTCTTTCTCCTCTCTCTCTCTCTCGCTCGCAGTGGCGCCCGAGGTCATCTCGCTCAAGGGTGCGCTACCGGCGTCCGACATCTGGAGCCTCGGCGCGACCATCATCGAGCTCATCGACGGCGCACCGCCTTACGCCGGCCTCGTCGCGATGTCGGCCATGTTCCGCATCGTCGAGGACCCCGACGGCCCACCCATTCCCGAGCGCTGCTCGTCCGAGCTCGAGGCGTTCCTCAAGCGCTGCTTCAAGAAGGACCCGAACGAGCGCCCGACGGCCGAGGAGCTCTCGACCGACCCGTGGTTGACCAAGCACTTTGACCTCTCGCTCGTGCGTCGCTCTCTTCCGCTCTCTTTCTCTCTCTCTGCCTCTCTGCTTGCAGTGAATCTGACGCTGTGCCTCACGCCTCGCAGGACATGCGCCCTCAGGACTCGCTCCCCTTCATGCGCCGCATCTCGTCCGACCAGCGCCGCTCGATGCAGGCCACGCCGGCCTTCTCGCTCGCCGACGCTCTCGCCGAGCCTGCGACGGAGCTCACGGCGCCGGCACCGGCGTTTGCGAGGGAGGAGCCGCAGGGCAGGACGTCGTTCGACTCGGGCTACTCGGCCGGCGACGAGAGGGGGACCGTGCGTCGCTCCCTTTCCCTCCATCTCTCGCCGTCCACTGCGCATGACCTGACACTCATCTCGCTCCCGCAGTCTCCTGAACCTGTCGCCGCCGCGGCTGCGGCCGAAACGAGCCGCCGCCCGCACTCGTTCGTGCGGTCGAGCTTCAGCAAAGGTGCGTTCCGCTCGACCCTCTCTTCCTTCTTAAGCCGTGCGACGGCTTGCTGACGCTCAACCTCGTGCGCGCAGCTCTCATGTGCAAGGTCTGCGGCGAGCAGACAAAGCGGCACGCCGTCCTGTGCCAAGAGTGCGGCCTCATCAGCCACTCGCGCTGCAAGGAGTTCGCGCCGTCGTGCGACCTGCGGGCCCAGCTCCTCGGCCTCTCGACGCCGAACGTCAGCTCGTCGACGAGCGCGTCGCCCCTCGCCCGCTTCCCCACCCTGCCGACCTCGCCCTCGTCGCCGACCGGCACCTCGTTCGCGCTCGCCGACTACCTCCCCTTCCGCAACTCGCGCCGCCCCAAGCCGTCAACCCTCTCGCAGTCGCCGGCGGCCGCCTCGACCTCGACACTCCCGGCGCCTGTCGCTGCGGCGAGCGGCGCGATCCGGCAGCTCCTGACGCCGGGCAAGTCGCGCACGCCCGACTCGACGCCGCCGAGCTCGCTCGGCCGCCGCAAGTCGGTCAAGCCGCTGCCGCCCTCCTCGTCGTCGACCCGGCCGCGCGCGATCGTCGACGGCATCTCGCACGACCGCGCCGACAACGGCAGCTCGTCCTCGGCCAACCTCCCGGCCGTCCCTCCCTCCTCGCCCACCTCCTCCTCTGCGCCCGCCCGCCCCTCGCTCGACCACACGCCCGCCTCGCAGCCCGACTCGGCGCTCAAGCGCAGGAGCAGCCGCAACGTCGTCGTCGTGCAGCCGGGCGGCGCGCGCGCGCTCGGCCGCAGGAAGAGCCACGCTCGGAGCGCAAGTCAGCCCGGCGCGAGGACCGAGGGTACAGGCCCTGGCGGGTCGGCGCTCGCGAGGGTGCTCAGCGGCGGCGGCGGTGCCGGGTCGGCGAGCGCAGAGGCGCCCAAGGGCGAGTGCGCCGTCATGTGAGGTCGGCCTTCTCAAGTCGACTCGATGTCGCCTTCTTTCCCTGTACACTTCCTGGACAGCTCTCCCTCCCGATCTCACTTCAGACGCTCTCTCTCCGCCTCTCTCTCCCTTCCTGTGCACCCATCTCTCTCCTCGCGCGTCCTTGTCCCCCTCGCCTCATTTCGCATTTCCTCCTCGCTCTCGCCTTGTAGCTCCACTCCCTTTGCGGCTCTCCTTGCACACTTCGTCCTGGGCACATACTTCTCTTGCAAATACACGAGATCGGACAGCACTACATGGACAGCGCCGATGAAAGAGCCCGCCGCCGTCTCAAGCGCGCACGGCCCGCTCACGGCCGGCGCTGGAACGTCATGACCTCCTTCCACAGCGTCAGGTCGCCGAGGAAGCTGTAGAACGGGTGCTTGAACGTCGCCGGGCGGTTCTTCTCGAAGAAGAAGTGGCCGATCCTGCGCGCGAGGGGGTGCGAGAGGAGCGTCAGCTCTCGAGAGAGAAGGGCGAGGAGAGGAGAGAGGGGAGAGCGACGCACCACGCCCAGACGTAGCCCTGCAAGAACCCGCCGAGGAGGAGCTTGCCGATCGACTTGAACCCGTCGTCGCCGAAGCGCAGGACGTCGAGCCGGCGGTCCTTGGTCGTCGCGAGGAGCGGGACGGCGGCGAGGAGCGCGCGCGTGAAGACGCCGAGCGAGATGGTCGTGCCGACGAGCTGTGGGACGTCGAGACGGTGGGTCAGCTCTAGTTCGGGCGGCGGGCTGAGCGTGTGAGGGGAAGGGAGACGCACATGAAGGCGGCGCTGCGAGACGAGGAGAGGGGGGAGCAGGAGTGTGCGTCAGTTCGCCCGCTTCAACCGGTCCGGCTCGAACAGAGCGAAGAGACTCACGCAGATGGCGTTCGAGTGCTCGCCGAGGTAGTAAGGGCTGCGCACGAGTCAGCCGGATGGCCGGAACGAGGTGGGGCAACGAGGAGGACGAGCGCGCTGACGCACTAGAAGCTGCGGAAGGTCGAGTAGCCGCTCTGGCTGTACGGCTGGGGCTCGTAGGTCGGGTTGGCGGCGCGCACAGTCTTGCCGAGCGTTGACATGGCGAGAGGTGGACGAGAGAGCGGGTGTGTGGGGAAGCGGCGCGAGGAGGGCGAGGAGGGTGGTGTACGGCCGGATTGAGGGTGGTCCGGGGTCTTGTGCGAGGCTTGCCGATGCGTCGAGGCTGGTAGAAGCTGGACGAGGCGCTGCGAGAGGAGCGAAGCCGAGAACAGCGGTCGCCGGACCGTGAGCGACGACGAGACGAGAGCTCCGGGCTTCGGCTACTGATGCGCTTTCAAGAGCAGCTCGACAGTGAGTCTGCAAGGGTCCAGCACACGCACAAGCTGCGAGCGAGGCAGAGCTGCCGTCGGAAGCCGCGGCGGCGAGCGGGCCGAGCGGTTGCTGGACCTCGTTGACTTTTGGTTGACTTTCGCCGCCGGATTGCTAATGCTCGACCGCGAGCTGCTCTCTCGCCTCGGCAAGGGCACAGCTGTAGGCTGCGCTCGCTCGGACGGCTCTCGAGACAGGGTGCGGACAGGTAGGAAGACGAACGAGTGCATTGCGACGCCAAGAGGGGAGCACACCGCCGTCTGAGCGCAGGTCTGCTCTCCCGCCGTCGTCCCAAGCCCGCCCATCTCCCACAAGACGAGATCGTGCTGCTGCCGATGCCGATGCCTGCTCGAGATCTGCGTGCGTGCGAGCGAGTCAGCGCGATGCTCGTGAGAGCGGTGGAGGCTGCTGGTGCTCGTCGCGACGGACGACGACGAGGGGCGAGGTGTGCTGAAGGATCAGGGTTTTACACAATTGTCGGCATCTTGGGGCGTCCCGTGGGATCGCCCTACTAGGCCAGGGATAACAAAGCGCGCAGCCGGCAGGCATACGCGTCTGTACATCATGCTGAGCACGGAGGAGGGAGGAGAGGGGGGGGGCGGGGGAGCGAGGAGGAGGAGAGACGGACCTGGGTAGCCGCCTCCTGGTGCCCTGCCTCGAGTCCACCACACGCCAGAGAGACCCACGTCGAGCGAGAGCGAGCAGTGAAAGCGAGTGAGGGGAAGGAGAGAGAGGGACGACGAGCGCGACGACCAACGTCGAAGCTCGCCCGGCTCAGCTCCGCCCCGCATATGCTCACGGCCCGCCCTGTGCACCACCTCAGAGCTCCTTGGTCCAGGTGCAAGCACACTCTCAAGATGCAGCAGCCCACCGTCGAGCCACCGGTCCACCGCGGCATGCACCACCTCGACCGCACCGCCTTCTCGACCACCCTCACCGTCCTCGCAGCTCGCCTCCCCTCTACCAGCACCACCCAGTTCATGCAGAAGGATGCCAAGGAGTGCGTCCCACCTTCTCCTGCTCTCGCGCACCCGAGAGCCGAGCTGACCCTTGTTGCGACCTCGTCGCGCAGCTACATCCTCCGACTCCGAAGCGTCGGCGCCGTCGTCCCAGACGACTCGCAAGAGCACCGCCGAGTCCTCCTCCGCACAGCAGACCGAGGTGCGTCCCCTCTCCTGCACTACGCAAGAGCGAGCGCAAGCTGACGCCTTGACCCTCCCTCCGCACAGCCGCTCTCCCCACCGACCTCCTCGACACGCTCAAGCGCAGCGAGGCCGACCTCGTCGAGCAAGAGATCACGTTCGACTACGACTACTTTACCTCTGGTCCGTCCCGAGCCAGTCGCACCGCCCGTGCGAGGCCGTACTGACGCCAAACCTCGCCCCGACCGCGCAGACCAGATCCTCCAGGCCGTCCTTCCTGAAGACATCCTCGACGAGTCGCCGACCGCGTTCTCTCAAGTCGGCCACATCGGTGCGTCCTTCCTCCTGCCCCGCTCAGACGTGCCGCGCTGACTCCTCGCACCTGCAGCGCACCTCAACCTTCGCGAGCAGTACCTCCCGCACAAGCACCTCATCGGCCAGGTCATCCTCGACGTGCGTCCCTCTCTCTCTCTCTCTCTCTCGAGGCCTGCTCGAGGGTTCGCACTGACCCTTTCTTTCCGCACCTCGAGCAGAAGAACCGCACGCTGCGCACCGTCGTCAACAAACTCGACATGATCGACAACGTGTACCGCAACTTTGCGATGGAGGTCCTCGCCGGCGACGCCGACTTTGTCGTCGAGATGGTGCGTCCCTGCTCTCTCTAGCGAGTGCTTCTTCGTGCTCGACGTCGCCGACGGTCCGCCCCTCGCGCGCAGGCCGAGCACGACTGCAAGTTCCGGTTCGACTTCTCAAAGGTGTACTGGAACTCGCGCCTGCAGACCGAGCACGCGCGCCTCGTGTCGACCTTCTCGCCCGACGACGTCATCGTCGACGGCTTTGCCGGCGTCGGGCCCTTCTCGATCCCGGCGGGCAAGAAGGGGTGCGCCGTCCTCGCGAGCGACCTCAACCCGGCGAGCGCAGAGGCGCTCAAGGACAATGCGGCGCTCAATAAGGTGCGTCCCTCTGCTTTCTACTGCTCTCGCTCTCTACGACGAAGCGCTGACGCTCAACGGTCGCGCGCAGGTCGAGCGGAACGTGCGCACCTTCAACGAGGACGGGCGCGACTTCATCCGCCGCTCGGTCCTCGCCATCTGGAACGAGCCGTTCCCGGCCTACGTCCCGGCGCTTTCGTCGCGCGAGCGAGCACGACGAGCGCGCGCCGCCAACGCCGCCAAAGCCGCCGCCAAGACGGCTCCCTCCCCTTCCTCCTCTTCCGCGCCCTCGTCTTCGGCACCGCCCGCCGACGCGCTCGCCGCCCTCTCGCTCGACGCACCCGCACCAGAACCTGCACCGGCCAAGCCCCTGCGGCGCCTGCCGAACCACTACATCATGAACCTCCCCGCCTCGGCGCTCACCTTCCTCGACGCGTTCCGCGGCCTGTACCGCCCCTTGTTCGACCTCGTCGGCGAGCAGGCGGCCCGGGACGCGATCGAGGAGGCGGGCGGGCTCCCCGTCGTGCACTGCTACTGCTTCACGAAGGAGATCGAGAAGGCCGAGCAGGACATTTGCGAGGTGCGTCCCGCTCTCTCCCTCTCCTCGAGCGCTCCCGGGACGAGCCGAGCCTGACCTCGCCTCCCTCCTCTTCTCACGCACCCAGCGCGCCACCGCCGTCCTCGGCTTCGAGGTGCACCCGGGCCTCGACGACTTTGCCGTGCGCTTCGTGCGCGACGTCGCGCCGAAAAAGGAGATGTACGTGCTCGAGTTCCGCCTCACGGACGAGATGGTGCGGTAGCGAGGGTGCGAGGTGCAACGCAGCGGTTGAGATGCTGCTCGTTCGTGCGAGACGATCGAGAGCGACGTGAGCGAGCCAAGCGTGAGAGAGCGAGGGACGCCGGGAGAGGCTCGTGCGGCTCGCTCGACGCTCACGAGCGCTCGCTTCAGGGCCCGCGTGTGCACATCTGGCTACTCAATGCTGCTCTCCAGACTCTATAGGACGTCAACCTAGCGACGCACTTGTTGAGCAGGAGCTTGAAAGCCCGGCCGAGCCGCTCGAAGCGCACGGACCTCGCCCTCCTCGGCAAGCTGCTTCGACGGCTCCCCGCAGGTGATATGTCCTTGCACGCTTAAGCGACGAGCATCAGCGTCGTCGAGACCTGTGCACGCTGCTCCCAGGCTAACGAGGCGTCACGCCGGGCGAATGTGCTGCGAGCCGGCCAGGCTCGACGACGCCTCCTTCATGCCGGAGCTGCAGCGCGCGCGCAGAGAAAAGGTACAGGTCCGTCCTCGTGTAGCTCTCTACAGGCTTGCTGAGAAACTCGTCGACGTCGCAGAAGTGCGACGGCAGGCCTCTTTCGTCGGCGACGATGCGCACGAGCCTCGACATGTCGACCCTGCGCTCGCGCTCGTCGAGCGTCGTCCATGCTTGTCTCGCGCTCTCTCGCACAGCTTCTCTAGCAACAAGAAGCTCACAGAGAGAAGGAGAACTTGACGGACATTGCATGCGAGTTGCGAGGAGAGTGAGGTGGTCGACCGCGGGAGGAGAGAAAGGGAGCTCGACCTGCTCGTCGAACAAGCCGAGGGGGCACGCCGTGCACGCGCAGGGTATCAAGTCTATGGACAAAGCACGTACAAAGGGAGAGAGGGGAAGAGGGGGGAAGGGAGCTACTGGAAGTAGGGCGTGCGCGCTTGGACGTTGTGCGAGTCGACGTCGTCGGCGATCCAGATGTTGGCGCGCGGCCTGCCGTCGCTCGACGCCCAGTGCGGGTCGTCCTCGAGCTCGGCGCCCGAGACGTAGCGCTCCCACGCCTCGACGATGCCCTGCGCGCGCCGAAGGAGGAGGTCAGCCGGTGCCCATGACCACGACGATGACGACGAGCGCGTTTAGAGAGAAATGAGGGACGACGAGGACGCACCTTTTCGAGGTTGCGCGTCCACCTGCGCGTGTCGAAGAGCGGCGACTGCTCTCGCTCGAGGAAGAGCCGCCTCCTCATGTCGGCCAACTCGCCCCGCGCCCTCTTCTGCTCGCCGCACTCGATCGTCCCCTCCTGCACTCCTGCGCCCGCCTGCGCCGGCACCACCTCGTAGCTGAGCCCGGCGGCCAGCGCGAGGGCGCGCTCCTCGTACGCCTCGGCGCTGCCGACGATCATCTGCGGGCCGAGCCCGGTCGCGACGGCGATCGAGGCGGCGACGCGCGAGCACATCTTGTGCTCGTGCCGAGGGAAGGTGAGGATGGGCGTGCCGGACCAGAGGATGTCGGCGGCGGTCGTGTGAGCGTTGCACTGCGAGCGAGGCAAAGCGTCAGGGCGGTTCTCGCTCGAGGGGGACGAGGAAGAGGTCCGTGCGCACCTCGGTCGTGTCGAGGAACAGGTCGGCGATGCGGCCGCGTATGACGTGCTCGTTCTTGTTGGCGACGTCGGTGAAGACGACGCGGTCGGCGACCTCCTGCCCGGCCCACCGCACGGCCGTCTCCTTGAGGTGCGCCTCGCCCGGCGCCGGGAAGCGCAGGAGCCACAGGATCGAGTTGGGGTGGCGGGTGAGGATCGAGAGCCAGATGCGGAAGATGAAGGGGTCGATCTGCACGAACGAAGAGGAAGAGGGAAGGAGGGAGAGATGGAGAAAGTCAGCGGCGAGTCGAACTTGGGAAGGTCGACGAGCGAGCGACGCACCTTGTACAGCTGGTTCCAGTTGGCGAAGATGATCGTGTTGTCGCGGATGTGCGGGAACATCTGCTTGCGCATGCGCGAGCGCTTGTGCTCCTCGACCGCCCATGCCGCCTCGGGGCTGCCGGCCGGGAGCGACGACTTGAGCGGCGCCTCGCCTGGGACGACGCCGGCGCTCTCGTCCTCGCGCCACGCCTGCTTGTGGTCCGTGACGAAGTACGAGTGCGGGAGATACATGACTGCGCGCGCGAGAGGGACTCATCGTCAGCTCGAGGTCAGGAAGGCGGAGAGGAGAGCGAGGGAGAGAAGAGCTCGTGGACGCACGCTTCTCGGTGTACACGAACGACTCGTTGTCGCTCTCCGGGTCCGGGTCGCCCTCGAAATCGGTCGGCTTGGGGACGTAGCCCTTGTCGACCGTCTCGGACTGCTGGAAGCCCGTCTCCCACCGCCACTGGTTCCCCGAGATGAGGCGGGGCGGGCACACGATCGGGTCTGCAGAGCGTGCTCGACAGCATCAGCTCGAGCTCGGCGTGTAGGAGAGAGCGAAAGAGAGGAAGAGGAAGAGGAAGAGGACGCACCGACGATGAAGTAGTCGCACCACCCGGCGGCGAGCGTCGACGCAAAGCCCATGTAGCTCGCCTGGACCGGCGCCGGCCTCGCCGCAAAGACCTCGTTCCTCGCGCCCTTGGTGTAGCCCGACAGGTTGACGAGGACGTGGATCTCGTCGTGCACGATGCGGTGCACGATCTGCTCGGTCGAGAGGCGTGACACGTCGACGAAGTGCTGCGACTCGGCCTCGATCTTGAGCCGGTACGGCGACTTGTCGCTCGGCGACGTCGCGTAGACGTAGACGTTGAACCTCGACAGGTCGTGGTACCCGAAGACGCTCTGCATGAGGTGCGACAGCGGGTGGTTGCCGAGGTCGGACGACACGTAGCCGATGTTGATCTTGCCGCCGAGGGGAGGTCGAGGCGGCGGGTAGACGATGGGCGGCATCCACGGCTGGTTGAGCGTCGCGTGCGAGATGCGCAGGCCGGTGCGGTGCGAGATGAGGCGGGTCTCGCGCGCCGTGACGGGGAGGGTGAAGCAGTGGAAGGGGAGGACGGTCGGGACGGGCATGGGCGGGAGCGAGGGCGGGAGAGGCGGCCGGCGGTACTTGGCGACGTCGGCCTGCGAGGGAACGATGCGCGGCGGCGGGGAGGTACCGGCGGGGAGGTACGGCGTGCGGCCGTACGCGTCGAGGTACCACCGGCGCTGGATGCGGCGCATAAGGCGCTCGACGAGCCGCACGAGGTACCCGCCCTCGCTGATGCGGTGCGCCGCCCGGTCGTAGTCGCCGAGGAGGAACTGGAAGCGGGCGATCCACGGCTTCATCGCCGCCTCGCCCGCCTCGGCCGGCGAGACGCCATACAGCGCCTGGCTGACGAGCGCGAGGAGCTCGTTGATGCCGCCGTACGACCGCAGGGCGCCGACGCCGTACGCCGAGCCCTCGACGAGCTGCTTCTGGACGAGGTCCGAGATGTCGCGCATGTAGCCGTCCCGGACCGTCTCGCCGGCCTGCGTCTTGGCGGCGAAGCGCAGCCGGCCCTCGGCGTCGACGATCCACTCCTCGCCGACGCCACCGCGACCCTGCCAGTTGCAGACGCCGCCGAGCGCGTTGACGAGCCCGCACACCGCCTCGGGGAACTTTGGGTTGAGCTCGACGGCGCGGCGGTAGTAGGGGATCGAGCCCTCGACGTCGCCCGTGTCCTTGACGGCGTTGGCGAGGTTGGCGAGCGCGACGTCGAACGACGGGTTGTACTCGACGGCGCGGCGGTACATGGCGACGGCCTGCGGGAGCTGCCCGAGGTCCTTGAGGAGCGAGCCGAGGTTGGTGTACAGGTGCGGGTGCCGAGGGTCGAGCTTGAGGCCCGTCTCGTAGTAGCGCAGGGCGAGTTGCTGCACGAGAGGGAGCGAAGAAGGAGGGCGGGAGGGAGGGGGACGAGGAGGGAGAAAGGTCAGGGTCGATCCTCGAGGAGGCCTGAGCGCGAGCAGAGGAAGGGGACGCACCTGGCCCGTGAGCACGGTCGGCGGCTTTGTCGGATCTTGCGAGCCGATGATTGTCGTCGCGTTGAGCGTCGACAGGAGGATGCCGAGGTTGTTGCACGTCGACGGGCTCGGGTACAGGGCGAGCGCGACGTAGTACAGCGGGAGGAGGAGGCTCTGGCTCGCCGGGATGCCGCCGAGCGTGAGCTTGGCGACGCCCGCCGTCGGCGCGAGCGAGTCCTGGAGGATCTTGGCGAGCGTGAGGAGCATCGTCGAGGTCGTCTGATTGGTCGACTGCACGACGCCCTTGCGCGACGGGTCGTCGGCGGCGACCTGGTTTGATGCGACGGCCGGGTCGAACATGGCGGGGAGGGTCGAGCGCGTCTCGGAGAAGAGCATGCCCGGGAGCTGGTTGAGGAGGGTCGGCTCGAGGAGGACGGTCGGGAGGACGCCGCCGCCCATCGCCAGCAGCCGCCGCACGTAGGCGTCGCCGCCGTCGCGCACGGTGCGGACGAGGCGCTCGAACGGGACGCCGCCCGACTCGTCGGCGACGCCGAGCTCGCGCGCGACCTGCGGCACGAGCGCGGCGTTCTCGGCGAACGCGGCGAGGATGCGGCCGATGACGACGGTCGCGACGACGAGGTCGCGCACGGTGCAGCCTTCGACAGGCCAGTGCAGGCCGGTCGAAGGGTGCAGCCGCGCCCACTCGGGCAGCGAGAGCGCAACCTCGATCGCCTTCTCGTACTCGTCCTGCGCGCCCGGGCCGTCGGCGAGCGCGAGGCGCAAGTTGCCCGCGGCGTACAGCAGGTTCTGCAGCCGGTGGACGTGGTTGAAGGGGATGGCGCCGGGGAGCGTGCGCGGGCGCGGGACGAGGGCGAGCGGGCGGAGGAACGCTTCCTGCGTCGGCGGGATGGCCGGGTTGGCGACCGACGCCGGCTGGGCGCAGATCTGCGACTCGACGTAGTCGCACAGAGCGAGCGCCTCCTTGTACCGTGCGGCGGTCGGCGGCGCGGCTTGGCCTGCTGCGGCCGGGTGCGCGGTCGAGCTCGGGTTGCAGAGCACGCCGAGGAGGTTCTCGGTCGCGTCCCAGTACCTGCAGGGCGAGGCACCGAGTCAGTTCCTTGACCCTGAGAGCCTGAGAATGCAGAGAGACGGTGAGCAAAAGGTGAGGAAGAGGGACGCACGTCGGGCGGAGCTTGATCGCCTTCCACCACCATGCTTCGGCCTCCTGCCACTTGCCCATGGCGCGCAGCGTCGTCCCGATGTTGCTCATCGCCTCGACGTAGCTCGGGTCGAACTCGAGGAGGCGCTTGTTGTAGTACAGGCTGCTCTCGAGCTCGCCGCGCGTGTAGTAGACGCAGCTGATGAGGAGGAGGGTCGGGAGGTGGTCCGGGTGGACGGCCTCGAGCGTGTGGAGGAGGGGGAGGAGGTTCGGCGACTGCGGCTCGGTCGAGTACGTCTGGTGGGCGAAGGCGAGGAGGTAGTCGCGCTTCTCGGGCGTCGCGAGCGCGGCGAGGTCGGGGATGCCGCCGAGGTCGGGGAGGACGGTGGGTGGGGCGCCGTGCGCGTGCCCGGGCGCCTGCGCCCGGGACGTCGAGGGGAAAGGAGGAGCGCTCGCTTGCTGAGCGTGAGCGGCGGCGTGGGCGGCATGGGCGGCGTGCGGCTGCTGCGCCGGCGGGAGCGACGACAGCTCGGCGAGGGACGCGCTCGGGGCCGACGGCAGCGACGGGCGCTGCTGCTGGTTGTAGTCGGCCGCGACCGAGCTTTGGGGACCGGCCGCGCTCGACGGTGTCGGCACACGGCCGACGTCCTCGACCGCCATGGGCTCGGACCCTCCCATGCTCGCGCTCGTGCCCGTCGTCGAGCTGCGCCGCATGCCCGGCGCGAAGGCCGCTGCCGACGTCGTCGTCGCCGCCGTGCCGACGAGCCCGACAGCTGCCGCACTCGCCGTCGCCGCGGCGAGGCTGGCGCCGAGCGCCTCGGCCGCAACGACGCTGCCCCGCCGCGAGCCCTTCTGCTCCTCGACGAGGCCCTCGACCTCCTCGACGACCCTGCGCGGGTCGACGCCCATGCCGACGAGCTTCTCGCCGGCGTGCCGCGCGAGCTCCTTGGCGGCAAGCACCTGGGCCGCGACGGCCGCGGCCGCGCTCGCGCGCACGTGCATCGCCTCGGCCTGCGAGCGCGCGCCCGTGAGCGACGTCAGGCTCGTGAGTGTCGGCGCGCGCGACGCGCTCAAGCCCGGGCTGCCGAGCGCCGCGGCGTGCGCCGGCGCCGAGACGCCGCCCGTCGCGCTCGACGACGAGAGTCGCGGCCGAGGCGTCGCCGACGGCGACGACGACGACGACGAGTCGACCGTCTCGTCGGTGAGGCGCTTGAGCGCGTCGCGGTGCAGCTGCGCGAAGTAGCCGCTCGCGAGCGCGTCGAGCTGCTTCTTGTACACGTCGGCGTACGCGCCGAGCTCGGCCGCCTCGCTGCCGCCCCGGCTCGCGCCGACGCCGGCCGTTGCTCCTGTACCGGCGATCGTCGAAGCCGCGGCGCCCGCGGCCTCACTCGCCGCCGTCGCCGCCTGCGTCTGCGCCTGGGCCTGCGCGGCGAGCACGACGGCGGCGCTCTTGGCCTCGACGACGCGCTGGTCGACCTGCTTGCTCTGCTCGCTCAGGGCCCAGCCCTTGAGCTGCTGCGCGAGGTGCGCCACCTCGCGGTCGTTGAACGAGCGCGAGGTCGGGAGGCCCGGGCGCGACGACGACGGCGCCGACGAGACGTGCTCTTGCGCGGCGTGCACGCTCCACTGCTCGACGCTCGCAAAGACGGGCTCGAACGGTGCGGCGGCGGCGGAGGAGGCGTCGGTCGACGAGGACGGCGTCGACGAGAGGCGGAGGAGGACGTCGCCGAGGTTGGGGATGCCCGGGATGGGCGCGAGGAGACCCGGCGTGAGGGGCGGCGGGGCGAAGACCTGGCCGAGGAGGACCGGGATCGAGGGGTGACCTTGGCCGTCCGAGTCGTCGTAGGCGGACGACGACGTGAGGGGGAGCGAGAGCGGGAGGGAGAAGGTCGGTACGGCGGACGAGGTGAACGTGCTCGCCGCCCCGCTCGCCGTTGTTGCTGCCGAGGTTGACGACGCCGATACGCCGACGAGGCTCGGCGCCGTAGATCCCGCCGCGCCGCCGCCGAGCGTCGACGCTGCGAGGCCCTCGCGCGCGATCGTATTGACGAACGTCGTCGGGCTCGGCGGCGGGATGGCCATTGAGCTGAGGTAGCCCTTGACGCCCTTGGCCTCGGCGATGGCGCTCTGCTCCTGGAGTGTGCCCGTGCGCGCGAGCTGGAGGAGGAGCGGCGGCGGGAGCGACAAGATCGACGACACCTGCGACGGCGTCTGGAACGTCTGGTCGGCGGTCGGGGCCGAGGGAGGGAGGACGGGGAAGGTCGGGAGCGACAGTGCGCTGAGGGCGGGCGACGGGCTCTTGCCCCTCGTCGCCGTCGAGGCGGTCGCGCCGGCCGGCACGGGCGAGAGGTGCCGCTGATCGACGTCGCCGGTCCCGCCGTTCTGGTTTTGCCGCGCCTGCGCCTGCGCCTGCGAGAGACGCTCGTCTGCGACGCCGTCGCGGGTACCCGCCGAGGCAGAGCCCGCACCTCGTACGGCACGAGCTGCGGAGCTGGGCGAGGACCTCGACGTGCTCGCGACGGGGTCGAGGGACAGCGTGGCGCTGCTCTTGCGGCGCTTGGACGACGGCGGTGCGCCCGTGTCGAAGTCGGGCGCGGCTTGCGCAGGCAAGGGCGGGCCGGCGGTGGCCGAGGCGGGACCGGCCGAGAGGTCGTCGACGTCGAGCTGGCCGAGTTGGCGCACGAGGTTGGGCGACTTGGTCGACGCGGCGGCGACGGCGGGTGCAGTTGCCGAGCTCGGGGCGGGAGCGGCTGCGTCGAGCTGGGCCTGGTGGACCGGCTCGGGCGGAGGAGCGTTGGAGCCGCTCGGGGCTGAATGAGGAGGAGGGGTGCTCATGGCGGGAGCGCGCGCGCGCGCTGAGCTGGAGCGGGTCGGGGCGGGCTGGCTCTAGTCTGCGCGCAGGTGCAGGCGAGTCAGCGCAAGCAACCCAGAGCGAGGTGAGACGAGACGCACCTCTGGCCTGGGCGACGTGCTCTTGTCGAGGGAGGACCGGCGGCAGCGCTCTCGGGCGGGGGCGATCTGGCGGCAGTAGCTCTATAGGTCGTGTACAGCTGCGCTCGACGTGTCGCTGGGTG
>Ga0308169_10001115_pt1 | contig 33061 bp, 35 predicted proteins | sample PhyBR1_2_FD_202139 | JGI IMG/M metagenome (GOLD analysis project Ga0308169, IMG submission 202139) | Phyllosphere microbial communities from UC Gill Tract Community Farm, Albany, California, United States - DLSLSB.R1 | ecosystem: Host-associated > Plants > Phyllosphere > Unclassified | place...
CGTACCCGATGCGGCCACGATCCGGGCCGAGATCGCGTGGAAACATCACGACTGGAAGACGGTAGCCGCCGATGCGCCGCCCTCGCTCACGGGCGGCGCGCGGATGAACTCGGTGATGCAGGCGCGACTGCTCCGCTATGCCACTGCGCTGGCGATGCTGGGGCGTGAGGGCAATCTGGCGCAATTGCGCGCGCGCTATGCCGCCGCCTTCACCGGGCTGCCGACCGCCGCGGCATTCTCGGCGCTGACGGACAAGGTCGGGGCGGTCGATCCGGCAGCACTGAGCGCCGCAATGGCTGCGATCCCGTCGGCCAGCCCGGCCGGGGGAATCGCGGACCTGATCGACGCCGCGCCCGAGATCGTCAGTCAGGGCTGACACCTCAAGATCGTCAGTCGGGACTGACCGACCGCCGCCGCGTCACTGGCCGGCGCTGCGTTCCGATCGAACAAGCCGCGGCACCGGTCTCGCCGCACCGCCGCGCGCCGCGCGCTCGATCGCACACGCGTAGAGCGCGCCGCCGCTGCCGCTCGCGAGCCACGCGAGCAGCGCGGTCATCGGCATCGCGCGCGCGAACAAATAGCCCTGCGCGATCGAGTATCCCAGGCGGCGGACCTCGCCGAGCTGCTGCTCGGTTTCGATTCCCTCGATGATGCAGGCGAGGTGGAGCGTGGTGCACAGGCCGAGAATGGCCCCCATGATCTTGCTGCCGGGGTCATCGTGCAGCCGCGCGATGAAGCTCCGATTGACCTTGACCTTGTCGAGCGGGAGGCGGTGGAGCGAACTCAGGCTCGAATAGCCGGTGCCGAAATCGTCGAGCGCGATCTGGATCCCCAGCGCGCGCAGTCGACCGATGGCGACGATCGCCGAATCGAAATCGCGCATCAGCGCGGTCTCGGTCAACTCGAAGGTAATGCGGGCGGGATCGGCGCCCTGCTGCGCGATCGCCTCGATCAGCTGGTCGACGGTCTTCGCCGAAACGATGTCGTGCGCCGAGAGATTGAACGAGAGCCCGATGGTCTTGGGCAGCACCGCGAGGTTGGTCAGCGTCTTGCGGAACAGCATGATCGTGATCTGGTTGATCAGGCCGATGCGCTCGGCGGTCGCGATGAACCGCTCGGGCGCGATCGCTCCGACCAGCGGGCTCGTCCAGCGTCCCAGCGCCTCGACACCCAGGATCGTCATCGTGTCGATGCACATCAGCGGCTGGAACACGACATTGAGTTCGGCCTGGAGATCGGCCGACTGGAGCGCCGCCTCGACCGCGCGATCGGAGCGGATCCGCATTTCCTGCTCCGCCGAGAACAGGGCGCAGCCGCCGCGCCGCGTCGATTTGACGTTGTAGAGCGCGTAGTCGGATCGGTCGAACAGCGCGTTCGCGGTCTTGCCCGCATCGGGGAAGATCGCCACCCCGCCCGAACAACCAATCGTGAGGCGCTGCTCGTTGATGTAGAAGGGCTGCGACAAGAGCTCGCATATCCGCTGCCCGGTCGCCTGCACGTCGTCGATGTCGGTCTGGACGATCAGCCCGAACTCGTCGCCGCCGAGCCGCGCGACGATCAGGTCGTCATCCGCGACGTCCGCAAGCCGACTCCCGACCTCGACGAGCAGCCGGTCGCCGACGATATGGCCATAGGTGTCGTTGATCGGCTTGAACCCGTCCAGATCGAACACGCCGATCGCGAACCGCTCGCCGCTTTCCGTGTGCTCGCGCAGGATGTCGTCGAGGCGGGAGAAGAAGAAGCGGCGGTTGGGCAGTCCGGTCAGCGCGTCGGTCAGCGCGAGACGGGCATTGTCCAGCCCCAGCCGCTCGGTCTCGAACTGTTGCGCGGCGAGGATCGCCTGCGAGCGGATCAGCGTGGCAAATCCGTCGAAGCTGTTGAGCAGGACCTGGATCATGACCGCGGAGACGAGCGCGACGTTCAGCGCGATCCCGATCAGGACGGCGTTGCCGATATACAGGTAATAGACGAGCACCGACGTCATCACGAGGCCGTTGACCATCAACGCGATCTGCGGGACGTACACCAGGCAGAAGATGCAGCCGATCACCGTAACCGCCGTGAAGACGGCGATATGCGCGCGCTCGAGCGGCCCGCCATATTGATCGAGTATCGCCGCCCAGCCCAGGAAGATCATCGCCGCCGACGCCGCCAGGATCATCGTCCCGCGCAGCGCGCTCTCCGCGCGTTCGACCGTGATGGTGCTCGCCCGCTCCGCAAACATCAGCCAGAAGATCAAGCGCCCAACACAATAACCAACCAACACCCCCGCCGCCCCGACCGTCAGCCAGACCGGCGCATAGGCATAATGGGTATAGGATACCGCGAGCGTGTTGATGATGAGCAGGGCGTACAGCATCGGATTCTGGCGGCGCAGTTCGCCATATTGTGCGATAACGATGCCCGGATCGGGCTCTAGGTTCAGCAATGCCGTGAAACGCTGAAACATTCGTTTTTCCTGTCTGCCCTGTCTCTGGTCGGGGTGTGCCGGTACTGCGCTTGCCGCCGATCGGAGGCGCCTCGTCGATCGTGGAGCGCCTGCCGACTTGCTCCGCGTCTTTCCTTTCCGGGCAGGAAGATCCGCCCGATGCCCCCAGGGCCTGTCGTGCACCATTCCCTTCGAGAATCCGGACAGCGCATTCAGGATGTAATTGCAGGACCGCACCAACCTTGAACGGATAGTCGGCTGCCGCCAGCGCGAAGCGTTCGTGACAGCGCGGCGCCTGTCCTAGCGCAGCAGCGCATGGACCGCGGCGGCCGGCAAGGGCCGCGCGGCGCCAGCGGCGTTTGGCGAAAAATCGCCATTGCCAAAAAGGCGGCGGACCTTGCTCCGCCCGCCCGTGCCACTGATGCGGAAGCGTTCCGCCGCCTCGGTGAGCGCGCCGACTTCGCCGCTCAGGTTGCGCGCGGCCGCCGACGTCTCCTCGACCATCGCGGCGTTCTGCTGCGTCGATTCATCCATGGCGCGAACCGCTTCCGAGATCTGGGTGATCGCGGCGGACTGCGCCTGGTTGTCGGTCGCGATCGTCGCCAGCAGTTCATGGACCTGGCCGACATCGCCCGAAATACCCGCGAGCGCGCCGTCGACCCTCTGGACCGCCTTCACCGCGATCACGATCTCGCTCTGCGTCGCGGTCAACTGGTCGCGCGCGCGCTTGGCTTCCTCCTCGGCACGCATCGCCAGCGCGGAAACGAGATCGGCCACGACCGCGAAGCCGCGACCTGCGTCGCCAGCACGGCCCGCCTCGACTGCCGCGTTCATCGCGAGCACGCGCGTCTGGAACGCAATCTTGTCGAGGCCCTCAATCACGCTGTCGATGCCCTTGGCGCTTTCCGACACGCGCCCCATCGACTGCACGGCTTCGGCGGCGACCGCGCGACCGCTGCCGACGGTCTCGATCGCCTGATCGGCGCGCCCGACCGTGCTCTGCGCGGCAACCGCGGTCGCCTTCAGACGGCCGTCCATGCGCGTGACCGCGGCGGCCGTCTCCTCCAGGCTGGCGGCATTGGCTTCGGTGCGCCGCGCCAGATCCTCAGAGGCCTGGGCGATCTCGCTGGATCCTGTCCGGATCGTTGCGGCGCCGTCGCTGACCGACGTGATGAGCGCGCGCAGGCTGTCGAGCGCGGCATTGAAGTTGGTCTTCAACGCGGCATATTCAGGCGGGAAATCCTCCTCGATCGCGGTCATCAAGTCGCCCGCCGCCAGTTCCTCGAGATGGGCCGACACCATGTCGACGACCGCCTTCTGCTCGACCCCATTATCCCTTTGCGCCACCGCCGTGTCGCGGAAGGTGAACATCGCCTTGGTCATGCGGCCGACGCAATCGGCATAATCGGTAAACCGGATCGAGCTCGAGAGGTCGCCCGCGGCGAGCGCCTCCATGCGCACGACCGTCGTCACATAGGGGTCGGCGATCGTGGCGCGGAACCAGGCCCCTGCGATGGCCGCCACCGCCGCCATCACGACCGCGACGCCGATCCCGACGACTGGCCCGACGATCGATGTCGCCAAGGTCGCGCCCAGTGCCCCTGTCGCAACGAGTGCGGTCATGACGAAGAACGTCACGAACAGTTTCTGCCGGATCGGGGCAGCTTCACGATACCATGTCATCATTCTATGGATCTTTCGGAGACTGGCCAGAACAGGCCGTGGATACCCCCATTTTAGACGCGAATTCTCCCACGCCGTGCGCCTGCGCTATTTCTTGCATTCTATGCGGAGAATTTAGCGATACTGCCCGTCCGGTGATGCAATACTGTGCCGATGCAAACGCTATACCAGCCGGCACGCCGGGCGAGCTGCCGGCTACCTTCCACGGCGCGCTGCCGGTCAGCGTACGACGGCGGAGGCCGGGCCCGAGGCCGAATGCCGCGGTAGGGTCGCTGCGTTCGACACAACGAACTGCGTCGCCTGCACCGCGGTCATCGCCTTGCCGAACAGATAGCCCTGGCCGAAGTCGCATCCCCAATCGGCGAGGTGCGCGAGTTGCTCGGGATCCTGGATGCCCTCTGCGGTCGTCGAGAGCCCCAGGCTCTTGCCCAGACTGATCATCGCGCGGACGAGGATATTGCCCTCGCCTTCCTGTTCGAGCCGCTCGATGCGCTCGACGAAGGACCGGTCGATCTTGATCTTGTCGAACTTCAGATCGCGCAACTGGTACAGGCTTGCATAGCCGGTGCCGAAATCGTCGAGCGATATCGTCATGCCCAGATCGCGCAGCGCCAGCAGCAACGTCTTGGTGGCATCGAGATCGGTGATGAGAGCATTCTCCGTCACTTCAATCTCGATCCGCTCGGGCGCGATCCCGGTCTGGTCGAGGATCGCCTTAAGCCGGACGGCAAGGAGCGGATCGCTGAGCTGGCTCGGCGCGAGATTGAGCGACAGCGAAAGGTTGGACGGCCATGGCCGCGCGTCCTCGCAGGCGCGGCGGAATATCTGGTAGGTCATGTCGGTCAGCAGACCGCGTTCGTCCGCCGCGGCGATGAACTTGTCGGGCATGATGATGCCGCGCGTCGGATGATGCCAGCGCGCCAATATTTCGAACCCGACCACTTCGCCGTGTTCGATGCCGACGAGCGGCTGGTAATAAGGGCGGATCTCGCCATCCGCGATCGCGCGCCGCAGGTCGGCGTCGATAAACGCACGTTGCTCCGCAAGATCGTGCATCGACGGGTCGAACAGCTGGCACGATGCGCCGGTCTCGCGCTTGGCGCGGTACAAGGCGAGACCCGCAGCGCGCAGCAGCGCCGACGGGTTCGAGCCGTCCTGCGGATAGAGCGCGATACCGATGGTCGCGCCGACCTCCAGCCTGGAACCCGCCAGGTCGATGGGTTTCAACACGATGTCGCGGATCCGCTGCCCAGTCTGGATCACGGAGTCTGCACCGTCATGCATCGGGACGACGACGGCGAACTCGTCCCCGCCCAAGCGCGCGATCACGCCGAAATCGTTGCGATGCCGGACAAACCGGTCGGCCAACTCGCACAGCACCATGTCGCCGATTTCATAGCCGTGCATCTCGTTGATCGGCTTGAAGCGCTTCAGATCGATCAGCAGCACCGCGCAGGGTGACGCAGGATCCTGTGTCGCGCGCATGAGCGAGTCGACGAACTGCCGACGATTGGGAAGGCCGGTGAGGATGTCGTTCCGCGCGAGGCTGTCGGCATGCGCCTGCGCCTCGCGCGTTTCGCGATGCGCGACCTCGAGCTCGCGTGCGCGGCGACGGAAGATCTCGAGCGCCCGGACCAGGGCCCCGACTTCATCCTCGCGCTCGCCGCCGCTGACGACGTCATCGAGGTCGCCCGCCGCCAGATCCGAAAGCGAGCGCGTGATCCCGGTCAGCGGGCGGACGACCCTTTCCCTGACGTAGCGCAGCAGCAGCAATCGCAGCGCGGCGCCCAGGAGCGCGAGCGTAAACAGCGTCAGCACGATCATGTCGCCGATGAACCTGGCTTTCGCATCCATGACCGCGGAATAGCCGGCCAGCGTGCCGATGAGCGCATCGCTATAGGCATTCAGGCTTCGGTGCGCGACCTTCAGACGGTCTCGGTAGACGATCGCTTGCTGCGATCGCGGTGCACTCTGCACGATCGCCATCCATTGGCGCGCGTTAAGCGCGTACCGAACCCAGGACCGTTCGAACGCCGCAACATCGGCGCGGGCGGATGGCCAGTCGGCGAGATCCTTCAGCGTCGCGATCTTGGCGTCCAGCGCGCTGATGTTATAGCCGACTATAGCCGCGTTCTTCGCGTTGGTGGCGAGGACCAATTCGTCTTCGACGACCCGCTGTTCGGACAAGCGATCGGCAATCTCTTCGGCGGTGACGAGGCTGCGCAACTGGCGATCATGCTGATTGCCCGCGACGCGGGACATATACAGCGCGGAAAGCACCCCGCACGTGACCAATCCGTACAGGATCAGGCCCAGGATCTGGACTCTAAGGAGTGCTGTTCCGATACTTTTCATGACACCCCGCCGGCTCTCGAACCTCTAGTCGTGAAATCGCCCGCGATCGCGTCCGCAGACTTTTCCGATGAACATCCATCAAGCACTCAAGACATTATAGACGGCGGGAGCGGTACCGGCGCGCAGGTCGCCAAAATAGTGTGGAGAGAGTCGAAAACGGTACCGGAGCGTGTTCATCACGACCGCGGCCAGACTAGTGGATCATGCCGCGAGACTCGGGTACTGAACACGCCTTTACCGCAGCAATCAGGTTTCCCATATTATACAAAACCATCGTGGCAGATTTTACGGTTACTTAATAATCCTATCCATCAAACACAGTAATTGCCTCAGATATCGATAAGCGATAGATCCAAATTATATCGGTGATGAAAATTTAGGATAGACCGTCTACTATACAGTATCTGCTGGTCAGGTTCATTTAAAACCGTTTTGGGTGAGTTCGCGGATACGATGGGGCGACATTCCAAACACGCTACCGGTGCGCCTCAGTCAGGTATCGCGCGGACGGAACCCTACACGCTTCTTGCGATTGCCCTGGGCAGCGCGGGGTTGCTTGCCTGGTCGGCGGGATATGCGCTGCCCGGAGGGTTTTCCGGCGCGGGCCATGCTGCCAATCCGCTGGCGATGCTTGCCTATATGGCGCTTGCCGGCGCGGTGATCGGCGGGGGGCGCCGATGGACGAAGCGCCGACGCCTGTTATTTGCGGTTCCGCTCGTCATCCTGACGCTCGCGATGCTCCGCCAGGCGCTCGACATGGGGTTCGGAGTCCAGTCGGTCCTTGGCAAGGTGTGGGACCGTCCGCGCGCCGCCGCGTTGATCGACGAAGTCGAGCCGGTGAGCATGATCACCGTCGCGACGCTGGCCATGCTCACCGCCGCCGCCGCGATCGTCAACCGCCAGGGCCGCAGCACGACATGGGCGGTCATCGGCCTGTCCAGCGTGGCGATGGGCGTCTCGATCATCTCGGGCATCGCCGTCATCACGCGGGTAGAGGCGGCGGATGCGGCAGCGCAAGCCATGCTGCCGGCGCTCCTTCCTGTCGCGCAGGCCATCCCGATCGGGATCGCGCTGCTGGTGTGGCGCGGGCGGTTCGGCTGGTCGGACATCCTCGCACTCGGCGCGACGCCCGGCAGGATATTCCGTCGTATCTTCCCGATCGTCATACTCGCCCCCGCGCTGATCGCGCTGTTCGACATCTTCATAAGCTTCGGCGAGGTGCTTCCGCAGCTCATCGCCGACATCGTCATCGCCGGGTGCAATATCGCTATCTTCTCGGCGCTGATGCTGTGGTCGATGGCGATGGTGTCGGCTGAGCATGTCGCGCTGGCCGAAGCGACCAAAGCGATCCGCAGCGAGCGCGAGTCCGAGCTGTTGGAGCAGCACGAGCTGCTGCGGTCGATCCTGCAGACGGTGCCGTCCGCGCTGGTGGTGTTCGACGAACAGGGCACCATCAAGGCGTTCAGCGCGTCTGCCGAGCGGATCTTCGGCCACGACGCCGATCAGGTGATCGGGTGCAATGTCGAGATTTTGGCGACGGGGCCGGGCCGCAATTCGATGGCGTCGCACGTCGCGCGGTATCTGGAGACCGGGCTTCACGACGTCTCGGACGGCGCCCGCCCACTTTATGCACGCCGATCCGACGGCACGACGATCCCGATCGAACTGCGGCTGGGCGACATGCAGGTCGGGCAGAACCGTATCTTTACAGGCTTCTGGAAAGATATTTCCGGGCGGCTGGCGGACGCGGAACGGCTGGCGGCGATACGTGGCGAATTGCTACACGTGTCGCGCTTGAGCGCAATGGGCGAGATGGCGGCGGGGCTGGCGCACGAGCTGAACCAGCCACTGGCCGCGATGGTCTATTTCCTCGGCGCGATCGAGCATCTGCCCGACGACGACACGCAACGCGAACGCGGACTGGCGCTGATCCGGATGGCGTCCCAGCAAGCGCTGCGCACCGGCGAGATCATCCGCCGCATGCGCACGTTCACCAGCAACGACGACGCGGAGGCACGTAACGAGCCGATCGCCGAGATCCTCGACGACGCGGTCGCAGTGACGTTCCTCGACGGCGGACGGTACGACATCCAGCTCGTCTTCGATATCGACCCGGCCGCGGTCAACGTGCTCGCCGACCGGGTCCAGATCCAGCAGGTGTTCGTCAACCTGCTCCGCAACGCGATGGACGAGCTGAGCAAATGCCCTCCTGAAAATCGCATGATCACGATCACCACCAAGTTGATCGACTCCGAGACGGTGGCATTCAGCGTCGCCGATACTGGGCCGGGCATCGACGCGACGATGATCGAACAGCTCGGCATGCCGTTCCTCACGACCAAACACGGCACCGGCATGGGCCTTGGGCTGTCGATCTCGCGCCGCATCATCGAGGCGCATGGCGGCACACTGACCGCCGCCAACCGACCTGAGGGTGGCGCGATCTTTCGCTTCACCCTGCCCCATATCGACGTCTAGCGCCCACAGGAGAGTCCGATGGCAACCCGCAGCATCTACATCGTCGACGACGACCAGTCAGTCCGCGCCGGATTACAGAGCCTGCTGGCGACACAACCCAGCCTGATGGTCTTCACGTTTCGATCGGGCGAGGACTTCATGGCGCAGATCGACGAACTGGAGCCCGGCTGCATCCTGCTTGACTACAACATGCCGGGGATGAACGGGCTCGACGTGCTGGAGGCGATAGCCGACCTGCCAAGCCGGTTCGGCGCGATCATCCTGACCGGACAGGGCGCGATCTCGGTGGCGGTGCGGGCGTGGAAACTGGGCGCGCTGGATTTCCTCGAAAAGCCCTGCGATCCGGGCCTACTGTTGCAGGCGGTCGAGGGCGCGTTCAAGATCATCGAGCAGGATCAGCAAAAGGCCTCGGTCGCCGAACGCGCGCGGAAGAGCGTCGACAGCCTGACGCAGCGCGAGCAGGACGTGCTGCTCGGCCTGATCGAGGGACGCGCCAACAAGCTGATCGCCTATGATCTCGACATCAGCCCGCGGACGGTGGAGATTCATCGTGCCAAGCTGATGACGAAGCTCGGCGTGCGCAGCCTGTCCGAGGCGTTGCGCATCGCGTTTGCGGCAGGACTCGTTCCGATCGAATGATCAGAGTGCCGGCTGGCTTCGCCATCGCTGGATGATCGGCGGGATCGCAGCCGGGGCACTATGGCGTTCGACCAGCGCGACACCCTCATTTTCGGGGACAGACTCGTGTAGCGTGTGCGCGATGATGATCACGAACCCTGTCCAGCACTGATCACGCAACGTCTCCGTCCAGTCGCGCGGTGCCGACGCGATCAGCGGCTCTTCGATGACCAGGATCGCCCGGTCGCGCAGCGTCGCGTCGAGCGTCGGATCGAGATGGTCGGCGGTCGAGATCGGCGTTTCGCCGGCCATCGTGAGATATGCCGCAAGAATGGATCGCAAACCAGGATCCACGATCGCCAGGATCAGCGGCCGCCGCATCGCGTTCAACACCCTTTCACGGTTCTGGGGTTCGCATCCTGGAACATCGCAGCCTTATACACACCATTGTGAGTATAGTTATACCGCAAAATTAAGTATAACTACCTATTCCGACCCAACCCTGCACAGTCCTCATGCGAATGTCACGCGTTTGCAGCAAACACATGGAGATCCGACGAGCTGTGTTACGCCTTTACCTATTTTTACTATAGCGCGGGTGGATCGCCATGGTGCGAACTACGTAATCATCGCAGGGCGACGGCTGATCAGCGGTGCCCTCGATCCATGCGTCAAAGTCCTGTAGCGCAGGGGATCCGCAGGCGATCGTTCGTGGCGGGGCGGATGAGGTACCCGCGTCGATCGGTCAGCCCGGCAGGCCGGTGCCCGACAACCCGTCGATGATATCGCGGTTGACCGCGATCAGGTCGTCGATCGATTCCCGGCCGACGACGACGTCGCTGGTGAACTGATCGACCCACAAGGCGAGCGACACGATGCTTGCGCGCATCGCGGGAGGCAGCGCGTTGCCGCTGCTGCCGCAGGCGGACGAGAAGGTGCTCCACAATTCGCGATTGCGATGCAACGGTTCGATCAGCGCGCCGCCGATCCGGCCGGCATCGCGCGCCTGCACCATCTCGCGGGTGATCTCGCACATCAGACGGCGCTCGGCCTGGCGGGGCGTCTCGACGATGCTGCGGGCACGTTGATAGGCGTTGAGCGACATGACCATTCCTCCGGGCTGATACCGCATTCTAGACGGTTCGGCCGAGCATGTGCGCCCGCACGCGCAACGCGCCGGTCATCCTATAATGAAAGAGCGCATTTCCCATCGACTTTTCCAAGCCGAGGACCAGCCCTCATGACCGACACGATCCTCGCCCGCGAACTTGCGACGGCGCTCGATGCATGGCCCGACCTTCGCGTCCTGTCGCTCGACTGTTTCGATACGCTACTCTGGCGCGATACGCATGTGCCGCAGGACGTGTTCGCTGCGCTCGGCGCGCCCAATCCGCAACAGCGCGTCTGGGCCGAACAGCGCGCGCGCGGCACCGCAGCGCTTCGACGAGCCCGAAAGGGAATGGGCAACGAAGTGGGCATCGCCGAAATCTATGCCGAACTCGCGCCGAACGCGACCGCCGAGGCGCGCGCGGCGATGGTGGCGCACGAACTGGCGACCGAGGCGCGCCACTGTTTCGGCTTCGCGCCGGTGATCGCGCTGATGCAGGCGGCGCGCGCGCGGGGACTGATGATCATCATCGTCAGCGACACATATCTCGACAGGGAGCAGCTCGGCGCGCTGATCGCCACCGCGGCGGGCGACCACGTCCGAACGCTGATCGACCGGATCTTCTGCTCGTCCGAATACGGCATGTCGAAGGGGGAGGGCCTGATCGGCAAGGTCGTGGCGGAGTTGGGGGTGCGGCGGGACGCGATCCTGCATATTGGCGACAACCGCGCCGCGGATCTGATCGCGGGGCAGAAGGCCGGCGTGCGCGCGCTGCACCTGAAGCAATTCTCCGCGACCACCGAGCAACGCCTGCGGCTCGAAGCGGCGACGAGCGCGATGATCCACGCGGGCGGGCCCAACGTGCAGCCGCACCGCGCGGCGATCGCGATCGCGGAGCCGGGGATCGACGATCCGGCGGAGCGGCTCGGCTTCACCACGATCGGGCCCGTGCTGCGGGGTTTTGCGGATTGGATCGCGCAGGAGGCGGCGATGCTGCGCGCGGCGTCAGGGCACCGGGTGCATGTCCTGTTCCTGATGCGCGACGGCCATCTGCCGAAACTCGTCCTGGACGCGGTGGCACCGGATGCGGACGCGCACGCGATCGAGATCAGCCGCTTCACCGCGACCGCGGCGACGCTTGCGAGCGAAGCCGACGTGACACGCTATCTCGAGGGGGAAGCGGGCAGTCCGCCGGACGCGATCCTGACGCAGCTGCTGTTCGAGCCGGCCGAGATCGCGGTGCTGAAGCGCGGGCTGCCGGCGCAGGGCGCGCATGCGACGCTGGTGCGCGCGATCCGCGCGCCACAGCGCATGGCACGTATCCTGGAACGCGCGCGCGCCTTTGCCGAGCGGCTGTGCAGCTATCTGCGCGCAACCGTGGCGCCGGCCGGGGGCGATACGCTGATGCTGGTCGACCTGGGGTATAACGGATCGGTCCAGAACCAGATCGAACCGCTGCTGCGCGCGACACTGGGCGTCGAGGTGGCCGGCCGGTATCTGCTGCTGCGCGAACAGGACATGCCGGGGCTCGACAAGCGCGGCTTCATCGACGAGCGCGGCTACGATGCCAACACGCTCGAGGCGCTGTGCGGCAATGTCGCGGTGCTCGAACAGCTGTGCACCGCGGCGCAAGGCTCGGTCATCGACTATACCACCGACGGGCGGACGGTGCGCGCGGCGAACGCGATCAAGGGCGCGCAGAGCGCAACGCGCGACGCGGTGCAGCGCGGGGCGATCCGCTACGCGCGCGAGGCGACCACGCCGATCGTCCGCGCGACGCCGGTGACCGACATCGACGGACTGCGCCGGGGCGCGGCCGCGGTGCTGGCGCGGCTGATGTTCCTGCCGATGCCGGACGAGCTGGCGGTGCTCGAGCAGTTCCAGCACGACGTCAATCTGGGCGGCGGCGACGTCGTGCCGCTGTTCGACCGCGCGATCGCACAGCGCGGCCTGCGCCAGCGCGGGCTGTTCTACATGCGCGGATCCGAGCGCATGTACCTGCCCGCCGAGCTTCACGGCGAGGGGCTCGCGGTCAAGCTGACGCTGCTCGCGCACAAGCGGTTCGGGCTCGCGCTCAAATATGCCGATTTCATCGACCGGACGATCACCCTGCCCGTCCTGATCGCGGACGGCCGCACGGTCGACACCGCGACGATTACCGCAACGCCGACGCATGACGGCTATTTCGTCGCGCCGATCCCGATCAGCGACTGCCGCTATGCGATCGGGCTGCAGTTCGGCCAGCTCTACGAATGGCTGCAGGTGGAGAGCACGGTGTTCATGCCGGTCGACCGCTTCCTCAGCGAGCGGCAGCGCGCGGGTGCCGAAGAGGTCGCCACGGTGCCGACGCTGGAGGGCATGGAGCAGGCCGGGCCGCACCTGTTCCGGTGCGAGGACCGCGCCGCGTTCATGATGATCCCGCCGCCCAAGCGCATCGACGCGCGCGCGATGATGCTGGCGGTGGTGTTCCGCCCGATCGTCGCCCGCGTCGCGGTCGATACGCCGCACGCAAGTGCCGCGACGCCCGCGATTGCGGAGGTGGCGAGATGACCAACCTGCTGATCCATTCGATGACCGAGTTCACCGACCTGATCCTCGGCGGGCTGGAGCTGGCGGGCGCGCGCCATGTCGTCGAGATCGGCGCAGAGTTCGGCGGGATGTCGCAGGTGCTGGCCGATTATGCCGCTACCGTCGACGGCCGGCTGACCAGCATCGACCCGGCACCTGCCCCGGCGTTCGTCGCTTGGGCCGCGCAAACGGCGCACGTCACGCATCTTGCCGCCCCCAGCCTGGAGGTGATCGCCGAGCTGCGCGACGTCGATGCGTGGCTGATCGATGGCGACCACAATTACTACACCGTTCTGCACGAGCTGCTGGCGGCAGACGCCGCATGCGAGCGCGACGGCAAGCCGATACTCGCGTTCCTCCACGACGTCGGCTGGCCGTTCGGCCGGCGCGACCTTTATTACGCGCCCGAGCGGATCCCCGACGCCTATCGCCATGCGCATGAATTCGGTGCGGGCGCGATGCTCGATCAGGTGCGGCTGGTGCCGGGCCAGGGGTTTCGCGGCGAGGATGCCTGGGCGATGGCCAATGTGTCGGGGGGCCCGAGCAACGGCGTACTGACCGCGGTCGAGGACTTCATCGCAGGTGTCGGCGATACCGGGCGGGTGCTGGCATTCGCGCATGTCCCCGCGGTGTTCGGGCTGGGCGTGCTGTTCGACGCCGAAGCCGCCTGGAGCCCGGCGCTCGCGGAGCTGGTCGCGCCCTTCCACGAGAACCGCCTGCTCGCGTCGCTCGAGCGCAACCGGCTGCTGAATTACCTCAAGGTGATCGAGTGGCAGGACGCCGCGGCGCAGAACCAGCGTCGCACGGTGCGGTAATTCGACCGGTCCGGACGCGTCGGGGATCGGCACTCTCCTATAAACAAATACCCCTGCACTCGACGGAGACTTGGTCCTCATCATGGCGAACGGCGTCGGTTTCCTTCTCATTCTCGGATGCGTGTTCGGCAGCTTCCTGATGTCGGGCGGCAAGATGGCCGTCATCTTCGAAGCCTTGCCGCACGAGCTGATGGCGATCGGCGGCGCGGCGATCGGCGCGTTCGTCGTCGGCAACTCGATGGCGACCGTCAAGAACGCCGGCAAGGGCCTGATGCGCGCGTTCAAGGGCGCGCGCTGGAAGGACAGCGACTATCGCGACCTGCTCACGCTGCTGTTCGGGCTGCTGACCACGTTCAAGAAGGGCGGCGCGACGGGCATCGAACCCCATCTCGACGACCCCGCGAGCAGCCGGCTGTTCGCCCCCTATCCGCGGCTGCTCGCCGACCATCACCTGGTCGAGTTCATCTGCGATTATCTGCGGATGATGACGATCAATTTCGAGGATCCCAACCAGCTCGCCGAGGCGATGGAAAACGACATCGACAAGCATCACGGCGAGGAACTGCTGCCGCAGATGGCGTTGCAGACCATGGCCGACGGGTTGCCCGCGATCGGCATCGTCGCCGCGGTGCTGGGCGTCATCAAGACGATGGCGTCGATCGACCAGCCGGTCGAGGTGCTCGGCGCGATGATCGGCGGCGCGCTGGTCGGCACCTTCCTCGGCGTGCTGCTCGCCTATTGCCTGGTCGGGCCGCTCGCGTCGAAACTGCTGTCGATCGTCGAGGACGACTGCAAGCCCTTCGTCATCGCGAAGACCGCGATCATCGGCCACGCGCAGGGCCTGCCGACGCAGGTCGCGGTCGAGATCGCACGGCGGATGATCCCGTCGTCCTTCGCACCTTCCTTCCAGCAACTCGAGACCACACTCGACGAGGCGAAAAATGATCTTAACGCAATCCCAGCCTGAGCCCGTGTCGGACGCCCCCGTGCCCCCGCCTCCGTTGGAAACGCCCTTGCCGGACGCAGCCCTGACCAGCCCCGCTCCGGCTGCGGTGTCGGGGCTGGACCTCGGCTCGATCTACCTCGGCGGCCACGGCGCCACGGTGACGGCGGAAGACCTGCGCAACCAGCTCATCATGGCCGCCGACCATGCGATGGCGACCGAGATCGACGCGAGCGGTGCGCTGAGCGTCGGCCAGGCGGTGCTGCAACTGCTGATCGCCGCGCGCACCGAGGCCGCCGAGCGCGACCACGACTTCCTCTACACGGGCGCGAGCGCCGCATTCCGCGACCGCGTCGTCGCCTGCCAGCTCGCCGACGCGATCGGACTCGAGATCGGAAAGGACACATCCCTTTGAAAAAGCTCATCCTAACTGTCGATGACTCGGCGAGCATGCGGATGCTGCTCAAGGCGTCGCTGACCGCGCAAGGCTTTCGCATCGAAAGCGCCAATGACGGCGAACACGGGCTGGAGCGGATGCACGACGTCCTCCCCGACCTGCTCATCACCGACATCAACATGCCCAAGATGGACGGGTTCGAACTGATCGAGGCGGTCCGTGCCGTCCCGCAGTTCCGCGGCACGCCGATCCTGGTGCTGTCGACCGAGTTTTCCGACGAAAAGAAGCTGCGCGCGCGGGAGGCCGGTGCCACCGGCTGGATCACCAAGCCGTTCGATTCCGAGAAGCTGGGGGCGGCGATTCGCCGTGTATGCCCGTGAGCGACGAACTCGACGAAATCCAGGCGATCTTCTTCGAAGAATGCGCCGAAGGCCTTGCCGTCGCCGAACAGGGATTGTCGGCCATGGCAGCGGGCGATGTCTCGAAAGAGGTCATCGGCGGCGTGTTCCGCGCGGTCCATTCGATCAAGGGCGGGTCGGGCGCGTTCGGCCATGCCGCGCTGCTCGCCTTCTCGCATTGCTTCGAGAACGTGCTCGACGAGGTGCGCGGCGGCAAGATCCCGGCCACCGCCGAGGTGACCAAGGTGATGCTGGCCGCATTCGACGTGCTCGCCGATCATGTCGGCGCGGCGCAGGGCGTGGTCCCGCCCCCCGCCGACGCGGCCGCGCTGGCGGCGCTGGAGGAGGTGCTCGCGACCAAGGGCGCCGGGTCCGGTGTGGCGGTCACCGCGGTCGCACCCGCTGCGCCTGCCCCGCCGCCTCCAGCCCCGCCCCCGCCGGCCGCGGCTGAGCCCGCGGAGGATCAGTTCGGCTTCACGCCGCTGGTGGCGACGGTCGAGGAACTCGATCCGTTCGGGTTCGAACCCGTCGGTGTCGCGCTCGACGATCTCGGCCCCGACGACTCGCAGCCTTGGACGGTGCGCTTCGCGCCCTCGCGTGCGGCGCTGGGCAACGGGGCGGAGCCGCTGCTGACGGTGCGCGAGCTCGAGCGGCTGGGCGGTGTGATCACCGAAGTCGATTGCTCGGCGCTGCCTGCGCTGCGCGACCTCGACCCCGAGGAAAGCTATCTGGTGTGGACGCTGTCGCTGCCGCGAAACGTCGAGGAGAGCGCGATCGCCGAGTGCTTCGACTTCGTCGCGCCGGATTCGCTGATCGAAATCACGCGGGCGGACGCGCCTGCGCCGACGCCCGCGTCGCCGCCGCCGCCGCCGCTGGTCGCCGATCCGGGTTCGGCGGGCACCCCGGTGCTGACGCTGGTCGACACGGTCGCCACGCCCGCGGCCAAGCCCGTGCCGCCGCCGGAAGCACGGCCGATGGACGCAGTGCTGCAGACGATCCGCGTCGACCTGACCAAGCTGGACATGCTGCTCAACCTGGTCGGCGAGCTCGTGATCCGCAATTCGATCCTGTCCGACCGGTTGTCGCCGGTCGACCAGGAACGCGTCGAGTTGCCAGAGCTCGCCCGGCTGACGCGCGAGATCCAGGACAATGTCATGTCGCTGCGCGCGCAGCCGATCCGCCAGGCCTTTTCGCGCGTGCCGCGAATGCTGCGCGATCTGACCGCGGAAACCGGCAAGCAGGTGATCCTCGAGATCAGCGGCGAGACGACCGAGGTCGACAAGGGCGTGATCGAGAAGATCGGCGATCCGCTGACGCACATGATCCGCAACGCGGTCGATCACGGCGTCGAGAGCCCTGCCGACCGAATCGCCGCGGGCAAGCCCGCCGAGGGCGTGATCAAGCTGTCCGCCGAGCAGAAGGGCGCGCGTATCTTCGTGCGCGTCAGCGACGACGGCAAGGGGATCGACCGGCCGCGGGTGCGCGCGATGGCGATCGACAAGGGGATCATCGCCGCCGATGCGGTGCTGTCCGACGAGGAGATCGACCAGCTGATCTGTGCGCCCGGCTTCTCGACCGCGGCGACGATATCGAGCATCTCGGGTCGCGGCGTGGGGATGGACGTGGTGCGCTCGAACGTCGAGGCGCTGGGCGGACGCGTCGATATCACCTCGACGCCCGGGGTCGGCACGACCTTCACGATGATCCTGCCGCTGACGCTGGCGATCCTCGACGGGATGATCGTCCGGCTGGCCGGCCAACGCTTCGTGTTGCCGCTGACCAACGTGATCGAGACGGTCCGGCCCGAACCGGGCCAGGTGCGGCCGCTGACGCCGACCAGCGAAGTGATCGAACTGCGTGGCAGCTACCTACCCGTGAAGCGCCTGACCAACCTGTTCGGCTTTGCCGACGCGCCGCGTCGCCTGCCCGAGGAATCGCTGGTGATCATCGTCGAGAGCGAGACGGTCGGCAATGTCGGGCTGATGGTCGACACAATCGACGACCGCCGCGAGGTGGTGATCAAGAGCCTCGACCAGAACCTGTACCCGATCCGCGGATTGGGCGGCGCGACCATTCTCGGCGACGGATCGATCGCGCTGATCCTCGATATCGACGCGCTGGTCGCCTCGTCCGGCGCGATGGCCTCAAACATACCCCTGAAAGGACTGGCGGCATGAGCACGCTGAACACGCCCGGTGAACGCAAGATCGTGACCTTCTCGCTCGGCAAGCAGGTTTTCGGGATCGACATGAACGCGCTGATCGAGATCCGCGAATGGCAGGACCCGACGCCGCTGCCCAGCGTCCCCGCCTATATCAAGGGCGTGACCAACCTGCGCGGCACGGTCGTGCCGGTCATCGGCCTTGCCGAGCGGCTCGGCTGGACGCCGAGCGTGCTGCATGCCCGCTCGTGCATCCTGGTCGTCACGATCGCGGGCAAGCAGGCCGGGTTCCTGGTCGACGAGGTCGCCGACATCATCGTCATCAACGAGGATCAGATCCAGCCGGCGCCCGAAGTCGAGGTGAACGAGCAGAGCGTCATCGCCGGGCTCGTCCAGGTCGCCCCGCGCGCTCAGGACGGGGTTCCGGCGGACAGCTCGACGATGGTCCTGCTGCTCGATCTCCAGTCGCTGGGGCTGACCCGCGTGCTCGAGCTGGCGGCATGATCCACGAGTGCGCTTCGGCGTATAAGGCCAGGGACACGGGCCCGGGTCCGCTTGGTACGACCGAGCTCGGCCAGACCGAGTTCGCGGTGATCGCGCGGATCATGCAGAGCGAGGCGCGGATCCACCTGACCGAGGCCAAGACGACGCTGGTGCAATCGCGCCTCAGCCGGCGGCTGCGCGACCATGGCGTGCCGACGTTTCGCGACTATGTCCGGATGATCCAGACCGATCCGGTCGAGCGGGCGGCGATGATCGTCGCGCTGACCACCAACCACACGCATTTCTTTCGCGAAAACCATCATTTCGAGCATCTGCGCCGCACCACGCTGCCCTGGCTCAAGGACCGTGCGCGGCGCCAGCCGGTGCGGATCTGGTCGGCGGGCTGTTCGAGCGGCGAGGAGGTCTACACGATCGCGATGTGCCTGCTCGGGCAGGATCGCGCGTCGGCCGGCTGGCTGCGCGAGTCCGACGTTCGCCTGCTGGCGACCGATCTGGCGCCGCACGTCGTCGAGGCCACGCGCCGCGGCGTCTATTCCGCGGAAACCGTCGAGCCCGTGCCCGCCGCCTACCGGACGGCGTGGATGCGGCCGAGCGGCGCGAATTTCGTGATGGCGGACGAAGCGCGCGCGCTGGTCGCCGCGCGCGTGCTCAACCTGTTCGACGCATGGCCGATGCGCCGCAAATACGACGTCATCTTCTGTCGGAACGTGATGATCTATTTCGACGATGCGGCCAAGGCCGAGCTGGAGGCGCGGTTCGTCGAGATGCTCGCGCCCGGCGGGTATCTCTATATCGGGCATTCCGAACGCCTGATCGGCACGGCGGCGCGGACCATGACCGGCTGCGGCCAGACGATCTACACCAAGCGCGGGGCGGACGCATGAAAGGCAGCCCGGTACGCGTCCTGATCGTCGACGACAGTGCATCGATGCGCGCGGTGCTGCGACGCACGCTTGCCGCCGATCCCGACATCGAGGTCATCGGCATCGCGCCCGAGCCCGAGACGGCACGCACGATGATCAAGGACCTGAACCCCGACGTGATCACGCTGGACATCGAGATGCCCGGCATGGACGGCCTGTCCTTCCTCGACCGCATCATGCGCCTGCGGCCGATGCCCGTCGTCATGTGCTCGTCGCTGACCGCGCGCGGCGCGGAAGCGACGATCGAGGCCCTGCGGCTGGGCGCGGTCGATTGCATCGCCAAGCCGACCGGCAACCCGCTGGACATCGCGCGCAGCTCGGCCGAGCTGTGCGCAACGGTCAAGGCCGCGGCCCGGTCCACGGCGCGCGCCGCGTCCGCCCGCACCGTGCAGCTCAAGCCGCCGCCGGCGCACTCGCTGCGCGACGTGGTGATCGCGATCGGCGCCTCCACCGGCGGCGTCGAGGCGCTGTTCGTGATCCTGAAGGCGCTTCCCGTCAATTGTCCGCCGGTGCTGATCGTCCAGCACATGCCTGCCGCGTTCACCCCCGGCTTTGCCGCGCGGCTCGACAAGGAATGTGCGCTGACCATCGTCGAAGCGCGCGACGGAACGCCGATCAAGCCTGGAACCGTCTATATTGCACCTGGAGGGACCACGCATATGGAACTGGCGGGCGGCGTCCATGGCCGGATCAAGTTGTGGGCGGGCGAACGCTATAGCGGGCATCGTCCATCGGTAGACATTCTGTTCCATTCGGTCGCCGAACTGGGACCGGCGGCGGTCGGGGTCATCCTGACCGGGATGGGCCGCGACGGTGCCGAGGGCTTGCTGGCGATGCGCACGGCAGGCGCGCGGACGCTCGGCCAGAGCCGGGACAGCTGCGTCGTCTACGGCATGCCGCGGGCCGCCTCGTCGCTCGGCGCGGTCGATCGGGAAATCGCCTTGTCCGCATTGCCCGGGGCGATCCTCGGCGCGTGCCGCAAATGAGAATTGGGAGCGATTGATGCCAGCCGCAGCTGCAATAAAGGTGATGGTGGTCGACGACCAGACCAGCATGCGCGCGATGATCCGCCGCACCCTCCAGGATCTGGGTTTCAGGGACGTCCGCGACAAGCCTGGTGCCGTCGAGGCGCTGGGCTCGGTCAGGTCGGATCGCGTCCACCTGATCATCTCCGACTACAACATGCCCGACATGGACGGGCTCGAGTTCCTCGAGCAGGTGCGCAAGGATCCGGTGATCGGCAAGACCGTCTTCATCATGCTGACGGGCTCCGCCGATCGCGAGATCGTGCAGAAGGCCGCCGCGCTTGGCGTCAACAACTATGTCGTGAAGCCATTTTCGTCGGCCGTGCTCAAGGAAAAGATCGAGCGCGTCTTCGGCGAGCTGTCGTAACGCGATGCGCCGCGTCTCCATCATCCAGGGCGAAAACCACGTCTCCGGCGACGCCGACGTCGTCATCTCGACTCTGCTCGGCTCGTGCGTCTCGGTGTGCCTTCAGGACCCCGAGGCCAGGATCGGCGGCATGAACCATTTCCTGCTCGGCGAGCCGGGCAAGGACCAGCAGGTGCAGCGCCAGGACCTGCAGCGCTACGGCGTCCACGCCATGGAGCTGCTGATCAACGCGCTCATGCGCAAGGGGGCCAACCGGTCGCGGTTGCGCGCGCAAATCTATGGCGGCGCCAACATCGTCGCCGGACTGGGCGCGATCGGCAGCAGCAATGCCGAGTTCGCGCGGCGCTTCATGCAGACCGAGGGAATCAGGATCGGGCATTGCGACGTCGGCGGCAAACAGGCCCGACGCCTCGAGTTCATGCCCTATGACGGCAAGGCGCGGTGCCGCGCGCTGGCCGAAATGCCGACGATCGTCCGCAAGCCCGTCGTCATGCCGCCGCCGGGAGGAGGCGATGTCGATCTGTTCTGACCCCCGCCCTCCCAGCATGCCGCTCTCTTTCGGATAGGTTACCCCTGCAATGCCTCACGTCGATCGCCACGCCGCCTCGCTTATCTGTGCGATAGCAGACGAGATCCGCGACGTGCGCGCCCTGATCGAGAAGCTCGCGCATACGCTCGCCTCCGACGAGACCTTCGTCATGGCGTATATGGACCAGTTCCAAGTCTTCGATCTGGTGATCCAGCGCGCCGACGAGAGCGCGGACCTGCTCGATCGCATGGCCGAGGGATCACGGTCGCACGACGCGATCGATCAGGTCCGCCTGACCCTCTTGCAGGACAGGCTGCGCTCCGCGCTGTCCGACGCGGCCTGATCGCCATGGCGGCGCGGTCCAACAGTCCGGAACGGCCGATCGTCATCCGCAAGGTGAAGAAGGGCGGCCATGCGGCGCATCACGGTGGCGCGTGGAAGGTCGCCTATGCCGATTTCGTGACCGCGATGATGGCGTTCTTCATGCTGCTGTGGCTGCTGGCGAACCCGGACAAGGAGCGGCTGAAGGGGCTTGCCGAATATTTCTCGCCGACGTCGCCGAACGCGTCGAGTTCGACGACGCTGACCGCCAGCCCCGGCGACCAGCCCGGGCTGGGCGGACGCACCCGCCGCGCGCAGGCGGACAGCAAGACCTCGACCGGGCAGCCCTCGGCCGAGTCCGCGAAGAGCGGCGCGGCGCGCGGCGGCAGCGCCAGCATCCCCGACGCGTCGATGCGAGTGATCGCTCAGGAAATGCGCGTGGCCATCGATTCAGTGCCCGAGGCGGCGGACGCGAAGGACAGCCTGAAGATCGAGCCCGATCGCGACGGCGTGCGGATTAGCCTGATGGATACCGCCAACCGATCGATGTTCGTCGGCAGCACCGCGGCGCTCAATCCGTTTGCACGGATGATGCTCGGCGAGATCGCGCGCAAGCTGGCCAAGTCGGGCGCGCAGATCGCGATCGAGGGGCATACCGATGCGACCGGTGGGCAGAGCGATGCGAACTGGCGGCTGTCGGGCGATCGCGCGATGGCCGCGCGGACCGCGATGATCGGCGCCGGGCTTCCCCCCGACCGGTTCGCCGAGATCGTCGCGCTCGGCGCGACGCAACCCGTCTATCCGGGGCAGCCGATGCGTCCCGAGAACCGCCGCATCACGATCGTCGCGCTTGGCGAGGCTCCCTCGCTTCCCAGCGACGTCAGTTTCAAATTCTAGCGGGGGGCGACGCCTGTGAAACCCGCCTTGCTGGCCCCCATCCTGCTCACCGCCGGGCTCGGTCTCGGCGGTGGCACGGCGTATGGCGTGCATAGGTTGCTGCCGCCCGCCGCCGGCGCCCCGGCAAAGCCCAAGGCCGAGACGACGAGCTTCACCCCGACGGGCAAGATCCTGGCCCCGCTGGTGCTCGCCGACGGCCGCCTGTCGGGCTATGTCTCGTTCGAGGTGCAGCTGGAAACCGGCGAGACCGACGTCGAATTCGTGACCGCGCGGATGCCGATGCTGCTCAACGCGATCAACATGCGCACCTTCCGTACGCCGATGGCCGCTGGCCCGGACGGCATGCTGCCCGATCTCGAGCGGTTTCGCCGGGTCGTGATGGTCGCCGCGGACGAAGCCTTCGGACCCAGGATGGTCCGCCGTGCAGTCATCACCCAGGCGACACCGGCATGACCGCGCCTGTCCGTTCACCCCGTCACGACGGGCCATCAGCAGAGGAGAACGCCATGGTTAAGCGTGTTGCGATCGACCCCGCCACCGCCGCGGGCCCCGCCCCGGCCGCCGACGCCGTCGCCGGCGCGGCGAGCGGCGAAGGGATCTCCGATGCGCCCGCCGACGTGTCCAGCGGCGTGGCCGCCGACGTGCCCGGGTACATTCCCCGCGATCCGCGCCTGACGACGATCCTGCTGGTCGCTCGGATGTCGACCCGCGGCTGGGACGATCTGTGCTGCGTCCGTAACATCTCGGCAGGCGGCATGCGGATCGACACGCTGGTGCCGCTGGTCGTGGGGCAGGATATCGACATCGAGTTCAAGAACGGCATCACCGTCCAGACCCAGGTCGCCTGGGTCGGCCGCGGCGAGGCCGGGCTGCGCTGCTACACGCCGATCACGATCGAACGCGTGCTGGCGCAGCCGACTTTGGGCCCCGTCACCGCGCTGCGCGCACCCCGCGCGCCCCGCCTGTCGACGCTATGCCCGGTGGCGCTGCGGTGCAACGGTCACCTGTTGCGGGGCAATTTGGAAAACATATCGCAGGGCGGCGCGCAGGTGCGGTTGTCGGCGCCGACCCCGGTCGATGGCGCGATCGTGCTGATCGCTCCCGGACTGGGCTCGATCCACGCGACGATGCGCTGGCAGACCCGCGACGTGGTGGGGATGGCGTTCCTCGACACGCTGGGCTTTGCCGATCTGTCGCGATGGCTGGCGAGCAGCCAGCGCTTCAGTGCGGACGACCCCGCGGCCTCTAGCCCGAGTTGCCAAAGCTCCTGATCAGCGAGCCGGCGACCAGCGCCCAGCCATCGACGAGGACGAAGAAGATGATCTTCATCGGCAGCGCGATGGTTGGCGGCGGGAGCATCATCATCCCCATCGCCATCAGCACCGCGGACACCGCGAGGTCGATGATCAGGAACGGCAGCAGCAGCAGAAACCCGATCTCGAACGCGCGACGCAGTTCGGAGATCATGAACGCCGGCATCAGCGTGGTCAGCGGCATGTCGGCGCGCGCCACCGGCGGCTTGCCAGACAATTGTGCGAACAGCCCGAGATCGTCGTTGCGGACATGCTTCAGCATGAATTGGCGGAACGGTTCGGCGGTGCGCGTGAACGCCTGTTGCTCGGTCAGCCGCCCCTCGCTGTAGGGACTGACGCCCGCCTTCCACGCCTGATCGAAGGTCGGCGCCATCACGAAGAACGACAGGAACAGCGCCAGGCTGATGATGACCGGGTTGGGCGGCACGCCGGGCGCGCCGATCCCGGTGCGCAGCAGCGACAGCGCGACCACGATCCGCGTGAACGAAGTGACCGTCATCAGGATGCCGGGCGCGAGGCTGAGCACGGTCAGCATCAGCACGAGCATGATCGCGCGGCCCGACACCGATCCCGATCCCAGCGTCACCGATGCGGTCTGCGCGATGGCGGCGGAGGGGAGCAGCATGGCAAACGCGACTACGCTCGCGATGAGAAGACGCTTACGCAATTGTGGAATCCTTGGCAGCGGCATCGCCGCTCGTGCCGCCGGCGCGGACCCTGTCGACCAGCGCGGCGAAGCTCGGCAGTGGCGTCGAGGGTTTGCTTGAGGCGACGCGCTCACGGTCGCGCGCGGCGCGTCGGGCCTCGTCCGCGGCCTGATCGACCGCGTCGCGCACAAGTGCGGTTTCGAGCACGAGATGCCCCTCGGGGGCGAGCAGGACGAGGTGTTCGCGGCCGTCGCGGCGGACCAGCGCGATCATCCGCCGCGCATCGACCGGCAGCGTCTCGACCAGCTCCAGCCGCCGCTCGCGCGCACCGATGGCACGCCCGGGCAGCCGCAGGTCGTAGCGGCGGACCAGCCACAACGCGCCTGCGAGAATGCCGAGAACCGCGCCGAGCCCGCCGATCGTTCGGAACAGCGCCAGCAGGTCCATCAACCGCGCACCCGCTGGACGACTTCGCTCACCTCCAGCGACATCTGGTCGCCGTCGACCATGATGCGCCCCTTGGCGACCAGCTCGCCATTGACATAGACCAGGGTCGGATCGTCGTGACCGCAATCGAGCGGGATCATCGCGCCACGCCCCATCTTGAGGATCTGGCGGATCGGCACCTGCGCGGATCCCAACACGATCGACATGTCGACGTAGATGCTCTCGAGAACGGACATTGCGACGCTTCTCCCTTGAGCTGATTATAGGAAAAACTTTCCGGCCAGCCGTCCGGCTAGGCAATTTTTGCCTATAACGAGGAGGCAGGCCGACAGGGCCGGTGGAGACGACCAATGGACCTCAAGACATCGTTGCAGGTGTCCGCCTCGGGTTTGCGCGCGCAGTCGCTGAGGATGCGCATCATCGCGGAAAACCTCGCCAATGCGGACTCGGTATCGCGCACCGCGGGCGGCGATCCGTATCGCCGCCGCCTGCCCAGCTTCAAATCCGAGGTCGATCGCAGCAGCGGCGCGGCGGGCGTCGCGATCGCCACGATCGAGGCGGACAAAAGCGCGTTCCAGCGCGTCTATCAGCCGGGCAGTCCCGCGGCGGATGCGACCGGTTACGTCAAGAAACCCAACGTCAACGCACTCGTCGAAGCCGCCGACATGAAGGCCGCGCAGCGGTCGTACGAAGCCAATCTGAGCGCGATCGAGGCCGCCAAGAGCCTGACGATGCGCACCATCGATCTCCTCAAATAAGGATCATCCTCCATGTCGATCGGAGCCTTTGACGCGGTCTCGGCCTATGGCCGGGTCCTCGGCGCGACCCGAACCCCCAAGATCGCCGAGACCGAGGCGGCCCCCGAGACCGGCGGCAGCTTTGGCGGGATGATCGAGAAACTGGTGAGCGAAACCGCCACCAGCCTGCGCAGCGCCGAGACCGCGAGCGCGAAGCAGGTCGCCGGCAAGGGCGACCTGATCGACGTGGTCACCGCGGTCGGCGCGGCGGAAACCGCGCTCGACACCGTCGTCGCGGTGCGCGACCGGATGGTGAACGCCTATTCCGAAATCATGCGCATGCAGATCTGAGCCGCCGCGATGACGCCGTTCGCCGCGATGGAGCTGGCCCGGGCCGCGATGATGCTGGTGCTGACGATCGTCGGCCCGATGCTGATCACCTCGTTGATCGTCGGCGTCGTGATCGGGCTGTTCCAGGCGCTCACCCAGGTGCAGGAGATGACGCTGACCTTCGTCCCCAAGCTGCTGGCGATCGGGATCGTGATGCTGCTGTGCCTGCCGATGATCGGCCATGCGCTGGCCAATTTCATGGCGGTGGTCAGCGACCATATCGTGCACGGCTGAGCGCTCGCGTGGAGGCCCTCCCCGCGCAGGCCGTCAGCTTCCTCATCGTGTTCGCGCGCGTCGGCGCTGTGCTGATGCTGCTCCCGGTATTTTCCGAAGATGCGGTGCCGGGCAAGATCCGGCTGATGCTGTCGCTCGGCATGAGCGCAGGCCTGTGGGGCCTGCTCGCGCCGCGCATCCCGGTACTCGCCCCCGACAGCACCGCGCTGCCCGGGATCCTGATCGGCGAGATCCTGACCGGGCTGGCGATCGGCATGATCATCAAGATCATGTTCCTCGCCGCGGCGATGGCGGGATCGATCATCAGCGTGCAGGTCGGGCTGTCGTCCGCGCTGATCAACGATGCGAGCCAGGGCGGCCAGGCCGCGGTGCTCTCGAAGCTGGTCAGCGTCGCCGCCGCGGTCGTGTGCATGGGGATGGGCGTGCACCATCTGTGGATCGCGGGGCTGGTCCATTCCTATACGATGTTCCCGGTCGGCGGCCTGCCCCCCGCCGCGGATTTCGCGCAGCTTGCGATTGCCACCGTCGGCAAGGCGATGAGCCTGGCGATCAGCCTGTCCGCACCGCTGCTGGTGTACGGCATCGTGTTCAACATGGCGCTCGGCCTGTCGGTGCGGCTGGCGCCCGCGATCCAGGCGTTCTTCCTTGCGCAGCCGCTCAACCTGCTCCTCGGGCTCGCGCTGTTCGCCGGACTGATCGGCGGGATCCTCACCGCGTTCGCGTCGAGCATGACGCTGTGGCTGCAGGCCGGATGGGGCTGAGCGATGGCCGACGACCAGAAGACGCATGACCCTACCGACAAGAAGCTGTCCGACGCGCGTGCGAAGGGCGACGTGCCGATGTCGGGCGAGATGCGCCATGCGGTGATGTTCGTCGCCGCGATCATCGTCGCGGGCGGCATGGGCAGCTGGACGCTCGCGCGAGTCGGGCCGTTGCTCGTGCGGCTGTGGGGCGGCGCGGACGACTATCCGCTCGACCCCGACGGCGCGCAGCATTTCGCGACCGGGATCCTTGCCGCGGTGGCGGGCGCGATGGCGCCGCTGCTCGCGCTGCTGCTGGGGTTCGCGCTGCTGATTTTGCTGGTGCAGGGCCGCCCGACGCTGTCGTGGTCGCGGCTGACGCCCAAATTCTCGAAACTGTCGCCGGTCGCAGGGTTCGGCCGGATCTTCGGCAAGCGCGCGCTGGTCGAATTCGCCAAGACGCTCGCCAAGTTTGCGGTCGTCATCACCATCGCGACGATGGTCACCGCGCCGCGCCTCGTCGGGCTCGACCAGCTGATCGATGCCGAGCCGCGCGCGATCGCGCAGGCGGCGGGCGCTCTGGTGCTGCACATGATCCAGTCGGTCGCGATCCTGGTCGGCTGCATCGCCGCGTTCGACTTCATCTATCAGCGCCACGCCTTTCTCCAGCGCATGAAGATGTCGTTCCAGGAGGTGAAGGACGAACACAAGCAGAGCGAGGGCGATCCGAAGATTAAGGCGAAGATCCGCTCGATCGGCATCCAGCGCTCGCGCCGGCGGATGATGGCCGCGGTGCCCGGCGCCAGCGTGGTCGTCACCAACCCGACCCATTATGCGATCGCGCTGAAATATGATCACGGCGCGATGGCCGCGCCGGTGGTCGTCGCGATGGGGGTCGACGCGGTCGCGCTGCGGATCCGCGCGGTCGCTGCGGAGGCGGGCGTGCCGATCGTCGAGAGCCCGCCGCTCGCGCGTGCGCTCTATGCCAGCGCGACGATCGACCGGCCGATTCCGACCGAGCATTTCAAGGCGGTCGCCGAGATCATCGGCTATGTCATGCGGCTGGCCAAACGCCGGGCCTGAGCGCGATCAGGCGATGATGTCGTGCTTGGCGAGTTCGACGCGGACGCGCAGTTCGATGTCCTTGAAGAGTTCGCGCAGCTCGGCATCCTCGGGTTCGCCAAGCGCCTCGCTCCATGCGGCGATCTCGTGCAGGCTTTCGACCGCGGGCAGCCCGGCCATGAGCGCGGTATCGAGCCGTTCGAGCGCACGCAGACCGCGATCCGCGACGAGTGCCGCGCGGCGGCGACTTTCGGCCGGGCGTTCGGACGCGGCGAGCGCGACCATCATCTCGACGCTGACCGACACCGCGATCGGCGCGGGTGCCGTTCCTTGCGGAGTCGTCGCCTCCGCCACGGCGAAGCGCGCGACCTTTGGCAGGGTACCTGCCAGCAGCGTCTGGATCGGAACGATGGGGCCGGTGATGCGCAACGATTTTCCCGTGGGGGACGTGGGGCCGCCCCGGTCTTCCTATAATACACTTAGCGCACAAATCCTGGGATCACGCGAAATCCATGCATTTTCTCCGCTTAGCCCTGGCGATGTTCCTCGCCCTGACGACGATCGCCGCGCCGCTGCCAGCGCTGGCGGGGCCGCGGATCAAGGACATCGTCGATATCGAGAATGTCCGGCCGAACCAGCTGGTCGGTTACGGCCTGGTGGTCGGGCTGGCGGGGACCGGTGACCGGCTGCGGAACGCGCCGTTCACCGAGGAGACGATGCTCGCGATGCTCGAGCGGATGGGCGTGAGCGTGCGCGGCACGCAGATGCAGACGCAGAACGTCGCCGCGGTCTCGATCTCCGCGACGATGCCGCCGTTCGCGCGCGCCGGCTCGCAGATCGACGTCCAGATCTCGTCGCTCGGCGATGCGAGCAGCCTGCAGGGCGGCACGTTGCTGGTGTCGTCGCTGCGCGCGCTCGACGGTGAAATCTATGCGGTGGCGCAGGGCCCCGTCGCGCTGTCGGGGTTCAAGGCGCAGGGCGCGGGCGCCAGCGTGACGCGCGGGGTGACGACGACCGCGCGGATCGCGGGTGGGGCGATCATCGAGCGCGAGGTGAACTTTGCGTTCAAATCCGCGACCAGCCTGAAACTGGCGCTGAAGAATCCCGATTTCGCGACCGCGCAATATGTCGCCGCGGCGATCAACGCGCGCTTTGCCGGTACCGCCGAAGTGCTCGACCCCGCGACGATCGAGATCGCGGCGCGCGGCAGCTTCACGGGATCGCTGATCGCCCTCATATCCGCGGTCGAAAATCTCGAGGTGACGGTCGACCAGCCCGCGCGGATCGTCATCAACGAGGCGTCGGGCACCGTCGTGATGGGCACCGACGTCCAGATCAGCCCGGTCGCGATCGCGCAGGGCGGGCTGACGATCAGCGTGACCGAAACGCCGGTCGCCTCGCAACCCGCCCCGCTGTCGAACGGGACGACCGCGGTGCTGCCGCGCACGCAGATCAGCGTCGACGATGGCGCGGGCAAGTCGCTCGCGCTGCTAAAGGGCGGTACCTCGCTCAAGTCGCTGGTCAGCGGGCTCAACACGCTTGGGGTCAGCCCGCGCGACCTCATTACCATCCTCCAGGCGGTCAAGAGTGCGGGCGCGCTCCAGGCCGAGATCGAGGTCCAGTGATGCCCGTTACACCCGTCGCACCTTCGGTTGCTGCCCCCGCCCCCAGGCCCGCCGCCAAGATCGCCGAGACCGCCGAAAAGTTCGAGGCGGTGTTCCTCGGCCAGATGACGCAGTTGATGATGGAGAGCGTGGACACGGGCGACGAATTCTCGGGCGGGCATGGCGAAGCGATGTTCCGCGGCGTGCTCGCGGAAAAGCTCGGCACAGCGATGGCGCACAAGGGCGGCCTCGGCCTCGCTCCCGCCGTCCTGGCACAGATGATCAAGATGCAGGGGGATTCCGGCAATGGCCAATGACTTCATCGATATCATCACGTCGCTGACCGCGATCATGGAGGAAGAGACCGCGCGGCTGCTCCAGCCCGGCCGGCACGGCGATTTCGGCGAGATGGCAGCGGCCAAGATCAAGCTGGTCAGCATGCTCGAAGGCTGGATCCTCCAACATGACCGCACGGACTCGGGCTGGCTCGCGCAGCTCGACGACGAGGCGCGCGAGCGGCTGAGCGCGGCGATCCTGCACCTGGGCACCGCCGCGCAGGCCAATGCGCGCGTGCTCGCGCGCCAGATCGACCTGTCGACCGAAATGATGGCGGCGGTGGCGACCGAGGCGCGCCGGCTGTCGGGGACTCGGCGCGCCATCTATGGCGCGACCGGGATCCTGTCGCGGACCGAGGTGGCGACGCCGATCTCGATCAACGCGAGCCTCTGAGCCGCGCCGCTGCGGCGCTACTGCCCGCGGCCGATCGCGCTCTTCAACAGACCAAGCTGCTTGCGGTACAGGCTCGTCATCGCCGCGAAATCGGCCTGGATCTGCCCCATCTTGAGCAGCTGATCCTCCAGCGCGACGTTGTTGCCGTCGGGCTTGGTCTCGGACGTATCGGCATCGAGGACGATGTTGCCCGCCATCGGCTGCCGTGCGCCGAGCGCGGTCATGCCGCTGGTCAGCGCGATACGCGGCCGGGCGACCGTCGGCTTGCCGGCGTCGCCGGGCAGCAGGCTGGAGAAATCGGGGGCGACGACCTCGCGCGCCTTGAAGCCGGGCGTTTCGCTGTTGGCGATATTCTGCGCGATCACGCGTTGGCGCTCGGACAGGTTTTTCATCGCCTGACCGATCCCGGTCATCAGCGACGGCGTGGATAGCGACATTGGCTCAGACTCCTGTCAGAAACGTGCTTACCGTGGTGTCGGCAACGGGCGTCAACCGATCGAGCGCCGCCTTGTACGACGCGAGCTGCGCGGATTGCGCGGGCGTCAACGCGGTCGACTTGGCCCCGTTGGTCAGCGCGGCCTTGCCCGCATCCCAGTAGAGCGAGCGATACGCGGTCTGCGTCGTCGAGATCGCGCTCTTGAGCACGGTCAGCGATGCGGCCGCGTCCTTGGCGGTCGTGACGTTGAGCGCATCGGTCAGCGCGAGGCCGAAATTGCCGCCGGGATGGACCTTGGGCGCGTTGTGCGCGGCGAGCGGCGGGACGGCCAGCCGCGCGGGCTCGATCCCGAGCTTGACGAGCGCATCCTTGCCGGTTGCGCCGGCGATCAGCGCGACCGACGATCCGGCCTTCGCGTCGATATGCAGCGTCGTTACGCCGGCGACCGTGGTGGTCGCGACGGTCGCCTTGGACCCGGTCAACCGGCGGACCCGGTCGCCGAGCGTCGCCAGCGTATCGTCCGCCTCGATCACGACCTTCCTGACCGTTCCCCCCTGAACCTTCAGCGAGAATTCGTCGCCCGCGCGCAGGCTGGTCTGCGCGACCAGCTTGACCGAGGCTTCGGGATTGAGCGGACCGCGGTGCAGGCCAAGCGCGCCGAGCGCGGTGTCGCCACCGCTTGCCGCGGCGATCCGCACTGGCTCGGTGCGGGTCGCGGTCTGGCCGAACTGATTGGTGTCTTCCAGCGCACCGGTGGTGGCGTCGAGGCGGGTGACGAAGCCGTCGACCGCGCCGCGCGCCGCGCCGTCGAGCGCACCCGTCGTGCGCCCGCCGACATAGAGCGCGCCGTTCATGAAGGCGACGCTGTCGACCTGGTCGTCGCCCGCACTCGCGATGTACGACGTGCTGGCGCCCGACAGGCCGCTGTCGATGCGGCTGACGAAGCCGTCGCGGCCCGCCCCCATCGCGGTCGCCTGCGCGCTGTCGATCGCGGTGATGGTCGCGCCCGCCACCGCGATCGTGCCGTCGGCGGCGACCGCCAGCGCGCGCGCATCGGCCTTTCCGAGCGACAGCGTGGCGAGATCGGTGCCGATCGCGGTGGCGCTGATGCTGCGCAGCCGCGCCTCGCCGTTTTCGTTGGTCAGCGCGAGCAGGTTGCCGTCGCTGCCGATCGCGAGCGCGTTGACCGATTCACTGCCGCCTGCGTCGATCGTGCGCCGTTCCTGGAGCTTTCCGGTCGCGTCGAGCCGCGCGATGAACGCATCGCCACCACCAGTTGAGGCCTTGCCGCCGATATAGATCGCGCCGTCGGTGCCGACCGCGAGCGCGCTGGCGGTATCCGCGCCAAGCGCGCGGACGACGGTCGCGAACCGTTCGTCGCCTTGCGCGGAATAGCGCGCGACGAGCATGTCGCCGTCCGTGGTGGCGCCGTCGAAGCGGCCCGACACGGTGCCCGCGACGGTGACGTCGCCATTCGCCGACACGCTGACCGCGGCGCCCTGTGCGGCGCCCGATGCGCCCAGGCTGCGCTGCCAGACGACGCCGCCCGCGCTGTCGAGCTTGGTCAGCAGCAGATCGTTGCTGCCGCCCGATCGGTTGGACTGGAGATCGCCGCTGGTCGTGCCGACCGCATAGCTGAAGCCGCGCGCGTCGGTCGCGATCGCCTGGGTCACGGTGGGCGCGGCGATCGTGGCAGGGGTCGGCTTGGCGCCTTTCGCCGGGGCGACGGCGGTGAGTTTCGCGCGCGCCATTGCCGCGGAGTCGACGCCAGCGATGCTGGTCTGGAGTCTGCGATCGAGCGAGCCCGCCGCGTCGCCGAACTTGAGGATCTGCGTGGTCGCGGGCGCGTCGAGCGCGGTCTGCCCGGTGGCGACGACCAGCGCGTCGGGTGCGCCGACCTGATCGATCGAGACGCGCTCGGCACCGTTGGGCGCCTTGACCCCCATCCCCCATTTGCCCGAATTCTTGTCCGGCAGGAAATGCACCAGCCAGCGCGGCGACGGATTGCCCTCCGCGTCGAGCACGACCGAGCCGTCGGGATTGCGCAACGGGATCGCGTGGATCGCGCCGTTGATCGCCGCGCTGATCGAATCCAGCGTCGGCGGCTGCACCGTCTTCGCCAGATCGACCGTGACGCTGTCGCTCGCGCCGGGCTTTTCGAGCGTGATCGTGAACACCTCGGAGCCGGTCAGACCGGGAATCGG
>Ga0308169_10001116_pt1 | contig 33048 bp, 22 predicted proteins | sample PhyBR1_2_FD_202139 | JGI IMG/M metagenome (GOLD analysis project Ga0308169, IMG submission 202139) | Phyllosphere microbial communities from UC Gill Tract Community Farm, Albany, California, United States - DLSLSB.R1 | ecosystem: Host-associated > Plants > Phyllosphere > Unclassified | place...
GCTGGAGAGATGCCGCGCGTACGACTACAACAACACGCCGGATGCGCCTCCTCTCCTCTCGCCCGCCTCACTCGCTCGACCGCTCGCGCCCAGCTCAGCTCACCGCCGCCCGAGCCCTCCCGCGGCCCCGAGCCCCATCCGCTCGAGCATCTCCCTCGCGCCGCTCGTCGGAAAATAGTCGCTCAGCTCGCTCGGCGCCCGTCCTCCTCCCCCGCTGCCTGCTCCTCCTCCTCCTCCACCGAGCCCGACGCCGAGTCCTCGAGCGGCGACGGCGGGCAGGCTTTGCGTCGCCGCCGACGGTGCGAGGTAGCTGCTCCTGAGCGGCGACGTTGCCCGGCTGAGCGACGCCCGGGTGAGCGGCGCGCCCGGCCGCCGAGGCGGGACCGTGCCCGGCGCGGCGGGCGCGAACCCGCCGTAGCCGGCGCCCGAGGCCGACGACGACGACGACGACGCGACGCCGCTGACGAGCGCAGGCGACGGCGGGACCGAGCGCGCCGGCGAGGGGGCCCGTGCGGAGCCGATGCGGTGCAGCCGCTTGCGGACCGCCTTGACCGGCTGCGCGGGCGGCGCCGACCCCTGCCTGCCCGGCATGGTGCTTGCGCCGTGCACGAGCGCGACACGGCCCGTGCCTGGCGCCGAGGGTGCCATCCACGCTGCGCTCGACGAGCCCGCCGCCGCCGCCGAGGCCGAGTACGGCGCGCTGCGCGCCGTGACGTGCTCGTGGTCGCGTGTGAATGGCGACAGGGTCTGGTTCGAGCTCGTGAGGGTGGCGAGGTGCGCGCACGAGTCGTTGCCCGACGGGTTGAGCGTGATCGGGAGGTGCTCCTCGTCGAGGAAGGACGTGTTGAGGACCGACGACGGCGAGCGTGACAGGAGGTCGATCGGCGACGGGCGCGAGTAGGCGAGCTGGGGAGGGTCGTCGGGGTCGTCGGCGGGTGGTCGAGAGTGGGAGGGATGGGGGAGGGCGGGCGAGGGGAGGCTCGAGGGGGGCGACGAGTAGGCCGAGGGGTCGTTCGAGCGCAGGAAGGGCGTGCGCGCGTACTCGGACGAGGTCGACATGGACGACGACGAGCGGTGGTGCTGGAATGCCTTGGACGGGTAGCGCGACAGGCTCGGGAGCGACGTGTTGCGCACGAGCGACGGCGACGCGCTACCCGGGTACGCCGGCGGCGGGCCGGCGTACTTGGGGAAGGGGAAGTGCGCGCTCGACGCGCCCGAGACCGACGGCGCCCGAAAGCGCGCTTCGAGCCCGGCGAGCTGCCCGAACGACGCCGACCGGCCGAGCCCGACCGTCGAGGTCGACGAGCCACCGGCGGCGCTCCTCGCCGTGACCGACGACGGGCTGCCGTGCGCCGACATCGAGCCCGTCGAGCCCGTGCGCGGCCGCATCTGCGACTGCGTGTGGAAGACGCGCGGGCGCGTAATGGTGCCGCCGCCGACGGCCGGGATCGTCTCGAGGTGGTCCTGGAGGCTGAGGCGGTACTCGAGCGAGTCGAGCGACGCCCGGCCGCGCTCGTCGGCAGCGATGTCGCGCAGGTCGAAGGCGAACGGGTCGTCGTCGAGGTCTCCGGGTCGGCGCCGGGCCGTGAACGGGTCCTCCTCGTCGACGAGGTCGGCGTCGTCGGCGTCCTCGCTCACCTCGAGCACGTCGCCGAGCCCTCGCCGTGACGCACCGGCCTTGACCGTGCGCTCGTAGTCGCCGAAGCCGGCGTGGTGCGGCAGGGCGTCGGGCCTGAGGCCGTACGTCGGGTCGTAGTTCTCGATCGACTCGGGGACCGAGTCGAGCTGGTCGTGCCGCACCGATGCGCTCGCCGCCGACGCCGAGGTCGCAGCTCGCCGCAAGCTCGGCGACCGACCGTACGACCCGCCCGCGCCGCCGCTCCCGCTCCCGACCGACGAGCCCATGCGGTTCTCGCCCCACGTCGACCAGCTCGAGTCGGCCTGGCTGCCGAGCTCGACGCTCTCGCCGCCGTCGGCGTCGCTCATGCCGCTCATGCGGCGCGACAGGCCCTTGCCGCGCACGGCGCCGTCGTGCCCGGGCTCGTACGCCGTGCGCGTCTCGATCTTGGCGTCGCGGCTGAAGCCCTGGGCGAGGCCGCCGCGCGCGCGCTGCGGGATCGTGTCGGCCGCCTTGCCCGCGCTCTTGACCTCGCCGCTGAGCCACTTCTGGCTCAGGCGGTGGATGACGCTCGGCAGGTCCGAGCGGAACGCCTCGCGGAGCTGGTTCTCGATCTCGCGCTGGATGAAGCCGGCGACCGAGTCGACGCCGTCGAACGACGACGAGACGTTGACCGACTCGAGCGGGTCGTTCTTGAAGACGAGCGTGATGCCCTTTTGCCGCGACACGACGAGGACGACGATGGCGCGCAGCGACAGGTTCGACAGGCGCAGCGTCATCGGGACGACGAGCGGCGCGGCGGCGAAGAGGATGCGGGGCGAGCTGAGGATGTCGAGCGAGGGTCGAGGCACGTTGAGCGGGTTGGCCTGCGCGCAAGAGAGAGAGAGAGTCAGCGGCTCGTTCCCCGATGCGGCACCGTCCGGCGAGGGAGGGCAGGACGCACCTGGACCTTGGTCTGAAGGACGATGTAGGCGTCGCCCGAGTAGGTGAGGCGGAAGATGCCGCGAAACCGGTCGGTCGACAAGTCGCCAATCTCGAGGATCTCGAGCTCTGGAGGCTGTGGAGAGGGAGAGACGCCCGAGGTCAGCTCTGCTCAAGCATGAGGGAGAGGTGGAGGGCGGGACGCACAATGGTGCCCATGTTGAGCTCCTTGACCTCGATGCGGTCGGCGATGATGGGCGGCTTCTGGCCCTTGTTGAGCGCCTGCGCGGGAGGAAGCGGAGGGAGGAACGAGGAGGAGAGGGAGGGTCGGCGTCAGCATGAGCAGCTCTGGACAGGCTTGTGCTGCTTCTCAAGCCATGCTGTATCGTTCCCACCGCGGCCTCGGGTGTCCCTGCCCCCGCACCGTGTCGTACGCGCCGGCTGCTGATGAGCGAGGGAAACACGGGGCTCACCTGGGCGAGCATCTCGCGCGCGTCGGCGTAGAAGTCGTCGCTGAACTGCGGCCACTCAAAGTTGAACGACATGGGCGCACGCGCAGCCCCGAGGCGCAGTCGGGGTCGGGCACAAGCTGGGCGACTCGATGAGCGCGAGAGGGGCGGTGCCCGGTCGGCGAGGGGCGCTGCTGGTGGTCGTGCCGCGGTCCTGGGTGCTGCTTCGAGTCGAGGAGGTCGTCGAGTCCTCTTGTGGACGCTGTGCGCGGGTGTGGGCGAGGTGCCGAGTGGGGAGACGAGCGAGAGAGGCGACGGCTGCTTCCTCGCCGCGGGATCGCTCTCCTCTCGGTCCTTCCAGCTGAAAGAGCACAGAGAGGCTTGCAAGCACCGTCGGGCAGTCTTCCGAGCGTTAGAGGCACTCGCAGAGGCTGAGTCGGACAGCTGCACTCGAGAGCCTCGCCAGCGGAGCAAGCCGTCTCGGCGACTCTACACAGCAGCTACCACTGCGCCGACTCGTCCATGTCTTGTACAGCCTTGTCTGCTGCGACTGCACGAGTGAGAACGGCCGTACGAGACGAGACGAGAGCGTAAAGCGCTTCCCCAGAGCCGCACGCCGTGCGTCGGCGACGGAGAGGCCCAGCAGCTCTCGCAGCGCAGCAGGAGTAGCGAGAATCCTCTCCAAAAGCATGAAGAGGAGCGCTCGTAGCAAAAAGGCCGCAGAAAGACGCGTTGTGGTGGAGAAGCGAGTCGAGAGGGAGCAGAGAGAGGCGGAAGCGGTCCGAGGCGCGCAGCTTGGTGACGCCTCGCCGCACCGTTGCCGCTCAAAGCTGCACGGGGCGTTAGCTAGAGAGCTCTTCGGCACAGTGGGCCAAGCCATACGCGCTCGCTGAGCTAGACGAGCGCGAGAGAGGGGCGAGAGAGGGTCGAGGTCGGACGCGACGAGGGCGGGCGAGCGAGCAGCTCGCCTCGAGCGGCCCCTCGCCTCTGGCACCAACACGGCCGCACCTCGCCTCGCACCCCTCCAGGCGACTCGCCGACCCGCCCAGCAGCTAGCCGACAGCTGCACCAAGCTCGCTCGCGCCCACCATGGGTCCACCGAGCTCGAGCAGCGCCGGCAGGGCCTCATCAAGGCCAGCCCTCCCCGGCACCTTCGGCCAGGGCTCCCCGCTCGAGGGACAGAGCTTCGAGACCATCGCCGACAAGCTCAAGGACAACTCGCTCGGTACGTCCTCGTCCCAGCCCCAGCCCCGCCGAGCGCGAGCTCACCTCGCCCACCTCGACCTGACCCGAACCTGACCTCTCGCTCTCGTCTCCCCACCGCAACAGACTTCAAGGTCAAGACCAACCTCGCCACCGAGCTGCGCGATGTCATCGACATGTACCAGAAGGACCTCGACCTCGCCCGCCTGTTCGAGGTCCTCCTCCCCTGCTTCACCGACATCCTCAGGACGGGCAAGCCCTCCTTCGTGTCGACGTCGGGCGAGCACGTGAGTCCCTCGCGCCTCTCATTCCCTGCACGACGAGGAAGAGGGCCGACGCTGACTCGACAACCCCCCACTGCTCGCAGAAGCTGCGCAACCTCCTCATCCAGATCCTCCACCGCCTGCCGCACGTCGAGCCGCTGCGCCAGCACGCCTCGTCCCTCATGTCGCTCCTCCTCCAGCTCCTGCGCGTCGAGTCCGAGGACAACGCCGTCCTGTGCATGAAGGTCATCATCGACCTGCACCGCACCTACTCGCGCCCGCCGCCGCCCTCGTCGTCGCAGCCCGTCGCCGACGGCACGCCCGACCCGACCGTCGCCCAGATCGAGGCGAGCGTCGACGAGTTCCTCGAGATCGTCGCCGACCTGTTCAAGAATATGGGCAGCGTCGTCGAGGAAACGTTCCGCGACTCGCGCCAGACGCGCTCGCAGGGCGGCGCCGCCGGGGCCGCCTCGGCCGGCGCCCAGAGCGACGCCCAGTCGCCGTCGTCGGTCGGCCCGCCGAGCCTCGAGGGCGAGGGCGGGTCCGGCGCCGGGCCCGTCGTCCACGCGCCGGCCATGCGCAGCTTCAAGCTCCTCCAGGACTGCCCGGCGTCGATCGTCTTCATCTTCCAGACGTACCGCCCGCTCGTCAACAAGGCCATCACCATCTTTGTCCCGCTCGTGTTCGAGTTCATCCAGATGCAGGCCGAGCCGCAGCGCCGCAAGCACGAGGCGATGGACCCAGGCAAGTCGTGGGTCGGCATCTGCCCCGAGATCCCCAAGGACAAGCGCGGCGCGTTCCAGGACATGGTCATGGCTCAGACCAAGGTGCGTTCACGCTCTCTCTCTCGCGCGCGCTCTCTCCTCCGGTCCTCGAGGACCGGTAACCTGACGCCGCTCCCTCCCGCAACAGACCATGTCGTTCCTCGCCTACATCCACCGCGTCTCGAACACGGCGCTCCAGGCGTACCTCAACGTCCTCCCCGAGATCGCCGTGCGCCTCATGAAGGACTGCCCGTCCGAGGCCGTCTCGATGAAGCGGGTGCGTCCCCTCTCTCTCCCTCTCCTCGCTCGAGGTCTCGGACCCCTCGCTCACTCGCGCTCGCTCGTCTCGCAGGACCTCATCATCGCGACTCGGCACATCCTCCAGAGCGACCTGCGCACGGCGTTCCTGTCGCAGATCGACACGCTCCTCGACGAGCACGTCCTGACGGGCAACAGCGTCACCGGCCACGAGAACCTGCGCCCGCTCGCCTTCTCGATGCTCGCCGACCTCATCCACCACTGTCGCGCCGACCTCACCCTCCCGCAACTGTCGCGCGTCGTCCACACGTACTGCGCCAACGTGCACGACCCGACCCTCGCGAGCGCGATCCAGACCATGTGCTCCAAGCTCCTCCTCAACCTCATCGACCCGATCGCGAGCAAGGAGCCGCAGGAGGCCGTCAAGATCCTCCAGCGCATCCTCCTCGCCTTTGTCGCCCGCATGGAGGCCATGGCCGAGGTGCGCGACGAGTGGGCCAAGTGGAGCAAGGGCCGCGAGCCGCTCGCCGTCACGGTCGACAAGGTGCGCGAGCGCGAGGCCGAGCGCCGCGCGTGGGACGCGCGGCGCAGGGAGAAGGGCAAGGGCAAGGCGGTCGAGGGCGACGGCGACGGCGACGAGGACGAGGCGATGAAGGACGGCGACGCGGCGGCGGCGACGGTCAAGGCGGGCGGCGCGGCCAAGGGCAAGGGCAAGAAGGTCGACGTCGGCGACGATGGCGACGTCAAGATGGACGTCGACGGCGACGAGGCGACCAAGGACGGCGACGACCTGGGCGACGAGGACAGCAAGAAGCGCAAGATGGGCGGCGACGACGCCGACCCGGCCGCGTCGACCTCGAAAAAGGCCGGCGCCGCCGCCGAGGACGACGACGACGAGCCGGCCGAGCTCGCGCTCGACGACGTCGACATCGAGCGGGCCAAGCCGATCAAGAAGGCCGTCGTCATGGTCGACCCCGGGCCCGACCCGGTCAAGGACGCCCGGTTCCTGTACCGCAACCTCCTGTTTGGGTTCAAGACGCTCGGGCTCGCGCTCAACCGCATGGGCGGCCAAGGCCCCGACGCCGAGCTCATGTGCCGGTTCTTCGACGCGGCCGTCAAGTGCATGGTCCTGTTCGACCCGGCGCGCGACCAGGGCCGCGAGCAGAAGGAGGTCATGGAGGTCCTCACGTCGACCCTCGTCCAGACCGAGCTCGTCATCTTCCAGGAGGTCATCGAGAGCCGCATGAGCTTCTTCTTCGACGAGCTGATTCGGGTGCGTCGTCGTCTTCCCTTGCCGTCCCGCTCCCGCCTCCTCCTTCTCGGACCGACTCGCTGACGCCTTGCTCTCCCTGTCCTCGCACGCACGCAGAACCACGAGCTCCTCGTCATCCCGCAGTCGCTCCTCTCGAACGAGAACGTGTCGCAGCACTTCGTCGCCATCCTGTTCCGGTTCTTGTCGGCGCGCCTGCCCGACCTCGGCAACAATCACAAGGAGAACACGAGCGTCATGCTGCGCCTGTACAAGATGTCGTTCATGGCCGTCACCATCTTCCCGGAGAAGAACGAGCCGGTCCTCCTGCCGCACCTGTCCAACCTCATCATGAACTCGCTCAAGTTGGCGAGCCAGGCGGCCGAGCCCAACTCGTACTACCTCCTCCTGCGCGCCCTGTTCCGGTCGATCGGCGGCGGCCGGTTCGAGATCCTGTACAACGAGGTCCTGCCGCTCCTCCAGACGCTCCTCGAGCAGCTCAACGCGCTCCTCAAGTCGGCCGACAAGTCGCGCAAGGACCTCTTCGCCGAGCTCATCCTCACGGTCCCCGTCCGCCTCTCGGTCCTCCTCCCCTACCTGTCGTACCTCATGCGGCCCCTCGTCCACGCCCTCCAGGCGGGGAGCGAGCTCGTCAGCCAGGGCCTGCGCACCCTCGAGCTGTGCGTCGACAACCTCACGCAGGAGTTCCTCAACCCGCTCTTCGCGCCCGTCATCGACGAGGTCATGGTCGGCCTGTGGCGCCTCCTACGGCCGTTGCCGTTCAACCACCAGCACGCCCACACGACGATGCGCATCCTCGGCAAGATCGGCGGCCGCAACCGCAAAGGGTTCGACCCGCCCAAGCTCGAGTGGAAGCCCGTCGGGCCCGAGGCGCTCCTCAACGTCAAGTTCGAGGGCAAGGACGCGGCGATCCGGATCGGGCCCATCGTCGACGTCGCCCTCAAGATCATCAAGCGCGGCGACGTCCACTACCGCCGCGTCGCGTACCAGTTCCTCAAGTACTCGGTCGCGTGCTTCCTCCGCCAAGTGCGTTCCCCTCTCTCTCTCTCTGCACAAGTCCGTCTCGTCGTCACCGAGGTCGAGAAGCTGACGCTCGAGCCTCTCTCCTCTGCAGGGCCTCCCGACGGGCGAGCCCGAGACGACGTTCGGCAGCGTGCTCAAGGGCCTGTACGACGCGACCCGGGTCGACGACTTTGCCGACGAGGCCACCAAGTACATGCTCGACCTCGCGCGCCTCATCTTCGCGTTCGAGCTCGGCAAGGACCTCCCCGAGAACCCGGTCCAGGCGCGCCAGTCGATGCCCCTCTCGTCGGCGTTCGTCGACGCCGTCATCGAGAACCTGTGCACGGTCGAGACGCCCGACTTGAGCAAGGCGGCGGCGCAGACCAAGGCCGTCATGGAGGTCCTCATCTCGCGCCGCACGGTCGACGCCGCCGGCGTCAGCGCCCGGCTCGATGCGGCGACGTCGCTCCTGCACCAGATGGGCTCGCGTCTCGCGTCGCACTGCTACGACCCGTCGTGGCAGCGCAAGACGGGCGCCGCGCGCGGCATGTCGCTCCTCATCTCGGACGTCGGCGTCGAGACCAAGTGGATCATCGAGCACGAGATCGAGTTCACGCGCGCGCTCCTGTTCGCGCTCAAGGACATGCCCGGCGAGGCGCCGTCCAACGCCGACATGGTCGTCGACACGCTCCTCCACCTCGTGCGCGTGTGCAGCAAGACGACGACGCCCGAGGAGAAGCAGGCGTCGCGCACGACCCTCAACTACCTCGTCGGCCTCCTCCTCGTCGAGGTCAGCAGCCAGGTCGCGCCCGTCCGCGACGCCGTCAAGCGCGCGCTCAAGATCGTGTCCGAGGAGGAGGGCAAGTCGCTCACCGAGATGCTCACGCCCGTCAAGGACCGCCTCCTCGGCCCGATCTTCACCAAGCCCCTGCGCGCGCTCGGCTTCACGATGCAGATCGGCCACATCGACGCCGTCACGTACTGCATCACGCTCGACCCGCCCCTCATCGAGGTCGACGACCAGCTCGTGCGCCTCCTGCACGAGGCGCTCGGCATCGCCGACGCCGAGGACGTCGCCCTCCTCGGCGGCAAGATCACGAGCAAGACGACGGCGCCGCTCACGCAGCTGCGCGTCGTCTGCGTCCAGCTCCTGTCGGCCGCCCTCGCCAACCCGCAGCTCAACACGCCGCCGTACAACCAGACCCGGATCCGCGCCCTCTCGGTCTACTTCAAGCTCCTCTACTCGAAGGCGCCCGAGGTCGTCGATGCGGCGTACCAGAGCCTCAAGCAGGTCATGCTTGCCCAGGGCAAGCTCCCCAAGGACCTCCTCCAGACCGGCCTCAAGCCCGTCCTCATGAACCTCGCCGACCACAAGAAGCTCTCGGTCGCCAGCCTTCACGTGCGTCCTCCTTCCTCCTCTCGCTCAACAACGTGCACCTCGCTCGCTCGTTCGTTGCGAGCCGGCTCGAGGTCGACCATGCTGACCCCGCTCGGACCTCGTCCTCCTCCTCCTCGCGCGCAGGGTCTCGCCCGCCTCCTCGAGCTCCTCACCAACTACTTCAAGGTCGAGATCGGCCAGAAGCTCGTCGACCACTTCCGCAGCCTCGCCGTGCCGGCCGACATCCTGCGCGCGACGGCCAAGCAGCCCTCGGAGGACGGCGAGCTCGAGGTCATGGCCGCCATCACCAACATCTTCCACCTCCTGCCGCATCCTGCGGCCGGGCAGTACCTCGACGACGTCATCGAGATGGTCGTCCAGGTCGAGCGCCTCCTCAAGAAGCTCAAGACGAGCATCTTCACGCCGCCGCTCGCCAAGTTCCTCGCGCTCCACCCGGAGAAGGCGACCATGTTCTTCTTCGGCCGCCTCGCCGAGGAGCGCTACGTGCCGACGTTCCGCGCCGTCCTCGCGTCCGAGCACGCGCAGCCGATCCGCGACTGGATCGAGGCCAACGCCGAGTCGCTCATCCAGCCGTGCCTCGACAAGGACGGCGACGTCGGGTACCACGCCGCGCTGGTCATCCGCGAGCTCGCCGGCGTCGACGCGCGGTGGCTCGTGCGCTGCGACAAGGTCCTGCCGGCGCTCATCACGCGCTGGGTGTCGGACATCCGCCGCACGCGCCTGCGCCGGCAAGGGCTCCCGCACGTCCAGCAGCTCAAGGAGGACGCCGTCGTCGTCGAGGTCTTCACGGGCTACCTCGAGCAGGTCGAGCACATCGACCTCTTGTTCCACCTCGTCGAGGCGTACACGTACTTGACGTCGGCCGACCACACGGCCCTGTCGCGGTTCCTCAACCGCCACGTCGCGCTCAGCACGAGCCTCGACTTCCGCCGCCAGGTCCTCGACCGGTTCCTCGACATCTACGAGAACCCGGTCGTCAAGAGCGCGCACAAGTCGGCCGCGCTGCGCCTCCTCGTCAACCCGATCCTCCTCGTGTCGCACTCGCGCGGCGAGCGCGAGGAGGGCCTCCTCGACGCCGCCTTCGTCGCCAAGGTGCACGCCAAGGTGTGGCACCCGCTCGTCCAGCCGCCGAGCGAGTTCGGCACGCTCGACGACGAGGAGCTGCGGGTCGAGCTGTGCCACATGTCGACGATCCTCATCCGCACGGCGCCCAAGCTCCTCGACGCCGTCAAGAAGGACGTCATCAAGTTCGGGTGGATGAGCATCCGCTTCGACGACATCACGGTCACGCAGACGGCCTACATCCTCATCGCGACCTTCCTCGCCGCGTACGAGTCGCCGGCCAAGATCGTCGGCCAGATCTACGTCGCCCTCCTCCGCGCGCACCAGCCCGAGGCGCGCCAGCTCGTGCGCGAGGCGCTCGACATCCTCGCGCCGGCGCTCCCGCAGCGCATGCCCGGCGGCGCACCGTCGGCGCCGGGCCAGATCCCCGGCTGGGCCTACTTCACGCGCAAGACGCTCATCGAGGAGGGCTCGACCATGTCGCTCCTCGTCAACATCTACCAGCTCATCGTCCGCCACCCCGACCTCTTCTTCGTCGCGCGCGACCAGTTCTTCCCCCACATCGTCGCCTCGCTCGCCAAGCTCACCCTCAGCTCGACGACAACCGACACGCGCGTGCTCACGCTCGACGTCATCGAGGTCATCCTCAAGTGGGAGAAGAAGCGCGTCGAGCTCGCCAAGCAGGACGAGGCGCGCATGGACGTTGAGGGCCCGAGCGGCACTGCCGCCGCCCTCGAGTCGGGCGAGCCCGGCGCCGGCGCCGTCGAGCGCTCGCCCAAGCGCACCAAGACCGAGCGCGGCGCGTCGCGCGCGCCGTCGACGGCGAGCAGCAGCGCCAACGCGACGTACGTCCCGCCGCAGTCGCTGCGCGACCAGGTCGTCAACAACCTGTTGCGGTTCATCTCGAACTCGCAGGAGCCGGTCCAGCGCAACAACCTCGTGTACCGCGCGCTCGCCCTCCTGCGCGAGCTCATCGGGCCGGGCGTGTGGGGCGAGAGCAACGTCAAGCTCTCGTTCTTCCAGCGCACGTTCGCGAACGACGTGACGGACGACACGCTCAGCCAGCTGTGCAACTCGGCCGAGGTCCTCAACGTCGTCAGCTCGTACAAGCCCGCCGAGTGGCACGTCCAGAACGTCGCCGTCCTCCACGGCATCGTCGAGAAGGGCTTCACGAGCGGCGAGATGCGCCTCACGTCGAGCCTGCGCCCGGTCGTCGAGCGCCTGTTCGACCACCTCCCGCGCAACGTCACGGCCGACTCGACCGACGTGCCGCCAGCGGCCAAGGCCTTCATCGAGTGGGCGCGCACGACCGTCGACGAGGGCCTGCGGGCCATGTACAACCTCCCCGCCGTCATCCTCATCCTCCAGTCGTGGTCCAAGGTCGAGCCCGAGCGCATCGACGGCTTCGTGCCGGCCCTCATCCGCGTCTTCACTCGGTACCTCAAGGAGCACACGGCGTCGACGACGGTCGTCTCGTCGGTCGACCCCAACCTGCGCCTGCTCGTGTCGAGCCTCGACGTCCTGCGCCAGCGCGTGTCGCACCTCGGCGAGCAGCGGCGGTGGTTCCTCAGCGGCATCGTCCAGCTCGTCGAGAAGTCGAGCAACATCGACGTGTGCCGGTTCCTCCTCCAGATGGTGCGCAAGTGGGTCTTCGACAAGGACGAGCCGTTCCCGACCCTCAAGGAGAAGGCCGGCATCCTCGCCAAGATGACGGCGTTCGAGAACCGCAACAGCGAGGCGCTCCAGAAGGACTTCCTCAACCTCATCCTCGACGTCTACACCGACCCGGCCCTCGCCCGCAGCGAGCTCACGCTCCGCCTCGAGCCGGCGTTCCTCATGGGCTGCAAGGTGCGCGACCCGGTCATCCGGTCCAAGTTCCTCGCCACGTTCGACAAGAGCCTCGCCACCGGCCTCTTCAGCCGCCTCCACTACATCCTCGGCGTCCAGAGCTGGGAGACGCTCTCCGAGACGTACTGGATCCACCAGGCGCTCGACCTCCTCCTCGGCGCCGTCGACACCAAGGACCCGCTCTTCGTCCCCGGCGCGTCGCTCGAGGGCGTCAAGGACGCGCCCGCCGACTTCGCGCAGCAGCTCGAGTCGTACTCGACGGGCGAGCTCCTCGCCGCGGCGCGCAAGCTCCTGTACGCCGACCCGAACGCGACGCACGCGACGTGGATCTCGACGTTCAAGACGGCGTGGTCGTGCCTCGCGCGCACCGAGCAGCGCCACCTCGCCGAGTTCATGGTGTCGCTCCTCGTCAAGGAGTACCACCTGCGCAGCGTCGACCGCCGGCCCAACGTCATCCAGACGCTCCTCCAGTCGGCGTTCGCCTGCTCGCCGGCGCTCGTCCTCCCGCCGCACGTCGTCCGGTACCACGCCCGCACGTTCAACGCCTGGTACACCGGCATCGAGCTCCTCCAGGACACGCTCGAGAACCCGCGCGAGTCGGACTCGGTCAAGGAGACGGCCATGGACGCCCTCACCGAGATCTACGCCGAGCTGAGCGAGGACGACCTCCTGTACGGCCTGTGGCGGCGGCGCGCGGCGTACAACGAGACGAACTCGGCCCTGAGGTGCGTCCCTTCCTTCTCTCTCTTTCTCTCGACGAGGCTACGAGGAGCTCGAGCGCTGACTCTCGCCTTTGTCGTCGCCCGCAGCTGGGAGCAGATCGGCCAATGGGGCCAGGCGCAGGTCCTCCACGAGTCGGCCCAGATCACGGCCCGCAGCGGCGTCATGCCCTTCACCGAGAGCGAGCTCGCCCTGTGGGAGGACCACTGGATCAACACGGCCCAGAAGCTGCAGCAGGTGCGCCGCTCTCCCTCTCCCTCCCGCCCTTCCTCCTCCCTCCTCGCCCGCTCGAGAACGGCTCGCTGACTCGCTCTCCCTCTTCGCTCTGCAGTGGGACGTCCTCAACGAGTGCGCACTCCCTTCCCTCCTCTCGCTCGCACTCTGCGTGCGCCTCGTGCAGAGCCCGCAGCTGACTCTCCCCGCTCGGACCCTCTCTCCCCTCCCTCCCTCCTCACCTCTCTCTCGCCCCTCCCTCGCGCTCGCTCTTCCCGCTCGCAGCATGGCCAAGAACGAGGGCAACAAGGAGCTCCTCCTCGAGTGCGCCTGGCGGCTCGCCGACTGGAACCAGGAGCGGCCCATGATCGAGGACGCCCTCTCGTCGATGAACCCGGTCCCGACACCGCGCCGCCGCGTCTTCGAGACGTACCTCGCGCTCCTCGCCGCCTACTCGGCCAAGACGCAGGACGAGGCGACCAACGCCAAGAAGGCGTTCGCCAAGCTGTGCGACGAGGGCGTCCAGCTGTCGCTCCGCAAGTGGTACTACCTCCCCGAGACGGTCACGCAGGCGCACTACCCGCTCCTGCAGACGTTCCAGCAGTTCGTCGAGCTGCAGGAGACGCAGCAGATCTTTGCGAGCCTCGCCGGCACCAACGCCAACAACCTCGACACGCGCTCGGCAGAGCTCAAGAGCATCGTCGGCACCTGGCGCGACCGCCTCCCCAACCTCTGGGACGACATCAACGTCTGGTCCGACCTCGTCGCCTGGCGCCAGCACGTCTTCTCGGCCATCAACAAGGCGTACCTCCCGCTCGTGCCGCCGCCGAACGCGCCAGGCGCGCCGCAGAACGCGAGCTCGTTTGCGTACCGCGGCTTTCACGAGACGGCGTGGATCATCAACCGGTTCGCGCACGTCGCGCGCAAGCACCACCTCAACGAGGTGTGCATCACGTCGCTCACCAAAATCTACACGCTCCCCAACATCGAGATCCAGGAGGCGTTCCTCAAGCTGCGCGAGCAGGCCAAGGCGCACTACCAGAACCCGTCCGAGCTCGCGTCGGGCCTCGAGGTCATCAACAACACGAACCTCATGTACTTCAACGGCCCGCAAAAGGCCGAGTTCTTCACGCTCAAGGGCATGTTCCTCGCCAAGCTCCACCTCCACGACGAGGCCAACCAGACGTTCAACCTCGCCGTCTCGATGGACATGAGCTTCCCCAAGGCCTGGGCCGAGTGGGGCGAGTACCACGACCGCATGTTCAAGGAGAACCCGGCCGACCTCACGATCGCCGCCAACGCCGTCAGCTGCTACCTCCAGGCCGCCGGCCTGTACAAGAGCGCCAAGGTCCGCAAGCTCCTCGTCCGCATCCTGTGGCTCCTCAGCCTCGACGACTCCGCCGGCACCATCTCCAAGGCGTTCGACAACTACAAGGGCGAGATCCCGACCTGGTACTGGATCACGTTCGTGCCGCAGCTCCTCCTCACGCTCTCGCAGCGCGAGGCGCGCTACGTCCGCGTCATCCTCCTCAAGATCGCCAAGACGTACCCGCAGGTGCGTCCCTCTCTTCCTCGTGCGCTGTCGGGTCGTCGCCGGGAGCAGCAGCTGACCCTCTCGTCGTCGCGCTCGCAGGCCCTCTTCTTCCAGCTCCGCACGACGCGCGACGACCTCTCGCTCGCCAAGCGCCAGTGGCAGGCGCAGGAGCACGCCAAGATGCAGCAGCTCAAGCGCCAGCAGGAGCAGCAGGCGGCGGCGAACGGCGAGGCGCTCCCCGCCGCCGACCCGTCCGAGGCCGGCACCGACGGCGCGCCGAGCATCGTCACGCCCGGCGGCACCCAGGTCGCAGGCGCACCTGCGCCCGGGCCGCGGCACCCGTGGGACTACATCGACGAGATCATGGCCGTCCTCAAGACGGCGTTCCCGCTCCTCGCCCTCTCGATGGAGATGATCGTCGACCAGATCTCGAGCCGCTTCAAGCCGACGCCCGACGAGGACATCTACCGCCTCATCAGCGCCCTCCTCGCCGACGCCCTCTCGCAGTACATCCAGCGCGCCCAGAACCCGGCCGACGACGGCCTCCTGCCGCAGACGACCAACACCAACATCGCCCGCTTCGCCGAGAGCCTGCACCCGACTCACGTCAAGGTGCGCTCCTCTTTCACTTTCTCTTTCTCTTTCTCTTTCGACGAGCTCCTGCTTCTGGACGGCGTCGAGCTGACGCACTCGGCGCTCGCTCGCTCGCAGGCCCAGTTCGAGAAGGACTTCCTCACGACCAAGCCGACGCTGCGCGAGTACGTTCAGCGGCTGCAGGACTGGCGCGACCGCTACGAGTCGATGCTCAACAAGAAGCCCAAGCGCGCGAGCCTCGAGGCGTCGTCGCACTGGCTCGTCGAGTTCCAGTACCAGAAGTTCGACGAGATCGAGGTCCCGGGCCAGTACCTCCAGCACGAGGACAACAACAACAACTTCGTGCGCATCAGCCACTTTGCCAACAAGTACGACGTCAACCGCGGCACGGGCGTCTACTACCGCCGCCTCACCATCCTCGGCCAGGACGGCAGCGTCCACCAATTCATGATCCAGATCCCGGCCGTGCGCACCTCTCGGCGCGAGGAGCGCATCATGCAGCTCTTCCGCATGCTCAACTGGTCCGTCCCCCTCTCTTTCTCTCGTCGGCGGCGGCGCTGCGACCGGTCCCTGACCCTTTGCGCCCTCGCGCTCGCAGCACGCTCGCCAACCGCAAGGAGTCGCGCAAGCGCAACCTGCAGTTCACGATCCCGGTCGTCGTCCCGCTGTCGCCGAGCGTGCGCATCATCGAGAACGACGCGTCGATCACGTCGATGCAGGAGATCCTCGAGCAGCACTGCGACGAGCTCGGCCTTCGCAAGGAGGACCCGATCCTCGCCGTCACCGAGCGCCTGCGCAGCCTGCACCGCCAAGAGCCACCTCTCGACGTGCGTCTCTCTTTCTCTCTCTCTCCTTCGTCGCCTCGCTCGTCGTCGCTGCTGTAGCTGACTCGGTCGACGAGGTGTCCGCAGAAGGCTCAGATTTGGAGCGCTCGGCAAGAAATCCTCGACGAGGTCGCCTGCAAGATGGTGCCAGACGACGTGCTCAAGAAGGTGCGCTCGCTCTCGTCGTCGTCGTCGTCGTGCGAGATGGCGACGCGCTGACGCTCGGACCCCTCCTCTCGCTCGCAGTACCTCGTCCGGTCGATGGCAAGCTCGAGCGACCTGTGGCACCTGCGCAAGCACATGACGACGTCCTACGCCGCGTTCGTCTTCATGACGTACACGCTCAGCATGGCCGACCGTCGGCCGTCGCGCATCCACATCTCGCGCTCGACCGGCAAGCTCTACACGTCCGACATGGTCCCCTGTGCGTCTCCCTCCTCGCCCACTTCCTCCACTTCTCGCTCTCTCGCTGACTCGCCCTGCTACAGCCATCGTCCCGGGCAAGCCCGAGCTGTTCCACAACGAGCCGGTCCCGTTCCGCTTCACGCCCAACTTCCAGCGCTTCATCGGCCCGCACGGCACCGAGGGCCTCCTCACGAGCTCGCTCATGGCCATCGCGCGCGCGCTCACCGAGTCCGAGGTGCGTGCTCTCCTTCTTCGTCGTGCCGGTTCGACGTCGTGCTGACCCCTCGTCCCCGCCGCGCGCAGTACGACCTCGAGCACCGCCTCTCGATCTTTGTCGGCGAGGAGATCCGGACCTGGTTCGCCATGTCCAAGACCGAGCCGCGCGCCAACTTGCGCGACTACATGCTCGGCGCCGTCGACAACGTGACGCGCAAGGCGCGCGTCCTCTCGTGCAAGCTCGAGCGTGAGAAGGTGCGTCTCTGCCTCCTCGTCTGCAGTTGCTCCTCGCCTCGAGCCCCTCGCTGACTCGCTCCTGTCTTGCCTCTGCAGCCTCCGAGTGCGGTCACGCCCGTGTGCGCGTCGATCACGCAGCTCCTGCTCGCCGCGACGGCGCCGCAGAACCTGTCGCAGACGGACCCGCAGTGGGTCGCCGCCCTTTAGAGCTCTCGTGTTGTGTCTCCTCCCTCGTCCAGATACCCCTTTCCCCCTCTCTCTCGCAGTGCGCAGTGCCCGTGTGTATACCCTCCTCGCAATAGCCAGTCTGCCTCTTCCGCACTCGAGCGACTTTGCACCGCGAGAGCGAGAGAGCTAAGACAGCCAAGTCTGGCTGCGTCGAGCCGAGTCGCGCTCTCGAGCCATGAAGAGTAAGACGAGACGACAAGCCGCTCGGGCGGAAGGAGAGCTAATGCGGCGCGAGCAGGGTCACGGCGAGCGCGAGGGCTCGGGCTTGAGAAGGCCGTCGTGCACGGGCCTCTCGGCTTCCTCGCCCACCTCTCACCCGCTCACCTCAACCTGCGCCTCCTCTTCGGCAACGTCGTCGTCGTCGTCAACAGGCTCGCGAGGACCTCGCCGCCCTCGAGAAGGACTACGGTGCGTCTCGTCTCACCTCCTCTTCCTCCTCTCCTTCGTCGCCTCCTTCCCTCTTCCACGCTCTCGTCCATCTACTGACGCTTGTTTCGTTGCCGCACACAGAGGAGGTCGCGGAAGAGGGTGTCGCCGAGGGCGAGGAGTACTAAGTCCCTCCTCGCGCGCACGCCTCGCGCATCGTCGCCCTTGAGTAGCAGCGTCTCGTCCCGCCCATTTCGCTTTTCCCCTTCCTCCTTCTCTCAAGCAATCGTACCTCTTCTTCTTCGTCTCTCGAGCCGCTGCTGCTGCTGCGAGTCGAGCGTCTCCTCTGACCGTCGAGAGCAGGCTCGTCTTTGAGAAGGTCCACCACGGCGACCCTCTTCCCGCTCGTCCCTCTCCTTCTTCTGCGTCATGAAGCAAGCATGACAGAGCCCGAGACGCTGCGAGAGCCACCACGCGTTGAAGTGAGGGGAGAGCAAGAGAGAGGCTGCGCCGAGGAGGAGGTCCGTGCGAGACGACGGTGGAGACCCGACCGACGCTCCCAGCTCCTTCCTGCCACCCGCCAGCAGAGCTCGCGCTCCGAGAAGAAGCACACGCAACGAGGCTATCATCGTAAGCGCCGGCGAGGATGCGCACTCAGCCGAGACGACCTCGAGCAATCAGGGCGGAACGAGCCAGCTTGAGAAGGTCGTCGTGCACGGGCCGCTCTCGCTCACTCGCTCGCTCTCCATGTCCCTCGTCACACAGACAGGTGAACCGAGAAGAAACCGTTCGTTTTGGGGCAGTTGCACAGAGAGAGAGAACGCCACGAGCCAAAGAGAGGAAGAGAGAGGGAGGAAAGAGGAGAGAGCGAGTCCGTCTACGCCGCCGCCGCCGCACCTGCACCGTCCACACGCACGACCGACCCGTCTAGAGCTCGTCGATGTCGAGCTCGGCGGCCGAGTAGTCCGAGTCCCACGCGCTCGTCTCGGCCTCGCTCGCGCCGGGCGTCGCCACCTCGTCAAAGTAGTGCGCCGCGACCGACCGGGGGGTGCGCGGCGTGCGAGGCAGGCGCGCCGTCGAACCGACGCTCCAGATGAAGTAGGCGACGAGGCTGCGGGCGAGAGGAAGAGAGAGGCGAGGCAGAGTCAGCGAAGGGGTCCGAGCGGGAGAGGGACAGGAGGGACGAGACGGCCGACGCACCCAGTCCAGCCCGTCTGGTGCGACGCTCCCAGGCCCTTGCCATTCTCGCAATTGAAGAACTCTGCGCGCGAGGAGGGTGTGCGTCAGTGAGAGGGTCGGAGAACAAGGCGGCGAGGAAGGTGCTCGAGGACGACGACGGCGACGACGACGACGTGGAGAAGGCGGGGAGGAGGGGCTCGAGCGAGCGAGCGAGCGAGCGAGCGAGCGTCCGAGGACGGCTCGAACGAGGACGAGGACGGTATGCGGAAGGACTGACCGTGGAAAGGAACGTAGTCGCGGAAGTGCGGGTCCTTGTTGAGCATCTCGCTGCCACCGTTGCAGGCGCGGTTGCCCTCGTTGTCGCGCGCAAAGAGGTGGATGACGCGGTGCTGGATGTCCTCGGCGACCTGGGCGAGCGTGTGCATGTCGCCCGAGCCCGTCGGGCACTCGCTGCAGGGAGGAAAGCACGAGGGCGACGAGAGGGACGACGGCGAAAGGGTGGCACGAGGCGGCGAGAGGGTGAGGTGAAGAGCAGGAGGACGAGGAAGAGGTAGAGGAAGAGAGGGAGAGAGAGAGGTCGAGAGGCGAGAGAGAGAGGGGGTGCGAAAGGAGAGGGCGAGGGGTCAGTCTCCGAGGACGACGAGGCCGTCGGCGTGCAGAGGAAGAGAGCACGCACATCTTAAAGTCGTTGCCGTAGTACTGGTAGAAGCGCTGGAGCGACTCGATGAGGAGGAAGGTCGTCGCGAGCCAGATCGGGCCGCGCCAGTTCGAGTTGCCGCCGAACATGCCCGAGTGCGAGTCGCCCGGCCAGAAGTGGACGCTGAACTCCTCGCCGTTGACGTTCCACGACCAGGGGTGCTCCTTGTGGTAGCGCGAGAGCCTGCAGGGAGAGCGAGGGTCGAGTCAGCGACGGCCGCTGCAAGGGCAAACAGAGACGAGGGGAGGGGCGGTCGACGCACGAGCGGATGCCGTACTCGGACAGGAACTCGTTCTCGTCGAGCATGCGCTCGAGGATGCGGCGCAGGCGGTCCTCGTTGGCGAGCGCGAGGAGGCGACGGTCGCCCTTGCCGCCGGCTGGGGACGAGGAGAAGGGCCGAGTCAGCCTTCCTGCCCGGGATCCAGCGCTCGAGGACGAGGACGGCGACGCACCAGACATGTTGGCAATGTTGCGCCTCGAGATGCTCGTGCGGTTCTCGAGGAACCAGTCCATGCGCTTCTTGAAGCCGGGGAAGCGCTTGATGGTCGACGGCTCGAGCGTGAGGGTGGCGTACATGGGGATGAGGCCGACGAGCGAGCGGACCGGGATCTGCTGCGGCGACGAGTCCGGGCCCCACGTGATCTGCAGACGGTCAAGAGGAGGAGGAGGTGGTGTCAGCCACTGATGCTCGTCGAGACGACGAAGGAGGGAGAGGGGGACGCACGGCGTCAAAGTAGAAGCCGGTCTCGTCGTTCCAGAGCGACACCTCGCCTTGCTCGCCGTTGTGGAACGTCATGGCGTCCGAGATGAACAGAAAGTGCTCGAAAAACTTACTCGCAATGTCCTCGTAGACCGAGTTGTGCTTGGCGAGCTCGAGCGCGATGTTGAGCATGGTTAGGGCGTAGAAGCCCATCCAGCCGGTGCCGTCGGCCTGGCGCATCGTGCCGCCCGTCGGGAGCTGCTCGGAGCGGTTGAACGGGCTGATGTTGTCGAGGCCGAGGAAGCCGCCCTCGAAGACGTTCTCGCCCGACGCGTCCTTGCGGTTGACCCACCTGCGAGACGTAAGGGGTGCAGTGTCAGCGTCATGCGCTCGAGCAGCACGACGAGAGCGACACGGCGAAGGAGAAGAGGGAGGGAGAGGAGCGAGGCGGCGGCGGGACGCACCAGGTGAAGTTGATGAGGAGCTTCTGGAAGACGCGCTCGAGGAAGCCGATGTCCTCGCGGCCGTGCATCTTGCGCTCGATCTTGAAGACGCGGAACGTCGCCCACGCGTGCACGGGCGGGTTGACGTCGCCGAAGTTCCACTCGTAGGCGGGGAGCGCGCCGTCGGGCTTCATGTACCACTCGCGCGTCATGATGTCGAGCTGCTTCTTGGCGTACGCCGGGTCGATCATGGCGAGCGGGATGCAGTGGAACGCCTGCAGGAGCGAGGGAGGGAGAGAGAGGAGGGAGAGGAGCAAGGGACGGAGAGGGAGGGCGAGTCAGCTTCGGTGCTGGGAGGGGCTCGAGCGCGACGACGACGACGAGAGAGAGAGAGAGAGAGCGACGCACCGAGTCCCAGATGGCGAAGAACGGGTACTCCCACTTGTCGGGCATCGAGAGGATGTCCTCGATGTGCATGTGCTTCCACTCCTTGTTGCGGATGTTCTTGCGCTCGGGAGGAGGGGGCGGCTGGCCGGGGTCGCCCTCGATCCACTCCTTCTGGATGAACATGTAGAACTGCTTGGTCCTGCAGGTCGTCAAGAGCGAGGAGGAGAGTCAGCTGGCCGTACACAAAAGAGCGAGAGGGAGAGGGAGAGAGAGGGGGGGACGCACCAGAGCATGCCCGAGAGGGCCTGGCGCATGACGTTGCGCAGGTCGTCGCTGAGCGCGCCCGAGTTGAAGCGCGAGTAGAACTCGTCCGAGTCCATGCGGCGGTCCTCGACGACGCCGTCAAAGTTCTCCTCGTCGAGGATGGCCGGGTCCTCGTCGGCCGTGCGCGTCGTCAGCTTGAGGCGCACGACGGCGCACCCGCCGTTGCCCGGCACGTCGCGGAAGACGTAGTGCGCGCCGCACTTGGTGCCCTCCTTGTTCGGGTTGACGAACTGGCGCGTGTCGTCCTCGGAGCGAGGGGTCGAGGTGCCGTCCTGGGTCGAGTCCGAGTCGTAGCCGTCGCCGTTGGCGGCCTTGGCGTCGCCGTCGGCCTTGGGCATGGGCGGGCGGTGCGAGGGGATGATGTGGTCGTGGAAGGCGTCCTTGACGTAGGGGACGGCGTTCTTGCCGCCGTACAGGCGCTCAAAGTTGGTGTCGTTGTCGGTGAAGAGGAGCTCGGGCGTGACGACGTCGTCGACAAAGACGGTCTCGTGCTGCTCCTTCTTGCCGCGAGGACCGATCGGCGCCGGCGACGAGTTGGCGTGGAAGAAGTACTTGCCGAGCTTGTCGTGGTCGGCCTGAACGACGCCCTCGCCGACCTGGCGGAGCGACGGCATGGCCGGGCCGGTCGGGCGCTCCTTGGGCCACGACCACGTGTTGCGGAACCAGAGCTGCGGCACGATGTGGAGCGTCGCCGGCTCGGGCCCGCGGTTGTAGGCCGTGATGCGGATCGAGACGCCCTCGGCGCAGTCCTCGTCCTTGGCGTACTGCGAGCAGGGCCGAGAGCAGAGTCAGCTTTCGAGCCTTCGAGAGAGCGAGAGAGCGAGAGAGGTGGAGGATGAGAGAGAGCGCGACGCACCTCGACAAAGACGTCCCAGTAGCGGTTGTCGTCAAAGGCGTCCGTGTCGGTGATCTCGTACTCCTCGACGTCGCGGCCGCGGTTGGTCGACTCGCGCACGAGCTGCTCGTACGGGTACGGCCGCTGCGGGTACTTGTACAGCATCTTCATGTACGAGTGCGTCGGCGTCGAGTCGAGGTACCAGTAGAGCTCCTTGACGTCCTCGCCGTGGTTGCCCTGGTGGCCGGTCGTGCCGAACATGCGCTCCTTGAGGATCGGGTCGACGCCGTTCCACAGCGCGACCGACAGGCACAGGCGGCCGTGGTTGTCCGAGATGCCGGCGAGGCCGTCCTCGCCCCAGCGGTACGCGCGCGAGCGCGCGTGCTCGTGCGGGAAGTGCGTCCACGCGTCGCCGTTGGCCGAGTAGTCCTCACGGACGGTAGCCTGCGCGCAGCGAGAGAGGAGGGAGGGAGGGAGGGAGGGAGGGAGGTCAGCTTCGGGCTCTCCTGCGACGACGACGACGACGACGACGACGACGAGGGAGAGAGAGAGAGAAAGAGAGGACGCACCCACTGCCGCTCCGAGACGTAGGGGCCCCAGCGCTTCCAGTGCTTCTCCTTGCGCTCGTCCTCGTCGAGGCGCTGCTCCTCGAGCGACTTCCACTGGTCGAACTGGAAGCCGTCCTGCTTCTTGAGGCCCGGGGTCGGGAACGGGTGGCTCGTCGCCTCGACGCTGCGCTGGCTCGTCATGCTCGGCGAGCGCGCCTTGGGCGGACCGCCGCCGCCGCCGCCGCCGCCCTGCTGCTTGCCGCGGCCGTAGGGGAGCTTGCCCGGGTGGGCGTAGGCCGACGCCGAGGGGTTGCGGTTGCGCTGCATCGAGCGGGCGAACGAGTCGGCGTCGGGGAAGTCGTTCGGGAGCGACTTGCGGATGCCCTCGTGCGCCGAGGGCGAGTTGCGCGCGGCGGCCTGGGGCTTGACGGACGCGGCGCCGGGCGTGGCGTGGTCGCGCGCCTTGACCTCGCCGCTCGAGCCGTGCGAGGCGAGCTTGGGGCGACGAGCCTGGTTGCCGCCGCCGGACGAGGAAGCGGCCTGCTCGTCCGAGTCGTCGTCCTTGAAGTCGTTGGCCTGGCCGTGACGCTCGACGCCGCCCTCGTAGCCCTGGTCCTCGGAGATGTTGGCGTCGCGGCGGGGCTGCTGCTGCTGCTGCTGCTGCTGCTGCTGGCCCTTGAGGGTGCCGCTGCGGCCGAGCGGGCGAGAGGCCGACGCGGTCGAGAGGGGCGGGGTGACGCCGGGCGCGCCGACGGGGAGAGGGCTCGCCGTCGCGTGGAGGCTCGGGGCGGCCGCCTCGCGAGGTGCGGCGTGCTGCTTGAGCGGGACGTCGCCCGCGGGCTCGTTGTGCGGGACCGAGGGCGGGATGGTGAGGGTGGGGAGCGGACCTTGGCCGGCGTTGCTCATCTTGCGCGCCGTGAAGGACGAGGGCTTGGACGACGATGCTGGGGGAGGGGGAGGGGGAGCCATCGTGGCTGGCTGGCTGAGCGGGTTCCGACTGGGCGGCGCAGGTCCAAGGGGCGAGGAGCGAGGGGGCCGAGTCGGCGAGGCTGGATCGAGACGAGGCGACGGGGGGTGACGCTGAGAAGAGTGGGCGCGGCCGGGGAACGGGGGCGGGTCCCACGGAGTCGATAAAGCTGCTCGCGGGCAGGAGGTCGTTGCTGTTCGAGGGTCGACCGAGGCGAAGCAGCAGAGTGCGACGAGGCGAGCGAGCTCAGTCCTGCGCGCTGGCACGGCCGAGGCGAGCTGGCGCGAGAGGGCCGCGGCGGCGCACGAGCGATCCTTCGTCTCGATCTCGCTCTAGAGGCCACAGCTCGTTCGAGCACCGCGAAAACTCTCTCGCACGATCAAGCACAGGCTCCAGGCTCGCAGGGGTACAGTGGCTCGACCTGGAGGCGCGCGACGAGGGCAAGGTCGACGACGAGGTCAATGCGCATGCAGCCATCCTCTCGAGCTCGTTCGGCGCGCGCGAGCTGAAGTGCTGTTGCAAAGAGCTGCGAGAATAGTACAACACGGTGCATAGACAAGGATGTGCAAGAAGGAGAGCACGAGAGAGGACGATGCGAGAGAGGAGGAGGGAGGGAGAGAAGGAAAGGGGAGGTGCGACAGCGCACGCGCGCCGCGCCGACAAGCTCGCGCCCGTCACGCCATCGAAGCCGTCGTGAGAATGGCAAGGACGACGACGAGGGCGACCTGCCACTGGACGCCGTTGACGACGAGCACGGCGAGCGCAGCTGCGGCGAGTACTTGGCCTCGTCCCGCCTCGACGCCGCGGTACGCCGCGCTCGTGTAGCCCTCCTCGATCGGCAGCGTCTGCTGGATCGTCTGGTTGACGCACGACTCGAAGTCGAGGTCGCGCGCGGCGGCCGGGTACAGGAACGGCGCCGTCGAGATCGACTCGGTGTAGTTGACCGTCGCCGCTGGGTCAGCCTCCTGGCCCTCGAAGAACGAGTACAGGGCGAACGAGCTCGCCCTGTAGTACGTCTGGACGTTGGACGGGTCGAGCCGAGGGAGGAGCGTCGTGTTGGTCGACGAGGGGAACGTGCCGTCGTCCGAGACGGGCGTCGAGCCGACCACGACGGTGGCGCCGCAGTCGTCTTGGAGCGCCTGCGTGACGTTGCCGATTGACGCCTCGTCGCCGTAGACCATGTACAGCGGAGGGACCGAGGCGTTGAAGTGGGAAGGCGAGAAGGAGGACGCCGCGAGCGGGCCGCCCGGGCGCGAGCCGTTGCGGTACGGCCCGTACTCGTCGTCGCCGTAGTAGCCGTGACCGTAGTAGAGCTGTGCGTGCGAAAGAGAGTGCCAGAGGGGGGGAGGAGCGTCGTCGTCGAGCGAGAGCGGTAGAGAGGGCGACGAAGGGCGACAGCGACGAGGTGGAGAGGGAGCGGCGGGGCGAGCGGGTCAGCTTCGAGCCGTACTGCGCTCGACAGAGAGCAGGGAGAGGATGGACGCACCGGCCAGTAGCCGTACGGAAAGCCAAGCCCGCCGACGTATCCGAACCCGAGCCCTGCGACGCCGCCCAGCGCCGCTCCTCGCGCATAGTTGCCGTACCCGCCGCCGTACCCTCGCCCGCTGTAGATCGAGCCCCTCGTCGCGCCGCCGAACTGCCTGCCGGCAAAGGGGACGCCGGCGCCCGAGATGGTGCGAGGTGCGCCGCCGCCGTACCCGAACGGCGAGGGCGAGTACCCTGGCGGCCCGCTCCTCGAGCCTGTTGCAGCGCGGGGAAGGAGAGAGGACGTGCTACAGGTCAGCTAATGGCCTCATGGAGCTGGAGTGAGGCTGAGGAGGATGAACGCACTGGTGCCACTCCGAGTCGACGACCCGCTCGACGAACTGCCGCCGCTCGACCGCCCGCCGCTCGAGCTGCCGCCGCCTCCTCGTCCACCACCACCGCCGATACCTGCGAGTTGCTGCCGCCGTCAGTCGCTGCTTGCCAAGCTGTGAAGGCGAGCAGCTCGACAGAGCTGTGGGAGGAGCGGACGCACCTCTGCGCTTCTCGAGGAGGTGCTTGATCGAGACCATGTCGTGTGTGCGAGTCGAGAGCTGTCGTGAGAGCGAGTGCGAGCGGTGCACGATCTCGAGGTGAGGGGACAGAGAGCAAGAGCGAGCTTGGGAGGAGGCAGTCCGCCCCCGCGCACCGCCTCCGTTTGACATCGAGCGGTCGATTACGCGTCCGGATCCGGTCCGGCGAACGACGTCAAGCGTTCGAGGTAAGGCAAAGTCAAGCAATGTCGCGCTTGACTTTCGCTAATCCCGCCTTACCGCTGCGCTCGCTCGAGCGCTCGAGCCTCGTAGCGCCTTTCGACCCGCGCTTCCGCGACTGAGCCACCCTCGTTCTCGTTCGAGCCGTCCTCGGACGCTCCCTCGCTCGCTCGCTCGCTCGAGCCCCTCCCCGCCTTCTCCTCGTCGTTGTCGCCGTCGTCGTCCTCGAGCACCTTCCTCGCCGCCTTTTTCTCCGACCCTCTCACTGACGCACACCCTCCTCGCGCGCAGAGTTCTTCAATTGCGAGAATGGCAAGGGCCTGGGAGCGTCGCACCAGACGGGCTGGACTGGGTGCGTCGGCCGTCTCCTCGTCTCGTTTCGTCCTCCCGCTCGAGCCTCTGCGCTGACGCCAGCCCCTCGCCCCCCCTCGCCCGCAGCCTCGTCGCCTACTTCATCTGGAGCGTCGGCTCGACGGCGCGCCTGCCTCGCACGCCGCGCACGCCTCGGTCGGTTGCGGCGCACTACTTTGACGAGGTGGCGACGCCCGGCGCGAGCGAGGCCGAGACGAGCGCGTGGGACTCGGACTACTCGGCCGCCGAGCTCGACATCGACGAGCTCTAGACGGGTCGGCCGTGCGTGTGGACGGTGCAGTTGCGGCGGCGGCGGCGGCGTAGACGGACTCGCTCTCTCCTCTTTCTTGCCTCTCTCTTCCTCTCTTTGGCTCGTGGCTTTCTCTCTCTCTCTGTGCAGCTGCCCCAAGCGAACGGTTTCTTCTCGGTTCACCTGTCTGGGCGACGAGGGACGCGGAGAGCGAGCGAGTGAGCGAGAGCGGCCCGTGCACGACGACCTTCTCAAGCTGGCTCGTTCCGCTCTGGTTGCTCGAGGGCGTCTCGGCTGAGTGCGCATCCTCACCGGCGCTCACGATGACAATCTCGTTGCGCGTGCTTTTTCTGGAAGCGCGAGCTCCTGGCGCGGGGCAGGAAGGAGCTGGGAGCGTCGGTCGTGTCTCCGCCGTCGTCTCGCACGGACCGCCTCCTCCTCGGCGCAGCGTCTCGCCTGTCTCCTCCTCTCGTTCCGCATCGAGCGCAGCGTCGTTCTCGCAGCGTCTCAAGCGCTCTCGTGCTTCGACGCAGAAGAACGAGAAGGAGGAGCGGGCAGAGGGTCGCCGTGGTCGACCTTCTCAAAGCCGAGCCTGCTCTCGGTGGTCAGAGAGGACGCTCGACTCGCAGCAGCAGCAGCAGCGGCTCGAGAGACGAAGAAGAAGAGGTACGGTTGCTCGACAGAAGGAGAGAAAAGCGAAATGGGAGAGGGGCGAGCTACTGAAGCGCGACTCGACTCGACGGTGCGCAACGCGTGCGCGCGAGGAGGGACTTAGTACTCCTCGCCCTCGGCGACACCCTCTTCCGCGACCTCCTCTGTGTGCGGCAACGAGACAAGCGTCAGTAGATGGACGAGAGCGTGGAAGAGGGAAGGAGGCGACGAAGGAGACGAGGAAGAGGAGGGGAGCCGAGACGCACCGTAGTCCTTCTCGAGGGCGGCGAGGTCCTCGCGAGCCTGTTGACGACGACGACGACGTTCCCGACGAGGAGGTGCAGGTTGAGGTGAGCGGGTGGGAGGCGAGGAGGGACGAAGAGGCGGCGAGGGCGAGAGGCGAGGGCGAGAGGCGCAGGTCGAGAGGCGCAAGTCGAGGAGCGCAAGTCGAGGCGTGGGGTGAACGTCGAGGAGAGAGGTGAACGTCGAGGCGCGAGGAAGGAGAGGAGGAGGAAGGAGAGGGGGAGGAAGGAGGGAGAGGGGAGATCTTGTCAGTCACCGGCGCCGCCGACGCACCCCACATCCGAGAGCGAAGACAAGACGCACCTCGGAGAACTCGCCCTCCTCCATGCCCTCGCCGACGAACCAGTGGACGAACGCGCGCTTCGAGTAGAGGAGGTCGAACTTGCGGTCGAGGCGGCTCCAGGCCGTCGCGATGGCCGTCGTGTTCGAGAGCATGCACAGCGAGCGCGACACCTTGGCGAGGTCGCCGCCGGGCACGTTGGCAGGCGGCTCGTTGCAGATGCCGAGCTTGAAGCCGGTCGGGCACCAGTCGACGAACTGGATCGTGCGCTTCGTCTTGATGGCGGCGACGGCCGAGTTGACGTCCTTGGGCACGACGTCGCCGCGGTACAGGAGGGCGCAGGCCATGTACTTGCCCTGGCGCGGGTCGCACTTGACCATCTGGTTGTTGGGCTCGAAGCACGAGTGGGTGAGCTCCGAGACCGAGTTGGCCTCGTGCGACGCCTTGGACGCCGAGATGATGGGCGCGTAGGTGGCGAGCGGGAAGTGGATGCGCGGGAACGGCACCAGGTTGGTCTGGAACTCGTTGAGGTCGACGTTGAGCGAGCCGTCGAACCGGAGCGACGCCGTGATCGACGAGACGACCTGGGCGATGATGCGGTTCAGGTTCTTGAAGCCCGGCGCCTGGATGCCGAGGTTCTTGCGGCAGATGTCGTAGATGGCTGTGAGCGGGTGCGAGAGAGCGAGTCAGCCTCGAGGTTGAGAGAAGCGCGCCCGAAAGAGAGAGAGAGGGCGAGACGGACCCTCGTTGTCGACCATGAACGAGCAGTCGACGTGCTCGAGCGTGGTGTGGGTCGTGAGGATCGAGTTGTACGGCTCGACGACCGACGACGAGAGCGACGGGGCCGGGTAGACCGAGAACTCGAGCTTGCTCTTCTTGCCGTAGTCGCCCGAGAGCTTCTCGAGGAGGAGGGCGCCAAAGCCCGAGCCCGTGCCGCCGCCGAACGAGTGGAAGACGAAGAAGCCCTGGAGGCCGTTGCAGTTGTCGGCGAGCTTGCGGATGCGGTCGCAGGTCGTGTCGATCAGCTCCTTGCCGACCTGCGGGCGGGGGAGGCAGGGGTCAGCGACGGCGCTCTCTTTCTCGGGGCGACACGAAGAGACAGTCGACGCACGGTGTAGTGACCACGGGCGTAGTTGTTGGCGGCGTCCTCCTTGCCGTTGATGAGCGTCTCGGGGTGGAAGAGCTGGCGGTACTCGCCGGTGCGGACCTGCGAGCGAGAGGGGGGCTGCGTCAGGAGGAGCTCACGGCACACGCTGCAGAGAGAGAGAGGGAGGGGACGCACCTCGTCGACGACCGAGGGCTCGAGGTCGACGTAGATCGAGCGGGGCACATACTTGCCCGAGCCCGTCTCGGAGAAGAAGGTCGAGAAGCCGCCGTTCGAGTTCTGCTTGTCCGGGTCCTCGTTGATGACGCGGCCGTCGGGGCCGAGGCCGTGCTCGAGGCAGTAGAGCTCCCAGCAGCTGTTGCGCAGGGGGGAAGAGCGAGAGTCAGCGCGGGGAACGCGTCGAGGTGGGAGGGGGGAAGGGAGGAGGGAGAGCTCACGCGTTGCCGATCTGGACACCGGCCTGGCCGACCGAGATGGAGATGATCTCTGCGTGCGTGCAGGGACAGTCAGAACGTGCTCGCTGCCGTGCTCGAGGCTGTGGTGTCGCGCTGAGGACGCGCCGGGTCCCCCTCCCACCCAGCCTCGACGGCTCGCCCTCGCTACGCGCTCAGAGGGGGAGAGGACCGGTGGAGCGTACCGCGCATAGTGCTTGAAGGGGTAGAAGGTGGGTAGTAGGTGCGGAAACTGCGAGCGGGGACGAGAGTGAGCGACACACGTTGAGGGAGGAGGGCGACCGTGTTTTCTCGACGAGGACGGGGCCGGGGAGGGTGGGAGGTGGGTGTGGTGGACGTACAGAGAGAGCTTGGTGCAAGGGGAGGGTCTCTGGCTGGTCCTTGTAGCTACGACGGGACTGCAGAGAGGTGCGGGTGCGAGTGAGCGAGACGGTCCCACGCCGCTCGCCTCGCCGTCCCTCGTCGAGCTGCTCCTCCCTCTCGGTCGAGTGCATTGCTGCCGAGACTAGCAGGAGCAGCTACACAGCGCTCTCGCCCCTCCGCTCGTCGCTGCTTCCAGAGCCCCAGCCGCCCTCTCCTCCCCCGGCGCTCCCCTCTCAACCCTCTCGCCCTCCCTCACCAGCACGGCCCTGCGCTCGAGCGAGCGAGCCACCACCGCCAGTCGCTCTCGAGTGACGTTCGAGAGCCGCACAGCCCCAGCACGCCGACGCCGCAACCGCCGCCTCGCCAGCAGCCTTTGTCCTCTCGGCTGTCGCTCAGCTGGCTCCCCCCTCTCCGCGCTCAGGACATAGGGCATCCGTGCGCACGCCGCACCCGCCTGCGTCTCCGCGTGCACAGCCTCCTGCTCTGCGCTCGCCCGAGCCTTGCGATCACCGATCGTGAGCCTTTGTCGGCTCCCTCCTCGTCTCGAGGGCCTATGTCCTCGAGCGAGCCTCCTCTTTCCCGGCTCGAGCTGGCTTCCTCGACTCGCTGCCTTCGACACCACCTCTCGGTCCTCGCAACGCGCCGGCGACGCTCTCAAGGTCTCTCTCGGGGTGCGCTCGCCTTCCTTTCCCACGCACACCCTGTCCTCGACGCTGACCCTCCTCTCTCGCCAGATGACGACCCTCAAGTCCGCCCTGCGCTTCCCTCCGACCCACCCTCCTCCACCACCACCTCCGCCCGAGCCGCAGTACCCAAACCTCACCTCGCGCTTCTCCGCCGAGACCCTCCTCATCAAGTCGCCCCCTCGACCGTTCCAGCGCCTCTTCTCCACCTCGAACCACGCCACCGCACCTTCGCCGCCTCTCTCGCCGCCCTCGGGCACCGTCAAGCGCTACCACCGCCGCGTCTCGTCGCAAAAGGGCGCCGTGTACCGCCACGCCCCCTCGGCGAGCGAGAGCCGCCTCGTCGTCTCGTCGCCCAAGGCGTACGACCTCCCCGACACGCCGACGCGCGCTTCGATGGACGACGTCCGTCCCACTCGGCGCTCGGGCTCGATCTCGCGCGCGAGGGCGACGAGCGGGACCGCCGCCGACAAGCTCGCCGGCGCCGCCAAGGAGGTCCTCGACCTGTTCACGCTGCGCCGGCACGGGCGGCAGGGCAGCCACAGCAGCTCGGCGAGCGGCGAGAGCGTCGAGTCGCTCACGTCGGTGCGGCCGCGCTCGCTCTCGTCGCCGTCTCCTGCGCTCGTGTCGCAGCAGCCGTCGGCGCCGAGGCGCAGGCCGCCGCCTCGGCCGTACAACCCGCCCGCGGCGCTCGTCGACCCTCCTCCTCGGTCCGACTCGCGCAACGCCATGGCGAGCGATCTCGCCTCGTTCGGCGCCGCACCTCGAGCGGCGCACGGGCCCCCTGCGCCGGCGCCGACGCGCCCTCGACCAAAGCAGCTCCCGCTGCAGGCCCGACCGCACCTCCGCCCGACCTCGCCGCCCTCCCCCTCGATCCCTCCTCTCCGCCCCGCACGCCAACCGCCCGCCCCTCCCGCCGCCGACAAGCCGCACAAGCCCTTCCACGCCATGCTCGTCTCGCCGCCGTCGCGCGCGGCGGTCGAGCGCCGCTCGCTCGACGAGCTGCTCGTGCGCATCGACGTCGGCGGGCAGTCGACGTACACGACGAGCGCGGTGACGCTCGTCGGCCAGGGCGTCGAGGGCGGCCGGCTCGGCGAGTTTGTCGAGGCCGTCCTCGAGGACGCCAGGCGCGGCGGCGACGAGCCGGTCGAGCACGACGAGGCGCCTGCAGAGCATGAGCAGCAGGAGCCGAGGCGGCACCCGTACCTCCAGCTGCCCGGCGCGCTCACCGATGTGTCGTCGAGCTCGCTCAGCCTCACCCCCTCGCTCGCGCCCTCGCCATACCCGTCGTCGCCCTTCCCCTTCGCCGAAAACCTCTCGACCTATTCGGCCTGCGCGCCCGGCGACGGCGACGAGCCCATGAGCCCGATCGACCCGCTCGTCAACAGCTCGCAGGCCGCGCTCGCAGCCTCGAAGGAGCTCTACCTCGGCCTCCCGCACGCCTTCAGCCCGCCGCCGCACCCGCTCCCGACCCGTGCGCACGCCCAGTACGCCGAGATGGTCGGCTCGCCGACGCTGCCGCACGGCGGCAAGCACCGCTCGGTGTACCCGGACGTCGGCTCGAGCGTCGACCTCGGGCCCGAGGGCGGGCCGCTCCTCCCCTTCGTCCTGCCCTCGACGCGAGCGCCACCGCGCTCGCTCGCCGAGGAGGCCGCGCGCAAGGCGCTCGCGATGCGCGCGCGCGGCGCCGCGCCCGCCAAGGTCGAGCCGGCCGACGACGAGATCCGGTTCACGAGCCCGTTCGAGCGCGGCCTCGGGCCGTACTTCGACGTCGTGCGCAATCAGCTCCACGCCTCGGTCGGTTCCGACTCGCTGCTCGTCCCGCGCTCGCCGGCCGGTACGTTCTCGTCGTCGCCTTCGTCGTCGCCCATCCTCGCCATGTCGCCGCGCCCTGCGAGCGCGGTCGAGCGGCGCTCGCTCGACTTTGGGCTCCTGCCGTCGGACGTCGAGGGGTATGGCTCCGAGGAGGAGCACCGCAGCCGGAGCACGGTGCTCGGCGTGCCGCGCGGCCTGAGCAGGCGCACGCTCGACGGCCTCTCGAGCTTGGTGCGCGACGGCGGCGGCGACGAGCTCGAGATGCCCGCCGTACCGAAGCTTGCCGTTGAGGCGGACGCGGCGGGGTCTGCGGCGCTGGCGAGAAGCAGGACGGGCACGCCGTCGCTGTCGATGAGCGTGTCGACCGTCGACGACGACGAGCGCTCGGGCCCCTTGGCCGGGATCTCGCTCGACGACGCGACGCTCAACATCTTCCTCGACCGCACCGACTCGCCGCTCATGACGCTCGCGCCGATGGACGGCGCAGGCGGCGACGTCGCGCCGGGCCCGACCCTGTACGGCGTCGTTCTCAACTTCCTCCGCAACGGGTCGCTCCCCGCCTCTCTCGTCCTCCCTTCAGCCTCCTCCTCGTCATCGTCGGCTCACGTCCCGACTTCGAGCACCGCCACCACCGACGTCGACCCGCTCTACCTCTCCCTCTTCGCCCTCGCGCCCGCGCCCCTCTTCGCCCTCCTCGCCGCCCTGCGCACCCTCTCCGCCGAGGCGTCGTGGCTAGGCGTTCGCAGCCTCGAGTGCGCCTGTGCCGTCGAGCAGGAGCGCGTCGCGGGCGTCTTGCGGTGGCTCGCGCAGGCGAAGGGAGCGGTTGCGAAGGACGCGAGGGGAGCGGCCAAGGGGACGTCGGCGAGGGCGAAGGAGGGCTGGATCTAGCTCGGGCGTACTGTGTAGCGTGCAATGATCTGTATCTGCGCTTTTCTTGCACTGCCAGGCGATCGTAGCGGCAGCCCTCGGCCGGTCGAGCAAAGCTAATCATGAATAGGAACGCGCGCCTAAGCTTTGGTTAGGCGGGCGAGCAGAGCTAATGCCGATTAGGGCAAGTCAAGCGCGCCCGGCTTATGCTCCTCCTCGC
>Ga0308169_10001117_pt1 | contig 33032 bp, 32 predicted proteins | sample PhyBR1_2_FD_202139 | JGI IMG/M metagenome (GOLD analysis project Ga0308169, IMG submission 202139) | Phyllosphere microbial communities from UC Gill Tract Community Farm, Albany, California, United States - DLSLSB.R1 | ecosystem: Host-associated > Plants > Phyllosphere > Unclassified | place...
AACTGTTTTAACCTCAAAAAGTATCAAAAGAAATAATTGAAAAAACAGAAATTCAAAAGTGTACAAAATGTAAAAGCTTCACTTCATCACTTGTTTTGCTTGCTTTTGAAGAGCTTATCAGACTAAAATCTTTTGTCACTTTTGCGGTTAAAAAAAATGTCATTTGATAAAAAAATATTTATTAAAGATAAATCAGTTGCGTTTTAAGCACTTTCATTCCCAGATTTTCTAAAACAGATTTGTATGTTTCAATTTGTCTATCGTTCTTTTCGGTTTCCATACCGGTTTTAAAATCTACAATAATGTAGCCTTCATCACTTTTTAAGATTCTGTCTGGACGGTAAATTTTACTGATTCCTCTTTCGGAAATCATAATATCTTTCTCGTTAATTACTTTCCATTTTTCATCAAAAAATTCTGAATATTGATGGATTATTGTTTGGAGATCATTCTTGATATTTGCTTTTTCCTCAAGCGTAATCTGGCCTTCCAAAACATACGTTTCCAATACTTTATCAATGTCTTTTTCGGTATTGATTTTCGAAAGTAATTCATGTACAAAAAGTCCTATTCGCACTTTCTCATTCCTTACCTGATAATTTTTTGAGGGTGTTGCAATTTTTATGGAACTTGTATTTTCGTGCTCGTTTCTAAGGGTCTGTATGTTTTCAGTTTTAAATTCAGACTTTTTATGAGAGATCTGCTTTTTCAGCATTTCAGGATGAGTTTCGTACAAATCAAATTCATCAACACCTTGCAGGTTTTTAGACTGTACAAATTCTAAAATTTCCAAGTTATTTGAAGTCTTATTTTGTTTCTGAAGATAAAAAAATAACTGTTCAACAGGTCGCGTTGTCGCAACGTATTGCAGACACAATCGATCGACAAGATTCTTATAAGAATTTTCCTGATTAAATTTTTCAATTCCTTCATCATACGCCTCGAGGTTTTTGCTAAACTGGTTGATGTTAACTGATTTTAAAGCTGATTTTTCCTCTGTTTCAAACCAGTTACTAAATTCAGAATCACGGTTTTTATTCATCATTGGAATAAAAACTACCGGAAATTCAAGTCCTTTGGCTTTGTGAATCGTCATGATCTGAATCGCATCAATATTTTCGGAAGCCTGAATAGTATACGTTGAAGCCTCTTCGTCCCAATATTTTAAAAATTCTTTTGTACTTGCTCCTGCATTTTGGGTGAAATTGAAAAGCATTTCCAGAAAGTTGAGCAGGAAATCTGTTTCTTTATGTTCAATCGAAAACTCGTTGATGTAATATTCAATAAAATTATACAGATTAAATTTAGGGAAATGATCCTGCTTCAGTTTTACATGATATCTTTCTTCGATGAATTGAATAACGGTTTCATGCTGTTCCAAGGCAAGGATTTCTTTCATATCTAAAGTGAAATCGGGCATACTGATTCTACCGAGTCTGTTGAGATAAAACATCATCATAATGAGATGAGGTTTGTTTTTAGGATTCGTTTCCCATTTCAGAAATTCAATAACAGCTAATAAAGTATTCGATAATTCCAGAGTTAAACCTTTATCGGAAATCGTTTTAATATTGGTTTCTTCGCCATTATAATTGACTTTTAGATTTCCTAATTTTTGCGAGTACGAGAAAATATCAAAGTTCCCCCGACAGAGAATGGTAATGTCTGAAAATCTAAATCCGTTATCCAGACATTCCTGGATGTCTCTTTGCATTTTATCGGAAACATCGTTATAGAAATCTTCATTCGTTAAGTTTTCAATCAGATTTATTTTTACTCTTCCTTCAAGGCTTGATTTAGGATTTTGTTCGCCATCGACTCCAAAAATATGTTGGTGTTCCTCTTCGAGATTTAGGGAGTGAAAATGATACAGCTCATTATTGAACTGAACGATATTTTTAGCACTTCTCCAGTTGTCTTTCAGAACTAATAATTCCGCTTGTTTAGGTGAAAATTCTTTTTTATTGATAATATCCAGCATCAGTTTGCTTTCACCGCCACGAAATCGGTAAATACTCTGTTTTGGGTCGCCAACTAAAGTGAAAGATGTATTTTCTGTCGAAATACTGTGATCTCTCAAAGGAACAAAATTCTGCCATTGCAATTCTGATGTATCCTGAAATTCATCAAAAAAATAATGCTGAAACTGCGAGCCTACTTTTTCGTAAATAAAAGCGGAAGGTTCATTTTTAAGATTTTCATTAATCAGAATATTAAATTTTGAAAGCAAAACCAAATCATTTTCTTCTTCTATTTTTCTCAGTTCATCCTGAATATCTTTATTTACTTTCAAAGGCAGCAATGCCGAAAGTATTTTTTCTTCTTTCTGGGTTTCGATGAATAAAAGTATCAGCTTCATTCGATTTTCCAGAAGCTGTTCCAGAATTTCTGAAATTTCTGCGTCTTTGTGTTTCGATTTTGCTGCAGTGCCTTTTAAGTAATTATTTTGAGCAGACTCTTCATTGGACGGAAAAGGAAATTTATCTCTCTCTTTATTGTAAAACCTCAGAATTTCAGTAAAAAACAAAGCTAATCCATTTTTCTTACCTCCTGAAAAATCTTCAATTTCAATATTGCGTGATTTGAATAATTCTATTGAGCTTAATGCAAGCTCCAGAGATTGCTTTTTATTGGAAGAAATTTCTTTTCTTAATGTATTTTTGATGCTTTCATAATTCTCATCATCAAATTCTTTGTTTTCTTTCAGATGCTCATAATGAATGTCTTTTACAAATTCTTTGGCAGAACCGTAAAGATTTTTGTTGAGATTAATTCTTTCATTATTCTCAAGACTGTAATCCACATAATCCATAAACGAGTTAGAAATATTCTCATTTTCTCCGATCTGATCAAGCATTTTGTCAACAGCTTCAATCAAAAATGGTTCTGCATCAATTTCAAGATTAAAATTTTTAGCGAGACCCAGTTCATAAGAAAAACTTCGCACCAATCGAGAATTAAAACGGTCGATCGTTCCGATATTTAAAGTAGAATAATTATGTAGAATGTAATCTAAAAGCTTTTTGGAGCGGTGATGAAGTTCATCAATTGTTATTTTCAGACCTTCATCTTCAAATGCTTTCTGGATGTTTTTAAGGTCATTGTTATCAGTGTAATTGTCTGCGGTAAATTTGTCGAGCCACGAAAGAATCCTTTCTTTCATTTCGTTTGCTGCCTTATTTGTAAAAGTCAATGCCAAAATATTTCTGATCGCCTGATGCTGATTAGGATACCTAAGGCAAATCATCAGAAGTCTCTGTACAAGAGCGTAAGTTTTACCGGAACCTGCCGATGCATTGATTACCGTATAAGAGTTTGACATTTTTTAAAGAAGATTTTATGCAATTTAAATAAAATTTAATTGAAAAATTAACAATTTCAAGCTGATATTTTAACAGTTTCGAAGTTTAAAATCAAAAAAAATACTAAAAGCCGTTAACTCTGGTTAAACTTGTTTCGGGAATGAAAAATAACTTTAGTTTTGCTTAATAAAACCATAGTCTGTGAAATTTAAACTACTCTTTATTTTATTCTTCGTTTCTCTTATTCAAATGAATGCTCAAAACTATATTTTTGGGAAGATTTCGTCTGAAGATTTACATGAAGTTCCCAATGTGACTGTTATCAATATGCGTACGAATGAGCAGGCTCTTACCAATAGAGACGGCCATTTTATGGTGTCAGGAAGGGAAGGTGATATTCTTCGCTTTTTTAAAAACGGGTTTGAAAGAATAGACCGAAAAGTTTCTAAAGAAAATCTAGAATCGCCGATGAACGTACAGTTGAGGAGAGCTGCAGAATTGATTGCTGAAGTTGAAATCAAAAAAGGACTTAGCGGAGATTTGAAAATAGATTCTAAAACCCTAAATGCGCCAAGGAAAGTCGAAAAACTAAAAGCAGATATTAATAATTATCTCAAGCAGAAATCTGATCCCAGAATTTTGGCAGCAAGACCCGGTGAATTTGTACAGCCAAGAGGACAGGGTTTTTCTATCGGCAAAGTGAAAAACAAATGGGATGATCTTGATCTCGCCAATTATCTTGCGTATGCTTTAGGAGATCAGTATTTCGCAGATTTAAAAATCGAAAAACCATTTATTAATCATTTTATCAATTATGTTCTTGCCGGTGGATATGAACGAGCAAAGATTTTAAAATACGGTTTTGTAAGCGATGCAGATTTGATGAGATTTCAAAGTTTTGTTTTGATGCGGGTTTCTTCATACCGAGCTCCGCAAACTCAAAAATAAACACATAAACACAAATGATGGGAAAAATTTTTCATTTATTTTTCTTTCTTCTTACCCTGCATCTTTTTGGTCAACAGAAAATATCCGGAAAAACGTTGAGTGAAAATGATATGGTTGTCACCTGGGTTCTGGTCGTTAATATTTCTAATGATCAGAAGGTTTACAGTAATTCTTCGGGTGAATTTTCTATTGAAGGTTCAGAAAATGATGAGCTCAGATTCATTAAAAAAGGATACGAAAGAACGTCAAGAAAAGTCTCAGACGTAAAATCTGCAATGAATGTTGTTTTAGTAAGAATCCCTGAAGAAATAGAAGAAGTAGAAATAATTTCTACAACCGGAGATCTGTCTAAAGACTCTAAAAGACTGTCCAAAATCGATAAAAAAGATCAGCTTCAGAAAGCAATTGGCCTTCCGAAACCTCCTGAAAAACCTCGGGAAGTTCCGGCAGAAGTAAAGAAGGTGTTGCTGGGCGCTGCTTTTGGGAGTCTTGATGTACAGGGTACTTACGATCTGATAAGCGGAAAAGCAAGAAGACAGAAAAGATGGTATAAATATGAAGATGTACAGCTTGATATTACCTGGATTAGGAAAAGGATTGATGATGAATATTTTGTAAAAGAAGGTATTCCTGCTGAAAGGATTTCAGAGTTTTTAGAATTTAGCTTTACCATCAAACCGGAGATTAGAAAATATGTAAAAGCAAATAATATATCGAGAGTTATGTTTACTCTGGAAAGTGTTCTTCCGATTTATGTAGACCGTCTCAAGAAAAGCGATAACGATATTGAGCAAAAATGAGAGCAGGTTGCAAAAAATATTTAATGCTGATTGCTTTACTGCAGATAATATTCACATTTTCGCAGCAAAATTTTTCAGGCAAAATTGTAGATGAAGATCGCAATAGTATGAATGCTGTTTTAGTTTTCAATAGTACTAGAAATATAAAAACGTACAGTAATATTTCAGGATATTATTCGATTGAAGCACAAGAGAATGATGAAATAAGATTTATAAAAGAAGGCTTTTACCGAATCGATAAAATTGTTAAACAAGAAACATTCAATTCTCAAACAGAGATACGATTGGTAAGAGCTGAAACCCTGATTCAGGAAGTGAAAATAGGCTATAAACCTTCGGGTAATTTAACTAAAGACAGCAAACATCTGGATGATTCTAAAAAAGTAGCTTCCCTGAAATCTTCAATCAACGATTATATGAAATCTGAACTGAATGAGCCGCTTCCTAAAAGTGAAGTTCCAAAATCGTTTCAGGGTCACAACTTCTATGAAGGACAAGTTGATGTAATAAAAGTTTTAGGCGCAGCTATTGGCTTAATAAAAAAAGCAACCGGTACTAAAATTACAACTCCCAATTACGTCGAAACTCAGGATTTTCTTGCAAAAGTAAAAACGGATGTAGATTTATCGATGTTTAAAAAATACGGAATGAGTGAAGAAAGAATCGACCATTTTCTGACGTATGCCGAGAAAGTAAATCATCTTTCAAAAAAATACCGTAAAGATTTTAATGCAGCGAGAATTTTGAGCGAACGTCAGACTGCATTTGCAGAGTATTCTAAATTGAATAAATTAAGCGACTGATTTTCATGATTTAAAATTGCAAATACTGTTGAAAGTTAGTACATTAGTTTTCACACAAATCATCTTTTTATTACAATGAATAAATCAATTATTGCTATTACAATCGCGGCTTTGGGCTTCATTATCGGGCTCGGGCTTTTAGGAAATGCAATCAAAAATCGCAATCGGTCTGAAAATACAGTTTCGGTTACGGGACTGGGTACCAAACAGTTTACCTCTGATCTCATTACGTGGTCGGGAAGTTTTTCTAAGAATAATGCGGATCTGAAATCTGCGTATGACGAGCTTGCTTTAGACCGAAAAGTAATCAATGATTATCTTCTTTCGAAAGGGATCAAGCAGAACGAAATTGTTTTTTCGTCTGTAGATATTCAGAAACAATTCAGAAGTTATAATGATGCTAACGGAAATTATGTGCAGGGAGAATTTTCGGGATATAATCTGAAACAAATCGTTTCGATAGAAAGTAAGGAAGTCGCAAAAATTGAAAATCTATCCAGAAATATTACTGAAATCATCAACCGCGGAATAGAATTTACATCTTCTTCGCCTTCTTATTTTTATACAAAACTATCGAATGTAAAACAGGAAATGATTGCTTCAGCAACGAAAGATGCCAAAGAGCGTGCTGAAAAAATTGCCGAAAACTCAGGAAGCAGTCTGGGAAATCTTAAAAAAGCAACAATGGGAGTTATTCAGATTACGGCTCCGAATTCCAATGAAGATTATTCTTATGGCGGAACTTTCAATACTTCTTCCAAAGAAAAAGAAGCAAGTATTACGATTAAACTGGAATATGAAGTTGATTGATATTGAAGACTGTCACTAAAAAATCCAAAGTTAATTGCTTTGGATTTATATTTTAATGATAAACAATATCATAAATTTCATCTTTTACTTCCTCTAGATTTTCGGGGGTATAATTAGCAAGAAGCCAAAGTTTGAGACTGTTTTTACCTTCGCCATAGCTTGGCTGTACATACATTTCGTCAATCAGATTAAACCCGTTTTTTTGATAAAACGAAAAACGTCGTTTAGCATTGTCATTCAAATGTTCCGGTTCTATTTCCAAGATAATTCGTGGATAATTTTTAAATAAATAATCTGTAATATGTGAGCCCAGTTTTTGATTTCTGAATTCTGAGAACACTTCAAAAGCTCCACAAAAACATGGTTTTTCAGGTTCCAAATAATAAGGTAGCCAATGTTTTCAGAATTATTTAAAACAGAAATTACTTTTACATTCGGATGATCAAACAACTTTACAAATTGAGACCACTCCCGTCTTTCATCTTCCGGAAAAGTTGTTGAATATGAATTAAAGATCTGCTGCACACGATAATCATCGGGTGATGTGATTTGTAGAAATTCCATGCTTAAAGGTCAAAAACGCTTGGTCGTCTGGTGATAAAAATGTCTTTAATCCAAAGAGTAAAGGCCAGACCAAGATAAATTAAAAAGAAAAATCCTGCCGTTGCAAATGTAGAATAAATAAAGAAAACTCTCAGTTTAGAAACCGGAATTCCCAGCTTGGCACCCATTCTTGTGAGTACACCAAACCATTCGCGTTCCATTTTGTGGCGTAGATTATCAAACATTTTTTAAGATTCTTTTAAAATTTTAAATCCGATACCGCAATTTAAGCAATTTTTTGCTTCGCAATAGTTTTTAAAATGATAAATCAGACTTTGGCTTTCTAAAGAATTTTTCACTTTCAGACCCAACTTTTTCCATTCCTGAACAATTGAATTTTTTTCTGACTGAATCTCATTGTAATAAGACAAGATGTTATCACCGATATTTTCATCCAGATGTTTGTGATACGTATATTTTATGGGAAGAACTGTGTTTAAAATAATCAATTCAATGAAATCTTTCGTTAAGATTTTTGGCTGATCTACTGTAGAAATTTTAGTAAAATTAAAATGATTGTTCCAATATTGTGAAGCTTCTACTTCTTTAAAAATTTCATGTAAAGCATTTGTATTTTCTGCCGAGATTATCTTTGAGAATACATTGTGATGCTGAAAATATAGATCAGCAAATTGTGATAAACGAATTGTCGGAAAGTTGGGCGGTCGCAACCGAAGGAACTTAGGACGGATCGTTATTTCGGGAATGTTATATTTGGCTTTAAGGAAATCGAACTCTCTTTTCCATATTTTCATTTGCGAATCTTTTGGATTTTCCAGCCAGCCGGAAATTCCAAAAAACAAGGCTTCAAGCTGTGTTTTGTTTTGGCGTATCTTATTAATAATCGTAAAATCAATACTTTCTGTAATTTGCTTAAATATTGAAGCATTTACTCTTAATCCGAAGGAGTAGGCGAGATGATGAAACATTACGGCTTCGTAATTATTTTTGTAACGCTGTAGATCTGCTTCTATTTCTAAAGATTTTACTTCCAGCTTTTTGAGTACATTTTCTTCATGAAAGTTGATGGGGATTTTCTTTATGCTGAAAATTTTTTCGCACGGGATAAACTGATTTTCCTTCAGCAGTTTCTCATATTTCTGAAAGATATTTTTGTCTATATGGTTTCTCAGTTCAAGTGTCGGAATATTCTGATCTTTGAACTCTTTGATGTCAGCATCATTCTGAAAAACTACATGCAGGATGATATTCTGATACGCCGGGTCTTTTGAATGTTGATGAAAAATCCAGTCGGAAGATTTTACATGAAGCTCGATGTTTCCGGCAAGAATAATGTTTTTGATTTTAATCTGTGCCATCAGAAAATCTGGACCTGAATCTGTATTCCATTTCCCGAAATTTAAAATTTCAACCGAATTTCCGTCGGTATCTGTAAAATTGAAATGGGTGAATACTTTGAAATTCCAAAGATATTGAAGCAATTTCTCGTTCATCAGTTGTGGTTTTGTGTTACAACGAATGTAGCGAAAATATTCATGCATTTATCATCTATTTTTGATGAAAAGTTGCTTCAATGGAGTTTAACCTAAGTTCGGGATAAGAGATGCTGATAATAGTTTCTGAAATTTTTAAACGCAAAGATCTATACTTAAGACTTTATATAAACAAATGGAATTTATCTTTGCGTTAAATACATAATGAATCACGGTAAAATAGTTTGTACCTGTTGCTTAAACTGAACTGAGTTGCGTTGCAATGAAGTAATTGTTTCCGAAAACGTGCCGGCACTCTGCAGGAAGCTTTCGGGTTTTTCCGAAACGTTTACGCAAGCCTGCAGGAGACTTTCGGGTCATATAGAAACCTTGTTGCACCATAGTAAGAAGCTTTCCGGAAGTTCCGAAAGGCTGTCGCAGTACTGCAACAAACTTCCGGGAAAAATTTAGTATAAAAAAAGCCAGAGCAACCGCCCTGACTTATAAATTATTTTAGAAAAAAGACCTTACGCTTTTGCAGGCTCCTTCACAAAATTTGCGATCGTAGTCTTATACATTTCTTCATAGATTGGAAGAATGTTTTTCAAGTCAAATTTTACAGCTTGTTCTTTAGCATTAATTTTCATCTGTGCTAAAAGTTCTTCGTTGCTCAAAAGCTTGATACAATAATTGCTCATCGCTTCTACATTACCGATTTCAGCTAAAAACCCGGTTTCGCCCTGAATATTTACTTCAGGAATTCCACCCGCATTAGAGCTGATTACCGGAGTATATGCCGCCATCGCTTCTAAAGCCGCCAGACCAAAGCTTTCCTGCTCAGACGGAAGTAAAAACACGTCTGAAAGCTGTAAAATTCTATACAAATCATTTACTTTTCCTAAAAGACGGATTTTTGAAATCAAATTCGGGTTTTCTTCTAAAAACTGATTGACTTTTTCCATATCCGGACCTTCACCAATGATAATCAGTTTAGATTTTACTTTCTTTTCTACATTTTTAAAAATTTGCAATACTTCATCTACACGTTTTACCGGACGTAAATTGGAAACGTGAATCAGTATTTTTTCATCCTCATTCGCAAACTGGGTTCGCTGACATTCATTAAGTTCATCAAATTCAGAGTTATCAATGAAATTGGTAATCACCTGAATCTCTTTTTTAATATTAAAAAACTGTAGCGTATCTTTTTTCAGACTTTCGGAAACAGAAGTAATGGCATCCGATTTATTAATCGAAAATTCTACCGCATGCTTATAACTCGGATGTTGACCTACCAAAGTAATATCTGTTCCGTGAAGTGTTGTTACCAAAGGAATGTCGTTATTGTCTTCCTTCAACATTTGCTTTGCCGTAAAAGCCGCATAAGCATAAGGAATGGCGTAATGAGCGTGAAGCAAATCTAATTTATAAAGATTCACAACACGATAGATCATCGAGCTTAATGCAATATCATAAGGCTGATATTGAAAAAGCGGATACGTCTGGACATTTACTTTGTGGAAAAAAATATTGGGATTGGTGATATCTAATCTTGCAGGAAGTGCCGAACTGATGAAGTGTACTTCATAGCCTTTGTTTGCCAAAGACATTCCTAGTTCTGTTGCCACGATTCCGCTTCCGCCGTATGTTGGGTAGCAAAGTATGCCTATTTTCATTGTACTGTTGTTATTTTGAAGTGGTGAATTCTGTTGATTTTGAAAATTTTGGAGCTTCCAGATTTATTCCCATTCCGGGTTTTAATTGATCATTTACCAAAACGGGAAGTTTTCCTGAGATTTTGGTTTTCCCGTTGAGTGCATCTGCCGTTGCCGTCATAGAGTCATCATTATTTTCATAAGAAACTAAAACGGTAGAAACTTTAGATAGATCGATATCCTTCAACGCATAAGCGCTTCCAAAAACATTAAGAATTACATTTTTATTTTTTGTTAAGTCCGATAAAATCTTTTTAGATTCTGCTGAAATTTTATAAGGTTTGTAAGCTGTAGAATTATCTTTATGGAAACCTACAATCACAGTTGAATTGGCAGGAATTGTATTGATTTCCGAAGCTTTTTTAACGATAACTTTTGAGTCTGATTTTAATCGATTCTCAAAAGTCTGATAAGGAGCTTCTTCCAACGGAACATAATAATAAGTTGTATGTGAATTCAACGGAAGCAATTTCTTCTCGTCTTTCAATAATGTTAAAGCATTGGAGTAAAGATTTTGAACCAGTTTTGTATGCGAATCATTATTGAGGTTGTAGTTTATATTTTCAGGATTTTTTGGAGTGTATTGATTTAAGCCTAAAAAATATTTAGTTAATAAGATTTTCTTTACACTTTCTTCAACTCTCGATTGAGAAATTTCTCCTTGATCAATAGCTTTCTGAATGAGTTTTTTACCTTCAGAAACACCTTGTGAGAATAGCATGATGTCATTTCCTGCTTTAAACGCTAAAGCATCCAGTTCGCCCGGCTTGTATTTATTGGCTACGGCGCCCATATTCAAAGCGTCAGTGATAATTAAACCTTTGTAGCCTAGCTTTTCTTTCAATAATCCGGTTATGATATTTTTTGAAATAGAAGCCGGAATTCCTTTGCCAGATTCCAGACTTGGAACGTATAAATGAGCAACCATTACACCGCCAATTCCTTTATTCATTAAATCTTTGAAAGGTGCCAATTCTATTTTATTTAATCTTTGCAGGCTGTGAGAAACTACGGGAAGATCGAGGTGAGAATCTGTATTGGTATCACCATGTCCCGGAAAATGTTTGATCGCTGCGAGAATATTATTGTCTTGTAAACCGTTTGCATAAGACAATGCAGATTGTGTCACGTTAGAAACTTCTGAACCAAAGCTTCTGTTCCCAATAATTGGGTTGTTAGGATTGGTATTCACGTCAACGACAGGTGCAAAATCCCAGTTGACACCCATTCTTTTGCAGTCTTCGGCAATTTTGGCGGCCATCTGATAAATAAGATCTTTATCCTGAATAGCTCCCAAAGTCATTGCCCAAGGAAATTTGTGAGCGGTATTGATTCTTTGGTACAATCCCCATTCGGCATCCATACCAATCATCAAAGGCACTTTTGATTTTTGCTGAAATTCGTTCACCAGATTAATTTCTCTTGCAGCATCATCCTGCATCAAAATCAATCCGCCGATTTTATCGTTTGTAACAATATTTCTTACCTGATTGATGTGGTTTTCATCTTTGTTGGTGTAAAGAGCCACAATAAAAAGCTGACCCAGTTTTTCATCTTGAGAAAGACTGTTGTAAGTTTGGTCTACCCATTCTTGTGCTTTTTTGAGATCATGCTTTGAAATTTCTTTTGGCTGGTATTGAGCCGAAAGATTTAAACTGAATAAAACGGTAATTAAGAGAAAATTAAAAACTAATTTCTTCATGATTTTTGAATATGAACAAAAATACGATTAAAAAAATGATGAATACTAAAGTTTTTTTGATTTTTGGTATATGTTTTGATTCCGCCTTTAGTAATATTAAACTTAATTTAAAATGAAAAAAATTATTCCATTTTTAATGCTTGCATTTGTCAGCGTATTTACTGTAAGTTGTGATAACGATGATGATGTAGTTCAAGCACCCATAGACTATGATACTTATTCTACAGCATATGATATAGCCCCTAATTTTACTAGAGTCAATAGTTCATTATATGAATATGTTAATACTTTTAAAAGTCCTTTAGTTGAATCTGATGTTGTACTTATTTATATGCAAACTGATACAACAAATAATGGATCTCCTATTTGGAAATTATTGCCGTATACTTTCTTTACTAATAATGCAAATAATGATGAGGTTGATTATGGTTTTGATTTTAGTAAATTTGATTTTGGCATCACTGTAAATGCAACATTGAATCTTGATAGCAATGCGACCTATTATACAAATAAAAGGTTCAGAGTGGTTGTTGTACCAGCTCAAACAGGTAAAAACGCTGGATTAAATTATGATGATTATAACAGTGTTATTAAGTTCTATAACATTGATGAATCAAAAATAAAGCTTAAAAACTAAGAATATCTTTTCAAATTTTTATAATAAAAGAGCTCCGGAAATTATCTTTTCGGAGCTTTATTTTGATATTTTATCTGGTAGAGCCTGCACGACCATCGTCATTGTCTGATGAACGATAACCTCCATCTTCAGAATAGTACTGAAGGTCAAAAGGTTTTTGTGTTATTTTAATATTTGAGAGCCGCATAATAAAAGTACTTTGCGGTACGGGGGCATTGCTTCTCTGTCCAGACATTTGTGGGAGAAAATATATTACTAAACTATTAGTTTTTACAGTTGGCGAGAAATTAAATGTGTAAATTTTATCAACTGCATAATTATCAATTTTTTGTTGTTTTAAATTATTTGAAACACCTAGTAATTCTGTTTGTACATGCGACATAAATTCACAAGGATCTTTACCAGCTATTTCGGGTGTTTCTTTTAGTTGTACTTTTATAGTAGGTCTACCTTCACTTCTTTCTATATCATATGTTCCAGACTTATCTGTGTAGATTATATCTTCTATATATGCAGTAAGTTTAATTTCATAAGTGAAGTTAGGCTCAAAGACCTGCTCTATAGAAATCGCCTGAGATTTAGGATTATCAGTTATTCTGGTTCCCCATCTACTAGAAGTTATCGTTTTTTGTTTATTTAAAATAAAAAAATAAATGCCAGAGTAATGAATGGATGTTGTTGGTTTTCCAAAACCACGGATTTTATACCCCAAAAATTCAATAGGATCTGGTCCAAATCCTTCATTATTTATGCCAGGATTATCGTTGGAATCTCTAGTGATAGAAGAGCATCCTCCATTCTGAGGTGGTATTAAAGCTCCAATAGTATAATCCATAATTACTGTTTCGCTGTCTTTGTTTGCAACAGAGTTTTCGCTTGTTATAGAATTTTCTAATTCTATAAGTTCACCTTTAGATTGAAGTAATTCATTTTGATCTTGTAATAATGTATCATTACTACTGCTACATCCAACTAAAAAAATAATTGAGATTGAAATTAATTTTTTTTTCATAAGTGTATTTTTCTCTAATATAAGTCTTTTTAAAGGAGAAAACAAATTTTCACAAATCAAAAGCTCCGGAAAATAATTTTCGGAGCTTTTGATTTGTTTGTCAGAATAAAATTATTTTTCGTCATCTAAAAAATGGCCGAAGAAATCTTTTTTAGTCTGCAAATATCCTTTACTGATGTCATTCGCAGGAATCTGCAACGGAACTCTTGAGTTGAGGTTGATGTTGCTTTCTTCTACAAATTTCACTTTATCCGGATTGTTGGTTAAAAGGTTAATATTTTCTATTTTCAACTGGTTTAGAATTTCGATAGCAATACCGAAATTTCTATCATCTGCAGGTAAGCCAAGTTCTAGATTTGCCTGTACCGTATCAAAGCCTTTTTCCTGAAGAGAATACGCTTTAAGCTTATTGATAATCCCGATATTTCTTCCTTCCTGACGAAGATAGATGATTAATCCACCGTTTTCATGCATGTATTTCATTGCTGCATCAAGCTGTTGTCCGCATTCACATTTTTTTGAATGGAATACTTCTCCGGTAATGCATTCAGAATGAAAACGTACATTGACAGGCATAGAAAAATCTGTATTTTCTGCAAGTATCGCCATGTGTGGCATCCAGTCATTTTCATCTTCCGAAAAAGCGATCATTCGGAAATTACCGTGCTCTGTAGGAACATTAGCTTCCGCCTGAATTTTAATCATTGAATTGTTTTGTTTATTTTTTTCCGTTTACAGAATCTTCTATCACGGTAACGTTTGTTTTTAATCTTACCAAATATCTGTTTAATACTTCATCTTCATCTTTCTTAAGATATCTTCTAAGCTTTTGAATGTTTTTGTAAGATTTTTCCAGATTTTTAATGGTTTTGTTTTTTCCTGAAGTATTGCCTGCTGCTATAGCATAAAGGTAATTTTGAAGCGTGTACTTTAAAGTAATTACTTCATTATTAACAGCAGAATTGGTAAATTTAGGAAAAGTGGAAATCAGATTAGTGATTTCTGAGGCATTTACATTTTCGGTAATATTAATACTTATACTTTTTGAATCTTCAGAATCAACAGATTTTGAATCACTTGAAAACGTGTTTGATAAAGGTGATAGATTCAGCTTTTCAGTAGCACAGGAAGAAGTGATTAATAATAGTGTTCCAAGAAAAAGTAGTCGTCTCATTTTTGATCCTTTTGGTAAAGGATTGGGTTAAGACTTTCATCATTGTACATTTTCATTTGTTTGTACACTTTCATCTTAACATCACCGTTTTCAATATCTGTAAGTAATTGAGTTATTGAAGTCGACAAATCTTCTTTTTGAGTAAGCAGCACATTCAATTTTGCCTGGCAATTTTGACGGTGCTCTTCTGAAGCAGATTCTCTGTTGGCTTCTAACGACATATGATAAACCTTTAGTGCTAAAATAGATAATCTGTCAACAGCCCAAGCTGGAGTTTCAGTATTTATTTTTGCATTAGATTTAGGCGTAATATTTTTGTATTTATCTAAAAACCAACTGTCTATATATTCTACCAAATCGGTTCTCTTTTGATTTGAAGAATCTATCGTCCTCTTTAGTTGCAGAGCATCAGTTGGATCTATATTTTCATCTCTAATAATATCTTCCAAATGCCATTGAACGGTATCAATCCAGTTTTTAGCATACAAAATCCGTTCCAAAGTCTCGGTTTCAAAAGGATTTTTTACAGGTGTATCAACGCTGTCTAATACATGATAATCTTCAATTGATTGGTTGAAGATCTTCCAGGCAGTATCGGTGAAGTTCATTGAAATGAAAAATTATAAGTTGCTGTTTGGGTTGTTACTTGAAGGATGATTTTCCGTAGTTTTTGCTTCCGGTTTATCTTCTTCTTTAATAGCATCTTTAAATTCTTTAATTCCAGAACCCATACCTCTCATCAATTCAGGGATTTTTTTACCTCCGAAAAGCAATAAAAGGATGATAGCAACGATAAGGATGTGCTGCCAAGATAACGCGAGTATTGTTAATGTATACATTTCTTAATGTTTTTGCAAAGTTAATCTTTTTTTAATATGAAACCCAACCTAAAGGGTCAACTGCATTATTTCCATTCCAAATCTGGAAATCAAGCGTGTAAGTGCCATCAAAATCCTGAGCCACTGCCCCAACTACTGTTCCTGCAGAAACCTGCTGGTTTTTAGAAACGGTGGTGCTGCTAAGATTTGAATAAATGGTGAAATAATCACCATGTTTTATCATCACCGTCCTTGTACCGTCTGCTGAAGGAATTACCTGTGATACTGTTCCCGGGAAAACTGCTCTTGCAGAAGTTCCTTTTGCTACAGATATTTTTATTCCATTATTCTCTTCCCAAATCGATTTAAAGACCGGATGTTGCTGTCTCCCGAATCTGTGGGTGATCGTTCCTTGAGCCGGCATAGAAATTCTTCCTTTGCTTGATGCAAAATTACTTCCCGCTGCAGGAGCAGATACCCCATAATTGGTCATTGCTTTTGTTTCTGCGGCTTTTTTATCGCTGTCTTTTTTCTTTTCTAAAGCTTCCTCTGCTGCTTTTGCGGCATTTAGTTTTGCAGTGGCCTCTCGAGATCGCAATGCTGCTTCTTCAGATGCTTTTTTAGCTGCAAGTTTTCTGGCTTCATCTTTTGCATTGGCCTCACTTCTTGCGGCTTCCTCATTCCTTTTTCTTTCTTCATCTGCTCTTTTTGCAGCCAGTTCAGATGCTTTTTTAGCCTCAGCTTCGGCTAATTTTCTCTCCTTTTCAAGGGCTTCGGCACGAGCTTTTGATTCTGCTTCAATTCTTGCTTTCTCTCTGTCTGCAGCCAATTTTGCTAAACGAATTTTTTCGGCTTCAGCTTTTCTTCTGCTTTCTTCCTCAGCTTTTGCAATTCTTATTTCTTCAGCAATTATGGCTCTTATTTGTCCTTCTAAAGCTTTAGACTGAGTCTGTTTTTGTCTAAGATCAGCAGTAAGTTTCGTTTCGTTTTTCTTAAAGTCTGTTACCAGCTGTTCTTTTTGACTACGTTCAACGCTAATGGTTGTTAAATCTTTTTTCTGGTTGGCTAACAGATTTTCTTTCTCAGTTGCCGATTTTCTTTTCTGTTCAACAGATTTTTTAAGCGCAACTGCAGCGTTTGTTATTTCAGCAGCTTTTTTATCCTGATAATCCGAATATTGCTTTAAATACTGTACTCTTCGTAATGCTTCTCCCAAACTTTTTGATGAAAGAATGAAAGTCACCTTATTCTGTACTCCTTTATTTTTGTAAGCGTTTACTAAGACATGAGCATAATTTTTTCTTAAAACTGCCAATTCTCGGTTTTGCCTGTTGATTTCCAATTGACGAAGATAAATTTCATCTTCAATGAATCTTTTTTCTTTTTGTGTATTGTTGTAGACCTTTTCTCTAAGCGCTAATTTTTTATTAACGTTATTCAAATATGATATAGACAATTTAGATTCGTTTCTAGTTTTCGCCAAATCTGAATTTATCTGAGCTATCTGTTTTTTTAGATCAGCATTTTGCTTCTGCAACTGTTCTTTGTTTTGTTGGCCAAATTGTAAACCGAACAGCAAAATGCCTATTAAAAAGCTAATTTTTTTAATCATTTAATATCAATTTTCTTATAATTGGCTGGAACAGAATAAGGTGTTTCCATCCTCGAAAAGTCAAATTTCGTGTTTTCCATTAAAATCTGGCTTGTTTTGGAACCTTTTATAATTATTTTAACATTTTTTGGTAGCTTTACTTCATTCGGAAAGGTCTCCCAGTTTTCATATACGATTTCAATAGCATCATTGGATTTCACATCTTGTAATTTTACCCAATTTAAATTGAAATCTTCAGTGTATTGCATTTCTACTTTGTATTCTCTTGTCACTTCATTAGTAACAATTTTCTGATTCGTAATTGAAGTCAGTTGATATCCTTCAGTGTTTTTTACAATTTTTGAATTACTGTTGGTAATGTGCATAAATGTACGCCCCATCAACAGTTTTTCTAAAGTTTTATAATCAATAAAATTAACGTTCAAAAGATTGTTGAGATAGTCAAAATCTGAGTCGATATAATTTTTATTGTATCTATCCATTGCCTTAATGCCTTCCGGAGTAATAATCGCTCTGGCTGCAGGGATGATTAAAAAAGTAATATTAGACCATATTTTTTTGTCGCTTTCAATGTAAATTATTGCGTCAAGCGGGCTTACTCTCAAATCACTGGCTGTAATTTTACTGCTGATTTTTACATGCTCAAATTTAGGATGAATCAATATGTTTTCGTAAAAATTCAAACGATCCTGAATGTTTTTGGCATCTTTAGGATCATTCTGATTTGAATTCTGTACCTGAATACTGTCATTTTCAGAAGTATTTTGATTAAGCGCTTTTCTGCTTTTGCAGGAAAGTACAGTCATTATAATAATCAGGAAGAGTGCCCATTTTTTCATATGAATTTGTATTATTTTTAGCAAATGTAATCGTTTCGATTTTACATGCAATTTTTAATAATCTTTTGCAATATTAACGCCAAACCACACAATATCATATTGTGTGGCTTCTCAACGTTACTTTATATAAATTTATTTTGATAAAAAATCCAAAACTGAAAAATCACCTAAAGAAATTTCTCTGGCAACTCCAAAGTATTGAGCCGAACTTCCAATCATTGAGTTGGATAGATTTCCGTGATCGATCACTGTTTTCTCCTGAATTAATGAGTTGTCAATATTTGAATTGATTACTTTTGTTCCTTTACCTAATGAAACGTAAGGTCCGATTTTCGAGTTTGAAATTTCAACTCCTTCGCCAATATAGCAAGGCTGAATAATCAACGAGTTTTGAATATTAGCAGACTGAGGAAACTCTGTAAACTCATCTTTTTCGTATTCTAAAATCTTCCCATTGGTCTCTACGGTTGCGTTTTTGTTTCCGCAATCCATCCAGTCATCTACTTTTCCTAAAGAAAATTTTGCTCCGGCTTGACGAAGGTTTTCCAAAGCAGTTGTCAACTGATATTCGCCACTTACTTTAATATTGTTATCCATGATATGGTTGATCTCAGACATCAGTTTTTCTGCAGAATTAAAGTAGTAAATACCAATAATCGCCAAATCTGAAACAAAAGTCGCAGGTTTTTCAACAAAATCTGTAATAAAACCGTAATCATCCAATTTTACAACACCAAAAGCAGAAGGATCTTCTACTTTTTTCACCCAAATTACACCGTCAGAATTGGTATCTAAAGTGAAATCTGCTCTGAAAAGTGTATCTGCATAAGCGATCACAACATTTCCCTGCATAGATTCTTCGGCGCATTTTATCGAATGGGCTGTCCCAAGAGGTTCAAGCTGGTGGTAAATAGTTCCTTTTGCGCCTAGTTTTTCTGCTATTTTAAGTAATGATGCTTCTACTTCTGCTCCAAAATCTCCAATAATAAATGCTACCTCTTCAATTTTTTCACCTGCCACTTTAGCGATATCTTCCACTAATCTCTGTACGATTGGTTTTCCTGCAATAGGAATCAACGGCTTAGGAACTGTTAATGTATGCGGTCTCAATCTTGAGCCCTTTCCTGCCATTGGAACAATAATTTTCATATATGAATGTTTGTTTTATTTATAAAGTTTAATTTAAGATCTTCTTAGAATTTTATTAATCATTGTTCTTTCGTTATACGCCAAAAACGCAATGAAGAAAAGAAACAATCCGTTTCCAATTAAATAATTGTGCCGGAAATAATAAAATGATATCATCGAAATTGCAATTGACAGCGATAGATAAATTGCTATTTTGGATGTGTTGTAATGAATCGGGTATTGTGATTTCCCCCAAAGGTAGGAAATAATCATCATACTTGTATACGTAATTAATGCTGCAAAAGCACTTGCCCAATATCCGTATGTAGGAATAAATGTGAAGTTGATAAAAATGGTAATTGCAGCTCCGATTAAAGAAATGTACAACCCAACTCTTGTTTTATCTGAAAGTTTGTACCAGATCGATAGATTGAGATAAATCCCTAGAAATAAAGCGCCTAACATTACAAAAGGTATAATCTCAATCCCTTCATAATAAAGTGGATTCTTTAAATATTTTTCGGAAATCCATTGTAGATTTACCATCAATCCAATGTATATTAAACAATTGCAGATCACAAAAATATCCATTAAAACGGCGTAAGTTTTATGATTGCTTTTGTCTTTAAAACTTGAGAAAAAATAAGGTTCAATACCTAATTGATAGGCCTGTCTGAAAACCGTGATGAAAGTTGCAATTTTGTAAACTGCACCATAAACTCCGATCTGATGCTTTGCTTCTTCTTTAGGAAGTAGATATTTTAAAAACTGTCTGTCTAAAGTCTGATTGATAATTCCCGCCAATCCTGCAATCATCACCGGCCAGGAATAATTCATAATTCTTTTCCAAAGCTTAAAGTCGAACTTTTTAAAGCTGAAGTTCACAAATTCTTTTCCTACAATCGCTAAAGTGATGATGCTCTGTACCAAATTGGCGATGAAAACATATCCGACCCCAATTTCAGGATTATATTTAATTCCTAAAATTCCATTAGGATAAGTAGGAAGCCATTTAATGAAAAATACGACCAAAAAGTAATACGCTAAAGAACCAATTACCTTTGAAAGCATATACTGAACAGGTTTTCCTTCAAGCCTTAAAACTGCCGAAGGAATGGTAGAAAACGCATCGAAGGATAAGATAAAAAGGAAAATAATTAAATAATTAACCTGATCCGGAGTTTCGAAAGCATTTGCTAGATCCTGCCTGAAAACATATCCTAAAATCAAATAAATAAAACCTGTTCCTAATATACTTAGAGCACAGGTAGACACTAAAGTTTTCTTATCAATATCACCTTCCTGCGCAAAGCGGAAAAAAGAAGTTTCCATCCCATGAGTTAGAAAAACAGTGATCACTCCGGCAATAGAATACCAATCTACGAACGGTGACGAAGCAGAAGGTCCGAAAGCTTTTGTTACGATGGGTGCAATAAGAAATGGGAAAATTCTTACCAATACTGAACTGAGCCCGTAAACAGCGGTTTGTCCAAATAGTTTCTTATACAATTTTAGGTTTTTAAAATGCAAATGTAAATATTAGAATTCACAATTTTCTGATTGATGTTTAAAAATCACTTTGGAAAATATTAAATTTGTGCAATATCAATCTTATATCTAAAAGTAAAAATGAAAATTCTTATAAAAAATGCTCAAATCGTCAACGAAGGTCAAATCATCAAAAGTGATATTCTGATTGAAAACGATTTGATTTCTAAAATTGATTCTCAAATTTCTGAAGATGCTGACCAAATCATTGATGCTGAAGGAAAATACCTTTTGCCTGGAGTTATCGACGATCAGGTGCATTTCCGCGAACCGGGTTTGACCCATAAAGGCGATATCGAATCTGAATCTCGTTCTGCAATTGCAGGAGGAACAACCAGTTTTATTGAGCAGCCAAACACAGTTCCTAATGCTGTTACGCAGGAATTGTTAGCTGACAAATATGAAATAGCGTCTCAAAAAGCATACGCCAATTATGGTTTTATGATGGGCGGAACCAATGATAATTTAGAGGAAGTGTTGAAAACAAACCCAAGAAATGTTCCCGGAATTAAATTGTTTTTAGGTTCGTCAACCGGAAATATGTTGGTTGATAATCCTGAAACTTTAGAAAATATTTTTAGCAATACAAAAATGCTGATTGCTGTTCACTGTGAAGATGAAGCAACGATAAAAGCCAATACTCAAAAATATCTTGATGAATATGGTGAAGATATCCCTGTGAAATTCCATCATTTGATAAGAAGCGAAGAAGCCTGTTATAAATCTTCTTCGAAAGCAGTTGAGCTAGCGAAAAAAACAGGGGCAAGACTTCACGTTTTTCATCTTTCGACGGCAAAAGAGATGGAACTTTTCAGAAATGATATTCCTTTAAAAGATAAGAAAATTACCGCAGAAGTTTGTGTTCATCATTTGACATTTACCAATGAAGATTACGATACAAAAGGCGGATTAATCAAATGGAATCCTGCTGTAAAAACTCAAAAAGACAAAGATGCACTTTGGGAAGCGTTGCTGGATGACAGAATCGATGTGATTGCAACCGATCATGCGCCTCACACTTGGGAAGAAAAACAAAATGTTTACACAAAATGTCCTTCCGGAGCGCCTTTAGTTCAGCATTCTTTGGTTGTGATGCTTGAAAACTATAAAAATGGAAAAATTTCTTTAGAAAAGATCGTTGAAAAAATGTCTCACAATCCTGCAATTCTTTTCAGAGTGGAGAAAAGAGGTTTCGTAAGAGAAGGATACAAAGCAGATTTAGTTTTGGTTGATTTAAATGAAAACTGGACGGTTGCCAAAGAAAATATCCTTTACAAGTGCGGTTGGAGCCCGTTGGAAGGAATGAATTTCCATTCTAAAGTCACACATACTTTTGTTAACGGAAATCTGGTTTATGACAATGGAAAAATTAATGAACAAAAATTCGGAGAGCGTTTGCTTTTTGAAGTTCAATAATAAATAAACTCATAATAAAGGCTTTTCAAATTTTGAAAAGCCTTTATTATTTACTAACAATGAATTTAAAAACTAATCAATCACAATACTTTCAATCGCTTTTTGCAAAGAAGATTCCATAATTCCCGGAATTGCCAAACCTTCTGCACGGAATACGCTTACATCTTTAACGCCATAAAAACCAAAAACATTCTTGATATAAGGAACATTGGAATCATACACCTGATAAGGACCTTCCGAATAAATGTTTCCGGACGAGAAAGCTATGTATAATTTCTTTTCATTCAACAAACCTTGAGGCCCGTTTTCATCATATTTAAAAGTGTATCCCGCTCTTGAAGTAAAATCAAAATAGGCTCGAAGTGTAGCCGGAACAGAAAAATTATACATCGGAGAATCGATCACAATAATATCGGATTCCTGCAATTCTGAAATTAAAATTTCAGAATATGTATTGATTGACTGCTGTTCGGGAGAATGGCTTTCTGCTGGAGAAAAAAAAGTATTGATGTGTATTTCTTCCAAAAGCGGTACAAGGTTTTTTGTAAGGTCACGCTCTTTAACAATGCTGCCAGGATATTTTTCCTGAATCTTTTCTACAACACTATTTCCTAACTTTCTGCTTGCAGATACTTCTTTTCTCGGACTTGAGATGATATGCAAAATTTGTTTCATTTTTTAAATTTTAAATTTCTTTGACAAAATTATGTACATTTGCTTATCAAAAGTTAGTAGTGAACAAAAGGTTAGCAATAACCTTTTGGTTAGTTAAAATCTGTTTATGAAAAAAAGTCTTGAATTAGAAGAACCCATTACCGCTCAAAGATGTTCCGAAAGTCTCTCTTCCGTGGAAGATGCCATTTACGTAATCGGTGGGAAATGGAAGCTGAAAATTATTATTGCGTTGCAGGAAAATGGAAATATTCGCTTCAATGAGCTTCAGAGAATCGTTGCCGGAATATCTGCAAGAGTACTTTCAAATGAGCTGAAAGATTTAGAATTAAATGGTTTCGTCAAAAGAATTGTACATTCAGAACAGACGCCTGTGATTGTAGAATATATTTCTACAGATTACAGCAAGACTTTGAAAACTGTGATTATGGCGCTTTCTGAATGGGGAAGAGCACATAAAAATAATATTAAGCAAGATTTATTTTAATTAAAAGACTGCCTAAATTCCAAAGGCGACATATTGGTTTTCTTCTTAAAAAGCGTACTGAAAGACTGCGAATGTTCAAATCCCAATTCATACGCAATTTCACTTACCGAAAGTTCAGTTGTTGAAAGCTTTTCTTTCGCTTTACTGATCAGTTTTTCATGAATATGCTGCTGCGTGTTTTGTCCGGTTTGAATTCTCAAAAGATCACTTAAATAATTAGCAGAAAGATTCATCGCTTCTGCAATTTGATGAACTGTCAAAAGTCCTTTTTCGGACGATTCTGTATTGAAATAATCATTTAGATAAGATTCAAATTTTGTCAAAAGCTGGTGTGTTCCACTTTTTCTGGTGATAAACTGTCTCTCATAAAAACGCTTCGAATAATTCAACAACAATTCAATTTGCGATAAAATAATTTCCTGCGTATGATGGTCGATATGTTGACATTCTTTATCGATTTTATATAAAATTTCGAGCAAATCATTCTCTTCATCTTCAGATAAATGCAGCGCTTCATTCACGGCATACGAGAAAAATCCGTACGAAGAAATCGTCTTTGCCAAAGAATGTTTCAGCAAAAAATCTTCATGAAAAATTAGAAGATAACCTGTATTTTCACAATCCATTGTCTTCAGATCAAGATACTGAACTTGGTTTGGTGCCGTAAAACTCAAAACACCTTTATCATAATCGTAATGTTGTTGTCCGTATTTTATTTTTCCGGTTGCATTCCGTTTCAGGGCGACACAATAATATCTGCTTACAAAACCTTTCCAGACCTCATCTTCTATAAAAACACTTTCATGAAGATTGATAACACTTACCATCGGATGTTTCGGTTCGGGCAGCGAAAGCAGTTTGTGAAATGCAGAAATAGATTGTATGGTGTTCATGATTTTTAAGCTTTAATAATAATTTTTGGGCGCCTATTTCCGTCTTCCACTCCCGCTTTTTTGCTTCACAAAAAGAGCTCCGTTCAAGCCGGGGCGCAACAGTATTGCGTTAAGATAAATAAACCTCATAGGTTTCAAAAACCTATGAGGTTTGAGTCGTTTTTCAATAATTAAAGGTACAAATTAATAATCCAAAAGGCCCATACTGAATTCATCATAAGGTTTTCCGGTATCCGTTCCCAATGGGACAATACTTTCCAGCTTCTGAAGATCAGATTCACTTAAAACAATTTTACTCGCTTCAATATTTTGTTCAACATATTTTTTGCGTTTCGTCCCCGGGATCGGTATAATTCCTTTGCTGATAATCCAGGCTAAAGCCAATTGTGACGAAGTGATTTCTTTTTCCTTTGCCAAATTCTCAATCGCTTCAACCAGCTCAATGTTTTTATGAAAATGTTGCTCCTGGAAGCGTGGAATTCCTCTTCGGAAATCATTTTCCGGCAGGTCATTAATTGTTTTGATGTTGCCGGACAAAAAACCTCTTCCCAACGGTGAATAAGCGACAAAACCAATGCCTAATTCATTCAATGTTTTTATAACACCTTTTTCTTCAACTGTTCTTTCAAAAAGAGAATATTCACTCTGAACTGCCGAAATAGGATGAACTGCATGTGCTCTTTTCACCGTTTCAGAAGAAACTTCAGACAATCCGATATAACCGATCTTGCCTTCTTTCACCAAATCGCTCATTGCTCCGACTGTTTCTTCAACCGGAACATTTTTATCGAGGCGATGCATGTAATACAGGTCGATATAATCAGTTTTCAGATTTTTCAAGGAACGTTCAATCGATTTTTTTACATAATCTTTCGTTCCATTAATTTTCCAGGTTATTTGTTCGTTGTCATCAATTTCCCAACCGAATTTTGTTGCGATGATATATTGGTCACGGTTTCCTTCAATGGCTTTTGCAATCAGTTGCTCATTTTTGAAAGGTCCGTACAAATCTGCCGTGTCGAGAAAATTACCACCCAATTCTAAAGAACGATGAATGGTTGCAATTGCTTCTTTTTCATCGCTTTTACCGTACATATCTGCATCTCCAAAACCCGTCATTCCCATACAGCCCAAACCGATATTTGGAATGATTAAACCCTGATTTCCTAATTTTACTTGATTCAATTTCATAACGTTAAATTTTATTGATACAAAATTGATCAGAAATTAAGGATTGGATGTATGCAAAACGGAGATTGTCGTATGCAAATTACGGATGAACGAATTTTAATCCAATATTTGTCATTCTGACGAAGGAAGAATCTTTACGCATAAGGTAGATTCCACGCTCCACTTCTGAACTCCGTTCGCAGACCTTCAGTCTGTGCCCTGAATGACAAACTAGATGTTTATTTTCTTGGTTTAGCGCTCATATAAAAGCTCAATTTCCCGCCATCCATAATATCAGAATGCTTCAATGTAAAGTTTTTAATTTCCTTTCCATTCAAAAGAATTTTTTCCACATATACATTTTTCGGACTTTGGTTAATCGCTTCAATCTTAAATGTTTTTCCGTTTTCTAAATTCAAAACAGCGTGATCAATTGCCGGACTTCCAATTGCATAATCTTCCGAGCCCGGAGCAACAGGATAAAAACCAAGCGAACTCAAAATATACCACGCACTCATTTGACCTGCATCGTCGTTTCCGCCCAATCCATCCGGACTTGCTTTGTATTGCATCTCCAAAATTCGTCTAATCTGTGCCTGAGTTTTCCAGGGTTGTCCTGCCCAATTGTAAAAATAAGCAACATGATGAGCAGGCTCATTTCCGTGAACATAACCGCCAATAATTCCTTCTCGTGTAATGTCTTCTGTGTCGGCGAAAAACTCGTCAGGCAAATGCATGGTGAACAATTCATCCAATTTTGCAGCGAATTTTTTCTTTCCGCCCATCATTTTAATTAACTCATCCGGATTGTGAGGAACGAAGAAACTGTAATTCCAAGAATTTCCTTCAATGAAACCTTGTCCGTGCGTGCTTAATGCATTAAAATCTTTTTTAAAACTTCCATCAGCCAAACGTGGACGCATAAATCCTATAGTTTTATCGAAATTATTTTTCCAGTTTTCAGAACGTTTGATGAATTGATTGTAAATTTCCGTTTCACCCAAATGTTTTGCCAATTGAGCAATTGCCCAGTCGTCATAAGCATATTCTAAGGTATTTGAAACCGAAGTTCCACTTTTATCGGCAGGAATATATCCTTTATCGATATAATATCCGATGCCTTCATAATTTCTTTTGTTAGCAGTTTCAACACAAGCTTTTAAAGCTTCTCTTGCATCTCCGGTATAATTTCCTTTAATAATTGCATCTGCGACCACACTCACGCTGTGATAACCGCTCATACACCAATTTTCATTCGCATAATGCGACCAGATTGGCAACATTTTCATTGAATACTGATTGTAATGCTCCATCATCGATTTCACCATATCATTATTTCGCTTCGGTTGAATAATGTTAAAAAACGGATGAAGGGCACGATATGTATCCCAAATTGAGAAGGTTGTATAATTAGTAAAGCCTTCTGCTTTGTGAATGTTTTGGTCTAAACCTTTATATTCTCCGTTGACATCGGTGTAAGTTGTCGGATTGATAAAAGTATGATACATCGCTGTATAAAAGTTCGTTTTTTCGGTCTCAGAACCTTTAATGACAATTTTATTTAATTCTTTATTCCAGTTTTCCTGTGTTTGTGTTTTTACTTGGTCGAAAGATAAGTTTCCTGCTTCTTTTTCTAGATTTTCTACAGCATTGGCTTGACTTACAGGAGAAATAGCTAATTTAATTTCAATCGCTTCATTTTCATTAGTGTCAAAATCAAAATACATTTTCAGATTTTTTCCGGCGATTTCCGGAAAGTTTTTTGTCTGGTCAAATTTTCTCCAAAATCCGTTATAAACCTGTTTAGCATCAAAACTTTTCTGACCGTAAGATTTAAATGGCTTTGAAAACTTCATGGCAAAATAAACCGTTCTTGTTCTTGCCCAGCCGTTTGTCTGTCTGTAACCTGTAACCGTATTTTCCTTTTCTACACGAACGTAAGTCCAAACATTTTTACCATCGTAATTGTAAATTCCGGCCATTAAATCCAGAATAATATGGGCTTGATCAGATTTTGGGAAAGTATAGCGGTGAACTCCAACTCTTGTCGTCGCCGTTAATTCTGCTAAAATGTTATGATCGTCTAATTTTACTTTGTAATAACCTGCTTCTGCTTTTTCGTTCTGATGCGAAAATCTGCTTCTGTAACCACTTTCAGGATGGGTTGCGGTTCCTGGATTTAATTGTAATTTTCCTAAAGTCGGCATGATCAAAAAATCTCCCAAATCAGAATGTCCCGTTCCGCTAAAATGGGTTGAGCTAAAACCGGTAATGGTTTTGTCTTCATAACGATAACCTGCGCAATATTTATACACTTCGCCATTATATTTCCCATTAACTTCAAAAGGAATAGAATCTGTTTCAGGGCTCAATTGTACCGCTCCGAAAGGTGCTGTTGCGCCAGGATAAGTGTGTCCCATTTTTTCCGTTCCGATCAACGGGTTTACATATTGATAAAGTTTTTCGAATTGTTGAGCTTTACAATTTAAACTCAATAATAAAAGGAATAGAAAAAGAGAAGTTCTCGGATTTTTCATGAAGGAATATTTTTTTGGAAGGGTAAATTTAGATAAAATCAAATAATAATTATTTGACCTTTTATAATTGCTTAAAATTGATGATTAAATGTTGGTGTCAAATCGCAAAGGCGCAAAGTTTTAATCATTAATGATGTTTTAAGCACAAGAACACTTCGACATGCTCAGTGTGACAAAAAGATTGTCGATTGATTATGTAAACTTAATTTTATCGCAGATAAAACCTTTGCGCCTTAAAACAGTGTTTTGAATTTAAATTTGCGTCTTTGAGATTTACCAACGATATATTGATTATTTTTCAGAAAATCGAAATCCAATGCCGTGAAGATTTTCAATGATGATGTTTTGTTCGTCTGCAAAAACTTTTCGGAGTCTTGAAATAAAAACATCCAAACTACGTCCCATAAAATAATCATCATCGCCCCAAACTGCTTTTAAAATATCTTGTCTTTTTAGAACCGTGTTTTTATGAAGAATGAAATATAGAAGCAATTCAGATTCTCTTTGAGTAAGAGTAATTTTATTGTCAGACGCTTGTAAAGTATAATTTTTAGGATCAAAATTGTATTTACCAACTGTATGTTTTTGAGGATAAGATTCCGATTTTTTTGAACGTTTGAGGAAAACTTCAATCTTCAAAATAAGTTCTTCAATACTGAAAGGCTTTACGAGATAATCGTCGGCGCCAATTTTTAAACCTTTAATTCTGTCTTCTTTGAGAGCTTTTGCAGAAATAAAAATAATAGGAATTTCTGAGTTTTTTTGACGGATGCTTTTTGCGAGATCAAATCCGTTCATCTCAGGCATCATAATATCTAAAAGGCAAATGTCGAAAGTTTGACTGTTGAAAGCTTGAAGAGCAGATTTCCCATCCGAATAATGATTAATTTCATAATAATTTTCCAAACTGTCCTGAATTAGAAAAGCTATCGTTTGGTCATCTTCGGCATATAAAATTCTGGATTTTTCCATTGTTATACAGTATTAAATTTAAAACGGAAAAAATAGAGTAGTGGTAATTCCCTGATCTTTGTTATTGTCAACTGAAATTTTCCAATTATGTTGCTGAACAATTTTTTTTACATAAAATAAACCCAAGCCAAAACCATTGATTTCTTCACTTTTATTAGTATTTACTCTGTAAAATTTATCAAAAATATGAGCCAGATTCTTAGCTGGAATACCCATTCCGTTGTCTTTAAATTTTAAATATAAACCTTTTGAATCTTTATCTGATGAAATAAGAATCTCTGATTTTGTTTCACAGTATTTAATCGAGTTGTCCAAAAGATTGTAAATGATATTGGTAAAGTGAAATTCGTCGGCCAAAATGGAGATATTATTCTCAATTTCTATCTGGATTGATATGTTTTCGTTTTTCTGCTTTATGGTATCGGCAATCTCCTGAATAAACGGAAGCAAAATAATTTTTTGAGGTTTTAAAGACAATCCTGAAGCATCATTTTTAGCAATATTCAATATTTTTTCAATATGGTTATTGAGTTTATAACTTTGATTGATGATAATAGAAGTATAGGTTTGCAACTTTGAATTTCCCTGTACCAATTCTTGTTTATTAAGCGCCTCAGAAGCTAATAAAATAGAGGATAACGGAGTTTTAAACTCGTGGGTCATATTATTAATAAAATCCCGTTGCAATTCTGAGAACTTTTTTTGCTGAATGATTGTATAAATTGAATATACATACACCAAAAGAATAATAATCAGCGCAAAAGTAAGAAGATACCAAAAACGCAAAGAGCTGATGAGATAAGTTGTTTTGTCCGGAAAACGTATGGAAAAATAATAAGTAAGATTTTTATGTTTCGGAAACTGAATTACCTTTTCACTGGGCTCTTCCTGATGACTGCTCATGTATTTTCCATAAATCATCTGGTCGCTGTGGCAATTGTATAAAGCGTAAACATAATCTGTATTAATTTGAAATCTCGTAAATTCTGTTTTCAGATAATGCTCAAGAACTGCCGGGTGAAATTCGTTATTGATATTCACCACGTAATAATCATTTGCGATGATTTGAACAGGGTTTTCGGTAAAGGAGGCTTTTCCTTCAGTCATTTTGTCGACAACCTCCATCAGAGCAATATTTACTTTCTGATTAAATTTTCTGTCCTCAAGATTATACGCTTGCTTCGTCCACAACAATTGTGCTATCAAAATTCCAATAATAGCAACTAAGCCAAGGCTTATAATAATATTGAGTTTTTTAATTTCCATTTTCAGAAGCAATATTATCTAAAAATATCTATAATTTTTTGATCATTAACAACTCGTTAACAAATGTTTGGTAACGGTTAACAACTTACAATCGTTTTCCGCTCTACATTTGTTAAAACAAAAAATAATTATTATTTGATTTCATAATTACTAAAAATTTATACACATGAAAAATTTAAAAATTACTGCACTTCTTGCAGTTTTAGCATTCTCGCCGTTTTATGCAAACGTATTTCCTGTAACTCCGGCTTCCATTGTTAAAAAAGTAGCAGAAGCTGCAAAATGGAAATCAGAGACTATCGATGTGGGAAAAATTCCTCAGGGAAAACCGAAATTGATCAGATTTGAGTTTACAAACACTTCGTCACAGCCAATTATGATCGATAAAGTTGCACCGTCATGCGGATGTACAACAGCTGATTACACAAAAACTAAAATTTTACCTGGAAAGACAGGATTTGTTGAAGCAAGTTACAATGCTGCTGCTGAAGGTGCGTTTTCAAAATCAATTACGGTTACGATGAGTGACAATCAAAACCCGAAAGTACTTTCTTTTAAAGGTACTGTTGTGAAGTAATTAATTTAATCTTGTTCAATATAAAAACAGCCTGTCAATTATTTGTCAGGCTGTTTTGTTTTTAAATCTAACTTTTAGTGATAAAGATGCAAACTCAATTTAAGAATAATTATTGAAAACTTGTTCTTTACAACAATTGAAGATTGAAATTTTCCGTATTTGCGCTTATCCAAAATGCTTTTATTTTTAAATAGCTATTTGTAGCATTATTTATCAAACTATTTTGAAGGATAACGTTTTAATATTTGTTATTTTTAAGAAAAAATAAAACGTATGAATCTTTATACACAACCGATGTTGCGTGAAGACGCTCTGAAAGATAAAGTGGCCATTGTTACAGGAGGCGGAAGCGGGCTTGGAAAAGCAATGACTAAATATTTTCTTCAATTAGGCGCAAAAGTGGTCATCACTTCCAGGAATTTGGAAAAACTTCAGGTTACTGCAAAAGAATTGGAAGATGAAACGGGCGGAAAAGTACTTTGTGTTGCCTGTGACGTGAGAAATTGGGACGAGGTTGAAGCAATGAAAGAAGCGACTTTGAAAGAGTTTGGCAAAATTGATATTCTATTGAACAATGCTGCCGGGAATTTTATTTCGCCAACAGAAAGATTAACACATTCTGCTTTCGATTCTATTTTGGATATCGTTTTAAAAGGAACAAAAAACTGTACACTTTCTATCGGAAAACACTGGATCGATTCAAAAACTCCGGGAACGGTTTTAAATATTGTAACAACTTATGCCTGGACGGGCTCTGCCTACGTTGTTCCTTCAGCTTGCGCAAAAGCAGGGGTCTTGGCAATGACGAGATCTCTGGCTGTAGAATGGGGGAAATATAATATCCGGTTTAATGCAATTGCTCCGGGTCCTTTTCCTACAAAAGGAGCTTGGGATAGATTGCTTCCCGGTGATATGAAAGATCAATTTGATTTAGCAAAGAAAAATCCACTGAAAAGAGTTGGCGAACATCAGGAATTGGCAAATCTGGCCGCATATCTGGTTTCTGATTTTTCATCTTTTGTAAATGGTGAAGTCGTAACAATTGACGGTGGAGAATGGCTTCAGGGAGCAGGAGAATTTAATATGCTTGAAGATATTCCGCAGGAAATGTGGGATGCGCTGGAGGCAATGATCAAAGCAAAAAAATCCAATTAGTTATAAATTATTAATTATGAATGATGAGTTTTTAGTTTCTGGTGATTTAATTTTACTAACAACTAATAACTAAAAAACATCACCAATAATGCTTCTCTATGAATCATAAGTTTTATTTTTGTTCTTTAATTTAAATTAGAACCCTAATGAATTTCAGATTTTCAACTTTATTACTATTTGTTTTTGCATGGAGCTTTTCTCAAAATTTAAAAGTAATGTCTTTCAACATCAGACTCAATGTAGATTCTGATAAAGAAAACTCATGGACGAACAGGAAACAGGATGCGGTAGATTTATTAAGCTATTACCATCCGGATTATTTCGGCGTTCAGGAAGCACTTCCGGAGCAGATGAAAGATATTAAAAATGGTTTAAAAAACTACGATTATGTAGGTGTAGGTAGAGACGATGGGAAAGAAAAAGGTGAATTCTCTGCAATATTTTATGATACCGAAAGGCTGCAAGTGATAAAATCGGGAACATTCTGGCTTTCTGAAACTCCTGAAAAGCCATCTAAAGGCTGGGATGCCGCCTACAACAGAGTTTGTACATATGCAGTTTTTAAAGATAAAAAATCGAAGAAAGAATTCTTGGCAATGAATCTTCATTTTGATCATATAGGAAATGTGGCAAGAGTGAAATCTGCAGATTTGATCTTAAAGAAAATTAAAGAAATCAACCCGAAAAATTTACCTTTAACATTAAGCGGAGATTTTAATTTGACGGACGATACAGAACCGATAAAAATAATCTCTCAAAACCTGAAAGACAGCTTTTATAATTCTGAGAAAAAACATTACGGGCCGAAAGGAACATTTACTGCATTCAATGTAACTGAAGTTCCGCAGGACAGAATTGATTATATTTTTGTAAAAGGTTTTAAGATAAAATCTAACAGACACATTAACGACAGAAGGGAAAATCTATTGTATCCGTCGGATCATTTCCCGGTTTTGACAGAACTGCAGTTTTAAAATATTAATTCTCAGGAAAATCAATTTCA
>Ga0308169_10001118_pt1 | contig 32997 bp, 32 predicted proteins | sample PhyBR1_2_FD_202139 | JGI IMG/M metagenome (GOLD analysis project Ga0308169, IMG submission 202139) | Phyllosphere microbial communities from UC Gill Tract Community Farm, Albany, California, United States - DLSLSB.R1 | ecosystem: Host-associated > Plants > Phyllosphere > Unclassified | place...
CCCGCTCGCTCGCACAGGCCAGCCTCGAGGCGCACAACGCCTCGTTCGACGAGCTCCTCAAGCACGTCCCCGCCAAGTACTACCTCCGCCCCGACTCGGACGACGAGGACTCGCAGCCCAAGGTGCCGCAGGTGCGTCGCGTCGCTCTCTCTCTCTCGCTCTCGTGTCGCTCTGCAGCAAGCTGACTCGCCCCCACGCTCGCAGGGCAAGCTCACCAAGGCCCAGAAGAAGGCGCTCCGCAAGGCCAAGCAGGACGAGACGCTGCGCGCGCAGAAGAACGAGGCCAAGCGCGAGGCCAAGTTGGCGAGGGTGCGTCCGCCTTCCTCCTCCGTTCCAGACCGTCCAGACCGTACATCCCGGCTGACACGCACGCCCGACGCCCGCAGTACGACCCGGACGAGCCCAAGACGATTGCCGAGATCCAGGCGGCCAAGCTGTCGGCCGCCGCCAAGGGCAAGAAGCGCGCCGCCGACGCCGACAGCGGCGACGAGTCGTCCGACGCCGAGATGAACGGCGCGTCCGAGGGCGAGTGGGACGACGACGACGAGGCGGCCGACTCGCCCAACGACGAGGGCTTCGCCGACTCGGACGACGAGGACGGCGAGCTCCTCGAGCTCGACGCGGCCGGCGTGCTCAAGAGCCGCAAGGCGCCCCAACCGGGCGACGCGCCCGCGCCGACCATCACCGAGCTGCGCGAGAAGCTCCAGCGGCGCATCGCCGAGATCCAGGCCAAGAAGGGCGGCGCGTCCTCGGCGGCGGCGGGCAAGGCGGGCAAGGCCGGCGCCAAGAAGGCGGCGTCGGCCGCGAGCGACGACGACGAGGACGAGTCGGGCGAGGACGACGACGAGGACGAGGGCGACGCGGCCGTCACGAGCAAGGACGACCTGCTCGCCGAGCGTCGGCGCCGCGCCGCCCTGCGCGACAACCGCCGCAAGAAGATGAAGGAGCGCCGCCTCCAGGAGAAGAGCGAGGGCGCCAAGAAGCGCGCCAACGAGCCGAGCAACGGGCGCAAGGGCGGTGGAAAGGTCGGCGCGCCGCAGCGGGACCAGCAGCAGCAGGGCGACGACGAGCGTCCGAGGAAGAAGGCCAAGGTGCGTCCGATTCCTCCTCTCTTCTCTCGCCCTTCTCATGAGCGAGCTCGCTGACGAGTGTTTGTCGACAGGGTGACGCTCCCGACGCGACCAACTCGGCCCTCGTCTCGTACGACGCCGCCGCCGCCGCCTCGACCTCGACGTCCAAGGCGGACCCCAACTCGATCGCCTTCTCCAACCTCGACTTTGCGACCAACTCGGACCGCGCGACCGACGCCGGCATGACGCCCAAGCAGCTCAAGAAGCTCCAGGCGGCGGCGGGCACGCTCAAGAAGAACCGTCACGACCTGCCCAAGGACGCCAACAAGGCGCTCGAGATCCTGCAGCGCCGCAAGGAGCGCCTCGACCAGCTCGAGCCCGAGAAGCGCGAGAAGACCGAGGACAAGGAGCGGTGGGAGAAGGTGCTCCTCAAGGCCGAGGGCGGCAAGGTCCGCGACGACGAGACGCGGCTGAAGAAGATGGCCAAGCGGCAGGAGCGCGAGAAGAAGAAGAGCGCTAAGGCATGGTGCGTCCTCGTTCCTCTCCTCTTAACATCCTGGTCGTCGTTGTCGAGGACCGTGCGCTGACAAAGAGCTTTGCCGCGCGCGCAGGGTCGACCGGAAGGCGACGGTCGAGAAGACCATCTCGGACAAGGTGGCCAAGCGCAACGCCAACCTCGCCGCGCGCAAGCAGCAGGCCAAGGACAAGAAGATGGGCGTCGTCAAGGCCAAGAGCAAGGGCAAGAAGACGGCGAGCAGCACGACGGGCAAGGCGCGTGCCAAGGGCCGACCTGGGTTCGAAGGCGGCGGGCGCAAGAAGAAGTAGTCGGGCTCCTTGCTCTCTGCATCGCTGCTCCTACTCTTTTATCATGCGAGCGAGATGTGCGAGAGAGCGCGAGCGACCGCGAGCGTGCTTGACGTGCGAGAGCGAGCGCCTTGAGGACGCGCACAGGCCGCCGACGCCGCTCCTCGTGCTCGACGCCGCTCTTCGCTCTGGACTTCGCTCCTCTCAAGTGCTCTGCGATGCTCACGCTCTCAGTTCTCATCGCTGCGAGTAAAAAGGCACCGACAGATAGATTAAGCGAGCTCGAGAGCCGACGCGACAACAGACCATAGATAACTCCTGCTCCTCCTCCATCCTCTGCCTCCTCCTTGCCGAACTCCCTCATCCGCTCTCACACACTGCGCCGCCGACTCTCACGCTCCCTTACACCGCAAAGACGCTCTTGAGCTGCTCCTTGAACGCCTCGGCGTAGAGCGGCACCTCGGACAAGCGCGGCGCGCGAGGCTTCGGCTCGACGACGGGCTCGACTTGGCTGCGCCCTTTGCCGTCGCCCTCGACGAGGATCGGGTCGTCGGCGTCGACGTCGCCCGCAGCGCGCCTGCATGCGGCCTGGAACTTGTCGAGGCGCTTGGCGCGGTGGAACGAGACGAGATCCTCGAGCTCCTCGAGCAGGTAGGCCTTGTCCTCCTCGGCCTCGCCCTCGGGCGGCACGAGCTCGTCGAGGTCGATAGGCTGGGCGAGGCCGCGACGAAGGAAGACGGAGGCGGTCCTGCGAGCGAGCAAGAGGGAGAACAGTGTCAGTGAAGCCGTCCACGAGCGAGAGGAAGGAGGGGTCCGAGCGCACCAGGCCCACTGCAAGAACTCCTCGACGATCGTCTCGTTGCGGTGCACCGAGCGCACGAACGAGTACAGGTTCTGCTGGTGGCGCTGGAGGAGGCGAGCGATGACTCGCACGCTCTTCTGCGGGTCCTGAATGCGGCTGCGAAGGGCCTCGACGACTGCGACGAGCTCGAGAGTCAGTGAGCATGCTCGTCGTGCATCGTGCAGGGCAAGAGAAGAGAGGGCGTCGACGCACTGATGATGAGCTGGTCGAGGAACGTCTGCAGGTCGGTGAGGGCCTGAGCGCCGTGGCCGACCTTGTAGGTGCGCTTGAGCAAGTTGATGAGCGGGTTGGTGAGGACCTCGATGGCGCTCGCAAAGTCCTCCTCGGCGAGGAGCTGGCGCAGGACCGTAGCGTCACGGTCTCGCGAGGCGAGGCGCAGGTACGCCTGCAGGTCGAGGACGAGGCGGATGTCGGTGTCGCGGACCTGGAGCTTGGCGACGGGCGACGGGTTGGTCTTGGCCCACTTGCGGTACGCCTTGCTGGCGGCCGTGATGCGGTCGAGCTCGAATCCGGGCAGGCGAGGCTCGTCGGCGCCGCGCACGATGCAAAGGACCAGCTCGATCTTGTTCTCCTCTGCGGGCAATGAGGTGGGTCAGTCTTACGCTCAGCTCGACGCGCGCGACCTCAGCAGTTTCTCCTGATGATGTAAAGAGAGAGACGCACCGGCGTAGCGGCGGATGATGGCCTTCTTCTCGCGGCTCTCGTGCACGAAGAGGTTGAGCTTCTCGACCATGACGGCGCTGCCGATCCGGGTCTGGAGGCGGTCCATCTCCTTGGCGAGGCGCACAGGGTCGTCGTCGAGCGTGATGGCGAGGATCCTGTAGGTGCAGTGAGTCAGCTCGATCCGCTCGTCGTAGCCTTCTCTCGAGAAAGAGAGCCGACGACGCACTTCTGGAGGAGGCTCTTGCCGCCGAGCGGTCGCGAGATGAGGATGTCCTGCAGCCGGCGCGCCATGAAGTTGGAGCCCTTGAGGCGCAGCGCCTGCTTGACGATGAACCAGGGGAAGGTCGAGTGCAGCGCCTTGAGCTTTGAGAAGGTCATGCCCGACGTCTCGGACCCGACGAGCGCCTCGTAGATGGTCGCGGCGAAGCTGCAGGACAAGAGATACGTCAATGAGGGAGCCCGACGCGCTCGAGTGGGGAAGAGAGAGGTGGACGCACTCGAAGCGGAACCCCTCGAGCACCTTCTGGTACTTGGCCGGCAGCTCGTCGATCGAGCGCTTCGTCTTGAGCGCCTCCGAGATCTCGCCGAGGCCCTCGCCGTGGATGATCTCGTCCTCGACCGCCGAGAAGCTCTCCCTCGTGTCGCGCACCTTGTCGACCGACTGGTAGGCGTCGTTCGAGCGGGCGTTCCGACGGGCGTCGTCGATCGCCTCGCGCTTGGCGATGTCCATGACGCTGCAGGCAAGGTCGCAGAGTCAGCACGAGCGCAAAAGATGGGGAGAGGGACGAGAGAGCGAGAGGGAACGTACTCGGCGTCCCTCGGCACGATCGACCCGGCGAGGAGGAAGGCCGCCGTCTCCTTGTGATGGCCGACGCCGCGCACGCTCAGGACGTCCCGCAGCCACGCCCGCAGCGCGCGGCGCCTCGGGTCGTGCGGCGGCATCTTCTTGCCGATCTCGGCGGGGATGATGGCGCGCGAGCCGAAGCTCGTCGGGTACGAGCGGTAGCTGCCGACGGCCGACTGCGGGCGCTGGAGATGCGATGCCGACAGGCTCGCGGCGCGCGACCTGCGCTGCCGCACGGTCTTGGACTCGCTCTGGGCGTGCACCGACTGCGCGCGCAGGCTGCGCGTGAAGGTCGAGCCGACGCTCGAGCGGGTCGGCGGGCGGCTCATGCTCTTCGAGGGCGAGCCGTGCGGATCGGCGGCGGCGGCGCGCAGGCCGTTGACGAGGCGCGAGTGGCTGCGCGAGCCGGGCTCTGTGCCGGCGCCCGACTGGAGCGAGACGGCGCTCGGCATGCCGACGAGAGGCGGGCGAGGGCGGATCACCGTGTCGTTCTTGGGCGCGCCGGCGGGGATGCGGCGCAAGTGCGCCTCGGGGAAGTGCTTGGGCATCTGCATGGCGAGCGAGGAGGCGTCAGGATGCCGCTCCAGCTCAAGAGAGACAGGACGAGACGAGGGAGTGGACGCACGTTCCGCGAGAACTTGAGGAACTGCGCCTCGGTGCGCAGGACAAACTCGTCGAGGCGGCCTGGTCGCCGCACGCGGATGATGAAGCTCTGCAGGAGGAGCAGAAGGAGTCAGCAAGGGGGCGAGAGAGACGTGCGACTGGAGGAAAGAGGACGCACGTGCGAGAAGAGGCTCTTGCGGCACCCGACGACGTCGGCCTCGAAGCCGCCCCACTTGAGGTGCTCGAACTCGGGGCCCTGGAGGAAAGGGACGGGCGCGTCGAACGGCCATGCTGCGCCGGCCTTGGGCACGAGGACGGGCGGGAGCGCCGACGAGCTCGGCTCGTACTCTGCGCCCAAGGCCGGCGTGTCGTCGCCCGACGTCGGCGGCAGGACGGGCGGGACGAACTCGGCGGGGAGGCCCGAGTACGCGATGACGTCGCCTCGCTCCTGCGGCGTCGAGGGCCCGAGCGGGATGCGGCGGCTCGCGACGACGTCGTGCGAGCCCCTCGGCGAGCCCGTCGTCGAGTCGGACCCGCTTCCGCCGCCGCTCGCCGACGAGCGGCGCATGCCCTTGATCAAGCCGCCGAAGCTGAACTTGTGATTGAGCTTGGCGGGCTTGGAGGCCCGAGCGTCGGGCGCAGGCTCGAGCGTGCGCTGCCGCTCGGGCGACTTGACGGGGCGGAGCGGCGTCATGCGGGCGCGCGACGGCGAGGTAGGCGTCGTCGCCTTGGGCGTAGTCGTGCTCGACGCCTGGTAGGGGAGGCCGACGTCGGGGATGGCCGGGGCGAGCGACGGCGCGGCGTGCGACGGCTCGTCGACGACGTACGGCTCGGCCGGCGTGGTGGTTGTCGAGCTCGAAGGCGCTCGTCCCGACTCGTCGCCCTCGATGAACGCTGACTGCTGCTGCTTGGGTGTCGTCGCCTCGGAGGACGAGGGCCCGAGCCCGTCGGCGTCGACCGCAGCGCTGTCGCCGTCGATCGACGCACCGAAGAACCCTTGCGCCGGCGCGAGACCCGCACTCGGAGCCGGCGTAGCGTAGGCCGATGCGGGCGTCGACATGGGGATGCGCAGCGTGTTGTCGTCGTGGTCCTGCACGCTGTGGCTCGCGCGGCTCGCACGGCCCTCGCCGGCCGTGACGAAGCTCTCGGCGTCGTGCGTCGACGTTGCCCGCGAGCGCGTCTGCTGCAGGCTGAGCTCCTCGAGCTCCTCGAGCTCCTCGCCGGCCGCAGAGGAGCGGCGAGAGGCGGCCCGGCCGGGCGTGGCGGGGCGTGCTGCGGCGGCGGCGACGACGGCCGGCGCGGCTGCGGCGCCGAGGAACGGCATGGCGGGCAGCACCGCCGAGTCTGGGCGTGCCGGGCCTGCCGACTCGCGGCGGGTGCCCGTCGACTCGGGGCCCGAGCCGGCGCCGCCGTTCTCCGTCTCGGACGACGACGACGCGCTCGTCATGACGAGCGGCGATGCGGGTACGGGCGGCGGCAGGCGCGGCGGGCTCGACGTGCCGTTTGGGCCCGCTGACGCGGAGCCGAAGATGCGGTTGAACGAGAAGCGGCGGGACCAAGAGGCGGACCGAGCGGATGAGGCGGGTCGGGCGGCTTTGCCGTTCGAGTACCCCGCCGTGCCTTTGGGTGACTCGGGAAAGGGCGCTGGGACGAGGGGCTGGAAGTTGTAGCGCTGCGACGACGCCGTGCTCGTCTGGAGCTGCATCGCCGGCGCCGCCGGGCTGGCGAGGCCCGTCGGCGAGTCGTACGCCGCGCTGCTGAGCTTGAGGCCGGCCGCGACGAAGCGCTCGAGCGCGTTGCGGCACGACGAGCCGTACAAGCGAGAGGCGACGCCCTGGTAGCCGCGGTCGACGGGCTTGGAGAGGTCGGCGGCGTGGAGCGAGCGGATGATCGGGTGCAGGCCGTCGACCCAGAACGCCGGGACGTCGCCGTCCGAGACGGTGTCGCGCACGAGGGGAAGGGTGAGGAGGAAGTGTCGAATGAGGTAGCGGAGGATGGGGACCTCAGCCGGGTCGATGCCCTCGCCGTCGCTGCGCGCGGAGAGGAAGGTCGTCAGGTTCGACTCGGCGACGAGGGCCTGAAAGGAGGGAACGGACGACGCACTGAACGCCGCCGACACCGTCAAGGTCCTTGAGCTTCCACAACAAACCCTCCTCGCGCTGGATCTCCTGGCCGACGAGCGAGCGCAGGAAGTACCACGCCTCCTCGCTCGACAGGTCGCCGTTCTCCCTCTCCTGCCCTTGACCGTCGCGCGCGCCGTACCCGTCCTCGCCGTCCTCGCGCCCGTCAAAGTCGATCTCGCCCGACGCCTCGAGGTCGGCGGCGTCGTCCTCGCCGTCGAGCTCTGCGCCGCCGACCTTGCCCGGACCCGACAGCGTGCGCAGCCGCGGCCCATGGCCCGACTCGTCGTCGCCCAGCGAGCGCGAGCGCTCCCTTCTGAGCCGGCGCGGTGCGCTCGGCTCCGCCGCCCGGACGTAGTCGTCGCGCGGCTCGCTGACGAGCGAGCGCTCCGACGCGCGCTTGCCCATGCGGCTCGGGTGCGCGGCCCGGATGCGCAGGCTCGACTGCGACTGCGGGCGCATCATCCTCGACGCCTCGCCGACGAGGTCGTGGCCGTTCGAGGCGCGCGGCGGGCCCGAGAGCGGGTGCGGCGTCGGGCGAGCGGGCGAGCGGCGGTCGTCGTCGTAGGGGAGGACGGTGCTGCCGCTGACCTGGCTGAGCGGGCGTGCCGAGGAGGAGGGGAAGAGGATCGACCTCGTGCGCGGGCCGTCGCCGCTGCTGCTGCTGTACTCGGGCTCCATCGCGACCGCGCCGCGGCCGTCGCCCGCAAGTCCGTCTCGCCGCGAGGGTTGTGCCGAGGGCGGGAAGATGATCGAGGGGGTCGACAGGATGCCGTTGGTGTGCGCTGGAGCGTCGGAGCTCTCGCGGCGGCGCAGGTCTTGCTCGACCTCGTCGGCGAACGAAGGCTGCTCGGCGGAGGTGGGGAGGGCCGGCGAGAGGAAGGGGCGCATCGCTGCCACGCTGCGCTCGTGCGTGCGTTGCGCTGTGCAGGAGAGCTGTGCTGTGCGGGAGAGCAGATCTTGATCAGCTCGAGTGCCCCTGCGACCGCGCGCTAGAAGCTCGGCGGGAGGCCGGCGCGAAGGGAGGGGGGGGGGGAGGGAAGAGCGACGACGCACCGTGCGGCTGTGCGGCCTGGCGCTGGGCGGGAGACGAAGCGCGAGCTCGAGCAGGCCTCGCTGTCGTGCTGGCAGGAGGGAGAGGGAGGGAGGCGAGCCAGGGGCGAGAGACGGCAACTTCGTCGCCCGCCTCGCCAAAAACTGATCGAGCCTCGTGGACCGGCCTCGCTGGCTCCCTCTTTTGGTTGTTCTCTCCCTCTTTTCAGGCAGATCTACAGCTCGCAAACAGCGAGCCCCGGGTGGATCCGCTGCGATCTCTCTCGACGAAGTGGAGGAGGAGGACGAAGCGAGAAGGCGAGACAGAATGTTACAGCGAACGGCACCGTCGACGTCGCCCGACTCGATCCGACACAGAGAGAGACAGACAGAGGGCGAGAGAGGAAGAGGGTGCGCTCGAGAGGGGTGCGAGAGCGTGGAGGGGGAAAGGAACAAGAATGTGTACTTTTGCGGCTGCAGCAACGAGCGCTGAGCCGTCGAGAGGGAGGGGGTAATGGTGACCGTCGTCGTGTCGTCGTGAACCTCCTCCGTGCGAGCGAGCGTGCCGCCGTCGCGCTGACGCCGCCGCCGCCTCGTCCTCCTCGTCCTCCTCGTCCACCGCAGGCTGCGTCAGCTCGCAGCTTATGCGACCTTGGCCTTCTTCTTGGCCGGACCCTCGGCGTCGTCGCCGTTGACCGAGCCGGCCTCGCTCTTGTGGTCGGCGAGGAGCTGGTCAAAGACGGCCGGCTGGCGCAGGCCGAGCTTGCCCGACGAGATGCCGCGGTGGTACACGCGCAGGACCGTGTCGACGTCGTCCATGCTCTGGGTGCGCACGTCGGCGAGCTCCTTAATCTTGGCCGTCTGCGGGTGGTGCGAGAGAGGAGCGAGTCAGCGCTCAGGCCTCGAGAGCGAGCTGTTCGAGGAGGGGGACGGCGACGCACCACGTCCTTGACCTGGTCGTCGCTCATGTCGAGCTCGAGCTGCTCGACACGCGACTTGACGGCGTTCCAGCCCGTCAGGCGCGAGCCGATGTCGATGTAGCGCGACATGCCGAAGTCTTCGGGCTTGAGGACTGCGTGCGCGAGGGAGGTCCGGGTCAGCCGGGGAGCGCTCGCGAGGCTCGGGCGAGATCGAGAGAGGCGACGCACTCTCGTACGTCGACGGGTTGGCGAGGATGGCCTTGGCGTGGATGCCCGCCTTGTGCGTGAACGCGCAGAATCCCGTGATCGGGTTGTTGAACGGGACCGAGATCTGGACGGCGTCGGCGACCAGGTTCTCGACCTCGCGGAGCATGGGCAGGTTGTACTTGCTCTTGGTGTAGACCGGGTCGACGACCATCTGCAAGAGGAGGAGGAAGAGAGGGAGGCGTCAGCGACTGCATCTCGGAAGGCGAGAGTCGCTCACGAGCGCGACGCCGACACCTGCAGCCGCGCCCAGAGCTCGAGGAGCATCCAGAAGGAGGACTGGGCGACGCACCATGCGGGCGATGAGGCCACCGAGGGTCGTGATGCCGTTGCGCTCGCCGATACCGAGGACGGACGTGTCGATGTGGGTCGCGCCGGCCTCGAGGGCGCAGTAGGCGTTGGCGACGGCGCAGCCCGAGTCGTCGTGGAAGTGGCACTCGATGTCGCACGAGACGACGCCGCGGAGGGTGCGCACGAGGTCGTACACCTGGCGCGGGTTGGCGCAGCCGACCGTGTCGGCGATGCCGACGCGGTTGACGCCGACCTTGTCGACGGCGCGGTAGATCGACAGGAGGTCGACGAGGTCGGAGCGGAACGAGTCCTCGGACGAGAAGCGGACCTCGATGCCCTTGCTCTTGACGAACTCGATGACCTCGACGGCCGACTTGATGATGTACGTGATGTCCTTGCCGTGCGAGTACTTGCGGAGGAACGACGACGTGCCGATGACGATGTCGACGCCGTCAACGCCTGCGCGAGGGGACAAGTGCAAGGGTCAGCAACCGAGCCGAGAGTGGGGAGGCGGTCGAGCGAGGGGGAGAAAGCGAGGACGCACCAGTCTCGACAGCCTTGCGGGCGTCGTCCATGTGGCAGCGGATGTGGGTGAGGATCTTGGACTTGAGGCCCATGTTGCAGATGCGCTTGCAGTCGTCGAACGACTGGTCGGACGCGGCGGGCGACGTGAGCTCGATGTACTCGACGCCGAAGTCGCTGAGCGCCTGCGCGATCTTCATCTTGGTCTCGGTGTCGAAGAAGGCATTGGCGAACTGCTCGCCCTCTGCGAACAAACAGAGACAGGTCCAGTCAGCGAGTCGTTCGTCGGCGATAGATGACGGAGCTCGTTCCCGCTCGGCCCGAAGCGAGGGGGAGGGAGGGGAGGAGTGGGAGGAGAGAGCGAGGGCTCACCGCGGAGGGTCGACTCGATGATCTTCCAGTTCGAGGTCTGCAGGAGAGGGCTAGAGGGTCAGCAAGCGAGCCAGAGGGCGGCGAGGCTGTGACCAGTCGGCGGAGCTCCCCCCTCGCTCGTCGAGCTGCGCCATCTCGACAGAGGCAGGGACAGGGCTCCGGCTGGACAGGGCAGCGGACTCACGTTCGAGAGGTAGTCCGAGGCCCGAGGCGCGTACGGGTTGCTCTGCGACGCGGCGGGAGCGCCGTTCTCCTTCTGCTGCTTGGCGGCCACCTCGGGCTGCGACGGTGCGTGAGCGTCGATGGCGGTGAACTCGGGCGGGACGGCGCCCTCGGTGGTCGGGACGGGGGCCGGGTCGGCGGCAGAGGCTGCAGCGGTCGGGCACATGGTGGGCTGGGTGCGGTGGTGAGGGAGAGCGAGGAGGAGGAGCGCTGCCGTGACTCTTCTCGCCGCCGACGCCGCTCGCTCGTCAAGGATTCTTGCGCTTCCCCCTCTTCGTTTTTTCTCTCTCCGCCGCAACGACAAATTGACCGACGCAAGTCAACGTACGCCCGAACGTCAAGAAAGTTGCCGCAGCTCTCGGTTCCACTCCGAGCTTCGAGCCTCTCTCCCTCTTCAGCTGTGAGGCATCCTGGAACCGGACCCGATGTATAGCAGACAACCCGAGAGAGAAGGGAGAGGACGACAAGGAGGCCGAGGCGAACAACAACAAGGGCGAGGAGAAATCTACTTGGACGACGGCGACGGGCCCTCTCCAGGCGTCGACGGGCTCCTCAGGCTCTCGTCGTCGTACTTGCTGTGCGCCTTGAGGTGCGTGAGGTGCGCGACGGCGGCGGCATGGTCGACGTCGGGCACGGCGCCCTCGGGCTCGAACAGGACCGCGATCTCTTCGAGCGTGAGCCCATTCGTGTTGACGGCCAGGACGTACCACCCGACGAGCTGGATGATGATGAGGATCGTGCTGCGCGGGGTAGCGAGAGGCTCGTCAGCATGGTGGACCTCCCTCGAGTGCGTTTGAGAAGGTCGAGCGGGTCGGGACGCACTAGACGAGGTAGTACTTCTGCGGGCGGCGCGAGAGCGGCGTCAGTGCCGAGAGCTGAACAGGCAGGTCAGGGAGAGTGCAAGGAAGCGACGCACCCAGCCAATCGAAGCGAGCGCGACCGCTGCAGACAAGGCGAGAGGGCGACGAGTCAGCGCAGGCGCTCGCACAGCAGCACGACTCGTGAAGGACACGCACAATTAACGTAGGAGTTGAAGATCGAGAGCGACTTGGTGAGGAGGGCGTTGGCCATCATGCTGCAGGGAGCGCGAGGTCAGCGAGGTTCTGCCTGGTTGAGGAGGGGGACGAGCCGGCCGTGCCCGACGACGGCGGTATCGGCGGAAAGAAAGTGAGAGCAGGTGACGCACCCTTTTGCGCGCATGTTGAAGGGTAAGACCTCGGCGGTATAGCTCTGCGAGAGAAGAAGCTCGTCAGGTCGTCGCAGGTCGGCGGCGGCGGGGCGAGGGGGTGGAAGGGGCGCACGAAGAAGAGCGGGCCGCAGACGAGGTTGAAGAAGAAGTCGTAGAGCCATCTGCACAACAGCGACGTTTTGGGTCAGCAGAACGAAGAGAGCTGAGCGCGGGAGAGAAGGCGGTCGACGCACACGGCGACGACGGCTGCGATGCCGGCTCCCTTGCCGCCGTTCTGGGCGTACAGAGCCGACGCGACGATGAGCCAGACTGCGAAACGCGAGCGGGAGAAAGAGTCAGGTCAGGCATGTGGAGAAGGAGGACGCAGGAGAAGGGAGAGAGCGGGACGCACCGTTCGAGCACAGGACGCCGACCCAGGCCGTCATGAGGAGCTTGCGGCGAGGCACTCGCGGTACAAGCCATACTCCCTGTTGCGATGAAGGTGGGTATGGGTCAGTGCGAGGCCTCGACGAGGTGTCGAGCGAGAGGGAGAGAGACGCACGAGCAGTGCGGCCATCCAGTTGAAGATCTGCAGGCCGCCGTTGATGCCCGTCACCTGCTGGGTGTCGGTGAGGCCGACGAGGCTGCGTGCGCGAGGCGAGAGTCAGCAGGTCGAGCGCCAAAGGGGGCGTAGGAGAGCGCACCTGAGGATGCTCGTGTAGTAGCTGCGGGGAGGAAGGCTCGTCAGCGCACGTCTGCAGAAGAGAGACAGCCCCGACTGCGAGAAGGAGACGCACAAAGTGATGATGGCCTGGCCCGACATGCACTGACAGAAGCCGATCCAGAGGACGAGGGCCGTGCGCCGCCGGTTCGCCGCCGTCGCCCACAGGATCGACCAACCGAACTGGGTCGCCTCGCGCTCCTTGCGCAGGGTGTCCTTCATCTCCTCGTACTCGAACCGCACGAGCTCGGTCTCCTCGCCGTTGCCGTGATACCGTACGAGGAAGGCGAGGCAGGCCGACTCGTCGCCGCGACCGAGATGGAACCGGGGCGACTCGGGGACGAAGAAGACGGCGACGAGGGCGAACAGCGCTGGGCCGATCTGGATGACTGTTTCAAGGAGAATGTTAGTGCTTGTGTGCAGGAACAGCAGAGAGAGAGAGAGAGAGAGAGAGAGAGACGCACTGTAGGGGATGCGCCAACTCCAGGAGGTCGTGAGCCGCCCGGTGCCGAAGATGGTCCAAGCTGCGACGATGCTGCCGAGGATGTAGCACGTGTTGAACAAGCTCGCGGCCGTCTGGCGCTGAGACGGGTGCGGTAGCTCCTGGAGGAGGATGGGCGAGATGATGACGGCGAAGGCGAGGCCCGAACCGCTGTGGGGGCGAGGCATCAGCTCGTGCGCTCGAGGCTCGGGTCAAGGCGAAAGGAGGGGACGCACATGACTGCTCGAGAGCCCAGGAAGAGCCCGTAGGCCGACGCGCCGCCCTCGCCGGCGCACGTGCCCATGACGGACCCGACGACCATGGTCAGGGCGGCGTACCGCAGGCAGAGGCGACGGCCCCAGCGGTCCGATGCGTAGGCAGCGATCGGCGCCGTCGCGAAGCCGGCGCAGTACGCGATGAGGTTGAGGAACCCGACCTTGGACGGCGAGGGGTTGCCGAGGTCGTCTCGCCAAGGCTGCATGGCCTGGTAGCCCGAGATGAGGGCCGAGTCGTAGCCGTTGTTGGCCTGCGTGATGTAGATGACGAGGAGGGCGAGGTTGAGCGTGACGAGCCCTCGGTCGCGCCACCAGGGGCGGCCGGAGCGCTTGTACGCGGCGTCGAACTCGTGAAATGCGGTCGCGACGGTCGCCATGGTCGAGGAGGGGGTTATAGTGCAGGGACGGCGGAGTGTACAAGGCACAGGGGCGATATGGGCGGTAGGCGAACGGCGCAGGGCGGTGGGCGAGCGAGAGGAAGAGGGCGAGGGAGGGCTGGGAGGGTCCGGCGAGGTCGCTCAGGCCGAGAGGATGGCGCTGCGGGGTCCTGCCCGCTTCTGGCCGTCTGCAGAGAAGCTTGAAGGCCTGGTCGCGCAGTGCTCGTCCTTCTTGACCCCGCCGTGTCGGCCTGTGCGGTTCGAAAGCCGGCGGATGGCGATGAGGAGGTCGGCCTGCGAGGGCGGCCGCCGATGGTCGTGCGGGCCGGTGCAGCGACTAGTGCGAGCCCTACGAGCAGGCAGCAGGTGCTTCTCGAGCGTGCAAGGGTGTTGAGAGAGCCAGAGACGGCATAAGCTCGTCGCCTCCCCGCAGCCCGACTCGAGCTGCTTCCTCGTCTCGTCCCGCGTCGGTCGCACAGGCTTTCGAGTCGCTGTTTCCACCTGCAGGAGCTCATCTGAGCGACCAGCTACAACCGAACCGGAAAACCGGCAGGGAGAACGAGATGCAGCCGTGCGAGCTTATCAGGCGCAAGTCGATGCTCTCGACGGACGACACCGCGCCGCGAGGCCCGAGAAGCAGACGTGCATTGCGAGGAGAGGAAGGAGCCTGACCCAGGAAGACGAGGTAGGAATACGAACAGGGAAGAAAACCTGGAAAGCCCCGACGACCCGCGCGCTCGTCCTGCACAGCTCCCGCTCAGTCGGCGTACTGCACGTTCGACGTCAGCGTCACACCTCTTCAGAGCGCAGAAAGAGAGAGGGACGAGGGGGAGGGAGAGGCGACGCACCAGAACGAGCTTGGCACCGCTCCTGATCCAGCGCTCGAGCTCCTCGTCGTCGCGCAGGCCGACAAGCTGCGCGCCGCTGCCCGCCGCCCCGCCGCCCTCCTCGCGGTATCGCAGCTGCGTCACATCGCTCCCAAGGCGGTCGCGGACCTTGTCGAGGAGCGCGCCGAGCGAGACGGTCGGCGGGACCCGGATCGCGATCAGGTCGTCCGTGTTGCGGTGGAAGATCTTGATCTTGATGAAGGCGGCGCCCTGGTTGGCCGTGCCCATGGGCGGTCGGGTCGACTCGGCTGAGCGAGGAGGCTGGTCGTAGTAGCCCTGGTCGTATTGGTCTGCGCGACAGGGCGAGGGAGCAGGGTCAGCTCGAGGATGAGGAGGGGGAAGCGACGACGAGTGGACGAGCGACGCACCATCGTACTCGGTCTGTTGCTGCTGCTGAGGCTGAGGCTGCTGCTGATACGAGCCGTTGCCGTACGCCGGCCCGCCTGCGCCGTTCAAGCTCATGCGGCCCATCTGGTCGGCCACATCCGCTCCCGCCGCACTCCCGCTCGCGTACCCTCCTCGCGCGTGCTGCTCGCTCGAGCTGCGCCCGCCGGCACTGCTGTCGAGCTGGTCGAGGTAGTCGACGAGCTCGCCGTACTGGTTCTCGATGCCCTGGCTCGGCGCGGGCGAGGCGTCGGCGCCGTACCCGGCGTGGCCTGCTGCGACCTCGACGTCGCCCGCCCGCGGCACGAGGAACTCGTACATGAGGCCCGAGGCGCGGATGTGCTCGGGGAGGGCGCACAGGTCCGAGAGGTAGATCGAGAGGTCGATGACGCGCTGCGAGCACACGTTCTCGTCCTCGCTTGTCGTCGGGCCGGGCATCATGGGCAGGATGCGCTCGGTGCGGCCGTCGTCGCCGGCGACCCGGCCCGCCTCGACGGGGAACTCGTCCATGAGCGCGATCTGGAAGTCGTAGAAGTCCTGGTAGAGGCGGTACAGGACGAGGCTCGCGCCGGTCGAGAAGAAGGCGCGCAGGTGGAACCAGAACGAGCCCTCCTCCTGGTGGAACGACTCGACCGACGCCGACGTGACGAGGCCGTACTGCCGCCGCTCGCGCGTGTACGAGTACCGCGGGTCGTACCCGCCTTGTCGAGGGCTGAGCGCGTCGCCCGTCGGCGAGTCGTACGCCTGCTCGTACGCCTGGTCGTGGTCGGCGCCGCCGTTGGGGGAGGGGATGGCTTGAAGAGGAGGTGCAGAAGTCGGTGCGGGTGCGGCGGCGGCGGCGGAGGAGGAGGAGGCCGTGGCGGAACCGGCGGCGGCGCTCGACGTCTCGGCGAAGTCGAACCTGCCGAGCGGGATCGACGCCTGCTTGTAGTCGGCCGTCATCTTCTTCCACTCCTCGACCTTGGGCACGACGGCGCTCCGGATGAGCTCCTCGACGTTCTCGACCGGCTTGCCCGTCGCCATGTCCTGGATCTCGACGAACGCGACGGGGATGAGGCCCGGCCCGCCGAGGCGCCCGATCGGCTTGGCGACGAACCACTCGTGGTTCGACTGCGCGATGACGATGATGGGCTCGCCGCGCTTGGCGTCGAGCTCGTCGGGCCGCTCGGCGACAAAGTCGTACTGGACGACGCCGTACAGCGGCTGGTGCTTGCTCGTCGACTGCGACGGCGGGCGCAGCTGCGCGCTGCCCTGCGACGACACCGACGCCTTGTGCGCCGCCGCGCCGACGTACGGCGCGCCCGGCTGCAGGCCCGACGCGCTGCTGACGCTCCCGCTGCGCCCTCCTGCCGGCGCACCGTACGGGCTGCTGCCCGACGCGCTGCCGCGGTCGCTCCCGCTACCTGTCGACGACTTCTGCGTCGGGCCCTGCAGGTTGGTCTCGCGCACGTTGCGGCCGAGGACCTGGAAGTGCGACGAGGGTACGAGCCCTCGCGCGCCCGTCATCGGGTTGGCCGCGTCGAACCAGTCCTCGCCGCCCTCGTCGCTCACGACGTGGAAGAAGTCGCCCACCTCGAAGCTGAGCTCCTGGGCGGTTCGCCCGCGGTAGGCGGCGGTCGCGCGGATCACGCGCTTGGGCGGTGCGGGTGCCGGAGCGACGGTCGGGCGCTGGCCGTAGGGGGGGCCGCCGGGCGTCGCGCCGGACGTCTTGACGACGCCGGTCGGTGCGCCGATGCGGTCCTTGTTGAGGGATCGGCGGATGCCCTTCATCGTCGTAGATGAATGGCCGGGGGAAGGAGAAGGGGAGGAGGGGCGAGGGTCCGAGGTAGGGACGGCGTAGAGCTGCAGGAGTACGATAGAGTCAGCTTAGCTGCACCTCTGAGAGCGCACAGAGTGGCTCGCTGCAGCGCACGGCAGCAGAGAGGAGAGAGACGAGATCACGCACACGACGAGTCGTGGGAAGAGGGAGACGACCTCGAGGACGGCGACGAGCTGGCCTGGACGCTGCTGGAGGCGTGGAGGACGTCAGCACCTGCTCGGAGAGTTGTCGGGTGCGAAGGCAGAGTGTACGCACCGGTGAGGCGGGCCGGGCGAGGCGGTCGAGGAACTCGAGCCGGGCGGGAGGCGAGGAGGACGCCGCGCGACTAGAGGGCGGGCGCGCGAGGTGTCGAGCGTGTGCGTGTGGCTGCTCTGACCAGTGTCGGCGTGGTCGAGCTCGACCAAGAGGCGGCGGCGAGGCGATCGTGGCTCAACACAAGCTGGCGGCGCGAGGCGCGGTGGTCGAGGCCGAGGTCTCGCTTTTCGACAACCGGCGCGACGCTCTGTGGCTGCTTGCCGGCGAGCAGGTCGTCGTAGCAGGCGAAGTGAAGAGAAGCAGGAAGAGCGAGACGAGCCGCAGCCAGTCAGCCTCCTCGTCGAGCTCCAGATGCTGCCGCTTCGAGCGGAACGAGGTTGCATTGCGAGGGCGGAGAGAGGTATAGGGGTAGATACAGAGAGGAACAGAAGGTCGTCGGCGTCGGCGGGAGACGAGGTATGAGGCCGGCGGCGTGCGCTCAGGCGGCGTCGAGCCCACGAACCCAACTCGCGAGGTCGGCCGGCGGCTGACGTTCTCGACTGCGACGGATCCAGCCGTGCGAAAGGAGCGCTTGAGGTCCAGGCCGAGTTGCCGGGTCCTTGTCGAGGCTGCGGGCGCGAGAGAGAGGGAAGAGCGAGGTCAGCCGGGTCCGAGCGGGACAGGAGGGACGACGTCGGCGCACCAGACCTGGATGAAGTTGCGGAACGCGTTCGTGTACTTGATGCCGTTCTCGGGCTCGTCGCGCAGCTCGACGGCGGGCATGCGCAGGAGGTAGGTGAGGAGCTCGATGGGCCCGTTGAGCGGAGCCTCGCCCGGCGCCGGGAAGGGGAAGCGGTTGAGGGCGACCTCGAGGACGGTGACGGCCATGGACCAGACGTCCGAGTTGATCCTATGAGCGAGTTGCGAGGGTGAGCGCAGGGAGGAGAGGGGAGCGAGCGAGCAGGGACGCACGAGTACTGCCCGCCGCGGATCCTCTCGGGGCTGAGGTAGAAGGTCGTGCCGACGAAAGTGCCAGCGAGGCTGTCGACGAGCTCGCCCGAGACACCAAAGTCGCACAGCTTGATGAGGCCGTCGCGCGTGACGAGGACGTTCGAGGGCTTGATGTCTGCGAGGGAGAAGGTCGACCGTCAGCGAGAGGGTCCGTGAGCAGGGCGCACGAGAGCGGACGCACCGCGGTGGATGATCTTCTGGTCGTGCAGGTAGACGAGTCCCGTGAGGATCTGCATCGTGCAAGAGTCAGCAAGGTGAGCCGAGAGGAAGAGGAGCGAGGGAAACGCGCGAACGCACCGACTCGGCGATCTTGCCCAGCACTTTCTCGCCCGTGCGGTACCCTCGCTCCTTGACCTTCTTGTAGAGCCGCTCGAGGCTGCCGGCCTCGCAGTACTCCATGCAGATCCCGATCTGCGAGTTGTTCTGGGGGCGGCACGGCGTCAGCTCGGGCGGCGAGCGCGGAAGAGAGAAGGGGAGGAGGGACGCACAGCCTCGAGGAAGGCGCCGTAGTACTGGACGATGTGCGGGTGGGTGCAGTCGCGCATGAAGAGGAGCTCGCGGAGGTGCTGCTTGTGGAGCTTGGGGTTCGGCGACGTCGTGATGGTCTGCAGGAGGGGCAACGTCAGAAAGGTCCGCTCGGCGGCACACGTCGAGGAGAGCGAGACGAGCGCACCTTCTTGGCCATGATGAGCCCGGTCGGCTTGTGCAGCACCTTGCGCACCTCGCCGCTCGCGCCCTCGCCGAGCCTGCCGCGGTCCTCGATCGTCGCCGGCGAGATGTCGAGCGCGTCGTCGTCGCCCTCGTCCTCGGTCCCGCTGAGCCCACTGCTCTCGTAGCCCGACGCGTAGCCCGTCTGCGCCGGGAGCGGCAGTCGAGGGCTCGGGTGCGGCGACTCGCGGAGGACGGCCTGGACGTGGTCGCCGTAGAAGTTCATCTTGGGCGACGAGGCGGCGCCGATGGTCGAGGCGGTCGAGACGAACCCGCCCGGGCCCGTGAGCGGCGGCGACAGGTGGTCGGCGGCCTTGGTCGCCGCTGCGGCCTTGAGCATCTCGGCGTTGAAGCTCGGCTTGCGGCTCGCGGCGCGCGAGTTGCTCCTGGGCCGCCGAGTCGCGCCGCTCAGCTCCTCCTCGAGCTCATGCCCGCCCGCCGGCCCGTTGATGACGTCGAGGAGCTCGCCGGCCATCCTCTCCTGCTCGCCGTGGCCCCAGGGCCGGTGCGCGCCGTCGTCGTCGTCGTCGAACTCGGACTCGGACTCGTCTGGGCCGTTAAGGGCGGACGAGTAGTGCGACGGACCCTTGGTCGGGATCACGAGCGACAGACCGGCGAGACCGTTGGTGACGCCCGCTGGGAGCTTGAGGGACGGCCGGCCGGGCTTGGTCGAGGCTGGACGAGCGGCGGATGCGGGGGCGAGGGAGAGCTGGGGAGGGCCGGGCTCGTGGGCTGGCGGTGTCGCGGGTGCCGAGCCGGGGAGCTGTAGCTTGAGTGGAGAGCGCGGCGGTCGCTTTGGCGGCAGCACGGCCGAGCCCGACATGGTGGACGACGGACGAGGCGACGAGGAGGAGAGCGAGCAAGCACCGCCTCGTCGATCGTTGCCGACTCGCCTTTTCCGCTCTCGAGCGCTCTCGTTGTACACGATGCAGAGCCAGTGAGATGCAACGAGAACAAAGTTGCAGCTCGGCCACCGCGGCAGCTCGACTTTCCCAGAGCCGCTCGTCCTCCTCACGCCTTGGCCGCGTCGACACCCTCTGCCGGCCACAGCCAGCCCGCCGGGGCCTCGACGTTGCCCGCCTGGATGCCGGTGAGGTTATGGAGGACTGCGAGGTGCGAGAGAGGCAGGTCAGCAGACGCTCGACGGGCAAGGACGACGAGGTCGCCGAGGGGGAGGACGGGGAGCGCGAGAGGAGGACGCACGCTCGAGGGTGCGCGGGCCTGCGTTCTGGCCGTCGCCGATCGAGACCTTGGCCTGCTCGCCGTCGTCCTTGAGGTAGGTGATCGAGCGGATAGGCGTGATGGCGGCCGCCGTGCCGCACGCCATGACCTCCTCGAACCCGCCGTCGACGACCTCCTGGAACGCGATCGGGCGGTGGTCGACGTTCCACCCGAGCGAGCGCGCGATGTCCATGAGCGACTTGGCCGTGACCGACTTGAGGATGCTCTCGCTCTTCGGGTAGACGAGCGTCGGCTTGTCCGACTCGGCGTCGCGCTTCTTGATGGCGATGAAGTTGCTCGTGCTGAACTCGTCAATGTACGACCTCGTCTTCGAGTCGAGGTGGAGCGTGATGGCGTAGCCATCGGCCTTTGCGCGCGCCTGGTACTTCAGCACCGGGGCGTAGTTTCCGCCGGCCTGCGCGCACGGAACAGCTCGGCGTCAGTCGAGTCACATGCGCATGGGAGCGCGAGAGGGAGAGATAGAGAGGAAGTGGGAGTGGGAGAGAGGAAGAGCGAAAGAGGAGGGAGGGAGGGAGGGAGGGAGGGACGGAAGGAGGAGGAGAGCGAGCGCGAGGAGCTCACCTTGATCGTGCCGGTGCCCATCGGCGCGGCGCGGTCGAAGTCGTGCACGACGACGGCGTCGACGCCCGGTGCCTTGCCGCCCGCACTGCCGTACAGCGAGCCGAGCGGCGTGACGTAGACGAAGAACGTGAACTCCTTGCCGGCGACGAGGCCGAGCTCTGCGCCGGTCGCGATGAGGGTCGGCCGGACGTAGCACGAACCCGAGGCGCCGTTGGGCGCGTGCGGCGGGACGAACTGGAGGTTGCGGGCGACGGCCGTGTTGACGGCCTCGAGGAACATGTCCTTGGGCACCTCGGGCATTGAGAGCGCGGCGGCCGAGTGGTTAAGGCGAGCCGAATTCTCGTCGGGGCGGAAGAGCTTGACCTGGCCGTCCTCGTGACGGAACGCCTTGAGGCCCTCGAAGCACGACGCGCCGTACTGAATGCCGACGGCGCTGACTGCGAGCGCGAGAGAGGAGAGGGTCAGCTCGGCGCCTGCTTTGGAGAGCTGCGGGCAGAGGGACGCACTGTGCATGTTGAGGTAGGGCGAGTCGGACCACTCCTGCTTGCCCCAGCTGCCGTCCTTCCACACGTACTTGACGTAGCCCGCGGTCGGGTAGAGGTCGAAGGCGAGCTGCGCGAGAGGAGGCCGGGCAGGCTGGTCAGCTCGCTGTCCTCGCTCTGTTGTGCTGCTCTTGCGCCTCTGCAGTTGCCCACAGCCGTCGTCGAGGGTGTTGCCGTGGCCGACGAGGTCGGGGTGGGGAGGAGAGATGAGAGGACGGAGAGGGCGCGCAGGCTCACCTTGGGCCAGTCGAACTCAGAGCTAGGAGCAACAACCTGAGGAGCCATCGTAGCAGGTACGAGACGGGTAGCAGGGTGAGGAGAGCGAAGGAGCCGGCTCACCTCCTCCTCCTCGCCTCCGCCGCCGCGGCCGGCAAGGAGAGTCAAGCGTCGCTCACCGGCCGAACCCTCTCGAGTGCTGACACAGCTTTCTCGGCACGAGCTTGCCGATTTGCTCGCTATCTCGGCAGGATCTCCTTGGCGAGGGACGCTCGCCCCGCCGTCAGACAGAGTCAAGTGCGGGCGAGGATTATGGCCGCCCCAGAGCGACATGATTACGAGAGACAGGTAGATGCTGTACAGAGAGCGAGGGGAGAGTCTACTTCTTGCCCTTGCCGAGGACCTTGGCGACGGCGCTCTTGACGACGGCGCCGGCCTTCTCGACCTCCTTCTTGGTCAGGCCGCTCGTGATGCAGATGCGGATGCTCGGCCTGAGCTCGACCATCTCCTGCGCCCAGTTGCGCTTGGTCGTCGACAACAGGACGCCGTTCTCGGCCGCGGCGTCGACGATCTCCTGGAGGAGGCGCTCCTGCTCCTCGCGCGCCGTTTGAGCCTCGAGCCGCGCCTCGACGTCGAGGCCGCGCGCGAGCGTCGACGGGTACCCGACTGCGCCCGGTGCGGGCTGCACGACGATGGGCTGCGGCGGCGGGTGCGACACGTTCGAGTGGCTGCGCGCGCGGCCCTTGACGCCGCCGTCCGACGCCGCCTTGTGCAGCGCGTCGAGCGTCGACGGCTTGATCATGAGGTGGATGAGGGGCGAGATCTCGGCCGAAAGGATCTCGATGGTCGGGATCTGGTCGAGGATGGTGCGCAGGGCGCGCACGTTGGCGGGGAGGGACGCGAGCGGGTGGGCCGGGTTGGTCGAGGTGACCGAGGTCGACAGGAGCGCGAGCGCCTCGGACGCCGAGACGGCGAGGAGAGGAGGAAGCGAGGCGGAGAAGACCGAGGCGGGCGAGTTGATGCGCTGCAAGGTGGACGAGGCGTGGATCAGTACGAGTGGCGAGAGGCGAGTGAGAGTGGAGGGAGGGGAGCGCACCTGGTGCATGACGACCTCGCGACTACCTGCGCAGAAGCCGCCGCCGGCTGCGAGAGAGCTTGCCATCGAGCCCATGAGCATGTCGACCGCCGCCGCCGGGACGTCGAAGACCTCGGTGACGCCTCGGCCGGTCTTGCCGACGACGCCGAACGACCACGACTCGTCGAGGATGAGCCGGTACTTGTACTTGTTCTTGAGTTCGATCTGCGATCGTCGATAGGAGGGAGTCGGCTCCTGATGCATCTCGAGGCGAGCACGAGAAGGGGTGAGAGGAGAGAGAGCGCGAGGGGACGCACCACCTTGGGGAGGTCGACCATGCTGCCGTCGTTCTCGAAGATGCCCTCGGTGACGATGAAGCGCCTGCTCGCCGTCGGGTTGCGCTTGTACTTCTTGTCCTCCTTGCGGATGCTCTCGAGGATGCGCTCGAGCCCGGCGTAGTCGCCGTGGTCGTACCAGCGCACGGTCGAGCGCGAGATCTGGATGCCCTTCTGCAGCGCAAAGTTGATGCCGCGGTCGGCGACGATGATGTCGCCGCGCTTGCAGAACGACGGCACGACCGACGAGACGCAGCTGAAGGCGTGCGCGTAGATGATGGCGGCGGGGACGTTGAGGAAGGCGGCGATGTCACGCTCGAGCTCGAGGTGGACGTCTGCAGGGTGCTCGCCGTCAGCCTCTAGACTAGCAGAAGTCGAGAAGGGTGGAAGGGGACGCACCGAAAGTGCCGTAGAAGCCAGCCGGGCCGCAGCTGCCGACGCCGTACCGCCGGAGCGCGCGCATCGCCTTGTCCTTGATGCGGTCGTTGCCGGCGAGGCCGGCAAAGTTGGCGCTCGCGAGGTTCGTCACCTGCTTGCCCGGCTGGTCGAGCGACATGGGCTGGGTCGGGTCGTGCGGGTCCTGGCCGGGCTGAGGGAAGATGACCTTGGGGCGAGGGCCGGTCGCGCCGACGATGATGGGCGGGTGCAGCGGCGTCTCCTGGTTTGGCGGAAGGAGGGGCTCGGGCGTCCACTCGCTCACGAGCTCGTCGATTTCCTGCGGGCGTAGGCGGGGGAGACTGTGTCAGCGACCGTGTCCCACAACAAGGCGCGCTCGGGGTCCACCGCGGCGGGTCCCTCGCTCAACCTGAGATGAGAGAGGCAGGACGCACCTTCTCGCTCAGCTTGACAAAGTTCTTGCCCGAGCTCTCGCCCTTTGTGCGCGCCATGAGGTAGGTGCGGACGATGAAGAAGACGAGGAGGATCTCGAGGACGGTGCGGAACGGGTCGTCCTGGTGGCTCGCCTTGAGGTAACGCCACACGATGGCGCTGCCCGGCACGCGCGACGACAGGTCCGACAGGCGGGCGAGCGAGGCCGACAGCGCCGCGACGAGCTGCTCGGACGCGAGGCTCGTTGGTGCGGCGGGGACGGGCGTCGCGTGCGCGGCGGGGGCGGCGTAGGGTGAGGCCATGGCTGGCTGTGCTCCACAAGGGCGGGCGGCGTGAGCGAGCGAGCGGGTGTTGAGGGAGGGAGAGGCGGAAGCCGAGGCGAGCGGGATCGGCGAGAGCGCGCTCCGCCCGACGACGACGACGACATCTCTCAGCACGGCTCCAAGGGCGCATGAGAACGGTCAAGATTGCGATGCGATTGCTTCAGATGCACGGCGAACAACAAGGAAACACGACTGGCCCAACTCTGCGACGCTGGCGTCTCCTCGGCCGGCTCGCCCGTCGACCGTTCCCTCAGTCGCTCCGCAGCAGGAACCCAACCCCAGTCGTCCGCAGCTTCCGCTCGAACTCCCTGCAGGAAGGAGAGCCGCCGTCAGCGCGAGCGCAGAGCAGGATCTCGTTGAGAGGGAGCGAGCGCACCTGTACCACTTCTCGACGAGCTCGAACGCGATCCACGAGCCCTGCCCGTTCGGCAGCGGCTGTGCAAAGCTGCCGACGGCGTTGAACAGGTTCTTGCCGACGAGCGCAGCGAGCTGCACCGGGTCGGGCCCGGCCGGCTTGGCGGGCACGAGCGCCGTCGCGAGCGCAGGGTTTGCCGCTGCGCCCTGGGCCGTCTGCCCGAGCGCGGCGAGCTGCGCCTCGACGGCGGCGAGGGGCTCGCATGAGATGCCGAGCGTCGCGGTGCTCGAGTCGGCGGACGAGCCGAAGGACGAGGTGGATGTAGAGGACGAGGCGACGAACGTGCCGCGCAGGCGGTAGATGGCGGACGGCTTGGCGTTAGTGAGCCTGCGGGAGGGCCAAACAGTGTCAGCAGAGGTGCAAGAAGGGGTCGAGCTTCGAAGGAGAGACGCAGACGCACCCGCCGATGAGCTGCCAGCCCTTTCCTCTGCACGAGCGAGGAGGAGGAGGTCGGCGTCAGCTTTCGGCCCCTTGCGAGGACTTGTACGTGGAGCGGGACGCACGGTGCTTCGAGGTGAATCGTGCAGCCGTAGCCTTCGGGGAACGGCGCTTGGCCCGTGAGGAAGACGGAGATGTGGTTGAGGTCGCGAGCGTCGGGGATCTGGGCGGCGAAGCGTTCGGGCGAGTCGGGCAGCTGGACAGTGGGCTGCCTGTTGCACGAGGAAGAGTCAGCTTGGGCTCGAGCTCGACAGGAGGAGTGCACGCACACGAGGCGACCTGCAGGAGGGGGCGAGGAAGGTCAGTTGAGGCGCGGCGAGGCGGCGAGCTGTGGGACCGGCGGGAGCGCACCTGGAACGAGCACAGCAAACATGTCGAGTCTAGCGGGCGGACGCAGAGGTCTGGGCGACGAGAGAGGCAGAGCAAGCAGGTGATGGAGCGAAGGAAGGCGAGCGAGCGTCTTCCCCCACAAACCGGCCGAGCGACGACCCAAGTTGTGCGCCGCAACCTCTCTCTGGGAGCTTCAAGTGCGCTCTTGAGGGATGCGAGTGTGTCACAAGCTGGAGGAAAGAGCGCGACACAGAGGAAGGAGGAAGGGCGCTGCGGCGGGGCGAGGAGGAGAGCGCGTCGCTCGTACGAGGTCGCTGTTACGAGGGCGAACTGCAGACTGCAGGCGCAAGCGCAGCGATGTGCGCCCGGCGGAAGTCCGCACGTCGGCGCGCGTGTCGAGCAGCTGCCTCCGCCGCTCGTCTCGGCTCCTCGCTCTCAAAGCTCCCTCGCCTCGCCTCTACGCACGCAGGTGTCGACGCACCTGGGCGAGCCCCGTCCATCCACCACGGAGCACCTCGCACCCAGGCCAGCAGCGGCTCTCCTCGCCGTCGCCGCCGACGCCGACGAGCCTCGTCGCCTCTCGCCGCCTCTCGTCCCCACGCCGGCAGCTTCGAGCGTCAGCGTCGCCCTCCCGGCGCAGCAGGGCATGCAGAACCGCCACTCGTTCAAGCACATCCCCTCGACGCCCAACTTTATCGTCCCCGACGGCACCGCCCACTTCGACCACCTCCCAGAACCCTCGCCCGTCTCGACCCTCCCTCCTCCCTCTGGCGCAGCGCCCGCCCTCTCCGGCCAGCCCGCTCTCGCACCCGGGCACCCTCCCTCGCCCGACTACTTTACCAGCAGCGTCTCGGACAAGTACCCGCCCGTGCGAGCTGCAGCCGGACCCGCCGCCGGCCGCTCCTCGGTCCACGTCCCGCTCCTCGCAAGGGACACGGACGACGACGACATGAGCGACGCGCCGTACCACTCGCTGCCTCGACCAGGCGGCGGCGGGCCGGGAGCAGGAGGCCGCGCGCCGGGCGGGCTCCTCGACGGCCTCCTGCACTCGCGGTTGCGGCTGCACCCGCTCGCCCTCGTGCCGGCGCTCATGGCCGGCGTCGTCCTCGCCCTGAGTGGCATCTTCGGCCCGACCCTCGGCTCGAGCCGGAGCAACATGGTCGTCGTGCGTCCTCTTCCCCTCCTCCTCGCTGCGAGGGGTACAGCTCGCTAACGAGCCTCTTCCCTCCGCGCAGGCACCTCTTTCTCGAGCACCAGCACACGACTCGGATGCGCACAACTACACCGTGCACGAGTCGGGCCACCTCTTCGTCTTCCCCTCGGCCCTCCACCCCTCGAGCGACTCGTCGCCCTACTCGGCTCTCGAGGCGTCGCGGCCTCAGCTCGCCCACACGATGCGGCACCCGATCCACGACCTCATCTCGAACGCGACGACCGAGTGGGACAAGAAGCTCAAGCGGCAGAGCAAGACGCTCGAGCAGGCCGTGCGCGAGTACAAACGGCGGCATCGGCGACCACCGCCCAAGGGCTTCGACGACTGGTGCGTCCCTGCTCCTCCCACTCAGAGTTCTGATCACGCTTCGGAGACTGACGGTATGCCCCTGCAGGTTCCGCTTCGCCCAGGCCAACAACGTCATCCTCATCGACGAGTTCGACCAGACCTTCACCGACATCCTCCCCTTCTGGGCCCTGTCGCCCAAGACGCTCGCGACGCGCCAAGCCGAGCAGCAGGTCAACCCGTCGACGTTCACCATGGTCATCAACAAGGGCGCCGTCGAGATTGTCGGGTCGCACGCGCAGGACGGCCGCGCAAAGGACCAGGCCGAGCTCATGAAGCGGTGGACCAAGTGGGTCCCCGACGTCAACATTACCATGTCGGCGCACGACGGGCCGAGCATCATGATGGAGCACGACGTGCGCGAGAAGCATGTCGAGACGGCCAAGAAGGGCAAAGGTGCGTCCCTCGCTCTCTCGGACCCCTCGAGTCTCTCGCACTCTCCCTGCGCCGTCCTGACGTTTCTCCCTCGCAGTTCTGAGCGACTCGGAGGCGGACGAGACCGGCGAGGATGCAGCGTGCGTCCACCTTTTGCGCCCGATCCCACCTCGCGCTCCCACCTGACCCTTCCTCCCTCCCTCTCTCTCTCGCCGCCCGCAGCCTGTGGGGCTTCCCGCTCACGTGCCCGGCCAACTCGCGCCTGCGACGAGCGTACGACGGCCTCGAGATCGACACGCTCCCGCGCGGGCCCTCGTTCGTTGCCGACCACCTCCAGACGATGAACCTGTGCGACAACCCCGAGTGGCAGTACTTGCACGGTGCGTCCGCCTCTCTCTCTCCCTTGCTTCCTGCATCTCGAGCACGAAATCCTGATGCGCGTCTCGCCGTCCTGCAGGCTTCACGTCGTGGCCCGGCATGCGCCCGCTCCTCCTGCGCCCGCTCTTCTCGTTCGCCAAGACGACGATGCACTCGGACGTGCTCCTCACGCCGCTCGAGCAATACTGGGACCACGAGCCGTGGGACCCCGAGTGGGACAAGAAGGCGCACGCCAAGGCCGTCTGGCGCGGCTCGACGACGGGCGTCTGGTTCGACCGCGGCACGTGGTGGCGCTCGTCGCAGCGCGTCCGCCTGTGGTTCATGGGCAAGGACAAGACGGGCACGCGGCGCGTGCGCTTCTCGGGCGAGGGCCTCGAGACGGCCCCGGGCGTCGAGAGCCTCGTCGAGAAGCGCGTCGCGACCCAGCAGCTCATGGAGCACTACGTCGACTTTGCGTTCACCGGGCGCGAGGGCCAGTGCGACGTCGACGACGGGTCGTGCGCCGCCGTCAAGAAGCTGTTCGACTTCCAGCGCACGTTCGGCTGGAACGAGGCCAACGACTACAAGTACCTGCTCGACCTCGACGGCAACGCGTGGTCGGGCCGGTTCCACCGCCTCTTGTCGAGCAACTCGGCCGTCATCAAGAGCACCATCTTCCCGGAATGGTGCGTCCTGTCTCTCTCCCGCTCGTCGACGTCGCGCAGCGCACGAGCTGACTCTTGTCGTCCCCCTCGCGCAGGTACGCCGGCTGGATCCAGCCCTGGGTGCAGTGCGTCCCTCCCCTCCCTCTCATCTTCCTCGCCTCCTCCTCGCTCCTCGTGCTCACGCTTTCGCTCTTCCTCGCCGCAGCTACATCCCGCTCAAGGTCGACTACTCGGACCTGTTCGACATCATGGCGTTCTTTGCCGGCGACCTCGACGGCCGCAACGCGCACGACGACCTCGCCAAGCAGATCGCCGACAACGGCAAGGACTACGCGACGCGCTTCTGGCGCTACGAGGACATGGAGGCCTGTGCGTCGCCGTTCTCTCTCGCCTTCCTCGTCTTGAGAAGGTCCTTTCGCTGACTCGATGCGCTCGCTTTCGCTCTCGCGCTCGCGCTCGCAGACTTCTTCCGCCTCGCGCTCGAGTGGGCTCGTGTCAGCTGTGCGTCCCTCTCCTTCCTCGCTGCCCTCCCCGCGCCGCCGCTGACCCTCTCGCTCCGACTCTGCAGCTCCCGACCGGCGCAGCATGGACTACGAGGGCCCGGGCGCATAGATGCGGCGGCGAGTCGAGACGAGGCGCACGTCGGCGGACGAGCACGAGCGGGGAGCGAGGAGGGCGCACTCGACGGCGAGCATCATCTGTACCATCTGCATTCCCCTCCCGCACCTTCTGTACTCCCCTCACGCTCTCGAGGTACGCTGCGAATAGAGCTCATGCGATACAACACCTGGCACGAGGCCATCTACGAGAGGGGAGAGAGGAAGAGCGAGATCAAGCGAGAGCGCCGGTTCTGCGAGCGAGCGAGAGGGAGCGTCAGGTCCGTGCGCGAGCGAGAGGGACAAAGAGACCAGCACGCACCGTCGCAGCTCGAGAAACTCGCGGTAGGCCGGCGCGGTCGGTGCTTGCAGAGGCTCGGCGGCGATGCTGTCGGACAGGAGAGGGTAGTGCGTCTCCGAGTCGAACCCGCTGCGAGCGTTCTCGAGGATGGGGTCAGTCCAGCGGGAGCGCGACGAAGAGCGAGAGAGAGAGCGCACCCTAGGTCGCCGCACGCGACAAACGGTGCGATGAAGCGCATCGCGCCCGAGACGTCGTTCTTGCCGCCGCTCTCGGTCGTCGGCTTGTCGGCGGTCGAGTAGGAAAAGTCGAGGAGCGGCTTGGTGAGGTCGGGCGTGAAGCCTTCCCGGAAGCCCTCGCACACGACGAACGCCTCTGCAGGAGAGAGAGGAGCATCAGGACCTGTCGGGCGAGGAGGCGGACGAGGCAGAGAGAGCGAGACGGACCCATGCTGCTGTTGCGCGAGCTCCTCGGCTTGGCGCACGTGACCCGGTCGAAGAAGCAGCGCAGCTGGTCGTACAGCAGCGTGACGTCGCGACCGCGGAAGATCTTGGCGACGAACGTGCCGCCGGGTCGGAGGACGCTCAGGGTGATGTTGAGAGCCTGCGCGAGGAGAGGGTCAGGGCGACGGAAGGGGCGAGGCGAGACAGCGAGAGGGACGCACTGCGAGAAGGAGTTGCGCCTGGACGAACTCGTCGAGGTCGTGCAGGCCCGTGACGTCTGGTGCGCCGTCGCACACGACGAGGTCGGCGCGGCCGCCCTTGAAGTGCGAGATGATCTGCTCGGCCGTGCTCGTCTTGGTGATGTCGCCCTCGATCTGGACGACGCCGGGCAGCGGGGCCTGCAGGGAGAGGTTCTGAGTCAGCTCTCGAGCGCGATGGGCGCGACTGGGAGAGCGAGACGCACCATGGGCTGAAGGTCGACGGCGACGATGCGAGCGCTGCCGTCGGCGGCGGGGACCTCGGCGCTGCGGGCACACTTTGGTCAGCTTTTCGCCCGGCACAGAGTAGGTAGATGGACGCACTTGAGCTTCTGCGAGAGCACCTGGCACCACGAGCCTGCGGGAGAGCGAGACGAGGTCAGCTTGCACCGCCTCGAGCGGGGACGAGGGGAGGAGAGGAGGGGGACGCACCTGGTGCGGCACACAAATCGACACAGCGCTCGACGCCCTCCCACAGCTGGAACTGCTCGGCCAGCTGCAGCAGCTTGTAGGCTGAGCGAGCGCGATAGCCTTCCTCCTTCGCCGACCGGAAGAAGACGTCTCGTCGCACGGCGGTGCTCTTGCCCATCTTGTGCGGATCGCGAGTGGGCTTCTTGGTGGATGTAGGCCGACGAGCAAGCCGCAGAGCTGAGCGGGGACGAGCGCAGTGAGCTGCTCTCTCTTCGTCGTCCGGCGGAGCGGGGGAGCGCAGCTCTGCTCTCGACACACCCGCACTGCTGCGCAGACGATGCTCCTGACCGCCTCTGGTCTGCTCAGCAGTCCCCGTCACGGCCCTAGGCAGAGCAGGCTGACCGCCCTTGCCTTCCCTCCTGTCCTCCTCTCGTTCTCATCTCTCGCGAGCCACAGCGCTCCTCTCGCACGAACAGCTGGATGTTGGGCTCGCTCATTCGCTCGTTTGAGCTTCTATATCGCGACACGCGGCCTAGCCGCCAGGCTCGTGAGCTACGCCATCCTGCGAGCTCGAGTCGAGCTCGAGGCGGCGCTCGAAACGCTGCTGTCTCGCTCGAGCAGCAGTCTGCGGCTGAGCTAAGCTCCTCGAGCGCTTCTCTTCGAGCTGTGCTTACGCTCGCGCGAGCGAGACGCTGGCTTCGCGGCAGCAGCACCCGCCCAACTTCGACCTCTGCTTCTTCCCGGGCTTCTCTTCGAGCTGTGCTTACGCTCGCGCGAGCGAGACGCTGGCTTCGCGGCAGCAGCACCCGCCCAACTTCGACCTCTGCTTCTTCCCGGACGCCGGCCCAGCGTCTGCGCTTCTGTGCGGCAGCCGGCTGCTCTCGTACCCGCTCACATGCTTGAGTACGGGGCATCGCACCGGGAAGGGCGCAGCTCCTGTGCACGGTAAGCGCGAGGACAAGATCGTCACGCTCTCGTCGGAACCGGTCGCAGCACGCTAGCCTGGCTCCGCCGCCCCTCGATCTTCTTGCGGGCGTGGATCTGCGGCAAGCGTGCGACGACGTGGGAAGCTCGTGCATCCCATCGTGCCGGGAGCCGAAGAGTCTGCGAGCGCGAGAGCGGGAAGGCTAGCTGTGAGGACGAGAGCAGTGCTTGCTCGCTCGGACCGCCTCGACTCGTACACGTTCTCCTCTGTGCATTGCAGGAAGGCATCCAGCACACGTTGTGGCGAGAGCAGCTGGTGAAAGGGGGAGCGGCATGCCAACGTCCGCCGCGGAGGGGCCGGCGAGGCGGACGGGCGAGACGCCGCGCTGGAGGGTGCGCCGGAACGTGCACGAAGCGCCGCACTAAGCGAAGATTTGCGCTCGCACAGCATGGATCCGATCGCTCTCGACGGAAATGCCAACGCCGGAGGCCGGTCGTCTGCCGCGGCCCTCGATCGTTTCGAGCAGAGCTGCACGAGGAGAAGGAGGGACGGCGCACGTTCGACCGGCTCGAGACGCTTCCTCGCCTCCTACTCGCTCGCGGCGAGTCATTCGGGAGGCGCAGGAGAGCAGGAGAGCTGTAGGATAGCATGCGAGCCAAAAACGGGACCAAGGAAGCCGTGAGCGAGCGTCGGGAGCGCCGAAGAGGTCCAAGAGCTGGGCGACATTTTGAACTCGACCGCAGCTGGCTTTCGAAATCGGTCGCACGTTCCGCTGCTTCGTCTCCCTCTCGCCTTTGCACCGGGCTCGCACGCTCGCACGCGGTGCCCGTTTTTAGATCGCTCGAGCCCGCCTGTGTGCAGGCACGCTCGACTCGCAGGATGCGCCGGCCGACCGCGCCGCCATCCCTTCCCTCTCTCTCCCTCCTCGTCTCCTCACCCGCTCTCCACCACCGGCCTCTCGACCTTCGCCATGTCGTACGAGACTAAGGAGATCCACTCGACCGCGTCGCTGCCGACTGGCGCCGTCGACCTCAACGCTCGCCGCCGCGCCGCCCTCGCCGAGATTGACAACGCCAAGTTCTCCTTCTTCCACGTCAAGGCCTGCGCCGTCGCCGGTGTTGGCTTCTTCACCGATGCGTGAGTCGCTCGAGCGAGTCCTGGAATGCGCGCTCGGGCTGTGCTGACCCTGTTCCTCGTGCTCGCAGCTACGACATCTTCGCCATCAACCTCGCCGCCGGCATGATCGGCTACGTGTACAACATGCAGTCGCACAAGGGCGCGCTCACGCCCAACCAGGACCTCGGGCTCAAGATCGCGACGCCCGTCGGCACCTTCATCGGCCAGCTCCTCTTCGGCTGGCTCGCCGACGTCGTCGGCCGCAAGAAGATGTACGGGCTCGAGCTCATGGTCAGTGCGTCGCGCCTTCCTCTCCCTCGCTCGACGTCTTTCTGATGAGAATGAGAGGGCAGCTGCTGACGAGCCAACTCGCGCGCAGTCATCATCGCGACCGTCGGTCAGGCCGTCGCCGGTCACGCCCCGGCCATCTCCATCATCGGCGTCCTCGTCTTCTGGCGGTTTATCATGGGCATCGGCATCGGCGGCGACTACCCTCTCTCGGCGACCATCACGTCCGAGTTTGCGGCGACGCGCATCCGTGGTCGCAGTGCGTCTCGCCTTCTCAAGTCGCCCGCGCACGGACCCTGCAGCCGCTGACGCTCTTCCTCGTCGCGCTCGCAGTGATGACGGCGACGTTCTGGTCGCAGGGTTGGGGCCAGCTCGCTGCTGCGCTCGTCGCCATCTCGTCGCTCGCTGCCTTCAAGAAGCAGATTCTGAACGACCCGGTCGACAACGCTCGCCACCTCGACTTTGTCTGGCGCCTCATCATCGGTCTCGGTGCCGTTCCCGGCGCCGTCGCACTCTACTTCCGCCTCACCCTCCCCGAGACGCCGCGCTTTACGATGGACGTCGAGCGCAACATCAAGCAGGCCGCGACCGACGTCGATGCCTTCCTCCAGACCGGCGCCTACGTCCAGGACAGCACGCCCGCCACGACCGCGACTCTCGACGTCCCCAAGGCGAGCTGGAAGGACTTCCGCAACCACTTCGGCCAGTGGAAGCACGGCAAGGTCCTGTTCGGCACGGCCTGGTCCTGG
>Ga0308169_10001119_pt1 | contig 32957 bp, 38 predicted proteins | sample PhyBR1_2_FD_202139 | JGI IMG/M metagenome (GOLD analysis project Ga0308169, IMG submission 202139) | Phyllosphere microbial communities from UC Gill Tract Community Farm, Albany, California, United States - DLSLSB.R1 | ecosystem: Host-associated > Plants > Phyllosphere > Unclassified | place...
CGTGCCGGCAGGCGTCGGCTTTGCGCTGCAGCGCGCGGGCGTGTTGCCCGGCGACGCGACCCGGTCCTCATCAGTGCTCCTCGTCAACTTCTTCCTGCCGTGCCTCCTGTTCTCCAAGGTGCGTCTCCTTCCTCCCACCATGTGCGCGCTGCGAGGCGGACAAGAGCTGACCGAGTGCGACGTCGCCCTTCTCCTCCTCCCCCTCCTCCCCCTCCTCCTCTCTCGTCCCTCCTGCAGATCGTCCCAGCATTCACGGCCGACAACGTCCCCGCCATTGGACCCATCATCCTCCTCGCCTTCTTCTACCAGGCCCTTCCGTTCGCCCTCGGCTTCTTCGCTCGGTGCGCCCGTCCTCCCCCTCGCCCTCCCCTCCCTCCTCACGAACACAGCTGACGCCCTGCACCTGCAGCGCCGTCACCCCGACACCTCGCCGGTTCCGCTGGGGCGTCCTGAGCTCGACAATGTACGGCAACTGGGGTGACTTGCCCTCTGCCGTCGTCCTCTCGATCACCTCGACGCTTCCTTTCAACTCCTCGACCGACGGCGACCTCGCTCTCGCCTACGTCGCCATCTTCATCCTCGTCACGTACATCTCGTGCGTCCCTCTGCCGCCTGCTCTTCGCCTTTCGCCAGCGCGCCAAGCTGACGAGCCGTCCTCGCACGCAGCTACTTCCCGCTGCAGGGCATCCGCATCCTCCAGATCGACTACCGCCACCCGGTCGACGCCGCGCTCGAGCTGCGGTACGAAGAGGGCGAGTTTGGCACGGCGCGCAAGCACCTGAACCGGCTCCTGCGCGGCATGCCCATGGCGCACGAGCTTGAGGAGGAGCGGCAGCGGCGGGACAAGCGCGAGGACAAGCTCGACACGGACGGCAAGGCCGCGCTCGAGGACGTCGACGGCGCCGGCGGCGATGCTGAGCGTGCGGTCGGACTCGGCGCGACCGTGCGGCCGCGCATGTCGTCCTGCGCGACGCAGACGGGCCGAGACGACGACGGCGGCATCTCGCCGGCCCTGCTCACGCCGCCGGCGCAGCACCTCGACCAGTACGGCACGGGCTTCCCCATCCTCGAGCCCGTCCCGTCCGGCGTCGCGCGCTCGCACCACTCGGCCGCACCGACCTCGCGCTCGACGCATCCTCGGGTCGGCGTCCGCATCGCGCACGGCATCTGGGTCCTCATCCGCCCCATCTTCCAGTCGCCGCCGTGCGTCGCGCTCCTGTCGGCGCTCATCATCTCGCTCGTGCCGACCCTGCGCGCCCTGTTCGTCGCGCCCAAGGACGGCGCGTCGTTCCACCCGACCGCGCCCGACGGCGACCCGCCGCTCGCCGTCCTGTACGACACGGCCCAGTTTGTCGGCGGCGCGTCGATCCCGACGGGCCTGGTCGTGCTCGGTGCGTCGATGGGCAAGCTGCAGGTGCCGAGGCCGATTGGGCGCCTCCCGCTCGCGTCCATCGTCAGCATGAGCGTGATCCGGCTCGTGATCCAGCCCATCGTCGGCTTCTTCCTCGTGCGCGAGCTCGTCAACGTCGGCATGGTGAGCGCCGAGAACAAGGTGCTGCGGTTCGGTGCGTCCCGCTCTTCCCTCCTCTTCTTCTTCCCCTTCCCTTTCCTCCTCCCCTCCCTCCCTCATCCTCCACCTCCTCTTTCTCCTTCTCGCCTCCTCGACTGTACGACACTGACACGAGCTCGATGCTCCTACTCGCAGTCATGGTCACGCTCAGCTGCGTGCCGACTGGTGCGTCCCTCTCGCGCTCGCGCCTCTCTCCTTGCCCTTCCGCTGACGCCTCTCCTTTCGCTCGCCTGCAGCCACGCTGCAGGTCACCTACTCGATCCTCTTTGCGCCGCCAGGCCAGCCGAACAACTCGGAGCTCGTCGCCGCTCACCTCATCCTGCAGGTGCGTCCTCTCTCTGCCTCCTCTCCCTCTCTTCCTCCGAGCTAACGGCCGCCTTCGCCCGCAGTACATCGTGTGGGCGTTCTCGAGCGTCATCTTGACCGCCTTCAGCCTGAATGATATCTTCTAGACCATCTGTAGCTCCTCGCCGTCGACTTGTTGCATCACGACGCTGTCCCTGTGCTCGCGCTCTCGTCTCCTCAGGAAGCGCCTCTTTGTTCTCTCGTGCGTGCGCGCGACTAGTCAGAGAGCAGCTTGCGCTCGTTTGCAGCTCGCGAATGACGGTGGATCGCCGGCTCGAGCTCTCGACCTGGACCTCGCCGCCTCTCGCTCTATCCTGCTCTCTCTCCTCGCCCACCTCGCGCGCGACATGGCTGCCGCGTCGAGCACTGCTGCTGCTCCAGTGCCGTTGCGCATCGTCGTCGTCGGTGCGTCTGCGTTCCCTCGGCTTGGGGAGGAGGCGACGAGGAGGAGCGGGGTGATGAGGAGCTGAGGCTCGACGGGCACGGCAGCGGGCGGGTTGGGCGCAGCTTGGGGGCTCTTGAGGAGCTCTGCAGAGGGCTTGCGAGCTCTCGTCGGCGCGCTCGGGGGGTGCACCGAGGTGGGAGTGCGGCTCGACCCCGCCTCCAGGGCGGGAGGACGACGATGGAGCTCGCCGTGGCTTCCAGGGTCCGTGAGGCTGGGCGAAAGCACCGCCAGTATCCTTACAGAGCCCATGAGCTGACCCAAGCGACCCTCCTGCAGGTGATGGCGGCGTTGGCAAGTCGTCGCTCACGATGGCCATCCTGGAGCGACCCTTCTCCGAGGAGTAGTGCGTCCTTCTCCCTTTCTGGACCCTGCAGAGACGCTCGAGCTGACCCAGACCCACGCCCTCGCAGCGACCCAACCGTCGAGGACGCCTACTCGACCGCGCTCAACGTCGACGGCGTCGACTACCTCGTCGAGCTGATCGACACGGCGGGGCAGGAGGAGTACCGCTACGCGCTCGACCAGACGGCGCAGACGGGCGACGGCTTCATCCTCGCGTGCGTGCTCGTCCCCCTCCTCGTCCCTCCCTCAACTCGTCCCCCTACCAGTCCTCGAGCGCACGCATCCTCGAAGCCGTAGCTGACCCTCGTCCCTTGTCGCAGCTACTCGATCGACTCTGCCGACTCGTTCGAGCTCCTCCCCGACTTCCTGCACACCCTCCGCAAGGCCAAGTCGCCGCACACCAACCCCTCGCCCGTCCTCTCGCCCGACAACACGCCCGGGCCCTTTCTCGTGCTCGGCAACAAGTGCGACAAGCCGCCCGCCGAGCGCGTCGTCACGGCGCAGGAGGGCCTCGCCTTTTCGCGCCAGGCCGGCGGCCTCTTCTTCGAGACGTCGGCCAAGTCGCGCGTCAACGTCGAGCCGGCGTTCCACGCGCTCGTGCGCGCGACGGCGCAGGCCAAGCGGGGCGACGGACGAAGAGGTGGCGCAGGAGGCGCGGCAGGGCTCCTCGGCGCACTGTCTCCCAAGTCGAGCGCGGCGGGCGGGGTGCGGTACGGCGAGGGCGAGAAGCACGCGGGCAGCGGGCCCGGGTTCCCGAGGGCGCCGACGAGGCCGAGGGACCCGAGCCTCGCGATGGACCGGCGACGGAGCTTGAGCGTCGGTGGGCTCGGGCGGGATCCGAGCACGCTCCACGACCCGCCCTCGAAAGGGTGCGGGTGCGTCGTGTCGTGAGGGAGCTTCCTTCCCTCTCTCTCCTCCTCGCTGTACCACTCTCCCCTCGCTTTCGAGTCGCACGATCACGTCTATTGCACTGCAAACTATGCACACCTTGTCGACCATCGTCTACTCATGCTCGTCGTCCTCGAGCCGAGAAGCGAGCGCCTTCCTCGCCGTCTCGAACTTGCTCCGCGCGAGCTCCTGCCACGGCGCGACCCACAGGGACCGCTCAAACAGCCGCAACGCCTGCTCGTCGAGCGCGCGCTCGTCCTCGGCCGTCTCGGCCTCACCCGCAGCTCCAAGTGCGACGCCGCCGCGCATGCGCGAGCGCCGGCTGCGCAGGTGCGCGTCCTCGACGCCGGGCACGCTCGCGCGCGTGAGCCGGCCGGTCGTCTCGAGCGTCGGCAGGTACGGCGCGAGCGGGTCGGTCGAGTCGGCGGGAGGGTCGAACGGCGGCGACTGGCACAGGAGGTGGGCGATGCGCGAGCGGGCGGCGGACGTCCAGGGCGTGGCGTGCAGGGTGCGCGAGACGGTCGAGAGCGCGCCGACGTTGTCGCCCTGCAGAGCAAGATTGTTCATCAGTTCATGCCGTCAGGAGAGGAAGAGAGAGAGAGAAGGAGCGCACCTTGCTGAGGTGGTGGAGCGTCGAGAGGCGCGAGATCTCGGGGTCGTACTTGACGGCCGCGTCCCACGTGTACTGCCGAGTCGTCTGGAGGAGCGCGTCGTCGCGCGTGGCGATGGCGAGCGCGTAGAAGATGCGGCGGTGGAAGAGCGGCGTCTGCTTGCCCTGCGGCCTGTGAGAGAGGGAAGGCAAATCGTCAGGAGGTGCACGAGGTTTGGAGAGAGCGAGAGAGAGGGACGAGCGCGCACATGTCGGACGAGTCGAGGAGCGCTGCGAGGGCACGTTGCTCGTCGCCCTCGGACCAGTAGACCCGGGCGAGGGCGTCGCTGACGTGGGTCGCGCACGGACCCACCTTGTGCGGCTCGAGGTCCTCGAGCGCGCCCTCGAGCACCTGCTTGGCCGTGTCGGCGTCGTCGAGCGCGACGTGTGCGACGCTCGAGCCGATCTTGCACTCGGTGAGGAGCGTGACCGACTGCTCCTTGGTGAGGCCGCCTGGCTGCGGGCGCGAGTCGAGGTCGAGGAGCGAGAGCGCCGCCTCGAACGCGTCGAGCGCGCCCTGGTGGTTGCCGGCTGCGAGACGCACGCGGCCGAGGTTGACCTGGGCGATGACGTACTGGCCTTCGACGGCGGGCGACTCGTCGACCTCGTACAGCTCCTCGAGGAGCGACGCCGCCTTCTCGAGCGAGTCGCACGCCGATGCGAGGTCGCCGACCTGCTCAAGGATGAGCGCGTTGAGGTGCAGCGCGTCGTGGTCGTCCGGCTTCTGCGCGAGGTAGCGCGTGAGGGCGAAGAGCGGCGCCGACAGCGCCTCGACCGCCGAGGGCGGTGCGGCCGTCGCGAGCGCCTCGGCGGTCGCCGACGACGGCACCGACGCGCGGTACTTGGCAAAGGCGCGGCCGGCGTAGGCGATGTCGGCCTCGGGCGTCTGGCCGCCGAGCGAGACGGCGTGCTCGAGGAGGACCGACGCCTCGACGGCGTGCCCGGCGAGGTCGGCGAGCGTCGCCTGCCCGACCCAGGCCGCCGCCCAGTCCGAGTCGAGCACCTGCGCCTTGAGGAACGACTGGTTGGCGAGGTCCTCGTCGCCGTGCACGAGGTAGAACAGGCCGAGGTTGGTCCACGGGATGGCCGACCGCGAGTTGTGCTCGATCGCGCGGATGAAGCAGTGCTGGGCGAGGCGCGGCGACAGGTCGAACGAGAGGACGCCGAGCGCGTTCCAGAACGTCGCGTTGAGCGGCTCCTTGTGGAGGGCGAACTTGAGACACCGGATGGCCTGCTGGAGGACCTGGTCGCTCGCGACAGGCCACGACGGCAGCTGCAAGAGCCGGAAGTTGCTCATGGCGACGCCGAGGTCGTACCACGCCGAGCCCGTCGCCGCCTCGTTCTGCGTTTCGAGGAGGACGCGCATCTTGCACGACAGGACGGCGATCGCGATGGCGAGGCTCGAGCGCGCCGCCTCGCCGGCGACTCGACGAACGGCGGCGACGGTGACGGCCGACATGCCGGCGATCTTGGCGTCGACGTCTTGCTCGGCGAGGTGGTCGAGGAGGCGAGCCATGAGCGCCGACTGCTCATCCTCGAGCTCGGGCTGCGGGATCTTGCAGAGCCCGACGAGCGCGTCAGCGGCGACCTTCCACGCGACCCTCGTCGCCGTGCCGCCCTCGACGATCGACGTCGCCTCGCGCAGCGCCTCGACGAGCGACTCCTCGGCGCGAACGACGAACCCGGCGCGCTGCTCGTCGAGGCCCTTGGTGAGCGCCGTCTCGGCGAGGACAACCTTGACGCCGAGCTCGTCCGGGCGCTCGGCGAGGATGTCGCGGAACGCCTCGAGGGCGGGCTCGAGGAGGCCGATCTCGCGCTGGACGTCGCCGATCGAGTACTTGGCGAACCACGAGCTCTCGTCGAGCGCGAGCGCCTTGACGAACACCTTGAGCGCGGCGATGTGCTTGCCCGAGTGGCGGTACGCGACGCCGAGCTTGATCCAGGTCGAGACGTCCTCGGGCGCGCCGCGAAGCGCGGCTTGGAAGGCGACGACGGCGGGCGCGTACTTCTTGGCGTTGAACTCGCTCGCGCCGATGGCCTTCCACGCCCAGGCGAGGCGGGCGGCGGCCTTGACGCCCATGCCGGCGCGGCCCTTGTTGCCCTCGACGACCCGGCGCGCGATGACCTCGACGAGCGACCACTCGCCGAGCTCGGCGAACTCCTCGGCGAGGTACCGCGCCGCGACTTCCTCGGACGGGTCGAGCTCGAACGCCTTCTGGAAGCACTTGGACGCACGCTCCCAGTCGGGCGTCGAGAGCGAGCGGTAGTAGACGCCGAGGGCGGTGAAGGCGGGCGCGAAGCTGGGCGAGGCGCGCAGCGAGGCGATGTAGGCGTCGTAGGCGGGCTTGGTCTGGTCGGGCGCCGACTCTGCACGTCGAAGTAGAGTCAGAGAGGGAACATGGAAGAGAGAGAAGATAAGGAGAGAGAGAGAGAGGGAGCGGGACGCACCGCCGAGCTGCCACAGACACTCGCCGAGCCGCCACCACGCTTTGGCCCTCTCCTCGGCCTCCTCGACCTGCTCGCCCTCCTCGACGCCCTCGGCCTTCTCGATCCCCTTCTTGCTCCTCCACTTCTCCTTCTCCTCGCGCTCCTTGTCCCGCCTCGCCTTGCGCTCCTCGAGCGCGCCGACGACGTCCTCGAGCTGCGCACGGGCCTCGTCCGACTGGCCCGCGCGGTGCAGCGCCCAGGCGCGCTCGCTCTTGGCCCGCGTGAGCTCGTCGTGCGGCAGGGCGCCGGCGGGAAGCGCGAGGACCTGGTCCCACACCTTGAGCGCCGCGGCCTGCTTGCCCTCGGACGCCTGGAGGACGTGCGCCTTGGCGATGAGGAGGGCTGGGTCGGGATGTGGGCGCGCGTCGAGGGCGGAAGAGCTCGGTGAAGGAGGAGGCGAGGCGAGGAGGTGCTCGAGAAGGCGAAGGGCGCGCAGGTGGTGCGTCGGCGGGGCGTCGTACACGAGCGAGAGCGCGAGGTGCGTGTCGAGCGTGCGACGAGACCTGCACAAGATGCAAGAGTCAGTATGAGGTGCAGCAGAGCCGGTCGTGCAGCAGAAGAGGTCCCTCTGAGAGCGCGCAGAGAGGAAAAAGACGACGCACCTCGGCAGCGCCTGGCCGATCTCGGTCTCGAGGTTCTTGAGGACCGACAGGCCCGCCTCGGCGACCTGCAACAGCGCGTCCCACTCCTTCTGCTGCACGAAGAATGCCGTCGCGAGGAGGTGCGTGACGAGCGACCTGGGCGAGCCGGCGAGTGCGTCCTGTCGAGCGAGGCTGAGTCAGGTCGTGCAGGACAGGGATGAGCAGATCGAGGATGCAGGACGCACCTCGATGATTTCGGCCATGTCGTCGTCGGACGGCGCAGTCGGGAGCTCGCTCGGCGCCTCGTCGTCGGCGGGCGCGGCGGCGGCAGCTGCAGCGGCGGCCGACGCAGCAATGCGCTGGCGCGTCGCGGTCGACAGCTTGGCGAGCCCGGATCTGCGTGACGAGAGAGAAGCTTATGAACACGAGAGCGAGGAGCGGGGAGGAAGGGCGTGAGCGGGTGGACGCACTCGGGGAACAGCTCGGCCTGACGCCTCAACAGGTCCCACCGCTCCCTCGGCCAGTCCTCGACGCGCTCGCCGTCGGCGAACAAATCGCTCCACTCGACGGCCGCCTCCCACGCCGTCGGCTCGGGCACGGCGATGACGACCATGCCGCGCGCGAGCGCCTCGACCTCGCGCCGGTAGTAGTCCTTGGCGCTCTGCTCGCGCTCGGCGTCGTCGGCGCTCTTGGGCTTGGCCTTGGCGCTGAGGTCGACGACGGGCGCGTCGAACGGCGAGGGGAGGGCGCGCAGCGTCGTGCGCAGGTGCGCGAGGAGGCGCCGCTCGACGTCGCGGCGCAGCGGCTCGTCATTGCCGGCGTCCGGGTCGTCGAGGACCTGGCGCCAGAGGCCCGGGAGCTGGCTCTGCGGCAGGTACTCGGCCTGGACCTGGCGCGTCGTCTCCTCGGCCGTGAGGGCGGGACCGCCGAGGCGCTGCCGCCGCTTCTTGATCTCGGCGTCGATCGTGGCGGTCTCGATGGCCGACAGGAGCGAGACCAGTTCGAGGAGGACGGGGAGGGGCGACGCGGAGTAGCGCTGGACGGTCGGGTAGCCGGTGGCGGTCGGCGCGGTCGGGTCGTATGGCGGGAGCGAGCGGAGGAGGGCGTGCAAGGGCGAAGAGGGGAGGAAGTAGTGGAGCGTCTCGATGAGCTGCGAGGAGGAGGGAAGGCGTCAGTGACCTGCGCCTGTCCGTTCATCAACTGCGCGCACGTCTTGTGCCACCGCCGAACCACCAGCGAGGAGAAGGTGACTGACCTCGTCCTTGGTGCCGTGCTTTCTTCGGACGTCGAGCAGCTTCTCGAGCGTCTCGGCGTACTTGGCGGCGTCCTGGCTGCGATGCGGGAAGAAAGGAGCGTCAGGTTGGCCAGATCGAGTCCCGAGCAGGTGGACGAGGAACGCACCTGTCGGAGAAGAGCTGCATCAAGCCTTGAAGCTCGCGCGCATAGTCGGTCCACCGTTGGCGCTTCTCGTAGAAGGTCGCGAGGCCCTGCAAAGGCGAGCAAAGACGTGGTCAAGGTCAGCTCGGCTGCTCCCTCGTGCTCCTCCTCATCGTCGTCGAGACCGAGCAGGGAGGAACGCACCTGCCGCGCGAGAGGTTGGCTCGGTGACTGCTCGATGGCCTTCTTGTACGTCTCCTCGGCCTCGTCGGGCTGGTCGAGGTTGAACAGGGCGAGGGCGAGGAAGACGCGGCTGAGGTCGATGATCGGGGAGGGAGGGGGAGGAGGAGAGGGGCGAGGGTCAGCTGTGGGAGCTCGCCGAGCAGCACAGAGGGTTGTAGGACGTACGCATTGTAGTTGGAGCTCTCAAAGTCGAGCACAGCCCTGCGGGAGAGCGCGTGGTGAGCTTCATCAGGCGGAGGGAGATGAGGACGAGACGCACCTCGCGTTCTTCTCGACGTTGGCCCAGTCCTTGACCCCGAGCGCCTCCTTGAGCGCCTTGAGTTTGGGCTTGACGAAGACGGACATCGAGCTGGTGCCCGAGGTGGGCTGTGGAGCGAGAGCGACCTCCTCCTCCTCGCCTTCGCCGAGTCGGCCGGTCGCGAGGTTTCGGAAATCGCTCTCCCTCTCTGCGGAAGCGCTGTAGCGAGGACGACACTGGACAACCTTTGCACTGCTTACTGCGCCCGAACCAATACAAAACTAGATCTGCGCGACGGCGTGCCCGTCTCCTCGCGGGTCGGATCCCGCCGCCCACGCGCCCGACGGCAGCTTCTGGATGAGCTGCCCGCGCCCAAACATGCTCCGGTCGTGCCCGGTCAAGAGCTCGACGTCGTGGCCCATCGCCTTGAGCTGCTCGACGACCTCGGGCCGGATCCCCTCCTCGAGGTACACCTTGGTGCCGATGTCGCCGTCCTTGGCCGCGTCGTCGGGCACGTCGGCCGAGATGCAGAACCGGGGCGCGTCGAGCGTCGACTGGGCGTTGCTGTTGGCGTGCAGCATGTTGAGGAGGACCTGGACGTGCCCTTGAGGCCTGCGAGCGCGGGCACGGCGAAAGGGTCAGGCTCTTGCTCCTGCCTCGTCGTGCGAGAGGGCGAGCGAGAGGACGCACTGCATGAAGCCGCCCATGACGCCGTACGACGCAAAGAGCGAGTTGTCCTTGGTCCTCGTCGCGAGCGCCGGGATGATCGTGTGGTAGGGCCGCTTGTTCGGCTGCGAGCGGTGAGGACAAGTCAGCCTCGTCGTGCGCACGGACCCCTCGCACTCGCAGGACGGCTCGAGAGGGAGAGAGGACGCACTGCGATGCAGTTGGGGTGGCCCTCCTCGAGCGTAAAGTTGCAGCCGCGGTTCTGGAGCGTGAAGCCCGTGCCCTTGGGAATGGCGAACGTGCCGAAGCCGGCGTAGTTGGACTGGATGTACGAGGCGGCGTTACTTAATGTGCAGAATGAGGTGAGGAGAGGCGAGATGAGGTCGAGGCGGGATCGAGAAGTGCGGCAACGAGGTCGAGAAGGAGGGGGTCAAAGAGGTCGGGGAGCAGGGACGACGAGTCAGTGTTCTGCTCCTCACAGCGATGCAGCAAGAGCTCGACGCACCCGTACTGGTCCACGACCTCAAACAATACCGTGTCGGACGACGCGATCGGCGTCCCCTTGTTGATGACGGCCGTCGAGCGCTTCGGGTCGAACAGCTCTGCGCGCTTGGCGAGGTACGGCTTCGAGAGGAGCTCGTCGACGGGCACGCGCGAGTGCTCGGGGTCGGCGACGTAGGCGCGAGTGTCGGCAAAGGCGAGGCGGATGGCCGAGCTGTGCGCGAGGAGAGAGGGGGAGAGGGAGGAGGGGAAGAGAGGTCAGTCGAGTGCGTTCGGCTCGTCCTCGCTCCGACTGGAAGAAGGAGAGCGGGACGTACATGAGCGGGTGGAACCATTCTGCCGAGAGGTGCTCGACCTTGTTGAGGTCGACCTTGCCCTGGTCCTGCATCGCCTCGAGGATCCCGAGCGCGATGAGCGCCGTCAGGCCCTGGCCGTTGGGCGGCGTCTCGTGCAGCGTGACACCGTTCTCGCCGCCGTAGCTGATCGAGATGGGCGTGACGGGCGTCGTCGTGTGGTTCTTGAGGTCGTCGAGCGTCATGACGCCGCCCTTGGACTGGATGACTGCGAGCGCGACGAGGAGAGCGTCAGCGACGGTTCGCGGGCGCGCTCACGCACGATCAGGTGTCCGAGACGCCGCCGAGGGAACGCAGCACCGGCAGGAGTCGCAGACGAGGAGAGAGGGGACGCACGCTCGACAATCGCCTCTGCGATCCTCCCCTCGTAGTAGCCCGCCTTGCCCTTCTCTGCCACCTCGCGGAACGTGCGCGCCAAGTTGGGGTTCTTGTAGATCTCGCCCGGCCGCGGCGCGTGCGTCTTGCCCGTCTCGGGGTCCGTGATGAGCATCTCGGCAAAGTTGGGCGACTGCTTGAGGAAGACGTCGTGGTTCTTGACCCAGCTGTACGACGAGATCTCGTGGATCGGCACGCTGTGGGAGGGATGTGAGTCAGGGAGAGTTCGAGCAAGTCGGAAGGATGGCAGGAAGGAGAGGGACGCACCCAGCTTCGGCCATGCGAATCGCCGGCGCGAGGACGTCCTTCATCGTCAACTTGCCGCCGCCGAGGAGCTCGAGCGTGTCGCACCACAAGGCGGCGCACCCGGGCACGGTGACCGAGTTGATGTCGAGGAACGGGATCTCTCGCCCCGAGATGCCGAGCTCGCGCACCTTGTCGAGCGTGAGGGCGGCCGGCGCGCGCCCCGAGCCGTTGAGCGCCTTGACCTGCTTCGAGCTCGAGTCGTAGAAGAGGCAGAAGCCGTCGCCGCCGATGCCACACGAGCCCGGCTCGGTCAAGTTGAGGGCCGCAGAGACGGCGACGGCTGGTGGGGGAGGAGGGGGAGGAGGACAGGGTCAGCCTCTTTGCGCAGCGAGCTGTGTGCTGATCCCTCAGCTCGCCAGCGACACCTTATCCATCGCCGCATGCTTCCACGCCGAACAACACGCAGGCGAGAGGAGAGAGCGAGGCGCACCTGCTTCCGCCGCGTTGCCGCCCAGCCGAAGGATCTCGAGGCCGGCCTCGGCTGCGAGGGGCTGAGAGCAGGCGACCATGCCCTTGGTGCCTGTTGCGAAAGCTCAGAGTCAGTTCCTGTCCCGCCCGAGTGCGTGTGCGTAGCTGGAGAGAGCGCGGGGGCGCACCGTAGACGACGCTCCTCCTCGACGCGAACGGCTGGTACGGGACCTCGAGGTCGGGCAGGTCATGGTGGAGGTAGAGCTCGCGCTGAGAGGCCATGACTGTGCGAGATGGATGTGCGAGCTGGTGTTGAGGGAGAGGAGAGAGGACGGCGGGGAGGAGGAGGAGCCGGTCCCTCGCTCGCCCGGCTCGGGTCCGGTGCGGCCAGCTGCTTGGTGCACGAGCTGGAACCGCAGGCCCGACGGCACTCGAGCGGCGATCTGAGATAGCGGCGCTTGCTCGACGAGGCAGGTGCGAGCTGTGGGCGAGCCGCAGCGCGCGCGCGCGACGAGAAGCTGCTCCCCCTTCAGCCTCGCCCCGTCGCCCACAGCTCGCAGGCAGGGCTGTGCAGGCCAGGAGCGATGCACCGCAGTAGCTCGACGAGCTTGCGCAGGTCTCCAGCCGCTCTGAGCCTCGCGCTGCTCGCCGCTCCTCCAGCTGCTCGGCTCCCAGCCACCCGCGCCGTCGTCGCCCTTCGACGACCTCGCCGTGGGCTCCGACGGCGCGCAACTCGCCCGTGCGGGCCAAATAAAGGCTACGGTAGAGTGCCGTCGGACCGTCGCGCTCTCCACACGGCTCCAATCACCTGTTCCCCTCCACCGGGCTATCTCACCCTCCCTCCCTCTCGTCGCCCTTCGACCGGCTATACGGCTCTTCTCTCTCTCTCTTCTCCTCCTCACCAGCTTCGACACGAGCCCTGCCGCCGACCTTCACCTCCCTTCCTCCCCTCTTCGACCGCCGCCGACCTCCTCCTCCCGCCCAACACTCGCGCTCCTCATGGACTCGCTCTCGTCGACGACCTCGATCGACAAGGAGAAGGGCGTCTCGAGCGGCACGAGGGTGACGGCGGCCGCCGCAGCGCACCCAGTTCTCGCCGACGTCGACGAGAAGGACGAGGACGAGGGCGCGCACGTCGCCGGCTACGAGCGCAACGAGTACACGCAGGAGGAAGCCGACGCCGTCAAGCGCAAGCTCGACCGACGTGTCATGCCTTTGCTCGCCGCCGTCTACTTGTACGTCTTCTCCCTCTCGACGCCTTCCTCCCCTCGTCCTCTCCCCGCCGGGCGCTGACTCTCGGCTCTCTCGACTCGCCTAGCTCGCAGTTCATGGACAAGAACCTGCTTCAGTGGACGTCCGTCATGTCGCTCCCGATCAAGGGCGAGCATTATTCTTTGGTGTCCCTCGCGTTTTACCTCGTGCGTCGCAAACACCTTCCCGTCCTCGTCCACGAGCACGCAGCCCTTCCCTGATGCACAGGCGCACGTCACTGACATCCTCTCGTGACGTACAGGGCTTTCTCGTCTTCGAGGTACCGACGACGATGATCTCGCAGCGCTTCCCTTTGGCAAAATAGTGCGTCCCCCTCCTCGTCCCCCTCCTCGTCCTCGCTCTTGGCCCACACCTTGTACTGACGCTCGACCTGCTGCAGCCTCGGCGTCAACATCATCATCTGGGCAACGTATGTCCTGTCGTCCATCATTGGCCGCCGCGGGCGGACGTCGCACCCGCCACGAGCTGACGTCGCACCCGCCGCTCGCAGGGCCCTCATCCTTCACGCCGCATCCGCCAACTTCGGCTTCTTCTTCACCATGCGTTTCATCCTAGGCATGGCAGAGAGCTGTGTTGGGCCAATTCTCATCACGATGGTGGCGGGCATGTACCCGAAGCAGCAGCAGGCCAAGCGGTGCGTCCTCCCCTCCCTTGCTCAGCTCGCTCACAGCTCGCTGACGGACGTATCATCGTCAGGATCTCCATCTTCTACTGTGGGAATGGCCTCACGAACGTCTTCGGCGGCCTCATCGCCTACGGCGTCACGTTCTACAAGGGAGACGGCATCGCTCACTGGCGCATCGTGAGTCGGCTCGCCCGCTCGTCCTACGTCAAGCTTCGTTTCACTGACTCGTCTGCTCGTCACAGCTCTACATCATCATGGGTGCGCTCGCCTACGTCGTCGGCATCTCGGTCCTCATCTGGCTCCCCGACTCGCTCGCCACGGCGACCTTCCTAAGTGACCGCGAGAAGGTCGTCGCCTTCGAGCGCGTGCGCGACAACCAAACCGGCACCCGGAACCGGGTCACCAAGCGCTACCAGGTCGTCGAGGCGTTGACCGACCCCAAGACGTTCCTCCTCTTGCTCTTGACCGCGCTGTCGAGCATCCCGAACGGCGGCCTCGCCTCCTTCTCCAGCCTCATCGTGCGTCCTCTCGCTCGCTCCCTCCTCTCCTCGTCGGCCTCGCCCTCCTTCTCGGCTCTCGAGCTGACCTCTCGCGCTCGCTCCTCTGCCCGCAGATCAAGGGCTTCGGCTACACCTCGCGCGAGACGATCCTGCTGCAGATCCCTCGCGGCGTCGTTGCCGCCCTCACGACGATCGCTGTCTGTCAGCTGTCGGACCGCCTCGGTACCCGCATGCTGCCCATCCTCGTCGCCGTCATCCCGACCGTCATCGGCGCAGCACTGCTGGTCGCGTCGTCGGGCGGCAGCAAGAGCATGAGCCTTGCCGGCATCTTCCTCGCCGAGACGTACGGCAGCGCCCTCGCGCTCCAGTACGCTTGGACGGCGACGAACACGGGCGGCGCGACCAAGAAGAGCGTCGTTAACGGTGCCTTCCTGTGCGTGCTTCCTCGACGAGCTTTTCTCGACGAGCTCGACTGACCTGCTCGACCTGTCCTGCAGCTCGACCTTCGCTCTCAGCAACATCATCGGTGCGTTCGAGCTCTCCTTCTGACTCTCGGCCTCATCGCGAGCCCGCCTGACCGCACGGACCCGCTCTTGCAGGCACCCAGATCTTCCGTCCGACCGACGCGCCGTCCTACACTCCGGGCAAGATCGCCATCCTCACCCTCTTCGCCGCCATGATCCCGACCGTTCTGTGCATGTACGCCTACACGCAGTACCTCAACCGCCAGAAAGTCAAGCAGCTCGCCCGGCTCGTCGAGGAGCACGGCTGGTCGCCCGAGGAGGTCGACGCTCAGCGCTCTCGCGCCGCCATGGAGGACAAGACGGACCGCGAGAATGTCTTCCAGACCTACGTCTCGTGAACGGCCTGCCTCGCGCCCTCCTTCTCCCGGTCGTCCTCCTTCGTCGTCGTCTCCGTCGTCTGCTCATAGATTTCCCGCCGTCGTAGCCTCTTCCTCTCTGTCGGTCAGTGCAATTGTGAGATAGATCCGTGCCACGCTTCCTGGAGAGCTCGCGACGAGGCCTGAAAACGGTGGCAAGCTCGTCAACGCTGCGAGTGGGCGACGCGAACGGGGCTTCCAAGACGACAACCCGCTCTGCCCGGCTGCAGAGCTGTTCTCCGGATACACGAGCTGTACCCTGTGCTCCTCTCGCCCCGAGAAACCCGCCCATCGCCGTCGCTGCGCCGCCAACGCCCGCGGCCGACCTCATCATCCCCCGACCGCGACCCTCCCTCCCGCCCACCGTCGCGCCCCTGCGAGCAGGAGATGGGTCGCCAGCAGGTCTTCAAGCTCCTGTCCCTCGACTCGACCCATCCGCTCGCCCGCCCGAGCCGAGGCCGCCAGACCGACCTCTCCTCCGCCCGATGAGGAGCCGCCACGGCGCTGGGCTCGTCGAGTACCCACACGAACAAGAGGTGCGCCGCGGTACAAGCTCCCTGGGTCTCTACACGGTGCGTCGAGGTGTTCCAGCCCCCCCCTACGCCGTTTCGTCGGTCATCTCGCCGCTCTCTGGCTCGTCGCCCATCCTCCTGCGCGAGAGAGGCTGCGTGGCGCTTTGGACTGCGACGCTGACTCGCTCTTGCACTCGCAGAGCTCCTCTTTCATCCCTATCGACAGAATCGCCCGTGCTCGTCGAGCCTTTCCTCTTCGACTCGCTCGCCTCGCCGATCCGCGCCTCGTCGCCGCCGCCTGCCTCCTCGTCCTCCCCAACCGCGACCAACGGCGGCTCGCACCGACTTACACCATCAGCTCAAGGCTTCTCCCTCCGCCACTCGGACTCGCGCCGTCACCCCTCCCCCCTCGTTCCGCACGACGCCGCCCCACCGATCAGGCCTCGCTCCCTCTCGACGCGCGGCTCATCGCCTGCCGCCTAGGGTCACGCACACAAGCCGGACCGTACATCCTCCACGACCTGTCGGGTACTACGAGCGCGAGCCAGGACCGGCGCGACGCCGACCAACCCGCCGCTCGACTTTCCGCCGCACGCCGACCGAGCGACGACTCAGCGCCCTCAGCTCGGCTCCTACACCGTCGCCGACACTCTCGAAATGTTCGACACGCACCCTTGCCGCCCTCAGCAACCAGCCGCTCTCGCTCGTTCGCTCCTCTATCCGCCGCCCCTGCGCACCGACGAGCTTAACCAGGACGAGGGCGTCGCCGCCGACCTTGCGCTCGGTCATGCAGCAGCTTCACGAGCAGTCGATCACGCTGGACCGCTGCGCCTGGACATCTCGTCACGGTGTGCCCGCAGGGAGGAGCTCGACGAGGGAGGAGCGCGGGGTAGTCGGACTCGGCCGTCTTCTCGCCGCTTGCAACGATCTTCCCCAAGCTCCTTCTCCAATTCCGAGAGCGTGCCTCGGCAGAGCTGCTGAGAGCAGGAGAGCAAAGAAAGAGCACCAAGCACGGCGACCGTGCAGCTCGAGAGCGAGAGACGGCGCCGCACCATCCAGCTCGTCTCGCTCTCTGCAGCTACAGGCTCGGCGAAGACGCTCAGCTGCTTCGAGCACACTCGTGCAGCATCGTCGCTGTCCCGACGGGCCGCAGGCGAGCGAGACCGGCCCCTTCGCCTCATCAGCTCTCCGCACTTCTTGCGCTTCTCCACGTTCCCACGCCCTTGGGCAGCACGGCTCAGCCGCTCCGCAGCTCCAGCGGCCTTATCCGCCACCGCCGGGCTCGTTCCTGCGCACCGTCGGCTTCTGTCCGAGGCTGGCGCAGAGCTCGAGGCGAGCTGCCCCCACGAGCTCGTCGTCGTGCGGTTCACGGCTATCTGGGGCCGCAGGGGCTCGCCCAGCTTTCGCGCATTGCCTATCGCAGCCGGCGGTCCGCCGTCTGCACCGCCGGCACGGCCTCGAGATCGAGCTGGCTCGCCCTCTTCGCCTCGAGCCGATTCTGCGCTATCTCGCTCTCTCTCGTTCTCTTCTACACCAACCCGAGCGCTCAGCGATGTCGGGCCTCGTCAGCATGGCTTCGCACACGACCGACTCGACCGTCGACAAGAAGCTCGAGGAGGGCGTCGGCCGCACCGTCGCCGTGACCGACTCGCCGCTCGCCGTCATCTCGGAGGAGGACGGCGACGAGGGCGCCAAGCTCGCAGGCGACGTCGCGATGAGCGAGTTTACCGAGGAAGAGGAGGCGGCAGTACGGCGCAAGGTCTTCATTCGGGTGCGTCTTCTCCCCCTTCCTCCTCCTCGTCGGCCTCTCCCTCCTCCTCGCCAGCTTCTCTCCTTCTCGGCTCTCGAGCTGACCTATCGCGCCCGCGCCCGTTTTGATTACAGATCGTTCCACTCCTTGCGGCCGTCTATTTCTCACAGTTTCTTGACAAGGTGGGCCGCACCCTCTCGCGCTGTCGAGGACAAGCACGAGCTGACCTCGTCTTCCCGCAGGGCTCGGTCAACTACTCGGCCGTCATGGGCCTTCCCCTTGCGTCCAAAGGCGTGCAGTGGAATATGGCAGTCTCCGCCTTCTACTTCGTGCGTGCAGCTCGTCGCAAATTGACCTCGCCTTCCGACCTGACCTCCTTCTCTCCCTCAGGGCTTCCTCCTCGCCGAGATCCCTCAGTCGATCCTCGCGCAGCGCTTTCCAATGGCCAAGTGGCTGGGTCTCAACATCTGTTTGTGGTCGGGGTGCGTCTCGCTCGCCGCCGCTCGGTCCTCGTCCTCGAGCTGACTCGGCCTTCCTTTTCTCTGCAGCGCCCTTTGGCTTCACTCGGCGACGTCCCTCTTCGCGCCCTTCTTCATCTGGAGGCTCGCACTCGGCGTATTTGAGAGCTCGGTCACCCCTGTGCTCATCGCCAACGTCGCGGCGTGGTTCAAGAAGGAGGAGCAAGCTCGCGCCGTCGCCGCGTTCTACGCCCAGAACGGGATTTCTACCATCGTCGGTGGTGCCCTCGCCTATGGGCTCAACACGTACACGGGGACGGTCGACAAGTGGCGACTCGTGAGTCATCTCGCCGGCCTTTCGCGTCCTCCTTCCCCTCGCCGCACCTCGTCTCGCGCCCCTCCTCGCCTTCGCTCGTCCTCCTCTTAGCCTCCCAGTCATCTGACGCCCTCTCGACACCCTCCTTACTCCCTCGTCGCGCAGATCTACTTTGTCCTGGGCGCCATGGCCCTCGTCGTCGGCGTCGCAGTCCTCGTTTTTCTCCCCGACTCGGTCGCCTCGGCCAAGTTCCTCACGCCGCGCGAGCGCCAGATCGCCCTCGAGCGCGTGCGCGGCAACCAGTCGGGCACAATCTCGCGCAAGTGGAAGAAGGCGCAAGCGCTCGAGGCCTGTCGCGACCCGAAGGTTTGGCTCCTCTGCGCGCTCATGTTTGTCATCTCGGTGCCCAACGCCGCCATCACATCCTTCACGTCGATCCTCATCAAGAGCTTCGGGTGCGCAGCTGTCTCCATCGCCGTCTCGGTCTCGGTCGGCCGCTGACCGTCGTCCTCGTCTCCTCCTCCTCTCCCTCTTCCTCTCCTTCCTCCGACACTCCATCCTCCCCTTACCCCTCCTCTCGCTCACCTCGTCGCAGCTACACGTCCGCCGAAGCGCTCCTCTACAACATGCCGAGCGGCGCGGTGCAACTCGTCACGACCCTCACCATCGCGTTCTGGGCCGACAAGGGGCGCGTGCGCATGCTCCCCTTCATCGCCGGCGTCATCCCCTCCATCGTCGGTTTCGCCCTCCTCCTCGCCTACTCGAATGCGGGCAGCACCAAGGACCACAAGACTGTTCTCCTGGTCGGCGTCTTCCTCTCGCAGACCTTCGTCTCGGCGCTGTCCCTCCTCTTCTCCTGGTCGGCGTCGAACATCGCCGGGTCGTCGAAGCGCTCGATCGTCAACGGCGCGCTCCTCGTCTCGTTCGCCGGCGGCAACATCTGCGGCTCGCAGGCCTTCCAGCAGAGCACGGCGCCTCAATACTTGCCCGGTGCGTCGTCCTCCTCTCTCACGCTCTCTCCTCGAGCACCTTGACTGACAGCCGTTCCTCACAGGCAAGATCACCCTCTTCGTCCTCCTCGTCCTTCTCGTCCCCCTCGCGCTCGTCATGCGGTGGTGGACGCTGCGCCTGAACCGCAAGAAGGCCGAGCAGGTCCGTGCGCTCGTCGAGGAGCACGGCTGGTCGCCCGAGGACCTGCAGCGCGAGAAGGACGCCATGGCTTTCAAGGACGCGACCGACTCGGAGAACCCTTTCTACGTCTACGTGCGTCCTCCCTCGCCCCTCTCGAGCCGTTCTCGAGCCACTCACCGACCGAGGCTGACCTTCTCAAACGCCTCGCAGGTCTGCTGAGCCCGCTCTCCCTCTTCTGCGAGCCCCTCTCTCTCGGTTTGTAGATCTACTTATCCTGTGCAGTTCAGCTAGAAATTTGTGCTCTGCTTGTCCGAGCGAGGCTGCTGTTTTGTTGAGAGTCCTCCTCGTCGAGCCCTCGCTGCCGCTCGGACCTCTCCAAGCCGTCGCCGTCTCGCAGCGAGCTCTCGAGGAAGCGCACAGGGAGCACCCACACGTCGAGATCAAGCTTGAATTGCACAAGCGAAGCTGCACTACGACACCGCCGCCGGTAGCGAGTTGCTCCACGACCAGAAACTGTGAGGTCCTCAACGGCGTCAGCACCTGCTCGCGGTCGTCATGCCGAGAGAGAGGAAGGAGAGCGCACCTGTCAGTCCCGATGAGCGACTCGATCGTGAGCTCGTCGAGCTCCGCCGGCCCGCTCACGCCTCCCTGCGCCGCCGCCGCGCCGTCGACGCCGTTCGCCTCGCCGTTCCTCGCCGCAACAGCGAGCACGTCGCCCGAGTCGGTCGCCCAAAAGCCCGCAGGCGGCGTCGCCGTCTCGCCTGCGCCGACCGTCCCGCCGGGCGAGAACCCGAGCCCGAGCGACCAGTACGGCGAGGGCGCGTGCGGCGGCGCGCGCGGGCTCGGGCGCGCCGGCGAGCTGAGCGCGTCGTCCTCGCGCGGGCGCTTGACGGCGCTCGAGGCTGCGGCGGCGGCGGCGGCGGCGGCGGCGCCCGTCGCGAGCGGCGCGAGGAGCGACGGGTGCGGGACCGACATCTCGGCCTCGAGGCGCTCGACGGCGGCCTTGACGGCCTGGGCGCGCTTCTGCTGCGAGCGCGGCGCGCAGCTGAGGAGGGCGGCCGAGTGGCGCGCGGCGGCAAAGGCCTGCTTGAGCGAGGGGAACGACTGCTGTTGCGACGAGGCCGACGTGTCGGGCGACGACGACGACGTGAGCTGCTCGGCGAGCGCCTTGTTGAACGAGGCGGGGAAAGCGCTCGACGGGTAGGCGGGGCAGTCGTTGGGCGCAAAGGCCGAGGGGACGAGCTTGATCATCTTGAGGAGGAAGAGGGCGCCGCTCTGCGTGAGAGAGGGTCGACGTCAGCGGGCGAGCCCGAGCGCGCGACGAGGGAGAGAAGGGACGCACCGAGAGCGAGATCATGGTCATCTCGGCCGAATGAGCGACCTTGTGCGCGCGGTGGATGCCCTGGATGCGGACCGCCGCGTCGAGGGCCGTGCGCAGGAAGGGGAGATGGATCGGGAGGAACTCCTCGGCCGACGTGATGTCGCGCAGGCCGAGCGTGTTGACAAAGAAGCGGGCCGACTGCCAGGTCGAGGCGAGAGTCAGCAAGAGAGGTGATGAGGCGAGGGAGAAAGAGAGAGGAGGACGGACCTGGAGCATGACTGAGAAGCTCGCGAGGACGTACCGCCCGGCCTCCTCCTCCTGCGTGCCCGCCCAGCCCGCCCACGTCCCGATCCACTGCTCGAGGTGGCTGTTGGCCTGCTGCACCACCTGAATGGTCTGCTCGACCGACTGGCGCTGCAGCTTGAGGAACGACTCCTGGACGACGCCGAGCACGGTGACGAGCTCCGACTGGGCGATGAGGCGCGCGTCGACGGGGCGCAGGGCGGGGAAGGCGAGGAGCAGGCGCGACGAGGTGACCGAGACGTCGATCGTGACGAGCGGGCGGCGGTTGAGCGAGAACGAGAGCCTGCGGGCGCGGGCCGCAGCGTCAGTCTGTGCGGCTCGAGGACGGGCGATAGGTGGAGGACGAAGTGCACCAGATGTCCTGCGCGTAGAGCGTGAGCCAGATGCGCGCTGCGGGCATGAGCTGCTCGAAAACCTCGGCCGACGACGAGGGGTCGGATGCCGAGGCGACGAGACGCTCGAGCGACTGCGAGGGTGAGCACGTCAGCGCCGTGCGCGCACGACCCGAAGAGGTGAAGAAGAGGACGCACTCGAGGAAGGTCGAGCTGGAGGGCGAGCGTGACGGCGTGACCGGGCGGCGCACCCTTGCCCTGCAGGCGGGGGACGAGCACGGGTCAGCGGCGGCCTTCCGAGCAGTACGAGCGAGAAGAGCAAAGAGAGAGAACGCACGAGCCATGCGCCCCAGACGAGGCTGCCCTTGAGCTGCGCGCACGAGGAGAGAGTCAGCACAGCTCTCGAGCGCGGCGAGGGAAGGGAGGTTGGCTCACGTCGTCGAGTGTGACCGGGCGCTCGGCGTACAGCGTCTCGCGCATGAGCCTGAGCGCCTCGTTACGGTTGAACTCGACGAGGGCCGTCTCGTTCGAGTGGCGCGAGGCGACAGCGCTGCGAGGGATCGGCGTCAGTTCCAGGTCGTGGAGAGGAGCTCGAGGGGGAGGGACGAGGACGCACATGATGCAGTGCATGAGGAGGGGCGAGCGGTCCTTGACCTGGGCGTAGTGGTCGGTCGTCGGCACGACGTAGGGCGCCAACGGCGCGTACATCTCCCAGAACCTGCGAGCGGGCCGGAGCGTCAGTCGGGAGCGCTCGTTGCACGAGACGAGCGGGCGCAGGTCGACGCACAGGTCGAACGCCTTGCTTGCAAAGACCTGGAACTCGGCGCTGTCGCGCTTGTGCCGCTTCTTGCCGCCGTCGGGCGGCGTGAGGCCGTCCGAGTCGCCGACTGCGAGCGAGGCCGGGCGCCGTCAGGAGCCGCGCAGCAGTCGCAGCTCGAAGCAGGGAGGGGACGCACCTTCGCTCCACTGGCTGTCGCCCTCGCGGCGTTCGAGGCGGTCGAGGCGCGCCGTGTGCGAGCTTGCGGCCGACCGGATGAGGGCGAGCTCCGACTCGAGGCGGGCGAGGCGAGCCTCGAGGGGCGACATCGAGCTGCTGCTGGGTCTGCGCGCAGGGTCGGGAGGATCGTCAGGATGCTGTTCTGGGGCCAGGCACGGGCACAGAGCGCCGAGACGAGGGCGAGCGGGTGGGACGCACACTGCGACGGCGGCGGGCAGCGGAGCACCCTGGACGAGCGGCTTGTCGTCCATCTTCTTGCGCAGGTCGTCGGTGCTGATGCCCTCGAAGACGCACTCGATCCCGCCCTCCCTGCATGCAACCAACGACGAGGGTCAGCGCGCCGGCCAAATTGGCCGGACGCCTCGCGGCAAGAGAGAGGGAGTGGAGGAGAGAGAGCGAGAGCGCACCTGCACCTGCGACACGGCCAGCTCTCGAGGCCGGTGCAACGGGCCTTGCTGCGTCGGCAGTACAGGCACGCCTTGGCCGAGCGCTTGAGCGTCGTGCTGATCGGGTCGGCGACTCGAGTCGGGACGTACGAGCCGGCGCGCTGCTTGGCCTCGGCGCTGGTCGAGCCGGCGATGCTGGTGCGGGGCGAGGTCGAGGCTGATGGCGGTCCTGCGGCTGGCGGCCCTGGGTACGATGCCGGCTGAGGGTGGGACGACGGGGGAGGCGGGTGATGAGGAGGAGGAGGGGGCTGGGGCAGGGCAGGCTGCTGGTGCTGGTGCGCCGGGTGCGGCAGCTGGTCGTAGCCACTCTGCTGAGGGCTGTCGGGCTGCATGATCGGCGGCGAGCGGTGCCGTGGTGGACCGTAGGAGCGAAGCCGCGGAGACGGCGAGAGCGCGATCGAGGCCAAACAAGTCACCGTTCCGCGCACCGTGTGTTGTCCGCCGTCTCGGTGTCTATGAAGCTAGTAGCAAGCTACTCGTCAAGGTCGCTCGCAGCGAGAGACGGCCAGAGGAGGATCAAGTTCCCGCGGGACGGTGCCGGGCTCCGACGGAACAGCTCGTGCGAGTCGACGGGTCCGTGTTACAAGGAGAAAGCACTCTAGCAGACAAGGGGGAGGAGAAGAGACAACGCAGGGACTCGCACACACAGGGGAAAGAGGAAAGAGGGAGAGGGAGAAGAGCCAGAGAACCGCCGCCGAGCCATCCACACCCTCCGTCGACCCCGACGACGCACCGCACCTCGAGCACGCCAAGCCGACGACGAACGAGACACCGATAAGGAGCGCACGCAGGCACCCCTCACATGACGGCGCACCCGCCCTTCTCTGGCTTTTCCGGCTCGGGGTTGAGGTCCTTCTCGATCTCGGCGACGACGGCGTCAAACACGCGCGACACGTTCTCGTTGGTGCGCGCCGACGACTCGAGGAAGACCGTCTTGCCCCACGACTGGGCGAGGGCCTGGCCTTCCTCGCGCGTCACTTGCCTGCGGGCGAGGAGAGGGCGAGGAGGAGGAGGTCAGGCTCGTCGAGCGCGAGGGACGAGCAGTACGAGAGAGAGAGAGAGAGGGACGCACCTCTGCACAGCCAAGTCCGACTTGTTGCCGACGAGGACCATGGGGACCGAGTCGCGCCCGGTGTAGTTGAGGATCTTCTCGCGGATGATGGAGCACATCTCGAACGACGACCGCGACGAGACCGAGTAGACGAGGATCCAGCCGTGCAAGCCGACGGCGTGGCGCGACGACAGGATCGAGAACTCGTCCTGTTGCGGGCGAGGGTCAGCGCGAGCTCTGGGTGCGCCGCGCGAAGGAGACCGAGTGGGGGAAGGACGAGACGCACCTGACCGGCCGTGTCGACGATGTCGAGCTGGAAGTCCTGGCCCTTGTACTTGACCGGCTTGGTGAACGTGTTCTCGATGGTCGGGTAGTAGCTGTCGACAAAGTGCTGGTCGACAAACTGCACCGTGAGCGACGACTTGCCTGCGAGGGGTGGGGGGCGGGCGAGGAGCGACGAGGGTCAGCTCGTCTCGCTCGAGGTTCGGGTTCCGTCCAAGGTGCGCTCGAGCTCGAGGAGGGGACGACGCACCGACAGAGCGCGAGCCGAGGAGCGCCACCTTGCGCTGCTTCGGACCGATAAGCTTGCCCGACGGAGTGGTCATGGCTGGGCGGGGCGAGTCGAGGGGTGAAGGTCTGCGAGGCGCATGATGGGCCAGGTCAGCGGAAGGTCCTCGCCCCGATTTCTCGAGAGGGATGCACGCACAGCTTGAGGGAGTAGGGCTTGAGCGGGAGGTCGGCGAGATCCGAGTCTGCGATCGAGGACGGGGAGGTCAGCGCACGCTCCTGAGCCGCTCGATGATCCCGCCTGCCCTCGCCCTCCACTCGCACAGGGTTCTGCGGGCCGTGCGCGCTCGTCGAAGACTTCTAGAGGCGGTGCCGTGTCGAAACCCGGAAGACGAGATGAGGTTGCGGTCGGCCGAGGTGGAGTGACGACGCCGGCTCAGGCTGCGGCGGCAGTTGGACGAGGATGTGCAGAGGGCTTCAAGCTCACAGTGCGCTCGAGTCGGTGGCCTCGCAGCGGTGCGAGGAGCGTGGTAGCGGGCGAGTCGGCGGCCGACCTCGACGGCCGGAGATGAGGCCTGGACCATCCCTCGGTCCTTCTCTCGCCGCGAGGCGCAGCAAGAGGAGCGTGCAGCAGCTTTACTTAGCTTGTGCGCCTTGCGCAACCCGGCCACGAGCCCGCCCACGAGAGGCTCGCTCCCACCTCCTCCTCCTCGGTCGCAGCTGCCGGCTCGCTCGTCTCTCTCCTCCGCTCTCGTCACTCTTCTCTTGCTTCTCGGCTACCACCGTCACGATGGCCAGCTTCTGCCCGACCATGCTCGAGCGCTACGTACGTCCACCTTCCGCCTGTCTTCCTCGCCGACCTCCTCCTGACCCCGACCCCGTCCCGCAGGCCGACGACGTGCGCATCTCGACCGAGCACCCTTTCCTCGCCGCCGCAGGTGAGTCTGATCTTTCACCAGCAGGTGATCGAGTGGGCTGCAGGACGAGGCGAGGGTGATCTGACCTCCTCGTCCCCTCCCCCACCTGCGCAGGCAAGCACGAGCTCTCGAGCGACAAGCTGAGCGAGTGGCTTACTCAGGATCGCTGCTACGCTCTCCATGGATGTACGTCGGCTTCTCTCTCTCTCTGACCCTCTCGTCTCGCGAGCGCAAGCTCCTGCGCTGCCGCCCCACCCCAAGTTTCGACGCGCTGACCCTCCTTCTCTGCGCCGCAGACCCCAAGTTCATCGGTACGCCTAGGCTCTTCCTGCTCTCGGCCGTACCTCGAACAAGCTTCCTGACCCTGCCTCGCCCACAGCCTCGCTCATCTCGGCCCTCCCGCTCTCCTCGCCCTCGCACCAATCCGCCTCGCAGTCGACCCTCGCCCTCCTCTCGTACGCCATGTCCAACATCCACCGCGAGGTCGGCTTCTTCGACAGCCTCACGCCGCGCTTCGGGATCGACCTCGCGCGGCGCCCGACGGCGACGGCGGCGGTGGGCGAGGCGGGCAAGCTCGAGGGCGCGCTCATGCGCACCAACACGCGCGCGTACGTCAGCTTGCTCGTCGCGACGGGCGCAGAGGCGAATCGGAACGGCGGCGGGATGGAGGAGGGACTCGTCTTGCTGTGGGCCATGGAGAAGGTGTGCCCGTCCTTCCTCTTCTCGCGCTCGTTGTCGTCCTTCCTCCCCTCCTCTTGTCGGCTCTCTCCCTTACATGTCGAGCTTCGGCAGGGCCTCATTCGCCCTTTACCACGCCGTACTGAGACTCTCTCGACGCGCGCAGCTCTACAACCAAGCCTGGCTCTTTGCGGCCCAGCATCCCGTCTCGCCCTCGGGCACCGACGACAAGACGTCGGCCGCGCTCACTGAGCTCATCGACAACTGGACCAACGCCGAGTTTGCCGACTTTGTCGCCAAGTGCGAGGCGGCAGTCGACGCGCTCGAGCTCAGGGAGGGCACGCCCGAGTGGAGCAGGGCCGAGGAGGTACGTGCGCGCTCTCGACTCTCTCGAGCTTGTGCTCGCGTCAAGAGCTGACCTCGTCTCGGGTCCGGTCTAACCGCACAGATCTTCAAGTACACGCTCTACCTCGAGCAGCGCTTCTGGCCCGACATGTAGGGCTCACCGCGCTCTCGCCCGTCGCGCCGCTCGCACCCCTGTCTGCGTACCTCGCCTCTCGCATTCTCCTGTGCAGCTTATACGAGTAGACCTGCAACTCAGTCGTTACGTTCCCTATACAAAATCTGCTCGCCCGGCCCTGCTCTCCTCGCTCCTCGTCATCGTCCCTCGTCCGGCTTCTTCCCCTCGCCGTTCGTAATGCCGATCGTCTCCTCCTTCTTGCCCGCATTCTCGGGCGCAGGCGCGACCGGGCCTTTGGGCGTCACCATCTTGAACATGCACACGTCGCGGATGGCGGCGTACTGCAAGCGGGCGAGAGGTATCGTCAGCTCGATAGCTTCGAGGAGGAGGAGGAGGTCCGAGCGAGAGCGAGAGCGAGAGCGAGGGACGCACATTGGGCCCGCCGCACCGAGCGATAGGCACAGTCTTCTTGATGTCGATCTCGCCGTCGGTGAGGACGCTCTCGTCGATGTGGATGCCGACGACGCGGCCGATGACGACCTGCGCGAGGGACGGTCGAGAGCGGGTCAGCGGGGCGGCCGCGCTCTGAGTAACCTCGAAGTGAGAGATGAGGAGCTCACGTCGACCGAGGCACCGACGCCGTCTCCTGGGAGGCGCAGCGTTGTGTGGTGGACGCACTCGAACTGCGAAGGGCTCGGAGCCGAGGTCAGGGCGGCGGCTTGGCAGCTTACGCCCCGGGCTCCACAGCAAAGTCGATAAAGTAAGAAGCTCGACGCACGTTGATGGGCGACGCCTTGACGAATGGGCTCTTGACGAGCGAGCCGTAGCCCTTTTCGAGCCCGGCGAGCTCGAACTCGTCGACGCCGTACGGCACCTCGGTCGCCGACTTGTTCATCTCTTCTCGCAGGTCGTAGGTCGCTGTGTGCAGTGCATCTCGTCAGCATCGTCTGGCCTGAAAGGAGCGAGAGGAGCGAGCGAGAGGAAGACGCACCGAGGGACCAGCAGAACTCCTGCGTGCGCTCGGCGTTCTCGACGTTGTCCTTGCGCTCGCCGCTGTCCTTGACGTTGGCCGCAAACATGACGTACGGCGGCGAGAACGTCAGGTGCGCAAACTGGCTGTACGGCGCGAGATTGGCCGAGCCGTCCTTGTTGAGCGTCGAGATCCAGCCGATCTGCGCGCGGGCGAGGAGGGTGCGGCGTCAGCTGGGGTGCGCTGCGCGAGCTCGTGCAAGTACGAGAGCGTACTGGTCGGGGCACGACGCAGCTGCGAGGCGATAGCAGAGGTCAGCGAGCGTTCGAGCGAGGGCGGGGACGACTCGGCGGAGCAAGAGCGGACGCACGACTTGAACGGGTCCTTCTTGAGGCCGTGCGGGGTCTTGCCGGGCTCGTAGAACATGCTGTGCTAGTTGAAACGAGGCGGGGTTGGACGACGATGAGGACGACGACGGGCGAGGGGCGAGGAGCGGTCGGGCGGGCTGCGACGAGCGAGAGAGCACGTGCGGCCGTGTGGGGCTCAGGCCCAATCGGAAGAAAGGCTGGGCTCGGACGGATTGCAAATCCGCGAGGCTGCGGCCTGCCGTCGGCCCGCAACTGCGTCGTCGGGCCACGCGCTTTCGCCTCGGCGACGGTGAACGGCTGAATGCGAGTGGAGCCTGGAGCAGCGCGACTCTCTAGGGACGCGAGAAGTGCTGTGCGACGGGCAGCTGCAGCCGATTGGACACCCTTTCGCGGTCCGGTCGAAGGTGCTTTCCCTCGAGCCGCGATGGCTTCTCCGTCCCCCTTGCAGTCTCCGAAAGCTCGCAGCTGAGCCACAGGGGCGATCTGGATGCATCGGACGTAGCACAGGTAGGGAGCGGAGCCAGGCGCGACGGCCGGATCGCAACCTTCTCAAGTTGGGCGAGCCCGCTTTCCGCCCTCGCTGCTGCTGTTTGCGTCGCCCTTTTCGGGCCGCACGCAAAAGGGCGACTGGTACAGCAAAAGCTTTTTCGCTGCGTGGCAGCAAAAGATGTGTCCGTGCCGTGAATTGAACACGGATCTCCACAGAAATTATTCGGAACGCCGAGGCGCTCGATAGCCACAATGTGGTGTCTTAACCATTGGACGACACGAACTTGGATGGAAGGGGGGCAAGAACTTGCGTAATATAAAGCTGTGAGCCAAGTCGTCCGCCTACCGGACCGTCTGCGCAGTCGGGTGGAAGCCGCCGCAGAGTAGGTCCGTGCGGCGCACTCCCTCGACGTCCAGCTTGCAGGGGCCGCTGACCTTCGTGCCCAACGTCGACAGTCAGCGTCTCGACGACATACAACAACGTTCGCCCGGGGCGACGCACGACCCAGGAGCTGGTGGGAGGTGAGGGCGCGTCCACAGAGGCGGACGGCGGGGCGGCGAGTCAAGGTGCCAGTGCTGGACCTCTCTTGCACTTTAAGCCTCTGCCGACGGCCCGTGTGACCCTGCGAATGGCTGCGCGCCCGTTCGGCGCCGGGACAGAGCCCGCTCGAAGAGGAACCGGACGTTCTCAACTTGAGAAGGTCGCGACGAGGTCGATGCCACATGGCACGAGCAGGGCTGCGTTCGTTCTCTGAGTGCAGCGGACCGTGCGTACCGTACATCGGGAGGTCCTGGCGCGTCTGTCTGAGCGGAAGAGGGGCAGTGCGCAGCTGCGACAACCCCTTCTCAACGCCGCAAACGGGTCGCGCGCAGCCAACTCACCTCCGCCGCAGAACGCACTGCTGCGATCTCGAAGGGTTGACTGCGCCCTACGCTCTCAGGTGCAGAGAGTCGCCAGGCCGAGCGGCAAGCGGCGGTCCATGCACGTTGACGAGAAGGTCGGAGCGGGCCGAGCGGCGTTGCCAGCTGCTCTGCGGCTTTCCTCGCCCCTTTACCCTTGTCGCACTTGCCAGCTCGAAAGAAAGGCACAGAGAACAGGACTTGTTCGCCGCACCGAGAGGGAGAGGGCGAGGCGGCAGAGAGGGCGGCTTTCGCCCAGCGCGACAAGTCCGCGCGACGCATTACAGATGTAGTAAGGCGAGGAAGCGAAATCTCCCGATTAGGACGCACTACTTCGGGGGAGGCGCGCGCGCCGATCTTGCCCCGCATCCGTACGACTTGGGCGCGCGCGCCTCGACGCTCCACCCAGCTCGCCTCACCCTCGACCACCCAGCACCATGCTGCTGCGAGCACTATGCGCACTGGCTGCGTGTACATCTGTGGCTCTGGCTGAGCCAGACGAGACCGACTACACGCCCATCGTGCGTCCCTGCTCCTCCCCACCTCCTCCCCCTCATCTCAACCCCGCCCGCCGCGCTCCAGAGCTGACCCACAACCTCGCCCGTGCAGGTCGTACCGCTCGCCGTGCGCAGCCCGTACCTCGGCGCGTACCTCACTGGCCGCGAGGACAAGACGCTCGTGTCGATGGACCCGCACTTTTGGACGACGCTCCCGCTCGGCTGGAAGGGCCTCTTGCGCGTCGACGGGCACACCTTCAACTGGATGGGCAATTTGACCGACTGTGCGTACCTCCCCTCGCCACCGGACCCTCGCCGCTCCTCTCACGAGCACTCGCACCGACGACCCCGACGAGCTGACCCTCGCCCGCTTCCTCGCAGGGCCCACCGCGACCAACGCCTCGATCCGCCATACCGCCGCCGAGTCGGGCTTCACCTTGACCAACGACCCGCCGACGGTCGCCCTACATGCCTCGTTCCTGTCGCCCGTCACCCCGGCCGACCTCTTCCGCCAGTCGATCCCTTTCTCGTACCTCCACCTCTCCGCCGAGTCGCTCGACGGGCAGGCGCACGACGTCGACGTCTACTCCGAGGTCAACGGCCTGTGGCTCGCCGACGAGGAGCACGAGGAGCTCGAGTGGGCCGTGCACGAGCCCGAGCGAGGACGAGCCGGTCGGGACTTTGTCGGCCTGCGCGCGCGGCTCAAGCACCAGCGGCCGTTCGAGGAGGCGTACCACAACGACCTGTGGTCCGACGAGTGGGTCTCGACCGACCGCATCCTCCAGGGCTCCCTGTGGTACGCCGCGCACGACCCGCCGGGCTCGACCGTCCGCACGACGTTCGCCGCCGGCGACGACGCCATGACGACGCGGCGCCTCTTTGCCGAGTCGGGCTCGCTCCGCAGCGTCGTCAACACGACCCAGCCTCGCCCGACCCGCACTCGGCACGCCCGCAACGCCTCGCTCGTCCTCGACGAGCCCGTCTTTGCGCTCGCGCACTCGTTCGGGCGCATCTCGCCGGCGAGCCCGCCCGAGGACCGCTCGGCGCTCGTAACCATCGGCCACGTGCGCGACCCGCTCGTCCGGTACATGACGGGCGCGCCCGACCACGAAAAGGTCGTCGAGCTGCGCCCGCTCTGGGCGTCGACGTTCGCCGATGCGGCGCACCTCGTCAGCTGGTTCCTCGGCGACTACCCGACGGCGCGGAGCATGAGCGACGAGTTCAACGCCAAGCTGTACGCCGATGCGCGCGCCGTCGAGTCGCAGGAGTACGCGCACGTCGTCGCCGTCTCGACGCGGCAGATCTTCATGGCGCTCGAGGCCGTGTGGGACGAGTCGGTCGAGGGGCGGGACGCCAAGGAGGGACTCGTTGCGTGGAGCCCATTGACGGGCGAGCCTGTGCCGGCCATGGGTGCGTCCCTCGTCCCCACCTCTCCTCCTCGCGACCTTCTCAAGCTCGCGCGCTGACTCTCGCCCCGCTCGCCCGCAGTCATGCTCAAGGAGATCAGCTCGAACGGCAACTGCCAGACGGTCGACGTCATCGCGCCCATCCTCCCCTTCCTCCTGTACGCCTCGCCGACGCTCCTCCCGCTCCTCCTCGAGCCGATCCACCGCTACATGGCCTCGGGCCTGTACCTCCCCGTCCCGCCCGCGCACGACCTCGGCGACCACTACCCGAACGCGACGGGCCACAACGACTTCCTGCACCCCAACCTCCCGATCGAGGAGGCCGGCAACATGCTGTGCCTCCAGCTCGCCGGCATGCGCGTCGCCGACCCGTCGACGGCGGCGCTCTCGGCGCACGAGCGCGTCAAGCACTGGGTGCACGCGGCGTCGAGTAAGGCGTCGAGCTGGGCGGGGAGGAAGGGCGCGCAGCGGATCGGGTGGGAGGCGGACGTCGTGGTCGGGAAGGACCATCGGCGCGAGGGGGCGCGCATGGCGAGGGCGCAGGCGAGGGAGCGGTACGCGCTGCTGAAGAAGTGGGCCGGCTACCTCGAGGAGGAGAGCCTGTACCCGGGCGACCAGCGCACGACCGACGACTGTGCGTCGCACTCTTTCCTCCTCCTCCTCCCTCGCTCGCTTGCCTCGAGCGCAACTGACTCTCCCTCTCTCGCTTGCGCGTTGCAGTCTTCGGCTCGGCGCCGAATCAGACGTCGCTCGTGCGTCCTCTCTTTCTCTCTCTGCGCCTGCTCCGTCCTCTGCTCGAGACAGCTCCTGACTGAGCCTTTCTTCCAACAGGTCGTCAAGGGCATCATGGGCTTGCGCGCCATGAGCGAGATCGCGACCGACCTCGGCGAGACGGCCGACAGCAACTACTACCTCGTGCGTTCTCCTCGCCGCTCGAACTCGATCGGCGCTCGGACCCTCCTGACTCGGACCTCGCCCGCCCGCAGGACGTCTCGAACCGGTTCCGCCACACGTTCCTCGACATGACCGTCAGCAAGGACGGCACGCACATCCTCGGCACGTACAACAACCAGTCGAGCTGGGTCACGCATGTGCGTCGAGCTCGTCCTTGCTCTCCGCCGACTCGAGGAACCTCTCGCTGACTCGGGACCTCGCTCTCTCCCTCGCAGTACAACCTCTACTTCGACAAGCTCCTCGACACCAAGGTGTTCCCCAACTCGGTCTACAGCATGCTCGACGCGTTCTACCCGACGGTTGCCCGTGCGTCTCGTCCCCTCCTCCTCCTCCTCCTCCTCCTCCTCCTCCTCCTCCGCTTCTTCCTCCTCCTGACCCTCCCACTCCCTCCCACAGAGCCCTACGGCCCTCCTCTCGACTCGCGCTTCCCCGACCGCGCCAAGACCGACTGGCTCGCCTGGGCCGCCGCCCTCTTCCCGCCTTCCTCCGCCTCGCGCTCCCTCTTCCTCGACGGCCTCGCTCGCTACTTCCGCCAGGACCGCAACGCCGTCTTCGGCGACTCGATCACGCCCGAGCACGGGTGGTCCGTCGGCTTCTTGAGCCGTCCAGTCGCCGCCGGGCACTACTCGCTCCTCGGCCTCGCCGTCCTCGCCCAGGCCCGCACCGACGCCGCCCTCCTCCTCGCCGCGCGCTCGCGCTCGAGCACGGCGCTCGCCCTCGCGGCGCTCGTCGGCCTCGCGCTCGTCGCGCTCGTCGGCGCGCGCGGCGTGCGGCGCTGCGCGCGGCGCCGGAGCGGGTACGTCGAGCTGGGCGGGTTCGGCGCTGGGGGGAGGGGGCGCGCGGGGAGTCGCGCGAGCGCGGCGAGCGCGGATGGCGTGTGGGGCGTGGGGAGCCCAAGGAGCGTGTTTGAGCTCGCGGAGCTCGAGGACGACGAGGACGAGGAGGAGGAGGGAGAGGGCGCGAGCGGGGAGGGGGAGCGGTGGAGGGTGAGGGCGGGGGGTCCGAGCGGCGCGGCGCGGGCGGGTGTGGGCGCGGGGCTCGGCAAGCGGCGAGACTAGGAGTTGGTAGACGCGCTCGTGTATCTCTGAGAAAGCTGTAGCGATCCTGCTGCGTTGGCGACGCCAAGAGCGGAAGCGAGAGCGA
>Ga0308169_10001121_pt1 | contig 32908 bp, 40 predicted proteins | sample PhyBR1_2_FD_202139 | JGI IMG/M metagenome (GOLD analysis project Ga0308169, IMG submission 202139) | Phyllosphere microbial communities from UC Gill Tract Community Farm, Albany, California, United States - DLSLSB.R1 | ecosystem: Host-associated > Plants > Phyllosphere > Unclassified | place...
TTTGTCTTTCCGCGATCCGCACTCTCTCATAGGTGCGACTCCATTTCGACAGCGTTGTTGGAGCTCACGAGAGTCCTGCGCTCTCTGCGACTGTGCGAGCCGAAAGAGAGGCTCGAGCGCGCGGCCTTCTCAAGTCGAGGTTCGGGCACGTTTCGTCTCGAAGAGCTCGTCAAGAGCAACAAGCATGACAGCCACATCTCGAAAGGCTCGTGCGTAGCTTTCGCTCTCGCTCCCACACCCTTCGCTTTCGCTATCGAAGAAGCTCTCGCTCTCGACGAGTAGGAGTTTTGGTACGGCTCGGAAGTTTCAGTCGAGGAACGACGGAGAGAGGGCATGTACAGGAAAGGCGAGGCGACGTAGAGAAAAGGGAGGGGGACGAGGAGCGCGCGATAATTACGGGTAACGACTAGGCGCGACGAGAAGACGCAGCGGCGACGACGAGGAGGGGAAGAGGTTGGCGACGGCTAGTGGTACACGCTCGACGACGACGACGACGATGGAGCGAGACGCAGAGAGGACCCAAGGAGGGACTCGTCTACGACGCACTCGTCGTCGCGGCGCTCGTGGCGGGCGCAGCCTCGGCGCCGAACGCAGCCGAGTCGGTCTCGCCCGAGTTGGTGGCCGGGGTCGAGGTCGACGACGACGAGACCGGGTTACCGAGGACGGGCGGCGTGCCCTTGGCCTCGGTCGTGAGGGCCTGCTTCTCGGGGACCGACGTGCCAGAGCCGACGTAGGCCGGGAGCGTCTCGGCCTTGAAGAAGCCCGACGTCTCCTCGGCGGGGCCGGCGTCGGCGCCCGCACCGATGCTCGACGAGCCGGCCTCGGTCGAGGTGAAGGCGGTGCCGAGGGCGGGCGTCTGGGCGGCTGAGCGACCGTGCGCCATCTCGTCGTCGGTGGCGTACTCCTCCTCGGACGACCCGCCGCCCTCCTCCGAGTCCTCGTCGTCCTCGCGGACCGAGCGGTGGACCGACGAGTGGTCCTGCTGGGCGAGACCGCCCTGAGCGAAGGCGGCGGACTGCGTCTCGCCGTGCTCCTCGCGCGAGTTGGCCTCGGCCTGCTCGCGCTCGATGCGCTCAGCCTCGTCAGCGTCGACGAGACGCGCGCCCGGGACGGCGGCGACGGCGGCGGCGGTGCGCTCGGTCTCCTCGGTGGGCGGCGCGTAGCCGACGGACGCGACGGCGGTGCCGACCGGGTCCGTGACGAGCTTCTTGTTCGAGGCGGTGCGGTCGACCTTGGTGTCGCGCGAGAGCTGGTCGAGCGTCTCAAACCAGGCGAGGAGCTCGGCGCGGGTGCGGAAGCGGAACGTGTAGGCGATCTGCAGGGAGGGAGGGAGGGAAGGAGGGAGGCAGTGAGGGAGGGAAACGGTGGGGAGGGAGCGAGGGAGGGAGGGAGGGAGGGAGGGAGGGAGGGCGTCAGCGGCCTCGACCAAGACTCCTCAAACGCCGACAGTGGGGGGAGACGCACCTCCTTGCCGCCGAACCTGAGCGAGTTCTTCATGCGCGACTCGAACGAGGAGCGGTGTGCCTGTTGCGTACGTCAAACCGTCAGCCCACTGCCGGTCGACCTGCGCGCGCAGCGCGCCCCGCTTACCGCTAAAAGTTGTAATACTAACCTTGTTTCCCTCGACGTGCAGCTTGTGCGAACGATCCTTCTCCTTGGACGGTGCCGAGAGGCTGCACTCGGGCAGGAAGAGCGAGAAGGCCGGCGCCGACGTCTCCTGGGCGTTGCTGCGACGGCGAAGGCGACGGCGAGGAACGACGGCGGTAGGCAGGATGGCGTAGACGCGAGGAGGAGGGGAGGAGGGGAGGAGGTAGAGGCACGGGTCAGTCGAGGGAGGAGGAAGAGGAGAAGGAGGAGGAGGAGGGCGAGCGACGCACGACGACTTGCGCTCGTGGAGGTAGCCCGACGGCGTGAGGACGTAGTACGACTCGGTGTACTTCTTGCTGAACCGCTTCTTGCGCTCGATGAAGCCCTCCTTGAGGACCGAGGTCGAGGCGTGGCCCTGACCCGGGAACGAGATGGCGTCGACCGAGCGGAGCGGCGTGTTCGGGTCGATGAGGGTCGTGTCGTCGCGCGACTTGTAGAACTCCCACTCGTGGGTCGGCTCGATACGCTGGAGGGCGGTGGCGATCGTCTCCTGGAGCTCGGCGACCTCCTTGGCGTGCGTGAGCTGGGCGTCGTTGTAGAGCTTGGCGGCCGACTGGATCGACTTGGACACGCCCTCCTCGAAGTGCGGCTGCTGCTGCTGGAAGCGGATGAGGGCGGCCTGGAGGTCGTCTGCGGGCGAGAGAGAGGGAGGGAGGGAGGGAGGAGGACGACGTCAGCTTCAAGTCGCGCCGAGCTGAGTCGAGCGAGCGTGAGACGAGAGAAGGAGCTGCGACTCACTCTCCTTGTGAACCTGCTTCTTGAGCTGGTTCTCGACGATGTGGTGCGAGAGGTAGGGGTCCTTCTGCGGCAGCATCTGGGTCGACGAGTTCTCGAACGTGTCGATGCCGTTCTGGAGCTCGAGGAGGTCGCGCTTCGACTTCTCGCGCTGCGGACGAGGGTGCACAGCGTCAGACATGGTCGGAGAGAGGAGGGAGACAGACGCAGAGAGACGGGACGCACCTCCTTCTCGACGTCGTCGGCGAGGAGCGACGCCTCCTTCTCGACGGCGGTGATGTGCTGCTTGATGTCGGAACGGACGCCCTCGAGGTCGCGGATGACGGTCTGCTCGATGGTCGACGCAAAGTTGCCGTGACGCTCCGAGAGGAGCTTGGTGTTGTCGCGCACGTCGTACAGGACGGCCTGCCAGCCGTCGGGCGAGAAGGCGTGGCCCTCGTGGAACGGGACCTGGATCGTGTCCATCAGGGCCGTGGTGGCCTTGGCCTGCGCATGCTCGATGTCGGCGAGGCCCTGCGTGCGCGAGAAGACGGAGAGGGGAGTGGGGGAGAGAGCGTCAGCCGGGGGATCGACAGCGACGGCGACGGTGCTCGAGGTTGCCGTCGACACAGAGATAACTGTGCGCTCTGACATTGCTCGCCGTGCGAGAGAGCACCCAGCCGAGGCAGCCGACCGGCGTCGAGACAAGAGGCGAGCCCTCGTCACCGAGAACGGCCGCAAGCGGCAGGCGACGAGTGGGGGGGACGAGATGGAGCGAAAGCGCACCTTGTAGTAGTGGAGAAGCGACTTGGTGATGTGCTTCCACTGCTGGAGGCGGTCGACGATCTCGTGGTCGGTGCTGCAGGGCGGCGCGGGGTCAGCGTGAGGAGCGAGGTGGGTCGAGGCGAGAGGGGGATGACGACGGACCGGATGGCGCCGTCGGCGAGCGGCTGGTGGCCGCGCGTGGGCTTTGCGACGCGGATGCTCTTGTGAGCGAGGAGGTTGGACATGGCTGTGCTTGCGCTCTCTGTTGGGGGAGGAGCGAGGCGAGGGGGAGGGGGGAGGTGGTGGAGGGGAACAGAGCCGAGACGAGCGAGGCGGGCGCGGGCCTCGCGCCTCTGAGGCTGCACTTCGGCCACCCCGGCGGGATCGGCCGCCCGCACTCCGCGTCCAGATTCCTCGATGACGTCGTCGCTCTCGTTGGTGTCGACCTTTCGAGGCCCGCCTCCAGCGCCCAAACAGCAGCAAGTACTGTGCCTGGCCTCGCAGCGCAGATCCGACAAATGGCCACGGCGCGCAGCTGCACCGCCATTCCTTAGCGCAGTGGGCACGCTACTTTGAGCGGGTCGCGCTGGTTGTCTTCGTCTCTCAACAAGCACGCCCAGGAGCGAGACGGACCAAGAAAAGGCCCGGGCGGCGAGCGAGCAGGAGAGGCTCGAGGCGAGGCGCGGCAAAGCTGTGCAGCCTCGTCGTGCAGCGTCGCATTCCAGCTTGAGCTAGACTGCTGCTTGGCGAGAGCGTCCCGTCGGAGCCCAGCTGCGAGGCGCTCGTGTAGGAGGCGCGAGGAGGCGGCGACCAGGAGGATCGGCACGGACCGCCTGCTCGAGTGCGCCTCGGGCTCTGCTCATGTCACGCCCGAAGCCCTCCAGCCTGCAAGCCTCTCCGAGCAGCACGTCGAGCATGACGAGGCCTCGGTGCGGCTGCTCGGAGCCGTGTCGAGAACGGCGAGAGGGCGAGCAAGCCGACCAGCCATCTTGGCCTGCCGAGCCGCTCGACGGAGACGGCTCATGAACGACCGATGCGCTCGCCGAAGCGATAGAGACAGCATGCGTATGTGCGACTGAGTCGGAGAGCAACTCTTCGTCGCCCCAGACGGCCGAGGACGAGCCGTCGAGCGGAGGCGACAGCAGGAGAAGGCAGAGCCCGTCTCCGTCTCGAGCGAAGCCGCCGCATGCGCTCCGACAAGCGCTCTGGAAGTGCCAGCTGCATCGACTGGGAGCCTCGCTTACGTACTTAGGGCGTGCAAGTCGCCCTGGACCGGCCTGGAGGGCGCACGCGACCGAGAGCAAGGCCGGCTGGTCGAGCACGAGGCGGGGCGTGCCGACAGGCAGTGGGCGGTGACCCAGAGAGGTACAGTCGCGCTCTGCGCAAGTCAAAGCTGCTCCAGCTGTGAGAGCGCGAGCTGATGGGGAGCGAAGCGATGAGGAGGACGACGACGACAGGCTCTCGCTCGCACGCTCCACCCTCGGCAGCACCAGAGCTCGGCACCAGCTCCCTGCTTGCACCGCATAGCTCGCCTCACCTCGACCAGGCCAGCTGCACCCGCATCGAGCCGCCAGCAGGGCCTGTCGCCGCCATGGTCGGCCGGATCGCGACGTGGGGGCTCGTCTCGACAGCGCTCGCCCTGGGTACCGTCCTGAGTGCCTTCAGGCAGAGGAGCAACTTCTACTCGGCCGCCGTGTACCTCTCCAAGAGCAACGCGTGCATGATGGTCCGTCTCCCCTCCTCTCCTCGACGTGGACTCGTTCCCCTCGCTCGGGCGGCTGCTCACGCCCCGCTCTCTCGCGCGCAGATCCTGTGGAACCAAGCACTGTTCCACACGGTCCTCTTCGGCAAGGCCCTCCAGGCCATCTTCTTCGGCGAGCTCCGTCTGGTCGAGGTCGAGGTGCGCACCGCCCCCTTGTCCGCCTCGCCCTACCCGAGGCGAGAGCTGACGTCGCCCTCTGCCCTGCAGCGCCTGCAAGAACGAGGCTGGTTCGCCATCACCGAGACGCTCCTCGCCCTCACCATCTTCCGCGACGACTTCGACAGCTCGTTCGTCGTCCTCTTCATCTCGCTCCTCTTCCTCAAGGTCTTCCACTGGCTCGCAGCAGATCGTGTCGAGGCTGTGCGTCCTGTTACACCTCTCCCTAAACCTGTAGGATAGAGCTGACATACTGTCTTGCACGCAGATGGAGCAAGCGGCGCAGGTATCGCGCCTCGCCCACCTGCGCATGGTCGGCCTCCTCTCGCTCCTCCTGCTCGCCGACGTCGGCTTCATCTTCAACGCCGCCGACTCGATCATGGTCGATGGTCCGACCGTCATGATCATGTTTGCCTCAGAGGTGCGTCCCCTCGGCCCAACCTTGCCGTCGCCGCTCGGAGTGCGTCTGGCTGACTCGCTCTCGGCGTCGCGCAGTACCTCATCCTCGTCGCCACCGCCTTGGCGACCAGCGCCAAGTACGTCATCAACTACATCGACATGCGCCGCGACACGCCCTGGGAGGACAAGAGCATCTATATCTTCTACGTCGAGCTCACGGCCGGTGCGTCCTCGTCCCTCTCAACCTTCTTCCTGCTGCAGCGACTGACTCGGCTCTATCCTCGACTCGCAGACTTCTTCAAGCTGTTGACGTACCTCGTCTTCTTTGGCCTCATCCTCACCTTCTACGGCCTCCCGCTCAACATCCTCCGCGACGTCTACATCACGCTGCGCTCCTTCATCCTCAAGGTGCGCGACCTGCGCCGGTACCGCCAGGCGACGCGCAACATGGACGAGCTGTACCCGGACGCGACGAGCGACGAGATGGCGGCCATGACGGACCGCACGTGCATCATCTGCCGCGAGGACATGGAGTACCGCCCGGTGCCCGGCGCTCCCGCCGCCGCCGCGGCAGCCGAGGTCGGTGCAGCAGATCAGCAGGCCGAGGGCCAGCCTGCACCGGCACCGCCGCAGCCGCCGAGGGCGGGCCCGAACGACACGCCCAAGAAGCTGCCGTGCTCGCACGTCTTCCACTTCCACTGCCTGCGCAGCTGGCTCGAGCGTCAGCAGAGCTGCCCGACCTGGTGCGTCTCTCTCTCTCTCTCCTCCTTCTCGTCTTCGGCTCTGTGCAGCTCGTACTGACTCTGCTTCATCCGCCCGCAGCCGCCGACCCGTCCTCCCGCAAGAGCAGCCTCCCGCCACACCGCCTCGTCCCGGCGCCGCCCTCCTCGCCGGCGCACCCAACGTCAACGTCGAGGAGGCCGCCATGCGTCAAGCGCAGGTCAACATCGCCCGCAACCTCGGCCGCGAGGCGTTCGGCGCCCTCTTCCCCGACGTGCCCTTCCCGGCCGAGGCTGCACCGCCGGGCGCCGCCCCTCCTGCGCCCGCGCCCGCCGATCCCGCAGCGAGGCTCGCGCAGCCGCCTACTGCGGCACAGGCGCAGGTCAACGCGGCGACGGCACCGCCTGCGACGCCCGGGCCGGTCGGCGCCGCCGCCGGTCCCGCTCCTTCGACGAGCGCCGCCGGCGCCAGGCTCTCGCCTCCTGCACCGGCCGCCGCGCCCGGCGCCGCTGCAACCCCGGGCGACAACCCGCTCGCGCGCTTCTCCCTCCCCTCGCTCACCGTCCCCGCAACCGGCGAGGCCGGCCTGTACCACCGCCCGCCGACTTTCGCCTACCCTCCTCCCTCGACCGCGCCGGGCGTCGCCGCACCCTACGCCGACATCGCCTACGGCGCGTACCCGCACTTTGCTGGGACGCAGGCGTACGCGCCCTCGCCGGTCGGAGCGGCGGGCGAGAGGCGCGCCGGCATGAACGTCGAGGAGCGGGTCGAGTTTCTCAGGAAGCGGTGGGGCGGCGCAGCGGGTGCGCCGGGACCGAGCACGAGCGCAGAGGGTGCGACGGGCTCGAGTGCGCCGGGCATCGAGGCGACGAGCGAGGATGGCGAGGCGGGTGAGCCGGCCAAGGTGGACAAGGGCAAGGGCAAAGCGGTCGAGCCTGCCTCGGCGGTCGAGGGCGACGGCGCCGCCAAGCAGGACGACGACGACGCCGCGCTGTCGCCTCGTGCGGCGGCGCTGCGTGCTGCCGAGCGTCGAGCGGGCAAGCCGAGCTCGGCGCTCGGACCCCTCGTCGCCGCCGCCGGCGCGTCCGCCTCGTCTTCGGCTCAAGCCGACTCGTCCGACCTGTCGGGACCCGCCGTCGACCTCGACGGCTCGCCCTCGTCATCTGCGGGCGCAGCGGGCAATGTTCCGCCGCCCGTCCCGCGCCTGATCCCCCTCTTCGACCCTTCGAACCCTTCGCCGTCCCTCGCCGACTACCCGTCCCTTCTCCCCCTTTCGAGCGACATCTCGTCCCTCGACGCTCGCCCGCTCCTGCCCGCCATGGCGCAGCTCTCCGAGGCCGAGCAGCTCGCGCGCCGCGGCGTCGAGGAGCGCCTCAGGCTCCTCGTCGGCTTCCAGGAGCGCATCGAGGGCCTCGTCGGCGAGATGAGGGCCGCACTCGACAGCGCGCCGCTCGATGGTCGTGCGAGGGCGACGGCCGAGAAGGCGGCTCAGCCTGAGCGTGAGAAGGAGGGCCTTGCTTTCGGGGAGGCTCGAGCGTCGCAGGAGGGGGAGCGCAAGGAGTAGCTCGTCGCGCATGCAACAATCCGCAGATAGTTCTTTCGTGCTTCTCTCGCAGTCGACCGTCGACGAGAGCAGGGTGTGACTGTGGAAGAACGGCATCCTGCTCCTCCTCTCGCGCCCTGAGCGCAACGTCGAGCGAGCGCACCCTGCAGGGTCCAGTCCAAGCAGCCCCATCGTCGAGTACTCGTCTCGATAGGTCGTTCGAGCAGCAAAGGAGCGAGGAAGTGGCAGCTCGGCCACTGTGAGAGCGTGTCCCTCGTCCTGCTCCTCCTCTCGCGCCCTGAGCGCAACGTCGAGAAAGAGCAACTCTTCCGGAGATTGCAACAAGAGCGTGCGAGAGTGTCTGTGTGAGTGAGGGAGAACTACGAGATCCGCAATGGGGAGAAAATGCACATCCTCCTCGTCTTCCTCGTCCTCCTCGTCCTCCTCGTCCTCCTCGTCCTCCTCGTCTTCCTCGTCTTCCTCGTTCTCCTCGTTCTCCTCATCCGCTGCTCCCTTCGACCCACCTAAGAACTAACGAGAACCCGCTCAGCTCGAGAAGTCCTCGACGACGAGCGAGACCTGGCCCCTCGGGTCGCCCTTTGCGACCCGCTTGAGGTCGATCCGGCTCGCGACGAGGTTGCGGACGATCGAGTTGAGGCTCGAAGGCCCGCAGCACGCGACGCACGTCTTGCCTGTCGAGCGCTCGACCTCGTCGTCGAGAATGGCCTTGAGGCGCGGGTAGCCCGTCTTGGCGAGCTCGGCGACCGCCTCGAGGTCGTCCTGCTCCTGCGGCGTCACGTCGAGCAGGCCGGCCTCGACGTCGTCGCCTGCCCTCGGCGCCGCACCGGGCGAAGCCGCAGGTGGGCCGGCGAGCGAGTCGAGCGCGCCGACATGGCTGCTGCGGCGGCTCGAGGCCGAGACGCCCGGGCGCTGCGCCGCCTTGACGAGGTTGTGCCGGCTCGCGCCGGCGTCGCCGCCGCCGAGCGTCTGCACCTCGTCGTCGAAGCCGTACGTCGAACCGTAGTCGAACGAGTCGGCGCGACGGCCCTGGCCGACGTCGCCGTACGAGAGGGCCGAGGGGGGCCGAGCGTAGTCGGCGTAGGGCGATGACGAGTACGGCGCCGGCTTCGAGTCGGTATCGTGGTGGTCGAGCGGGAGGGCTTCGAAGCTCGGGTCGTGCGGCAGGACGACCGGCGCCGCCGCCGTCGACGGGAAGGCGTACTCGGGCGCGTCGCCGCCGGCGCGCTGCGGGCGGCGAAGGGAGCCGCCCTGCCCGCGGCGGGACAGGGCGCGACGGAGCTTGCCCTGCTTCTTGAGCTGGGCCGAGACGTCGGCCTCGCCCGGCGAGCGGTAGTCGTCCTCGCCGTCGAACAGGACGAGGTCAGTCACCGACTCGACCTCGCCGTCGTACTCGTCGGGCAGGGCCGGCTGGCTCGGGCGACGAGCGAACGACGCTCGCGGCGACGACGACGGCGTGCCGCCCTCGACGTCGCTGTCGCTCCAGTCGCTGAGCTCGCTCGCGATGCTGCCGCGACCGCGCGAGCCCGAGCGCTCGCCGCGAGCGAACGGCGCCGACGGCGGCGCGAGCTCATCGTCGGGTGCGGACGAGTAGGGCTTGTGCGACGTGCGAGGGCGGCGAGGGGCCTTGGGTGCGTCGTGCGTGACGAAGAGGTCGACCTGGAGCTGGGTCGAGTCGCACATCTCGATGCAGCGGCGCAGGGTCGAGGCAACCCAGGAGAGGTGGGCTGTTGCAGTGCAAGGCGTCAGTACAGTGTGCGACAAGGGTGAGCGAGAGAGAGTGAGAGAGAGCAGACGCACCGTACTCGCGCATGATCCAGACGAAGCGGACCCGGGTCCCCCTCCACCGCTTGTCGCCCTCCCGCTGCGCCTCGACGAGCCTCGTGCACGCATTCTCGAGGACCGAGATGCCGAACGAGATGCCCGTGCCGCCGCACACGATCACCAGGCTCTCGTACGCGCCCCAGTTGGCCCTGCCCGCCGAGCCCATCGGCCAGCTGACGAGCGTGCGGAGCGTCGTCGCCTCGTGCGCGTGCTGCGCGCGCCGACGCTGCGCCGCGACGTGGTCCCACAGCGCGCGCGAGAAGCCCTTCTGCGCGCGCACGAGGAGGACGACCTCGCTGCCCTTGACCTTCTTGCCCTTCGAGCCCGAGCCCGACGTGCTCGCTCGAGGGTCGACGCCGGCGATCGTGTACGGGTGGCTCTCGATCGCCCGGACGCCCGGGACGTAGAGGAGGACGTGCTGGCCCGGCGCCCATCGGAGCGTGTGCGGGACGTGGAGCGAGAGGCGGACCGTGCGGCCGGGGAGGAGCTGCGCGGTTGCAAACCCGGGCGGGGCGAGGCGCTGCTGCGGGCCCGGGGAGGTCGGGTGCGCGTAGAGCGTCGGCGAGGAGGGTGCGGCGGAAGGCGTGTAGGGCGCCGCGAGCTGGGGCGAGGCGAAGCCCGACGGCGGGTACTGCGCCGACTGGGCGCCGGCGCCCGGGACCGCAAAGGGCTCCTCGAGGGCGTAGTCGGCGCTCTTCTCGGCGAAGCTGCCGGCGTTGCTCGACCGGGCGCGGATCGAGGCGCGCGAAGGCCGGAACCAGATGCCCTCGAGGATGCCGTTAAGGTAGAGCAGGGCGGCGAAGCGGAAGGCGCGCTCGGCGCCCCACCAGGCGAGGGCGGCGATCGGCCAGTACATGAGCGGCTGCAGGCGTTGAGATAGAGGAGGCAGGGAGTCAGCTTCGGGCCGAGCGCGAGGAGAAGGAAGAGAACTGGAGGCGCACCTGGTGGTGCACGATGGCAGTGACGAGGACGCCGATGACGAGAATGATGTGCGACCAGTAGAACAGCTCGTAGAACTTCTTGCGGAGCGGCTTGAACGAGAGCGCCGTAAGGAACGTGAGGAGGAACCAGCACTGCGAGACGGTCGAGTCGGTCGTCAGCGTCTTGCTCGACTTGCATGTCAGGACCGAGGAGTGAGAGAGGGACGCACGACGACGCCGCAGACGAAACGGTACCACCCAAAGGCGGGGATGAGGACCATGCGGCCGAACGGGTCGCGGTCCTGCGTGAGCTGCCACATCCAGCCGATGGCGTGCCCGGTTGAGAAGAGCCAGACGACGCGCCCTGCGTGCACAGCAAAAGGATCATCAGGACGAGCTCGTCATCGTAGAGAGAGAGAGAGAGAGAGAGAGAGAGAGAGAGAGAGAGAGAGAGAGAGAGAGAGAGAGAGAGGAGGGCGTACCGGACCAGCGGTGGAGGATGGCGGTCTGCGAGCACAAGAGCGAGTCTCGAGTCAGCGACCCGACGACGACGAGCTCAGGACGAGGTAGAGCGGCGCACCTTGTCGAAGTGGTAGTTGGTCAAGAACGGCGTCGCCCAGATGTTGAACGGCCACTGCGCGCGAGAAAGAGCCGAGTCAGCTCGGGTCGGGCGGGTTGATGAAGAAGGAGGGCCTCCGAGCGCACCTGCTTGAGCGCGAGCGTGACGACGAGCGGCAGCATGGCGTACGAGATGAGGCCGAGGCGAGCGGCGGCGGTCCAGGCGTTGGCCTTGATGTTGACGTTCGACGCGGCGAGGAGCGGGTCGTTGAAAGGTGCCTGCGCGGGAGGTCGTCTCGTCAGCGGGGGCGCTCAAGGGGAGCGCCGGCGGAGCGAGATGGGACGCACCCAGCCGTTCGGGTTGTTGACGCCGCGCTTGAAGCGGTAGTTGGACTTGGGCGGACCGCTGCTGCCGGAGAAGCCGCACTCGCCGCCGAACGTGCACGCTGTGGGCTGTCGACGGTGCGAAGAAGCGTCAGTCAGGTCGCCCTGTGCGCCTACAGAAACCGAAGAGGGCGCAGAGAGAGGACGCACCTTGATGTAGTCGTCGCCGAGGAAGCTGGCGAGGATGGCGATGACGATGAGGGTCGCGACGGCGATCATCTGGGCGACGGTCGGGCTCGCGAACACGACCTTCTTCCTGCCCGTGCCCTTTGCCGCCTCGCCCTTCTCGGCCGCCGCGCCGCCTGCGCCGACCCTCCTCGTCCACGTGATGCGCCGGATCGAGAACTTGCGGAACCAGGCGCCGAGCGCGCTGCCGCCCGTGCGCGTCGACGAGCCCGACAGGTGGTACGCGACCGACCACAGGACGAGGATGCCGACGATGACGAACCACAGGATGTAGGCGTAGCGCCACGTCGGCTTGGAGAGCGTGTGCGCGTCGATGTAGGGCCGCGTGAAGTACTGGAGGAGCGACGACGAGTCGACGCCGCCGGTCGCGTCGGCGACGAGCGCGGACGACGTAGCCGTACCTGCGCCCGTCCTGCCGGCCTGCGACGCAAAGCTGATCGAGGCCTTGGCCGTCGTCGTCGCGCCTGCTGCGGCGGCGGCGGTCGTGCGCGCGTCGGGCGGGACGTACGCGACCGTGGCGTAGACGGCGGTCGACATGCTGAGACGGTAGCCGGGCTCGGACCTGCTGTAGGAAAGCAGAGTCAGCTTGCGAGCTGGGCGCGGGAGAGAAGGAGCGCGAGGACGCACCTCGTAAAGGAGGACGAGGAGGAGGGTCGAGGGTCGAGGAGCGGCTGCACGGGATGCGGGGTCAGCTCGTGCGCTCAGAGGATACCAGGAGGGAGAACACGCACCTAGAGGCGAAGCACACAATCACAGGCCGGCTCGATGATGAAGAAGAGGTCGGAAGGGTGCGGTCGAGGCGATGAGGCGACTCGTCGTGGGCGGCTCAGGCGGGTTGTCGACTGGGCGCAGGCGCTGATGGAGCTACTTGCAAAGCTACTGGTCGAGCTGGGCGGGTCCTTGTCGTGGTGGGCTCGTGTCGGGATGGAGGCCGCTGGGCGGAGGTGGGCCGATGAGGACGAGGCGGACGCAGGCGACTCGCGCGGTTGAGAGGGCGGCGAGCGGGTCGTTGGTCGTACAGCTAGGTTCTTCTGTGCACGAGCAGGTCCGCGTCAAGCGGTGGCACCTCGTGAGAAGCGGAGGGAGCGGGCCCAGCGGGTCGCAGCACTCGCCGAGAGGCTGTCTCTCGCTTCCATGCTTGCGGCTGCAGAGCTAAGGATAGCTCTCTGAAGCAGTCAAATGGCGCGCTATGCCCATGTCGTCCCTTCGCTGCGAGAAGGCACACCGCCGCCGACGACCTCGCTCGGACCCGCCCCGCGGGAGCTTGCTCACGGCCTCACGGCTTGGCGGACCGGCGCACGAGCTCACAAAGATGAGGGACACGGTCACTGCATTGCGCTCGTCCACCGCGCCGGCGAAGAACAGGAGAGCGAGAAGGGGCGCCTCTACCTCCTCGACCGCAAGAACCCCCACGGCTCGAGGCGCCCAGCAGCGCTCGACGACTCGTCACCGAACCAGCCCGAGAACCAGCTCGTGCCCGAGTCAGTCTCGGACGCGGAGGCGACGCCACCAGGAGCGACGACGCTGCCCGTCGAGCCGGTCGCGACGGGCGACGAGGTCGGGCTCGGCGCCGACGACGGCGAGCGCGCGCCCTCGCCTGCGTCGGCCATGCGCGAGGCCTGCGGCGCCTCGCTCGTCGTCGATGACGCCGAGGAGCGTCGCCCGCTCGAAGTCGAGCCCTCCGCTCGGCTCGACTCGCCCTTCTCGTCCTCCTCCTCGCCCGCGCTTCCCTCGTTCGCGCGCGCGACGGCCTTGCAGAAGTCGTACCAGCCCTCGCCCCATGTCTGGTACACGTCGACCTCGGCGATCTTGGCGTCGGTGATGAAGACGCTGCCGAGGTTGGGCGCGCCGAGCTCGGCGAGTGTCGCGGTGTACGAGGGGAGGTCGAAGTCGTGCAGCATGATGGCGGCCTGCGGGAGGATGGAGGACGAGGGGAGGAGCGAGTCGCTGCGAGGAGGCGGCGAAGGGGTCAGGTTCGGCCGAGGAAGGAAGAGAGCGAGCGAGAAGGGACGCACGAGTAGTCGGCGAAGGCGCTTTCGTACGCAACGACGACGTCAGCCATGGCGTAGTAGGCGTCGCTGACCGTCGTGCCCGGGTTGAAGACGACCTGCGGGCGTCACGAGGAAGAGTCAAGGCCCGCTGAGTCGAAGGGCGAGAGCAAGAGAGAGAGGAGAGCACGACGCACGATCCCCTTGGGCCCAAACGCCTCCCTCGCGCCCTCGGCGTGCCCGCGGTACAGCTCCTCGTTCGCCTCCCCCTCGCCGTCCACCTCGTCGAAGAAGACCCCATCGAGCTCTGCGGTCCCGCCCCCCTCGACCTCGATCCCCTTCCACTCCTCGTACTCGTCGACGTCTCGCCGCACCTCGTCCGGCGCGCGCTCGCCGTATCCCGTGCGGACGTACCCGACGAGGGTCGACCCGGGGAGGAGCGCGCGCAGCTTGAGCACGCACGACAGGGCGGCGTTGGTCGGGTCAGAGAGCGGGCCCGAGTCCGGGTTGAGGATGAGGAGGAAGTCGAGCGAGGGGTTCTGCGAGCTGGGCGAGGGCGGCGGGTCAGCTCGCGGATCGAGGTCGAGGAGATGTAGAGAGGGAGGAGACGCACGCTGCAGTCTGTAGCTCGGGCCAGCAGTCCTCGCTGTACTCGTAGAGCGGGAGGAGGACGGCGGTCTTGGCCGACGCCAGGCGGAGCGCGACGGCCGCACCGATAATGAGGAAACGCCGTGCGAGCATCGTGCCGGCGAGAGAAGAGAGAGCTCGCGAGGTGCGCCGGTCGGGCGACGAGCCAAGAGCCGGACGAGGCGGACGACCGGAAAGTCCGGCTCGCGAACAGGAGGCGACGAGGAGCGTGCGCTCGAGTTTCAGAGTTTCTGCGACGGCGAGCGAGAAAGGAGAGAGTCAGCTGCTGCTGCTCGAGCTGGAAGAGAGAGGGGGAGAATGGAGGAAGCGGACGCACCAAGTCCTACGACGCCCCCTCACGCATCCCCCTCGCTCCCGCTCTCACCGCCTCGTCGCGCGCGCTCGTGCCCGTGCCGATGCCGCCCCCACCGATGCCGCTTCCTGTGCCCACCGTCCTCGCGGTGCGCGCGCAAGCCGTGCTTGTCCGGCTCGGGATCCGTGGTGAGGAGGAGGTGCGTGCGCGCGCCGACGAGGGCGAGGGCGAGGCCGGCCGCTTGCGAGGCGGTCGCGAGCTGCGGGCAGGTGCGCGTTGCGCGAGTCAGCGAGGGCTCGCGGATGAAGGGAGCACGAGGAGAGGGGGAGCGAGACGCACAGCGACGAGGGTCGGGAACAGGACGGGGAAGGTGGCTTTTTCCTCGGCCGCGCCGAGGCAGAAGGCGACGTTGATGGCGAGCGAGCCCGTCCAGACGTACTGCGTGAGCGTGTGGTGTGCGCTCGTCAGCATGTGCGCTCTCAGGAGGAAGAGGCGCGAGGGGAGGAAGAGCGAGACGCACGCAGAGCGGCAGGACGAGGTCCCAGTGCTTGGTCGTCCCGACGTGCAGCTCGATGAGGGCAACGGACACGACGAGGTAGAGCCCCTCGACGAGCGAGATGGCGATGGCGACGCCCCACACGGCTGCGAGCGGCGGGCGAGGCAGGGTCAGCAAGATCGAGCGACGGAAGAGTAGAAGAGAGAGGGCTCGAAGGGGCGCACCTGCCTGGTTGCCGAAGTGTTCGTACGCCCTGTGCGTAGCAGATGGGGATCACCGAGGGTCAGCTACTGTGCACCAGCTCAGAGAGTCGACCCAGCGAGACGACGCCGACGCACATGAGGCCCGCGAGCGCAAAGTCGAAGACGGCGACAGCGGCGGTCCCGACGAGGAAGGCCGTCTCGTGGCGGAAGCGCAGGTTGTCGTGCGGGTCGAAGCGCGGCGAGGCTGCTTGGGCGGCGGCGCCGTCGTCGTCGGGCGGAGGAGGAGCGTCGTCGTCGTGCGGCGAGTCGTCGGCCGAGTCCCCGGCGTCGGTGCTGTCGCGGTGGTGGCGCGCCATCGCGCTCGTTGGCGGAAGGCGAGGGGCGAGAGGTCGGAAAGCGAGAGAGGGTCGCGGTCGCCGAGCGCGAGGAGGTGGACCGGCGAGTCCGCGGAGGGACGGCCGCGAGCTGCCCGTCGGCCGAGCGAGCGAGCTCACGAGTCGCGCTGCTCGACGACGACGAAGGCGACGAGGTGGTCGTTGTCGTGCGAGACGCTGAGGTGCATGTTGAGCTGGTCGAGGGTGGAGCCGAGGGACGAGGGGCGGGCGTCGGAGGCGAAGGCGAGTCGGGGTTTGGGCGAGCCTGGCGGTTTCGAGACGGCGAGGTCCTTCCAGGACAGGGTGCAGGACGGGTACATAGCCTTGTAGGCGGCCTCCTTGGCGGCCCAGCTGTGTGCAGGCGGGCGAGAGGGTCAGGCTCGAGGCGGTCGAGGTGGGGGAGGAGGAGGAGGGGGAGGGACGGACCGCAGGGCGAGGAACTGGAGCTGGCGGTCGAGGGTGTGGGCGGTGTGGGTGTACTCTGTGAGCTCTTGGGTGCTCAGGATGCGGGTGGCGAGCTTGAGCGGGGTGCGGCGGGAGCACAGGGCGCGCAGGCGGGCGAGGTGGACGAGGTCGACGCCGACGCCGACGAGCATCGCTGTGGGGCGTGTGTGGATGTGGTGTGGGTCGGCTGGCGGGTGCACTCGAGCACAGCAGAGCTTGAAGGGGGAGAGAGCCGCGTCGCCGTCGTCGTCGTCGTCGGTCAACCGGCTCCGCTCCTTGCTCGCCCGCTCTCTGAGCTGCTCCGAGCTACTCTGCAGCGATGAGCAAGTACTCTGCCTTACCCGACATTGTGCGTCCCCCTTCTCTCCCCTTCATCTCGCTCGCTGTCGCTCACCCCTCCCTCGTCGCTCCTCCCCGCAGGACACCTCGGGCGCAGACGTCTTCGAGACGCCCGACGTCCCCCAGGAGCACTCGCGCTCGGTCCGTCCCCTCCTCTCACTGTCACCGCCATCCCAGAGCTGACCCTCGCCCGCCCGCAGCGCGACTCGGACTCGGACGACGACCTCCTCCTCGCGCGCTCCAACTCGCCCACCGCCCACCGCCGCACCGCGCCGAGCAACCAACAGCCCCACACAGCGACCGAAGACATCGACGCAGACCGCCTCGACGCGACAGAGGCCCGCCGCCGCTTCGGCAACGCCACGAGGGCGAGGCTCGACCGCCAGCAGCAGCGCGGTGCGTGCCTCGCTCCCCTTGCCTCTCTCCTCCCTCCTGCCTGCACCTGCTGACTCTTGTCTCCCCTCTCTCGCCCAAACAGACGACGCCGCCGCTCGCCGCCCCGCCCGCCGCGTCCTCCCCTCGGCGCGCGAGTACGTTGCCCACGCCCCGTCCTCGCCGACGGCCGGCGACGAGACGCCCCTCGAGCGCCTGCGCCGCCTGCGCCGCGAGGTCGCCGAGCTCGAGGAAGATGTCGAGCGCGAGCGGGACGAGGCGAAGACGGGCGCGAGTGCGGCAGGAGCTGGAGCTGGATCTGGAGCAGGAGCGGCGCACGACGGCGCCGAGGGCTCGACCGCCGCTGCCGCAGGCGCCGCCGAGGCCAAGGACGGCCCCTCGGCGCAGGCCAAAACGGACAAGCGCGCCGTCTCGCCCGCCGTCCTCCTGCAGCAGCTCTCCCTCCTCCGGGGCGACCTCGCCGGCGTCGCGGGCGTGCTCGAGGCGCCTCGTGCGAGCGGCGCAGCAGGGCGCAGCGAAGGCACGCAGCGAGGTGCAGGCGACCTCGCGGCGCGAGCGAGCGAGTCGGCGGGCTTGCTCGCGCGGCTGGGCGCGCCCTCGGCGGCGTCGGCGAATGCGGCTCCGGGGGGCGAGGACCGAGGAGCTGCGGGCGGCGAGGGCGCGAGCGACCAGGTGGCGTCGGGCGTGAGAGGCGACGCGAGCGAGGGTGCGCTCGAGCGGCGAGTCGCAGAGCTCGAGGAGGCGTTGGGTGCGAGCGGCGCCGACGTGTCCGAGGTGCGCTCTCTTTCCCTCCCCCCCTTTTTCCTTCGTTGCGTCGCACTCGAACCCGCCTCACTGACTCACTTCCTCACGCACGCAGTCCTCGGCCCACCCCGCCCCTCTCCTCCCGACCCTCTCCCGCCTCGAGCACCTCGTGACGCTCCTCACCCAGCCGCGCCACCTCGACAGCATCTCGCGCCGCGTCAAAGTCCTCGTCCAGGACCTCGAGCGCATCCACGACTCGCGCCGCAAGCTCGGCGACTCGCGCCCGCTCAACGTCGCGCTCCAGGGCGGCATGACGCTCGCGACCGGCGGCGCCGGCGCGGCGGCGTCCTCGACCTCGACCTCGGCGGCCGCCGCCGCACCAGGCGGCACGACGTCGACCTCGGCAGTCGGCAGCAGCAGCGCGCCGCAGCTCCCGCCCGACGCCGCGCAGCAGCTGTCGGCGCTCTCGGCGCTCCTCCCGCGCATCGACCCGCTCGTCCCGCTCGCGCCGCGCCTCCTCGCGCGCCTGCGCTCCCTCTCGGCGCTGCACGCGCGCGCCGCCTCGTTCGGCGACGAGCTCGGCGCCGTGCGCGACGAGGTGCGCCGGCTCGCCGAGGCGGATCAGGGGCTCGGCGAGGTGCTGAGGGGCTTGGAGGGGAGCGTCGAGGGGAACGAGGAGCGGACGAGGAGGAACTTGGAGAGCGTCGAGAGGAGGGTCGAGGACGTTGTGCGGAGGCTCGAGGCGTTGTCGAAGCCGGGTGCAGCGGCGGCGGCGGTTTGAGAGGGGGAGGCCCCGCGCTCGAGCCTCTCGAGGTCGATGCAACGATGCGCACGTCGCGTCGCTTATTCTCCTTCGTGCTCACTCGCTCAGGGTGCATAGAGAGCGTCTGGGTCTCGAGAGCGAGCGTGAACGGCCCAGGAGAGAAAGAGAGCGCCTCGTGTACAATGCGGGAACAAAGAGAATTGCGAGGGTGACGAGTACAGCTACGAGAAACGTCTATCCACACCTCGTCAAGCCTGCGCTTGCGCCTCGTCCTGCGGCGCCGCCTGCTGCTGCTCGGCCGGGAACGCCATCGCCTTGAGCCGGCGGTACTCTGCGACCCACCGGTCGTGCTCGGCGTCGCCCGTCTTGAGCCCGTCGACGTCGCGCAGCTTCTGGATGCGGTGCCGCACGAGGATCATGCGCGCCTGGAGCACCTGGCGCTCCTTGCGGCGCACGGCGGGCGTGCGCCGCAGGGCGTCGCGCCGCCCGAGCGCCGGGTCGGCGAGGCGCTGCCTGCGCGCCGAGAGCGACGACTGGCGCGCGTGCAGGATCTTCCACGCGGCGATGATGCGCGAGTCGGCCTTGACACTCGACAGCGTCAGGCGCAGCTGGTCGAGGTGGTACGCGACGAGCGCGAGCTCGCGCTTGAGCTCGGCGACGCTCTGCGCCTCGGCTCGGGCTCCTGCGCCCGCACCTGCCTCTGCTGCGCCCGCCTGCGCCGAACCGTCCTCGGCGTCGACCGCGGCGGCGGCGCCGGGCCCCTCCTCGAGGACCTCGAGGACGCCCTGGATGCGCGACATGTGCGACTCCATGAGCTGGAGGATGCGCTTGGTGCGGCGCCGGAGCCAGATCGCCGTCGACGAGTCGTACTGCGTCTTGGCGCGGTGCGCGACGTGCGCGATGAGCGTCGAGGGGACGACGTACGGCTTGGCCGGCGCCGAGGGCGCGGGCGTCAGGTGCGCGCCGCACCGCGACACGAGCGACACCGAGTGCGGGATCGACGACGTCCAGAGCGGCGCGGTCGAGGAAGAGACGGTCGAGGGGGTGGAAGAGGGCGAGTCGAGGGGGAGGGACGAGACGTCGGCGGCGGACGAGGCGGCGTCGGCGAAGGAGGGTGCGGTCGTCGAGGAGGCGGAGATGTCGACGGCATTGAGCGTTGCCGATTCGACGGCGGCATTTTCGAGGGAGGAAGTAGCCTCGCCATCGACAGCGGTCGAGGCGTCGACGGCCGAGGTCGTGTCGAGAAGGGCCTCGAGCGAGGTCAAGGCGGCGTCTGCGAGCGGGCTTCTCGTCAGCGGTCCGGCCGGCAGGAAGAGATGCATGCTGCACGTGCGAGAAAGGGAGAGAGAGCGACGCACCGTCGACCCAGTCGTCCTGCGCCTCGACGATGCCGACGGCGTCCTCGATGTCGCGCAACCGCAGATCGGCGTCGCCGCTCCAGCGCATGAACAGGAGGTCGAAGTAGTGCCGCGCGACGTGCGCGTTCTCGAGCCGACTCGCCGTCTGGATCAGGATCGTGAAGGCCCTCGTGCCGACCAGATGCGCGTCGGCCTCGGACGTCGGCGGTGCGAGCGGCTGTCGGTCCTGGGTCGCCGTCGGCGGCGTGAAGAAGTCGCTCGCCGGGCGCGCCGGCTGGTCGAACGTCTCGAAGACGGCCATCATGCCGGGGAGGTCGTCCTTGTCGGCGAGCGACTCGAGGATCCAGCACACCTCGCTCTCGCCGATCGTGCGCAGCTGGGCGCGCTCGGCGGCCGACGCGTCGAACAGGGCGCCCGGGAGCGCGACGTCGAAGCCGTACAGCTTCTTGAACGCGCGCGCGAACAGGGCGTGGTCGCCTGCCTTGACGACGAGGTTGAAAAAGGGCTCGAGAGCCGCGTCGACGCCGCGCCGTGCGACGGCCGAGGACGACGCCGCGAGGCCGCCGATGTCGAGGAAGAGCATCTCGGCCGCCTTGACGGCGAGCGGCTTGGCGACGGCGCGCTCGACGGCGCGGCCGGCCGCGCGGCCGTGCAGCTCTGCCCACCCGACGAGCGCCTCGAACGCCTTGGTGCAGTCGGCCGGCTGCGGGCGGTCGCACGATGCGACGAGAGCATCCCACGCGCGCACGACGCCCGGCGCGTAGCGCAGGGCGTGGAACTGGCGCAGGACGGCCGAGTGCTCGCCGCGCGTGACGGGGACGGCGGCTTGGCGCAGGCGCAGGCGGACGAGGTCGACCTTGGTCTGGTAGGCGCGCGCGGCGGCCGTCACGTTCTGGACGGTGCGGTGCTTGGGCGCGCGGAGGTACAGGGCGGGGAGGATCTTGACGAGGACGTCGTGGTGGAGCGAGAGGATGCGGCCGTCGAAGTCGAGCTGGGCGAAGAGGTCCCAGGTGCGGTTCGGGTCGGGGTGTTGCCGCTTGAGCTCCTGGATAAGCTCGACCGCTGCGCTGCTGAGCTGCGCTGGTGGTGCGGGCGAGGGCGAGGGCGGGGTTGGCGAGGAGGAGGAGGAGGAGGGGAAGAGGAGCGAGGTCCACCGCCCGCCGCCCTTGTTGGCCTGGGCGGGAGGGTCTGCTGCGGCAGAGCTCTTGTCGACGGCCGTCGCGCTGTCGGGCTCGAGCTGGACGGCGTGGGCGAGTCCTCGGCGGCACCCGGGGCAGCTGCTCGTCGGAGGTCGTGCTGCTGCGACGAGCTGCGACGTAGACGCGATGGGCTGCTGCTCGGCCCACTGCAGGCCTTGGCGTGCGAGCCTGCGAACGGCCATGCTGGCTGCACTGTTGAGAGTGGTGCTGTGGTCGAGGCGAGAGCCGACCGACCAACTTTCCTCTGACACCCGCGGCCGCCGACTGAGACCACGAGCTCCTCTCGACCAGAGCGCAGCAGAACCCTAGCGCGAAGCCTTCCGAGAGCCACAGAGTCCCTCTTCGAAGCCTCGCATTTTCTGAAGCGAGCGGCCCTCTCGTCGAGGAGGAACGAGCGCTCGAGCGAGCTCCTCGCCAACGAGCCCTCGTCGTCTCGTGCGCTCCTGCTCCACCGCAGCCAGCCTCTCGCAAACATGCACAGCTCTCGGCGCCGCTCACAAGTCCTGCGTCGGCGCCGCCGGCTCGCCGGGCCGCACACCGCGCTCGACGGCGAGTCGAGAGATGCGGAACGAGTTGCAGCAGCCCTCCCCGTGCGCCCCTCTCGGCGCCCCCTTTTGATGCCCTCCATCCTCGAGAGCTTTGTCTATGCGGCGGCGGTGGCGAGCGGCGAAGAAGCCGTCCTTGGTCGAGCTTGAGCGGGTCGAGAGGGCGCTCAGACGACGAGCCTGTTGCGCGAGAGGAGGATGTCAGCGTCGCGTTCCTGACCGACATCCCTGAGGCGTGCTAGCTGCTCAGGATGTGCACGAGCCGAGGAAGGGAGGAGGAGGAGCGTGCGACGCACTTGGGCTCCTTGGCGAGCGTCGGGTGCAGGCTCGTGTGCGACGGGATGTCCTCGACGCGGTGGTACTTGTTGAGGTTCTTGTGGAGCGTGATCTGGAAGCACGACGCGCCGCCCTGGCGCGAGGTGATGACGGACGACGCGAGGAAGTAGAGCCACGTCTGCGAGCGGCGCGTAGAGGCATCAGCGCTCGTTCCTCGAGCGGGCGAGCGAGTGTCGAGAGCGTGAGACAGGAGGACGCACCCGGTACCACTTGTCGCCGTAGGTCGCCTTGACCTTGTCCTCGTTCTTCATCCAGTTCTCGTACCAGCGGTGGAGCGTCGCCGAGTCTGCGAGCGCGCTCACTCGGCGTCAGCTCGAGTCGAGGGGCAGGAGCACAGGGAGAGCAAGAAAGTGAGACGCACAGTGCACGCCGATGACGTCGACGTTGGTGACCTCGAAGCCGGCGCCCTCGAGACGGCCGATGACCCAGTTGAGCGCGCACGACGCATCGGCGCCGGGGAACACGTATTTGTTCATGAACAGGCCCCTGCAGACGTGTGAACCGGCTCAGCTCGAGTGCGTGCGAGGAAGGGGAAGGAGAGGGGGACGGACCAGTTGAGGTCCTCGTACTGCCACGAGGGGCGGATGCCGGCGACCTGGAAGACGAGGATGCCGTCGTCCTCGAGGAGGTTGTAGACGTCGGCGAGGAACGTGTTGTAGCGGCGGATGCCGACGTGCTGCGCGCGCGAGGAGAGGAGCGGGAGAGGGTCAGGTTCGCACTGGTCCTCGAGAGGCAGCGCTCGCTCGAGGGGAAAGAGGAGACGCACCTCGGCCATCTCGAGCGAGACGATCTTGTCGAACTTCTGGGCCTTGTCGAGGTTGCGGAAGTCGGTGCGGAGGATGCGGGCCTTGTTGCTGTCGACGCCGTTGTCGGCGATGCGCTTGGTGCCAAACTCGGCCTGGTTCTTGCTCAGCGTGACGCCCGTCGCGTCGCAGTCAAAGTTCTTGGCGGCGTACGTGACGAGGGTGCCCCAGCCGCAGCCAATGTCGAGCAGGCGGTCGGTCGGCTTGAGCTGGAGCTTGTGGCACACGACGGCGAGCTTGTTGTCCTGGAGCTCCTCGAGCGTCTCCTTGCGGTCGATGTCGCTGATGATGCCCGACGTGTAGATCATGCGCGTGCCGAGGAACCTGCGCAACGAGGGAGGGCGAGAGAGTCAGTCGGGCTGGCTCGAGCGAGGGGGTCCGAGCAGGAACGAGATGGCGGGACGCACCACTCGTGGAAGTCGTCGCCGCGGTCGTAGTGGTCGGTGACCTGCTCCTCGTCCTGGCCGGCCGAGTGGAAGATGACGTCCGGGATGAGCTTGGTGAGGACGTAGCGCATGAGCTCGACCGTCATCGGGAACGACATCCAGTCGTGGCGCCACTCGAGGAGCTCGAGCATGTCGCCTGCGAGCAGGGTTCGACGGCGTCAGTACGCGCACGAGTGCGAGAGAGAGACGAGGCGCGAGGGAGGAGGAAGAGGACGCACCCTTGATCTCGATCTTACCGGCAAAGTAGTTGTCGTAGAAGACCTGCATCGGGATCTTCTTCTGGCCCGAGTACTGCTCCTTGAGGGCCGGGTCGGTGATGGTGATGTAGTGCTCGAGGTCCTTGCCCGGGAAGATGCCCTCGTCGCGCACGCGGAAGTTGGCGCGGCTCAGGAGCATCCAGTAGGCGATCGTGGTCGGGACGCCCGTGACGACAAGGAGGAGGACGTAGGCGGTGCGGAACGAGACGAAGGGGACAAAGCGGCTCAGGACGTAGGGGACGAAGAGGACGGCGGCCGTGAGCTGGAGGTTGGAGAAGGTGCCGTTGCCGTCGACGGGGAAGGGGGCGTTGGCGATGGCGGCGCGGCTCGTCACCTTGAAGCCGACCTTGGGGTCGAACGTGGCGGCCCTGCGAGCATAAACGAGAGCGAGTGAGCGAGCTGTGCAGGCTGGGCGACACGCGCCGCGAGATGAGACGGGGAGGGCGGGGGGAGGAGGAGCCGCGAGGCGAGGTGGGGAGGGTGCGGCGATGTGGCGGATCTGTCCGGGTGTGGTAGATGCACGCACATGGTCGAGATGGGCTGCCTGTGTGAGCTGCGAGGCGAGAGAGGACGAGGACGAGGGAGGAGCGTGTTCGTCCTGCCGGGCGCGGCGGCGCGCGCGTCGCCATCTCCGCGGAGAAGCCGGCGCTGGCCTCTGAGCTGGCCAGATCAACTTGTTGCGCCCCTCCACCCGCCTCTGCACTCGGCTCAGCTGCCCCAGACCAGCCTCGCACACGCTCACAGCACTCCAACACACCCCCTCGACCTCGCTGCACCGCGCCCGCCTCCCTGCTCGCCTTCGCCTTCCTCCCTTCACCGCCCCCCTCTTCCTCCTCTCGTCGGCGCAACACACCATGGCCTCGCCCGCCGCTTCCACCTCGGCCGCCGCACCGGCACCGACGCCCTCGGCCGCCGACCAGGCAAAGGCCAACGTCTTCGTCCAGTCCGAGAACTACGACGGCACCCGCATCCAGGGCCCCGACTTCAACCACGAGCACACGCTCCAGCAGCTCCTCGACAGCTACCAGCGCATCGGCTTCCAGGCAAACGGCCTCGCCCGCGCCATCGAGCTCATCGACAAGATGGTGCGTCCCGCCTCGACCTCGTCCTCCTCCTCCTCCTCCTCTCCACCCCGTCGAGCTGCACGCGCTGACCCCGTACTCCCCTCGCTCGCAGCGCAACTGGCGCCTTTCGGACGAGCCCATCAACCCAGACCTCCAGACCGAGGAGCTCGACCCGGCAGTGCGCGCTGCGACCAAGTGCTCCATCTTCCTCGGCTACACGTCCAACCTCGTCTCGTCCGGCCTGCGCGACATCATCCGGTTCCTCGTCCAGCACCGCTACGTCTCGTGCCTCGTCACGACGGCCGGCGGCATCGAGGAGGACCTCATCAAGTGCCTCGGCCCGACCTTCCTCGCGCCGCGCGGCGACTTCAACCACGACGGCGCCAACCTGCGCAGGCGCGGCCTGAACCGCATCGGCAACCTCCTCGTCCCGAACGACAACTACTGCAAGTTCGAGGACTGGGTCATGCCGATCCTCGACCAGATGGTCGTCGAGCAGGAGCAAGAGGGCGACGCCAAGGTGCGGTGGACCCCGAGCAAGGTCATCGACCGCCTCGGCAAGGAGATCAACGACGAAAGCTCGATCCTCTACTGGTGCCACAAGGTGCGCCCTCGTTCCTCGTCCAGCTCCAGGGCGTCGGCTCTTCCGAACTCGCTGCTGACGCTCGTTGCCCCCGCTCGCAGAACCAGATCCCGGTCTTCTGCCCGGCCTTGACAGACGGCTCGCTCGGCGACATGATGTACTTCCACACCTGTGCGTCCTGCTCTTATCTTTTCGCGCTGCACTGCCTCGAGCGCGCCACTGACAACGACTCGACGACCTGCTCGCCCGCAGACAAGTCCGAGCCGCCGCTCTCGGTCGATATCGTCGGCGACATCCGCCGCCTCAACGACCTGTCGATCAAGAGCAAGAAGGCGGGCATGATCATCCTCGGCGGCGGCGTGTGCAAGCACCAGATCGCCAACTCGATGCTCTTCGTGCGTCGCGCTCGCTCCCCTTCCCACTCGCGCTCTCTCTCCCTCGCGCTGCCGCCCGCTGACTCGTCTCCCTCCTACAGCGCAACGGTGCCGACTTCAGCGTCTACATCAACACGGGCCAGGAGTTTGACGGGTCCGACTCGGGCGCGCGCCCGGACGAGGCCGTCTCGTGGGGCAAGATCCGGATAGACGGCGAGAGCGTAAAGGTGTACGCCGACGCGACGCTCGTCTTCCCGCTCGTCGTCGCAGGGACGTGGGGCAAGGCGCACTGGGAGGCACAGGCGGCGGCGGCGCAGCGAGAAGAAGGAGCGGGAGCAGGAGCGAGCCAGGGCGAGAAGCAGCACGAGAACCGGGCGTAGAGCTGCTCGCACGAGATCAGGGCATACAACAGCGTGTGCATTGACTAGACCTCGCAATCGCAACTACTCTATGATCTCCTCGTCGTGCGTCTCGTACCTCCCTGCGCCCCGCTCGGACCGCTCCCTCCACCTCGTCCCTCGACCCGCTCCGCTCAGTCACCCCGCTCGCTCGCCGCCGAGTAGACCGACCCGGGCCGGTTGTACACGGTGAACTCGCGGATCTGCTCGAGCTGGGGCCGGGTGCCGTGGAAGAGCTCGTCGCCTTCGACGGGGAGGAAGCCCTCGAGCTTGGTCGTCGACTTGGTGAGGCTGAGCGCCGACGCCTTGCCGCTGTGCCGCTTGAGGATGCCGATGACACGGTCGAGCGAGATGTAGTCTGCGGGCGAGCAAGGAGCGAGAGAGCGAGTCAGCGCTGCTTGAGGTCGACCTCGAAGGAGGAGGTGGGCGAGGAGAGGGACGCACCGGTGAGAGCCCGCCTCGGCTGCACCTGCAGCGCATGCTTGGCGTCGAGGCTCGCGTCGAGCACGGCCGAGTGCGCACCCTCGGACAGCGTGACGCGCACCGAGAGCTCCTTCTGCTCGCCCTTCATGCGCTCGTACACCTCGAACCTGCAAGAAGTGGGGCGTCAGGCTTCGGTCACGGTTGCGCGTCGCGAGAGAGGGAGAGAGAGGGAGAGACGCACGAGATGTAGGACATGTAGTCGAGCTCGGGGACGTGCGGCATGACGATCGGCAGGTCCGAGAGCGTGACGAGGTTGACGAGCGTGTGGCTGCGCGACGACGTGGCTTCCTCGTCAGCGGGCCGCCTCGACGAGAGCGAGAGGGTGGGAAAGGGACAAAGACGCACATGTGCGACTCCTTGGTGAAGTAGAAGTTGGCGCTCGGGTTCTCGACCTGCTTCGTCTCCTCGAGGTTGCGCACGATCTGCTCGAGGAGCGGCAGGCTCGTCAAGAGCCCGATAATCTCCTTCTCCGAGCGCTCGATGCCGTACTCCTGCGGCGCGACTGTTGCGAGGTGCGAGTCAGTACGAGAAGGCGCCGGCTCGAGAGTGCGAAGGAGCGAGAGGACGCACTGAGGTCGAACAGGAGCTTGGCGCGCTTGTACAGCTCGCGCAGCTGCTTCGGCGGGCCCGTCTCGCGCGCCGAGCCCTCCGAGCCGGCACGGCCGTCGACCGAAGAAGGGCGGCTGCCGCCCATCGTGAAGATCGTCTCGAGGAACGTGCGGCTGCGGGGTCGGGACGGCGTCAGCTTCGGCCGCCTTTAGGAGGTGGGCGAGTAAGGAGAGCAAGAGAATCGGACGCACTTGTGCAGCGAGTCGTACTTGAGCGAGTCGTACAGCTCCGACACGCGCGACGGGTCGAACTTCTCGAGACTGACGTCGCACCAGTCGGCGAAGAGGCCCTCCCACCGCTCTGTTGCAAGCCGAGTCAGCTGAGATCTCGTAGGAGGGTGCAGGAGGTGGAGACGGAGAGAATGGACGCACCGCGGAACAGGTACGGGTACTCGCCGCAGCACCACCTCGGCTGGATCTTCTCGACGGCGAGCGTCCCCCAGTTGTCGTTCATGATCTTGCGCAGGCTGCCCATGAGCTCAATCGTCTCCTTGACGACCTGCAGGACTCGACGAGGGTCAGCTTGGCTCGGAGAGGAGGCAGAGGGGGCGAAGGAGAGAAGGGAGGGCGCACCTCGAACGGGTCCTTGTCGGCGTGCCATGCGAACTCAGGGCGAACGTGCAGCCCAGGACGGCACAGCGTCTTGAGCTTCTTCTTGACCTTCTCCATCTCGTCCTTGGCCGCGTTCGAGTCGTCGAGGAGGTCCTTGCGGATGATGAGCTGGTGCGTCGTCTGCTGGTCGCCCGACGGTCGCTCGCGCTCGTCGAGGAAGGCACTGCGAGACGTGTAGGTGGGTCAGGAGGGAGCTTCGAGGGTCGGCGAGAGAGATGGGACGCACGTCGTGAAGATCTCGGCGGTTGCGACGACTCGGCGCCTGCGCGGGGAGGTGGGGTCAGCCCGCTCGTCGCTCGTCGGCGGGCAGAAGTAAGAGAAAAAGAGACGCACTCGGACGACGTGTAGACATTGGTGTGGTCGAGCAGGGTCTTGTTCATGATCGTGTAGTCTGCAGGAAGGAGGAAAAGGAAGGAGGTCAGGCTGGGAGCTCGCCGAGGCGGAAAAGACGAGCGCGACGCACCTTTGCGCATGTTCTCGGCGATGTCGCGAGCCTGGTAGCGTGCGGCGTGCGTGAACTGTGCGGCGGAAGGAGGAGTGAGGGAGAGAGTCAGCAAGAGCTCCTTCGGCGGCCGATCGAGAGGAGGGGAGCGAGCGCACCTCGCCGCCCCACTTGACGATGACCGACAGCTGCTCGCACGTCTCGCCGTCGAACACAGGCTTGAGCTGCGCCTTGGTGCCCGTCGTGCCCTTCTTCTTGTCGATGATCTTGCGCAGCTGCTCGCAGATGTCGAGGTCGGCGCCGGGGAGAATGGCCGCCTGCTCGGCGGCGTCGGCGATGTACTGCAGCTGCTCCGGATCGCGCAGGATGATCTCGGTCGTGCGACCCTGGAGGAGCGTGAGGAACGGCGCGGTCCAGGCGTCCTTGCCCTTGAACTTGAACTTGAGCTTGCCTGCGGGCGAGGAGGGACCGAGTCAGCTTTCTCGCCGTTGCGGCGGGAGCGAGAGCAAAAGCGAGAGAGGACGCACACTTGGGCGTGCGGTCGCCGTGCCGGGCGACGCAGATCGTGCTCTTGAGGGTCCACGACTTCTCGCGCGGCTTGTCGGGCTGGACGGCGACCGGCTTGGGGAGTGACGGCATCTTGCGCAGGCAGAAGTTGGTCAAGATCTCGGCGCACTTGTCGCTGTTGCAGTGCGAGGGTCAGTCATGCACGCGATGGACTGCGAGTGAGAGACAAGAGGGGACAGAGGAGGACGCACTAGTAGAAGTCGTTGCCCTTGACGAACGACCAGCCGTTGACGTCGATCACGTAGCTCTTGCCGCCGGCGCGCAGCATGTCAAAGCCGCAGATGTTCTGCTTGAACGCGATCGAGATGTCGCGAGCCATCTTCTTCTCGGCATCGCTCAACTGGCAGATGAAGCGGATCTCCTTGCCCTCGGTGTTGCGCCGCACGATGCCGTCGACGACGGGCGACTTGCGCGTCTCGGCGTGCACAAAGTTGGGGCCGAGCGTGTACACCTTGATGTCCTCGGCGTTCTCGACGTCGACGAACTGCTCGTAGATGTAGCTCGCGTCGGTGCGCGGCATCGTCATGTTGGGCTCGTGCGCCGACGACTGGTTGCCGACCTGCGTGCGAGGGACGGGGACGTCAACGCCGACCTCTTGAGAGGCGCACAGAGAGACGGAAGAGCGAGACGCACCTTGCGGAAGAGCCTGCGCGCGCCGCCTCCCTTGGCCTTGGGGAAGTAGATGTTGACGTTATGGTTCTCGCCGCTGACGGGCTTCTCGACGAACGGCTTGACCATCTTCTTGCCGTCGATGACGATCGTGTCGTCCTCCTCGAGCGCAAAGTCGCTCGTCGGGCGCGGCTTGTCGACGCGCACGCCGAGGCTCTGCTGGATCTGGTCGGCGATGGCCTTGTCGAGCTGCGGGCCGCCGTCGCGATTGCACTCGAGGCGTGCAGGGGTCGGGACGCCGATCTTGTCGAGGATCTGGAGGACGACGCGGCGGTCCCAGAAGATCTTTTGCAGCGGCAGGTCGTTGACGCAGACGGGCTTGCGCAGGTCGACGTAGGCGACTGCGCGCAGAGGGCGAAGAGCGTCAGAGTGCGCTCACTGTCATGGGACGCTCAGGGGAGGAAGAGGACGTACTGGCCTTGTCGATCGGGAACCCGTCCGAGTAGAACGAGATGAGGAAGTCGCACACGGGCCAGTTCTCGATGTCTGCGCGCGTCGTGCTCGGCTCGTCGGCGCCTCGCTCGAGAGTCCAAGCGCTTGGAGAGACTGCACGCACCTTCATCGAGGATGACCTTGTCGCCGAAGACGGTGATCTCGAACTTGCCCGTCGCGAGGAGGCGCGAGAGGATGTTGCGCATCGGCCGTGAGCGCGCCTTGCGGTCCATGGCGGCGACCCCTGCGTGCGAGGAGCATCTAGTCAGTGATGCGTTCGCGCGGGAGCCGCAGGTCACCGGCGTCGCAGGATCCTAGCTCCAACGACAAGCAGGGAGGGCGACGGCCGACCGCCTGGAAGAGCAGCGACTGGGCGTGACGTACCGAGGCGCATCAAGGGCTCTGCTGGCGTCGACGGCTGGGTCGAGCCTGGTGTAGACGACATGCTGGGTTGGAGCGAGTCGCTCAGAGATGAGGATGAGGCGAGAGGTGAGGGCTGAGCGGCGGGCGGTTCTGGTGCTCGTCGGGGGTTTAGAGGAGCTGCACTAGCCGTCGCTGCTCGTCGGTAGAGGCTCGCGAGTTGAGTGCGTCGAAGGAGGAGCCCGTATGGGTTGGTCCCCCTCCTCTCGCTCGCCCCACGTGCGCCTGCTCCCCTTGCACCCGCTGTGAGCCTGTGCCAGCCGCTCAGCCAGCTCTCTCGAGTGCATTCAGCGCATCGAGGCACTAGCTCGCGCCGCCCCGAGCCGTCGAGGGGTCATGCTCGCCATCCTCTCGCTCACCGTCGTCGGCAAGCACGGCAACCCGCTCTTCGTCGGCTCGTACAGCAACAGGAGCGGCGGCCAGTCCGACCTCAAGTGGCACTACGCCGCCCACACCGCCCTCGACTACTTTGACGAGCGAGGTCCGTCCCCTTCCCTCCCTCGTCGTCCTCCTCTTCGTCTCGGTGCTCGCTGCTAACTCTCGCCGCGCCTGCAGAACTGCCTCAAGCCAAGACGACCGAGAGCTACCTGGGTCTGCTCTACGCCATGGAGGACTACGCCGTGTGAGCTCGTCGCCGCCCTGTTTCGCCGTGTGCACCTAGCCTCCTCGCTGACCTTCTCTTCCTCGCCCGCAGCTACGGCTACCAGACCAACACGCGCGTCAAGTTCATCCTCGCACTGTCTCTCGCCGACGCAGTGATCCGCGACGTCGATGTCAAGACTGTGCGTGCTGATCTCGCCCTTCCTCGTCAGCTCCCTCTGCGCCTCGCTGACCCCGCTCTCTCTGCCGCAGATCTTCCGCGCCATGCACAACGCCTATATCTCCTATCTCTCGAACCCTTTCACCTCGCCCGCCAACGACAACCCCGCCGTCCTCGCGCCGCCGATACGGAGCGTCAAGTTCGAGAAGGCCATGGCCGCCATCGCCGGGCGCACGTCGCCTGCGCTCGGCGAGCCCTGAGCTCATCAAGGTGCGCTCGTCGAGGATTCGCAGTACGCCGTACCGTGTTGTAACACCAAGTACTCCTGCCGTCGCCGCGCGATCGTCGAGGCGACCTCGTCCAGCTTCGGCTGCTTCCGCTTCCTCTCTTTCCCTCCCTCTCAGACATCCCATCGTTCCTCCTCGCCCGCTATTCTCATCTCCTTCAGCTCGTCCCGCCCAGCAGCTCGAGCCTCAGGAGGTGGGAGCGCAGGAGGCCTCGGCAGCCGCGCTCCCTCCTCGTCTTCACGGGCTCGAGCCGCTGCGGCCTAGCTGCGGACGCAACAGCCAACCTCGAGCCGCACAGTGACAAGCCCTCGCGAGGATGCAGCGGCGCTTGACAGATACGCGGCTCACACTACTCTTCTCAAGCTCGCTCGCAGAGTCGTCGTCGAGCTGGACGGTGCGCCCGAGCCTCTCTTTCGCTCGGCACCGCCCTTGGCGCCCTTTTCCGCTTCTCTCGAGCTTCTAATGTACTCTTCATGAGGGTAGGCCGAGCGAGAGGAGGATTCTGGGCGGCGTCTGCGCACGATCCCTTCTTTCTCGTTCCCCTCATTCTCTCTGACGCCGTAGAGCTCGCCGCACCGTTCTCTGCCGCCCTGCGTAGACCTGCATTACATTCCTCGTCCTCCTCTCGTCCCTTCTGGGCGAGTCCTGCTGCTCTGGCTGCACTGTAAGACGAGAGCCGTGCTCGAGTCGACCTTCTCAAGTGCGAGTCGTGGCGCTTGTGCGCACGCTCTCGCTCCAGCTCGCGCCTGCTCTCGCTCGAACGTCTCAGAACAATGCTCGAGAGATAAGTAAAGTGCAAGTTTACGCTACGAGGCGCACAATGCCAGGCTCCATCCGCTCGACCGGTCGTTGCGGCCCGCCGCGACGACCTCTTCCTCCCCTCGTCGCCACCTCGCTGCACGCTCACGTGCTGTACTGCGCGACGTACTTGCAGAACGCGAGCCAGTTGGAGCCAAAGCGCTTGTATACGTCCTCCTTGTCGAGCGAGACGTCGGTGATGAAGACGGCGGCGGCGCGCGGGACGATCTGGCGCACGGTCGTCGAGAGGGCGGTCGAGTTGTTGCCGGTGTAGGTGTGGAGCATGATGGCCGACTTGGGGACGAGGGGCGACGAGGGGAGCGAGGCGGTGCTGCGGGCGAGAGCGAGAGAGAGAGAGAGAGAGAGGAGGGAGGAAGGGGTCCGGGCGTCAGCAGGTCGAGAGAGAGAGAGAGAAAGAGAGAGAGAGAAAGAGAGAGAGGAGAACGCACCCCTTCCACTCCTTGGCGTACGTCTCGAACGAGACGACGATGTCGGCGTACTTGTAGAAGTTGGCGCTGACGACCGTACCCGGGTTGAACACGGTCTGCACGCGCTCGAACGAGCTCGTCAGGTCAAGGAGCGCAGGCAGGACGACGAAGAGGCTCGACGACGCACCGTACTCTTGCCCTTGGAGCCGAACGCCGCCCTCGCCGCGTTGGCGTAGCCCGAGTACAGCGCGAGGTTCGTCTTGGTCGGGTCCCACGCCGCCTCGTCGAAGAAGATGCCGTCGAGCTTGGCCGTCGAGCCGGCCGAGTCGACCTTGATCGAGTTCCACTTCTTGTAGGTTGCGATGTCGGCCTTGACGGCGGCGGCGGCACGGTCGCCGTAGCCGGTCGGGACGTAGCCGATGAAGGTCGAGGTCGGCAGCAGCTTGCGCAGGCGCGGGACGCAGTACAGCGAGGGGTCGGCCGCGTCGGTGACGGGGCCCGAGTTGGGATTGAAGATGAGGATGAACTCGAGCGACGGGTTCTCGGCGCTGCGGGAGGAGCAGGAGGGGTCCGAGTGCGAAGGTTAGCCTCGTCGCGGGTAGGTGGGGCGCTCGAGGAGGGGGAGGGGACGCACGCTGCTTGCTGCAGCTCAGGCCAGCAGTCCTCGGACCACTCGTAGAGCGGCAAGATCACCTTGGTGGCTGAGGCGACGGCAGCGGCGGCGGCGAGGACGAGGAAGCTGAGGCGCATGGTCGGGTC
>Ga0308169_10001123_pt1 | contig 32865 bp, 34 predicted proteins | sample PhyBR1_2_FD_202139 | JGI IMG/M metagenome (GOLD analysis project Ga0308169, IMG submission 202139) | Phyllosphere microbial communities from UC Gill Tract Community Farm, Albany, California, United States - DLSLSB.R1 | ecosystem: Host-associated > Plants > Phyllosphere > Unclassified | place...
CGCCCCGCTCCCTCCCCTCCTCATCCCCATTCCCTGCCCCGCCGCCGCCGCTGCTCCTCCTCCTCCCGCTCCGCCCGCCGGCTTGTTCGGGTCGAACAACTGCGTGTTGCGCGGCGGCGGGCGCCGCATCTCGGGCAGGCCGAGCAGGCCCTCGCCCGCAGGAAGCGGCGCCGACGGCGCAAGCTGCGCTCCTGCGCCTGCAGCGGGGCCGACGGGCGCGCCGCCGACCGACGCAGGGTACGCGTGCGCGTGCTGCATCGGCGGCGGGGCGTGCCAGCCCAGGTGCGCCGGCGCGTAGTGCTGCTGCTGCTGCTGCTGCTGCGCGAGCGCCGCCGGGTAGAAGCCGTGCGCCGGCCCGACGCCCGCTCCACCGCCGCCGTGCAGCGCAGGGTACTCTGCCGCGCTCGCACCGTACGCCGACGGGTGCTGCTGCGGCGGCGGGCCGGGCGCGCCGGCTCCCCCTGGGCGGGTCCACGGCGCCGTACCCGGGCCGAGCGACGGCGGCGGCGGCGGGTGGTGGTGGTAGCCGGCGGGGAGGCCGTTCGGGGCGTGCGACGGCGGGCCGGGGTAGAAGGGCTGTGCGGCGGCGGCGGGAGCGCCGGCGGGAGGAGGCGGCGAGGCGAACGAAGGAGGGAGGGCCTGCGCGCTCTTGAGCTGCGGCGTCGTCGACGACGACGGCGGCGCGGCGGACGCGGGCGTCGCAGGCGCAGGACGCTCGGGCGGCGGCTGGCTCGCAACCCAGGCCGGCTTGGCGGGCAAGCTCGGGTGCCGCGCCGGCGGGACGGCCGCAGCGGCCGGCGCAGGAGCTTCATCGCGCGGCGACGACTGGACGACGGTCGACTGCCGCGCCCGGCGCCGTCCATCGCTGCTGCCACCACCGCTCGCTCCATCGCTGCGCCCTGTACTGCTGCTGCTCCCGGCGTCGCTCCTCGCAACGAGGCTCGCCGCTCGACTCGCCTCGGGGCTGCTCCTGCGCGCGCTCGCGAGCCGCTGCTCGTGCACCGCGCTCGCGCTCGAGCCCGACACCGAGCGCAGCGACGACGAGCCGGCGCTGCCGCCGCTCGCGGCGATGGTCGCGTACGGCGCGGGCGGGCCGACGATGCCGCCGCCGGGCGTGACGACGGCGCCCTCGGGGAAGCGCATGAGGTACCCTGCGCCTGCGCTCACGTCGCTGCCGGCTGCGCTCGAGGTGGACGGCGTGCTGTGCTGCTGCTGCTGCTGAGGAGGGAGGGCCGAGGTGGAGGAAGGCGCCGAGGGAGGTGGGAACGGCGGGAAGGACGAGCCGCCCGACGAGCTCGACAGCGCGGGCGAGGGGAGGCCGCGCCCCGACGCCGACGACGTCGACCATGCTGCATGAGGAGGCGGCAGCTGCGGGTCGTACCCCGACGAGCCGGCCGGACCCGGCGGCGGCGGTGCGAAGGCGGCGTACGCGCCGTTGGCCGGGTGCGGGTAGCCGCTGCCGCCGCCGCCGCCGTGCGGGTACGGCGAGTAGTCGTGCGCGAGGGCGGGCGCGGTCGGCTGGCCGTACGTCCAGCTGCCCGTCGCCGGGTCGAACGTCGGCGCCGCCGGGCGCATCATGCCGTAGTGCTGCTGCTGCTGCTGCTGCTGGGGCGGCAGCGCGTGCTGGTAGTAGGCGTACCCTGCGCGTAGACCCGAGGACGACGACTCGCTCGCGAGCGACGGCGGCGGGCGCTGCCCCGACACCGACAGGGCGGCGCTCGAGCGCGACAGGGTCGAGCCCGCCGACGACGGGCGCGTGATGCCGTACCCGGCCGACTGGACCGACTGCGCATCGTCGTTCGTGCCGCCGGCGATCGAGCTCGCGACCGAGGCGGGCGCGGGAGGAGGAGGCGGCGCCGAGGGCGGCGGCGGAGGCGGCGTGACGGGGTCCGGGCGGGAGAAGATGCGCTCGCGCGCCTCCTTGTAGGCCGCCTCGCGCTCGAGGAGCGTGAGCTCGCGCCGACCTTTGCTCCCTCGAGCGCTCGTGCCCGTGCTCGCCGACGAGACGCCGTCGTCCTCGCCGACGACCGACGACGCTGCCGAGGAGGCGCCGCGCGAGGCGGCCGAGCGGGGTAGGATCTTGAAGACGGGCGGAGGGGCGGCTGACGCAGGCGTGTTTGATGCGATCGAGGGAGCGGGCGAGTCGATGACGGAAGGCGTGGAAGGGCGAGAGGGTAAAGTCGGCGGGGTGCTCGCCGACGCGGCCACAGGCGCCGGCACGTCGGGCGCAGGGACGTGCGTCGCGAGCTTGACGGCAGGGCTGCGAGCGTGCATCCCCGAGTCAGTCACGGGCACGGCGAGAGAGAAAACTGCGGGAGGAAGAAGGACGCACACTCTCGAGTTCTCGCTCTTGACGAGGACGACGACGCCCTGCGGCTGACCCGTCGCCGGGTTAATCATGCCCGCGTTCCACAGCGCAGGCGGCGCCGCTTCGACCTCGCGGATGATGCCGAACGCGTCGGCGAGGCGGTGGATGAGCAAGCGCTGGTACGAGTTGAGGCCCGGCTGGAAATGTGGAGGGGCGAGAGGTAGGCGTGTGAGGCTGTGGGCCGATTTCCGAGTCAGCGACTGGTGCAGGAGAGCGTAGGGGAGAGACAGGACGCACGAGGGACTCGACACGAAGCGCTCCATCTCGACCTCGGCGCGCAGGAGCAACAGGCGATCGCGCGGGTGGTTGAGCGCACCGTGCAGGACCGGGTCGAGGTTGAGCGCGCCGCCCGCTCCTGCTGCATCGTCGCTCTCGCCTTGGCCGTCCTCGCGCGCGTCGCCGAGCGTGAGCTCGCTCGTGCGTCGTGCGATGTCGCCGATGCTGCCAGTGCGGGGCCGAGGTGCGTCGCTCGAGGACGCGGTCGGGCTCGCGAGCCCGGCAGGCGGCGGCGGCGATGACGGTCGGCGAAGGAGGACGCGCTTCTGGGCCGGTGCTGAAGCTGGTGCGGCGCTGGCTGATGCGGGTGCGGGCGACGAGGGGGAGCGGAGGGGTGACGAAGAGGTCGAGGCGACGGGGGGAGGGTCTGGCGTGGTCGTCGGGCCGAGTTGAGGTGCGCTCGAGCTCTTGATCGTGCTCTGGCGGGTCGCCGACGGTGCTCGTGTCGTGCGAGGCGGTGCTGCAGGCGGAGACCCGGCGAGGCCAAGGGCGAGCGGAGCCTGCGACGGCGAGGCGGGCATGTCGCCCTGCACAGAGCTGCTCGACAGTGCTCCTCGTGGGCCTACAGGCACGTCCAACGCCTGCATGGCGCGTTGTTGAGGCGGGACCTCGCTCGACTGGTCGACTCGTTGGTGATGAGCCGCCGAGAGCTCGCACTTGGGCGGGGCGGCGTGGAGCTTGGCCGAGGGTGTTGGCAGGCCTTGCTCAGGTGGGATGAGCTCGACTGGACACTGCTCGAGCGAGGCGGGCGGTGAGGGAGGAGCAGAGCCGGGCCGCCCTCTCCTCCCAGTCGCAGCTCTCGCTCTTGTCACCTCTGCGTCGACAGGCCGATGGCTGGTCGAGTCGCCGTACTGCTCAGGACTTATCTCGACTCTCGCAGCGAGCGCTCTCGTCCCCGCGCGCGCTCGAGCGCTTCGTCCTCCTCCTCGCTCCTCTCGGGGCCCGAGGAGGGCCGCGGCTTCCGCGCTCGCGCTCGCGCGGGCGAGGCTCGAGCTTGGCTCGCGTGATCCTTGAAGGCGCTCTCGCTGTCCGTACGTCCCACTGCCGGAGCTCGGCCACCTCGTCGAGCCCCTGTCCGGATGCTCCGCGGACCACCTCTCGACCGAGCCGCTTCCAAACTCTCTGCAGCCAAGCTCGCTCGAGTTCAGCTTGTCAACGCTCCGCACATGGCTCCCACAAAGGGACGCGTCGAGCACGACGCCTCGACGGAGCGAGCAGAGCTAGCTGAGCACGCCGCCGCTCTCGTCAAGTTCCTCGGCGGCGACCAGGAGCGCGACTGGGCCGCCCTCGTTCCGGGCGCAGACACTGCTTGGTCCGCAGCGGCCGATGTGCGCATCCAGTCTCGTGCGTCGCCGGCCTCTCTCTCTCTCAAACCGGCACGAGCGACGAGCCGAGCTGACGCAGCAAGCGCGCTCGCAGACAACGGCACCTTGGACCCGACTAGCCCGCTCGTCAACATCTACAGCGCCGGCTTTCTCGAGACGGGCAAGTTGTTCAAAGCCAACGTCCCCGTCCTCGCCCTGCCCGAGCCGGCGCATCACACGAGGATGTGGGTTGGACAAGAAGGTCCGTTCGCTTCCTCGCTCTCGAAGCGCTTGTTCTCTCGCTGACTGCCCTCCTACCAGATACCAAGCAGCGGTGGGCTTATCATGGGCACGCCAACAACTCGAGTGCGTCGCAGTGGGTCATCGAGGACTACCGGAACGAGATGGACCTGTCGGTCGTCTTCCACCTTCGCAGCCAGCAAGGTGCGTTTCCTCCTTCCCTTTGCTCTTCCCCGCTCTCGAGGCAGCGCTCATTCGCTCGCACCCACGTCCGCAGCCGAGCACGAGCATATCCACGGCGTCGAGGACTCGCTCCCGCTCTACTACGCACGGACCCCGCCGGCCTACCACCCTCCTCCCCTTCCCTCTCGCTCCCGCTCTTCGTCTCCTCCGCCCGACCAGACGGCATCCTCGTCTCGATTGATCGTTTCGGACGCCGACCAGCGCGTCCACATGAACCAGGTTCGCGCTTTCCTCGCCTGGATGGACGTCGGCTTCAAGTTCCGGGGGTGCGGCTGGGCGGACCAGCACATCCAGATCGAGTGTGCGTCGCTCCCCTTCGCTCCTCTCCCTCTCTCGGCACTCGTACTGACTCTCTGCATCTCGCTCGCAGACCGTCGTCAAGGCGAGGGCCGAGACGGCAGCAGCAGCACGAGCTCGCCCAAGCGCGACATTCTCGAGCTCGTCGTCCGCCTCAAGGGCATCTGGCGCCTCGTCAAGCTCGACGACCCGACCGTCGCTCAAGGAGGGCGCGACTTCTACGTCTTCGGGCTGCCGGGCGCCGACTTTGCGCCGAGCGACTCGGCAGCGAGCGCGCTCAGCTGCCCGCTGCACGAGTACAAGGACTCGACGGGCCGTGCGTCGCCTCTTCTTCACCTCGAGCTTCTTTCTCCACCTGATAACGTTCTGACTCTCTCGTCGTCGTCTTTCGCACTGCCCGGCCGCAGACCACCCCTTTGCCTCTCCCGACGGCGAGCGCCTGCACGACGAGTGGTCCTTCACGCCCTCGACGGGCCGCAAGCTCGACAGCAAGCGGCGCATCGTCGCGACGGCGTGGGCGGTCAGGTCGACGTCCGCGCGCGGCGCGGCGATGAGCGTCGTGTTCGAGCTCGACAACCCGCACGAGGTGCAGCCGAGGAGCTCGCCGGGCATGTTCAAGCGGCTGTTCAGGAGCTAGCGAGAAGGTCGAGCGTTTGTACTTTAAATGAGCTGTAGAGCTTGGAGCATGCATTGTAGCGAGGTCGAGCCGCAAAGCCGTGCAGCACGTCGCCGAGGCCAACTTGAGAAGGCTGCGCACGGTCCTTGACTCGCCCATTCTCGCTCAGCTACGACGGCGAGCGATTCCCTCTCGCACGCTCTCAGTTCGCTCAGCAGCTACTCGCCGATCGGTAAACACGAGCGTCTCGAGCTACAGCTTGGCCTTCTCGTCGAACCTCCTCGGCGACAACGTCTCGACGTCTGCGCCCGCCTCGAGTCCGAGCAACAGCTGCGCGACGACCTTGCCTGCCCCAGGCGCGAGCGTGATGCCCCAGGGACCCTTGGCCGTCGAGACGTAGACGGTCGGGTCCGAGGGTGAGAGCAGGCCGACGATGGGCTCGCGGTCGGGCGAGATGGGGCGGTAGCAGAACTGCGCGCGCAGGAGAGGTCGAGCGTGAGCCTTGCGAATGAAAGAGGCGCAGAAGGAGAAAAGAGAGAGAGGGAGAGAAAGAGAGAGGCGAGCGCACCTGCTCCTTCTCGACGACGGCGCCGTTCTCCTCCTTGAGCAGCGCGCTCACCGCGCCCGCCGCCCGCTTCAACCGCCCGACGAGCCGCCCGTCGATCATACCCTTGACCTCGTCGACGCTCTCGGGCAGCTTGTTGGGCAAGCCCCGCTCGCCCTGCGCCCTCGTCTCGGGGATCGAGTTCTCGCCGGCGACGTACACGAGCCCGTTCTTGCGCACGAAGAACTCGGGGCTGCGCGTGAAGCCCTCGCGCTTCTCTTCGGGCGTGAGCCCTCGAGCGAGGCCCGACGTCGAAGCGTGCACGCCGCCGATCGCGCCTGAGATGCCGGCGAAGACGGCTTCGGGCGGGAGGGCGGACGAGGAGGAGCCCGGGCGAGGGGTGAAGCCGGCGAGGGAAGGGCGGATCAGGAGCGAGTGGCCGGGGAGGTTGGTGAGGGGTATGGGCGAGAGGTTGAGCGCCGAGAGGACGGCGGCGGACCATGGGCCGGCGGCGACGACGAGGCGGTCGAGCGTGAGGGAGAGGGTCGAGGTGGACGGCGAGGCCGAGGGAGGGTTGGCGCGCCGAGCGATGGTGATCGTGCGCCTGCTCGAGGTGTCGAGGGGCGAGAGGGATGTCGCCCGGCCGAAGATGGTCGTGAATCGGCCGGGGAAAGCGGTCGAGAGGTGGTCGTGGAGGGTCGTGCAGAACTCGGCGGGGTCACTGCGGGCTCGACAGCGTCAGCGTAGCTCGCACAGAGAGGAGGGGAAAGGAATCAGGACGCACAGCTGCGCGACGCCGCCCTCGGTGCTGAGCACCTCCTTGTCGCCCTCGACCCACTCTCCCTGCGGAAGTCGCCCGCCCTCACCCTCCTGCCGCCCCTGCTTCCGCCCGCCGGGCAGCGTCCTGTACTTGCTCCTGTCCTCGTCGACGCCGCCGACGTTGAGCCCGACGGCGCCGCACTCGCGGAACTGGTACCGCCCCGCGCCGTCGAGTCGCGCGGCGAGCTCGCCGTGGCACGCGCCCGAGAGGCGCGCGAGCGACTGGGACGGCGGCTCGTGCCAGGCTGCCCCAAAGGCGAGGAAGCCGCCGGCCTGGCTGCTTGCGCCCGAGGCGATGGTCGAGCCGGCCTCGACGAGGGTGACGCGGGCCGAAGGCGAGAGGTCGAGCGTGTAGAAGGCGGTGCACAGGCCGACGATGCCTGCGCCGAGGATGACGACCTCGCGCGGCGGTGCTTGAGCCATCAGAGGCGAGCGTGTGAGCAGAGAGCGACGAGCAAGATGGGAGAGAGCGGCTCGCGTCTCGGCTCGGCTCGTCGCGGCTCGCCTTCTCTCGCACGTGCCGCGAAAAGCCTCTCGTCTCGAGCGCGCAAGAGAAGAGGACAGACTGCGAGTACAACACGCCAATACTAAGACAGCTCAGTCCATGCTCATCCGGAACCGGTTCCGCCCGGCGTACGGCATCGCGCTCGCCGTCGCCGTCTGCGGCTCGTCGTCGTACCGCTCGCCTCCTGGGAGCGCAGAACCCGCCTCGAGCTCGGCTTTGCTCGCCGGGTCGTCGGCCGCAGTCGGCTTGAGCTCGAGGACCGACTCGGAGCGAAGCAGGTCGCCGCGAGACACTGCGAGCGTGCGAGAGGGGGCGTGAGCGCTGGAGCGCGTGCGGCGCGCGCGAGAGAGAAAGAGAGAGAGGGCGGCACGACGCACTATGGTACTTGAGACCTCGGCCGAAGTGCCTGTAGCACACGGTGACGGTGACCGTCGTGAGGATCAGCGCGGCGAGGCACAGGGCGGCTGCAGGCGGGCGCGGCGAGCGCGGGTCAGTGCGTCGGTCGGCGACGACGAGGGAACTGGAAAGAGCGCGACGCACCGAAGACGGTGAGCGACTTGAAGACGAGGCGGTAGTCGGTCTCGCGGTCGCGGTAGATGATGAACAGCTGCGGGAGAGAGAGCGCAGCGCAGGGTCAGTGTCGAGCACGACGAGCGGGCGCTCAGCGCGGTGGAGAGAGAGCGAGAGCGACGGACCTTGTAGATGAAGTAGGCCGACCCGAGGGCGCAGCTCGCGAGGAAGCACCAGTACCCAGTGCGGTTCTCGTGCTTGACGGCGAGGTAGCCGAGGAGCAACATGCCCGACGTGACGGGCAGCGCGGCGACCGTGATCCAACGCTGTGGACGAGCGAGGGTCAATACACGAAGCTGCAGGTCACAAGTACGAGCGAGAGAGGAGGACGAGCGCACCTCGGCGTCGGTCTGGGTCGGGACGAGGAAGACGAGCTGCAGCGAGAAGGCGATGAAGAAGAAGAGATCTGCGGGCTCGAGCTGTCCGAGTCAGCTTCCGATCTGGGGTCGACGAGGACGAGATCGAGACGAGGCGAGCGAGCGGGCGACGCACCAAACTTGAGGACGCAGATGAAGACCTGGAACCAGGCGTAGCTCTTCTTGACGCGACGGTCGGCCCCGATCGTCTTGAAGACCTCCCAGCCGAACTCGCGCCAGATGGGCCACAGACACGCAAGGTACGCGATCTGCGTGAGCGTGATCATCCTGCGCACGAAGGCCAAGGCGCATCAGCCTTCTCGTCCTCGTCGAGGGTTTCGCGGAGAGGTGGACGCACGCAGGGATGCACCAGATCAAGATGGAGAGGTAGCCCGACACGAGCGAGCGGATGTCGGCGATCTGGATGCCGGCGTAGACGGCGAGGAGGCCGTTGAGGATGGCGAGCGCGACGACCTGGATCGTGTTCTTGGCGACGAGCGCGTCGACGGCGAGGACGAGCTGCGTCAAGTGGGCGAGGACGAACTGCGGGCGGGGTGAGAGAGCGTCAGCAGGGGATCTAAAGCTGTACTGGGAGAGAGAGAGGGACGCACGAGACCAAGGTAGACGGGCAAGACGCTGCGCTCATCCCGCTCGAGGACGGTGCGCCACAGCTTCTCGGCGTACGTGTTGAGGGTGAGCGCGACGATGACCGTGTCGACGGCCGTCTCGACGAGGGTGACGGCGAGCCAGGCGATGGTGGCCGGGGTGCGAGGGACGAAGGGGGCGAGGCGGGTGCGGAGGCGGGCGGCCAGGCCGGTCGACGAGGCCATAGTGTGCGGTGCTGAGAGTCGGATGTCGACAGGCGCAAAGCGCTGGCGCTGCTGTAGCGAGTGCAGCGAGGAGAAAGGAGGCGGACGAGCGACCTCGCGGATTGAGCGACGAGGGGGAGACGAGGTCGAGGGGGCCTTGCGGCGGCGTGGGCGAGGTCGGGCGGCGTGTCTTGACTGCTTGCGAGGTGCGCTGGCCCTCCAGGGGTCGGCTCGAGGGTGTAGCTGGGGCGAGACGGCGAGCCGAGAGATGAAAGGGCGGCGGCGCGTGCGGCTGGCTCGGCGAGCGCTCGGCGGGCGGTGCGACTCGCAGGGACGGCCGGCGTGTGCGAGTGAGCTGGTGTGCGGTGCTGGGCGAGGCTGTGCGCGGGTGCGAGGCGATGGCGAGGAACGAGAGAGCGCTCGTCGCGACCGGACGCGCCGCCGCCTCCGCCAAGGTTCGCAGCCTCGCTCTCTCGCTCTCGACAACCAGGACAGGTGAAGACAGGACGGATCTATAGTTGCATTCTAGCCAGAGATGCTGTAGTGTCTAGAAGGAACAACGGCGCGACATCTAATGCGTGAGGCGGAAAGGCGAGAGGGGAGGAGGACGGTGCGCGGTGCGCTAGTCCCACTTGTCGAGCTTCATCGTGCCGTGCTCCTCGAAGTTGGTGTGCATCTTGAAGGCGTTGCGGAGCATGTGCGGCATGTGCGCGCTCCCCTTCTTGAGGCACTCGGCGAGGGCGCGCTCGTAGCTGCGGACGACGACGGCGAGGTCAGCGTCTCGCTTCTCGACCTTCACTCAGCGTGTAGGTGCTGCGCAGGTGAGAGAAGAGTGAGAGAGAGAGACGCACTAGTCCATGAGCTGATCCTTGTAGTCGGGGTGAGCGCACTTCTGGATGATGAGCGGCGCGCGCTGCCTCGGCGACAAGCCGCGCAGGTCGGCGAGACCCTGCTCAGTGACGATCACGTCGATGTCGTGCTCGGTGTGGTCGATGTGCGAGGCGAAGGGGACGATGCACGAGATGCCGGTCGGGTCGGACTTGGACGGGCGGGCCGAGGGCGTGTGCATGACGGACTGCGGGCGTGCAAGGGGAAGGTCAGCGGCACGCTCGTCGAAGATCGCGCAGGTGTAGGTGCAGGAGATGTTGGAGATGGTAGAGGCGGGAAGGGAGGAGCGGAAGGAGAAGAAGGCAGAGCAGGAGGAAGAGGAGCGCGCGAGAGAGGACGCACGAGTTTGGCGTTCCGGAGGAAGTCGCCCGAACCGCCGAGGCCGTTCAGCATGCGCGAGCCGAGCGCATTCGTGGAGTTACAGTGACTGTACAGGTCACACTCCAAAGGCGTGTTGAGCGCGATGACGCCGAGGCGGCGGATGATCTCGGGGTTGTTGGCCGTCTGCTGCGGTCGAAGAACGAGCTTTGGGAAGTATCGCTCCCAGTTGGCGTAGAAGATCTTGAACATTTCGGGTGAGAGGCGAATCGAGGTGGCCGACGCAAAGTCGAGCTTGTCCGTGTCGAGGAGCGGGAGAAATGAGTCCTGCAAGACTTCCGTAAAGACGTTGAGGTGCTCGAACTTGCTCTCGGCGAGGCCCGTGATGATGCTGTTGGCGACGTTGCCGATGCCGCTGCAGGAGGAGGCGAGGCGTCAGCAAGGCGTCGTCGAGGCGTCGTCGAGGCGTCGTCGAGGCGTTGTCGAGGCGTTGTCGAGGTGACGTCGAGGTGTAGTCGAGGTGTAGTCGATGAGGAGGAGAAGCGGAAGGGAAGGGGGAGGAGAAGGAAGAGAAGGAGGAGGACGAGCACGCACCTCTGGATCGGGTGCAGGTTCTTGGGCATCCTCCCTGCGGCGACCTCCTCCTCGAGAAAGTGGATGAGGTGCCCAGCGAGCTTCTTCGAGTCCTCGGTCTCGGGCGCGTTCTGGCCCGTGTTCTGCGCGGCGGGATGCTCGAGGGGTCAGTGCGCCGGTCGGGTTCGAGACGGTGACGACGAGGAAGGGGACGCACGTCGGGCTTGTTGGACTCGACGATGGCAACGACGCGCTCGGGGTCGATCTGGATGCTGGGCGTGCCGATGCGGTCGGCGCAGTGCGTGACGAGGAGGGGGAGGCGGTACGGCGGGGCGGCGATCGGATTGATGTCGTGCAGGCCCTTGAAGCTCGGCAGCGCCGTGTTGACCTGCAGGGAGCAGTCATCAGTAGCTGCTCAGGGTGCTCCTGAGGAGGTAGAGCGTGCAGATGCGCGCGAGGACGAGAAAGCGAAAGGGAGGACGCACCTCGATGATGATCTTCTCGGCCGACGCGAGGATCTCGGGGGTCGCACCGACCGAAGCTCCCTGCAGGGCGTGAGAGTGAGAGGGTCAGTCAGTGGTGCTCGAGCTCGTCGTCGGGCGTCTCGAGCATGCCGTCGGGCTGCTCGAGCTCGTCGCGCTGCGCGAGCTCGTTCGGGGTGTGCCCGAGCTCGTCGTTGCGGTGAGAGAGACGAAGGAGCACACGTACAGGAACGATGGAGCCGTCGCTCAGGATCTCGGTCGCCTCGACGATGGCCCAGTCGAGCGGCTTCTGCTTGTCGCCGCCCTTCTTGTCAAGCGAGTAGTAGCCGTACGTGAGGTTCTGGGCGAACATAGAGAGGTGCGTGTCGGCAAAGTCGATCTCGCCGTTGTTGATGGCCTTGGCGATCTGTGTGCGGGCTCGGCGTCAAGATCCGGGTCGAGGAGGGCGGTCGAGGGGGAAGGAAGAGGACGCACCGACTTGCCGACCTGGTGCGGGAACCGGCGCGAGATCATCTTGTTGCGCGCCCAGCGCTCCTCGATCTCAGGGCCGGTAGACGCGCCGACTGCGGGCGGGCTGTGCGTCAGCGAGGGTCGAGCGGGACGGGGACGAGGGGGAGGGGGAGGAGGGACGCACCAAACAGCGAGAAGCGCAAGTCGCCCTGCATGTTGTTATTCTCGACATGCTCGGCGAGTGCGGCGGGCGTCTCCTTCGGGTACCTGTAGAGCGAGGGAGGAGGGTCAGCGCACCCCGAGAGGGGCGAGTTCGAAAGGGTCGAGGTCGAGGAGGGTGGGAGCGCACCCAACGCCGGTGAAGCTGCGCACAGGTGCAGAGCAGAGTCAGCTATAGTCCTGGGCAAGACCTGCACGCGCCACGCCCAGCACGACGCGCTCAGGCGGCGAGCGCGAGCTCCGTCGGCTTGTTGGGTCGCTCGTTGAGGAGATGAGCCAGCTCACCCGCTCCAGCCGATGTAGTCGCCATTCTTGCTGCGAGGGGGTACGACGGAGTCAGCTAATGCTCAGGCGGAAGGACAGGCTCGCAGAGGCAGAGGGCGACGCACAAGTGGGAGACGAGGTCCTGAGGCAGGGCCAGTCGGTTGAGATAGCTTTGACGGGCGACTCGGGACCGCAAAGCGGCTGACGGCTGGACAGATCGGCACACGCGTGAAGGGAGCATGCTCGAGCGCAGCTGTGCGCGAGGTTGGGCAAGGAGGAGAGGAGCGAGCAGCACCGCCTCCGTCTCGGCGAGCGACCTCGAGCCCGAGGAGAAAGCCGACGTTGGCCTCGCACTGCGCTCCTTCCCGTGCACGTAGCAGCCACATGACGCACTGATAAGCTCGCTCACGGTCGCGCAAAGCCGACCCAGGCCAAAGGGAGCGAGCGTCGCACCGTCCCACTATGTTTCCCCGCGGACCTCGCAAAGCCGCTCTCGCAAGCCGAAGCCTAGCGCATTTCGGTGCCGAGCGACGCACACATCGTTGCACCGTCACGACGCCGACGTCGACGCGCTACTCGAACGCCCACACGCCGACCTCGCCCCACGCCCACACGTGCCGCACGGCGAGCCCGCCGTCGCGCGCGAGCTGGAAGAAGGCGTCGTCACCGTCGGTGCGCCGCTTGTAGGCGATGAGGGCGCGACGATGGCGATGGGCTGAGGCGGCCGGAGGGGAAGGTGGTGACGAGGAAGGTGGAGAGGAGGGCGGTCGGAGGACGGAGATGAGGGTCGAGAGGAGGACGCCGTGCGACGAAGGGTTGTACAGGATGTCGGTGCCGAGGAGCGTGACGGCCTCAGCCCCAGCGACGACCTCGTCGACCCGCGCCGGCGCGAGCTCGCCCCAGTCGAGTACGCCCGCCCGGACCTCCACCTCCCCGTCCCGCCGCCGCGCGTTGAGCTCGAGGTTCTCGCGCAGCGTCGTCTCGACGGTCGCCTCGATGTCGGTCACGAGCACCGCCGCGTCGACGCCGCTCGTCGAGCGCAGGACGTGTGCTGCGGCGAGCGAGGCGAGCGCGCAGCCGGCGCCGAGCTCGACGACCCGGAGCCGGCGACGCTTCGGGCTCGGCTCGGTGGCGGGCTCGAGGCGCAGCTTCTTCGAGGGCCGCAGCACGTCGTCGGCCGGGGAGAGGTCGGCGAGGGGGGTCGAGGCGTCGAGCGCCGAGGGGTGGAGGGTGAGGAAGGCGGAGAGGCCGATGGCGCAGTCCCACAGGCGCTGGCCGGTCGAGTTGTTGAGCCCGGGACGCTCGAGAATGGTCGTTCGTGTCGATGTAGAAGACTGGGCCGAGGTTGAGCTGTCGGGAGCTGGAGGCGGCAAGTGGATGAAGCGCAGGGCGCATTGGACTGTAGGAGGAACGAGCGGGTCAGGACTCGTCGCTCTCCTGTAGCGCCAAGCGCACGGTTACATCTTGTTCCGAGATGCCGGCGCAAGTAGGAGCGAGGGAAAGCCGACGCACCTTTGTCCTGCGACCCTTTCCCGCCCTTGCCCTGCTCGACGACGACTCGACCGCTCGTCACGCCCAGAAAGACGTAGCTCTGGCCGTCCCAGGTCACGGTAGGGCTCCGAGTCGGCTCGCCGATGATGGTGCGGATGGCGGCGGTGGCGGCGGCCGAGGCCCGCTCGTCGGCGTGTGCTGAAGAGGACGGACTGGGCGAGACGGACAGGCGGAAGCAGAGGGGAGGGATGGGGCGAGTCGGGTTTGGCGGCGCAAAGGTGAGGGTGAGCTTGAGGGTGTGGAAGGGGCCGCGTGCGGGCTGAAAGGCGAAGGTTGCCGAGCTCGAGGGCGCTCGAGAGCTGGTCGAGAGCGAGCCGGCGAGCGAGAGGGTGATGCCCGACGGCGATTCGAGGGTGCTCGCCTCGAGGAGGTCGATCGTGACTGTGTGAAGAGGCGTCAGCTGGGTCGCAGGAGGACTTTGAGGGGCTGGGACGCACGGTGTAACTCGTCGAACTCGAGGTCGACGCCGTAGTCGTCCGTCACGGCGGCGGCAAGCTCGACTGCGGGGCAAGAGGCAGGAATCAGCTGTCTGTTACCGTCTACCTGTCAGCTCAGCTAGAGCGAGAGTCTGGCGCACCTGGGACCGTCTGTGGTCTCGTCCTCGACGCCGGGTCGAGATGAAGTCGGGCGGGCGGGAGGCGGACGAGGCGGAGCCTGCCGAGCTTGAAGGCGTCTGGTCCGCCCGACGTAGACATCTCTGAGTGCAGTGCGCAGCTCTCTGCAGCGGTGCAGGTCGAGGGCGAGTGAGGAGAGCGGCCGAGAGCTTCATCGCCCCTCTCTCGCTCCCCGACCTCCCTCGCCTCGTCCACTGCACCATGGTCGTGCGTTCAGCCGTGCATCTCTCTCGGCTACCCCTGTGCATTGCTGACGCGCTCTCTTCACCCCGCCCGCAGAAGCTCGCCGTCCAGATCAAGGCCACCCTCGAGAACGTCACCGACCGTCCGTCCTCTCCCTCTCGCACCTGTCCTACTGCGCGCACAAGCTCACCGAGGCGACCCTCGTACCGCTCGCAGTCAGGCCCGTCGGCGACAACTTCAACTGGATGTTCAAGGTCAAGTGCAGCTCGTGCCGAGAGGAGCACCCCAACTTCATGGGCATCGACGCCACCGTGCGTCCTCCCTGTCCCTCTCTGAGCATTCTAGAGCGAGCACGACATCGAGCTGACTCGAGCGCACGCCCCCCGCAGGAGATGCACGACATCAGCGGCTCGCGCGGCGAGGCCAACCTCGTCTGGAAGTGCCAGCTCTGCAAGAAGGAGAACAACATCAGTGCGTCCGCTCTCGCCCTTCTGCTGTTCTCCCTGCACGTCAAGCTGACCCACGAGCCCTGCGCGCAGACTTTGACGACTCGTTCAAGCGCTCGTCGGCCGCCTACACGCTCGACGACGCCGACGAGCAGCGGTGGGCCACGCTCGCCGTCCTCGAGTGCCGCGGGTGCGAGATCATCGAGTTTGACCCGCAGGGGACGTGGGCGTGCAAGGGCGCCGAGAGCAACACGCCGTTCGACGAGGTCGAGCTGAGCAAGGACGAGGCCGACTGGAACGACTACGACGAGAAGGTGCGCTCCCTCTCTCTCCTTCCTTCTTGCTGCTCGCAGGGGCTCGAACTCAGGCCCTTCTACGCTCGCAGGCAGGAGAAGGTGTGTCGATCATGGACCTCGAGACGCGGATCCAGCGCGCGTAGACCTGGAATAGAAGTGCTCGTTCGGTCTCTCTCGCTCTATCTTTCTGCGAGAGCAGCGTGTCGAGCCTAGTGAGAGTGCGCGAAAGGAGCTCGAGATGTGCACGCGCAGCTTCTACTCGGACCCTCCATCTACCTCGCTCGCCCGGTCCTCAGGGCTGGAACCCGGACGGCATCCTCGGCGTCTCGTCCGCCGCTCCCTCGCCCTCGCTCACCGTCGACGGCGCCTCGAATGAGTCGTCCGCGTCGGGCTCCTCGCTCGCACCCCTGCTGCTGCTCCCGCCGCCGTTCCACCGCCTCGGCGCGTCCTGCTCCCCATGGTCCACGACCGACGCGCCCGACTCGAAGCTCGCGTCCGTAGCGCCGTCCTCCTCCTCCTCTTCCTCGTCGAGCACCTCAGCATCCGCTGATGGTCCACCCCACCATGCGCCCCTCGCACCGCTGCCCAGCTCGGGCGTCGGCGCGCCCCACCCGGCGCCGCTGCCCGCCGGATGCGCAGCGAGGAGCGCCGCCGCGCGCGAGGGGTGCGCGGCGTGCCCTGCGCTCGCTTTTGCGGCGTCCAGGACGGCGAAAAAGTCGTCGGGGAGGACGGGCGCGAAGGGCGAGGGGCGGGCGGCGGGCGCTGGAGGTGGTGCGGGGCTTGGGAGGTTGGGCGAGGGCGTCGGGGCGAGCGAGGCGGCGGGCGAGTCGGCGAAGGACGAGGCCGACACAGTGGCCGAGCTGGAGAAGGTCGGGAGGGCGGGGCGAGAGATGGATGAGAGGGAGAGGCGCGACGAGGAGCGAGGGGTGCGTGCGCCGTCCGAGCTGGTGGGCTGCGTCGGCGCGGTCGAGTGGGCGAAGGGGCCGAACGCCTCGGGCGCGTCGAAGTGCACGAGCATGCTCGGCGAGGAGGGGACGGCGAAGGGGAGCTGTTGCGCGAGCGAGAGGAGTCAGGCGGGAATGCGCCACCGAGAGGAAGGAGCGAGAGGCGGACGGACCATGAACCGCGAGTTCAGCAGCTCGCCCGTCGACTCTTCTGTCGGCGGCGGCGCGTACGACGAGTAGGCCGTCGGGTCGGCGAATGCCTCGTCGATCGAGCGCACGACGCCGCCGGGCGCCTCCTGCCCTGCGCCCTCGGCGCTCGGGGCACCGCCGCCGCTGCTCGCCGCCGCCGCCGCCGCCTCCTTCTGGAGGCGCACACGCTCCCACTGCTTCTGGATCTGGACGAGGTACTGGGCGCAGTCCTCGTCCATCCGGTTCTCGTCGACCTCGTACCGGTACTCGCGCACGGCCTTGCGCAGCTGCAGCGGGTTGAGCGCGCGCAGGCTCTGCACCGTGCCGATGAGGCCGTCGATCGACGTCTCGCTCGAGAGGCACTGGAGCCACTGGAGGAGCTGGTTGAGCGGCGCGAAGTGGGTCGAGACGAGCTTGGGCGGGAGGCGGTTCGAGCGTGCCCACTCTTCGAGCGTCGAGGCGTTGAGGCGGATCTGCATGGCGCGCGTGCGGCACAGGTACTTGCGCTGCACGGCGAGAAAGAGTCAGCACGTGCGCCGGCTCGAGAGAGAAGGGATGGTCGAGAGATACGACGCACCTGGTTGAGGAGCCGGTTGAAGACCTCGCACGAGATCCAGTAGAAGAGCTGCGAGAAGGCCTGGACGATGATGGCCGGCGGGATCTCGTACGCCTGGAGAACGAAGAGCGTGCTCGAGAGGAGCGCCGTGATGCTCCTCGGCGTCGCCTCGCTGACGGGCACCGTGCTCGCCGACACGAGGCGCGGCGGCGAGGCGCCGATGTCGCCGTTGCCGCCTGGAGGCCCGAGCCCGATCGACGACGACGTGCTCGCGCCCGAGTCGGAGAACAGGCTCATGGCGCTCGTCGAGTTGCGCACGGCCGAGCCCTTCTTGGCGCGCCCGGTGAGCTTCTTGACGAACCTCGTCGACGCCCACTCGTCCTCGAACGCGACGTCCTCGAACCCGGCGAGCGCCTCGTGCTCGAGCATGGCGGCCTCGAGGACGCGGTCGATGCGCCGCTCGGCGTCCCGGATGATGAAGACGAAGATCTCGTTGACGAGGTCGCCGAAGTGCGACTGGTAGTCGGGCGTCGCCCCGCACAGGTTGGGCTCCTTGCGCAGGTAGTGCAGGAAGAGGAGACAGTTGGACAGCCAGAAGGCGCAGACCGACATGTCGTCCGGGCGGTTCTGCGAGCGAGGTCCGAGCGGGTCAGTGCCGGCGACGAGAAAGCGACAGGGACAGTAAGAGAGGACGACGACGCACATGCACTGCCGCCTCGATGCGCTCGAGCGCGCCAAACATGAGCTCGTCGACCATCTCATCGCTGCCAAAGTGGTGCGCGTACCGCGCGCACAAGAAGAGGACGTTGGCCGGGATGACGCGGAACTTGCGGGTCGAGACGGGCTTGATCGTCGAGATGATGACGTCGAACAGGACGGGCAGCTCGTCGAGCGCAAAGACGAGCATCTGGTCGGGCTCGCAGCGGTCCCAGATGAACGGGTGCGGGATGCCGTCGACCTCGTCCGGCTCGTCGTCGTCGGGCTGCAGAGAGGGATGGGCGTCAGGACGAGGCTCATGTGTCGAGAATGATGAAGGATGGGGAGAGACAACGCACCGTGTCGCCCTCACCGAGCCCGAGCAGCTCAAAGTCGACCTCGAGGTTCATCGCGCTGTCCCGCCCGAGCTGGACCCTCCGCCTCGCCTCCCGATCCCGCTCCGCCTCCTCCTCTCGCTCCTTCGAGTCGGCCCAGCTCATCGCCTCGCTCACTGCCACGCTCAAGCGCGAAGCCGGCCTCGCCCCTCCTCGCGCGCCCTCCTCATCGTCGTCGTCCGCACCCTCGCCCTCCTCGCGCCGCAGCGCCCGCTCGCGCTCGACGGCCGCCTCCCACGCGCTCTTGAGCACCTCGCGCATGGCCGCGCCCTCGCGCCCTGGCTTGACGAGGTCGCGCGGCGTGAGCCCTTTGTGCGACGCGACGAGCGGTGACGCGCGGCGGTTCAGGAGGAAGGCCGCGAGCGGGACGTCGTTGTTCTGCACGGCCCAGTGGAGAGGGGTCCAGCCCGCTGCGAGCGCCGAGGAGGAGAGTCAGCGTGCGGCTCTTTAGCGTCGGCGAGCCGAAAAGAGAGAAAGAGCGGACGCACCTCGGTCCGCCTGGTTGACCTTTGCGCCGTTCTCGACGAGGACGCGCACGGCCTCGGCATGCCCGAGCGCGACACACGTCCCGAGCGCCGTGTTGCCCTCGTCGTCGGCCGCCTCGAGGTCAATCCACCTGCGCGGCGCCGTGTCGGGCACGACGACGGGCGGCTCCTGCTGCGGGCGCTTGCCCTGGGCGCGGGGCGAGCCGAGGAAGACGCTGTCGTCGGCGTTGGCGAGCGAGGCGGCCGTGAGCGAGAAGCGGCGTGCGGCGGCGGCGTTTTCGGTGGACGAGAGGGCCGGGTCGGGCGGGAGCGAGAGGAGCCACTCGAGGGTGTCGGCGTTGCCGGCCGAGCAGGCGCGGAGGTAGACGCTGGTGAAGAGGGTGCGCTTGTCGTCGGGCGTGAGGGGCGAGTCGGGCGAGAGGTAGGGCGCGAGGTGCTCGGGGAGGCTGGAGGAGGAGGAGGTGGGGGCGAGGAGGAGGAGGAGGAGGAGCGGGTCAGGGTCAGGCCGTGTGTGCGCGCGCGTGGTCCAGCAGAGAGAGTGGACGCACGGAGGGTTGGGCAAGAGGCTGAGCACGATGCGCGTGTCGCTGCTCGTCGCCGTGGCGAGCAGCCACGAGTTGGACGACGACGACGACGACGACGAGCTTGCTCCGACGACCGGGTGCGGGCGGGCGTCCATGGCGCTCCTGGCGAGCATCGATAGGCTTGGCGCAGTCCTGGATCGTGGCACGCCGGCGTTGTCCTTGGGCGGGGTGCGTGGGGCGGGCCAGGGGAGCGCGGAGGGGAGAGGCGGCAGAGGCGGCGACGGCAGGTCGAGCGGCATGGCGGTATGCCTCGGCGAGTGCTGTGCAGGCTCACGCTGCTCTGGCGGTGCAGCGCGAGGTCGCCGAGCGGGTGAGCAGAGGTCGAGCCCCTGTCCGTCTCCTTCTCGTCCTCGTCGCGCTGATGAGCCACTTGCTCTCGCTCTCTGCGGCTCAGGCGTGCTCTTCTTCGGCGTGCTCTCTGCTCTCGATCGAGACTCCAAGCTGCCGACCAACAGGCACGAAACAGAAACGTAAATGTGCAGTCCTCCTCCTCAAGAACCTCGCCGACTCGACTCGCCGCCCGCCGCGCTCACTCGTAGTTCTCGCCGACGCCCATGCCCGCGCCCTCCTCCTGGAGCCAGTCCCACGCGACCGTCCTGACGGCCTTGTGCATGCCCTTGCGCCGGCGCTCGACGCCGAGCGTCCCGTCGCGGATCTCGCGCAGGCGCGAGCGGTACTCGAGCGTGTCGGCGAGGAACCGGTGCAGGTCGCTGCGGGCGGGCGAGTGAGACGGTCAGCGAGGACTCGGGGTGGGCGAGGAGATGTAGAGGAGCAGCGAGAGGGACGCACGTGAGGCAGTCGTGCAGGAGGACCTCTTGCTCGTTCGGGGTGAGCCTGCGAGAACGACGCGTGGACAGTCAGCGACGAGCTCCTGCTGACAAGCGAGAGGACGCAGAGAGAGAAAGAGGGACGCACGTCTCCATCTGGCCCGTCCCGACCATGCCGCCGCCCGGCCCCGGCACGACCCTCTCCATCTCGACGTCGCCCTCGCTAACGAAGAGGCCGCGCACGAACACCTCGGGGTCGACGAGCCGCGCCGCGTACTCGGGCAGCTCCTCCTCCTCGATGAGCTGCGGCGCGCGCGGCGGCCTCGAGCCCGCGCCCGCCGCCCCGCCCGCCGCCCCGCCCGCAGCGAGCGGCTCGTCGAGGCTGCTGCCCTCGCCCGCGCCCTCGGCCTCGTCCTCGGCGTCCGTGTAGCCCTCCTCGGGCGAGCTCTGCCTCGAGCGCGTGTGCCGCCCGGGCACGGCGCCGGCCGCACCGCGCGCGACCCGCCCGCTGCGCCGCCGGATCGATGGCTCCTCGGACAGCGACGGCGCGGGCGTCGCTTCCGTCGAGGCGACGTCGCCCGAGTCGACGGCGGCCGCGGCGGCGAGAGTCGGCGTCGCGAGCGGGTCGGCGGCGGCGGGCGTGTCGGCGGAGGGGGCGGTCGGCTCGACCGGGGTGCCGGCGCCGAGCGCGAGCTGCTCGGCCTCGCCCGTGCCGTTGGGCGCAGGCGCAGGCGCGGGTGCGGGCGGCGCGCCCGCCCCGGACGCGTCCTCGGCGCCCGCAGCCGTGACGGCGATGGCGGGGACCTCGCTCTGCGCCGAGGGCGCGGCGACAGGTGCAACGCCGTCGCCCGCAGGTGCCGTAGCGCCTTCAGCTGCCGCAGCAGTCGGTGCGGCGGCGGCGGCGTCGGACGCAGAGGCGGTGCCCGAGCCCTCGGCGGCGGCACCCTCGGCGGCGGTCGGCTCGGCGGCGTCCTTCATCTCGACGTCCTGCGCCGAGGCCGGAGCGGCCGGCGTCGCGGCAGCTTGCTCGACGCCCTCGAGGGCCGCAGGCGCAGCAGGCGGCGCCGGCGACAGGCCCGGGACGGGCACCGGGTCGGCGACAGCTCCTGGTGCCGACGGCGCCGAGAGGACGGGCGTTGCCTGCTCGAGCTTGACCTCGTCCTCGAGAGCGAGCGCGCTCGTCGTCGCTGTAGGCGCAGGCGACGCCTCGACGTCCATGCCGTCCGCGGCGGCGGTCGCAGGCGCGGGTGCTGCAGCCTCGCCGTTCGCGGCCGGCTGAGCCGCCGATGCCGACGCCACCGCCTCGCCGAGCGTGCCCTGCTCCTTGTCCTCGTCGACCTTGCGCTCCTCGTCATCGACCTTGCGCCGCGTCTCGTCGCGCTCGCGCCGCCGCTCGTCGTCGCCGTCCCACCGCCAGTCGAAGCCCTCGCCGCGCAGGCCGCGGCACACCTGCGTCAGGGCGCCGACGAGCTCGGCCTCCTGCTCGATGAGGCTTGTCGCGCTCGCCGACAGGAGGTGGAACGTATTGTTCTTGCGGCCGAGCGTGTGCTGGACGGCCGGAGTGAGGAGGAGGTCGAGGGGCGACTGCGGGACGGGCGGGAGGTGCGCCGGGTACGGCGCGTCGGGCTCGCGCGACAGGGTGTGGACGCTGCGCGGGACGAGGTGGAGGTTGGGCGCGACGGCGAACCCGCTCGTGCTCGAGGCGGCGGCGAGGTCGTTGAGCTTGCGGCGCTTCTGCGCTGGCGGGACGAGCGAGGTCGAGGTCGTGTCGTCGACGAAGCCGGCATCGACGTTGGCGTGGTGGCCGAGGCGGCCGCGGCGCGTGTGCGGGGCGAGGCGCGACAGCTTGTGGCCGCGGTTGGTGGTCGGGACGGCCGAGGCGAGGCCGTCGACGGCGCCCTCGCCGTCCGAGCCGGATGCGGCAGAGGGCGAAGATGGCGGATCGTAGTACGAGGGGAGGTCGCGAGCGGGGAGGGAGCTGTGAGCGAGAGCTGGGGTCAGTCTCGAGGACGGCAAGGTGGTGGGGGCAGGGACGAGGGAGGAGAGCCGACCGCACGCTCGCGCAGGTCGGCCCTCGCCTCCTCGCAGGTAGATGGAAGAGAGAGAAGACGCACAGGATGCCCACGTCCTTGTCTGCGAGCCGGACCCGGTGTTGCGCGGGGAGAGCTCCCTCGCCGGAGCCCGCCGATGCTGCTGCTGCGCCCTGCTTGGCTTGCGCGCTCGTCGCGGAGCCGTTGATCGCGCCCTGGCTCGGGCGGGAGCCGTCTCGCGCCATCTGGAGCTGGCTGTCGAGCGGGGCGGGGTGGTCGTGGTCGGGTGAGGCGGGTCGAGCCGAGCGCGGCGCAGGCGGCTGCGGATAGGGCAGGAGAAGGGGTGGGTGTGGCGTGAGAGCTAGCTGTGCGCTGTCGGAAGCGTCACTGGTCGTGCTCGTGCTGCGCTGCCGGTGAGCAGGAGCACGAGCCGAGCGAGCCGGCCAACCTCGTCGTCGCCTCCTGCTCACGCTCGTGCTCACCCTGTGGGGCAGCTTGACTGCCACGCAGGGCTTACCACAACAGGTCTCAGACCAATAAGCTGAGCGCGCTGGCTTCCTGCGCCGACCTCGCCTCGCTCTCTCTGCTCGCCCAGATTCCCATCGCTCGCCGCCTCTCGCTCGACCGCCGTCAGCTACGGGGGCCTACAGCTCAGGCAGCTAGGCTAGGCCTAAAAAGGCTCGAGGGCCGACGTCTGCGCGCTACCACTGAACTTTGACCAGCTAGCTCCGTCGTGCGAGCCTCCTCTCCTCGTCGGCGGACCCTCCTCCCTCGCTGCAGCTCGGCTCGACTGCTTGGCTGCACGCTCACTACCTGAGAATCGAGCTCCCGAGTGAGACGAGCGCTTGCGACCCTTCTCGCTGCCTCTCGCGCCGTTGAGAGAGGGTACAGATGGCTTTATTCGCAGACAGACAGACAGGCTCGAGCACACAAAGACGACCTCCCCCTCCAGAGCCTCACGCAGCGACGACGCCGCTCTCGACGCCGAGCTCCTTCTCCTTGTCGTCGGCGGCCGCCGAGCCGTGCGTCTTGCCGCCGAGCGAGTCGGCGTAGTCGAGCGCCGAGAAGGCCGACGGCAGCGCGGCAGGCGGGAACGCGTACGAGAGGGCGAGATAGATGCCGCCGGCGACGACGACGCCGACCGGGTACACGGCGCAGTAGATGTAGACGGCGCCGAACGGGATCCCGATCTTCGAGTTGATGCTGCGGACGAAGCCGGGCAGGCTCGGCACGACGCCGAGCGCGAACGCGACGAGGGCGCGCCAGTTGAAGCCGCCGGTGTACCAGTAGCACGATCGGTGCCTGACGAAGAGGTCGGGGAGGGACAGCTGGCGGTGGCGCAGGACGTAGTACTCGGCGTACAGGATGCCGCCGATCGGGGCCTGCGCGCGAGAACGGTCAAGTCAGCATGGGCTCGGCTCGCTCATACGACTCGTTGACGATGCTCGAGAGGGAGGAGAAGCTTGAGAAGAGATTGAGCGCACGAGGAAGATGGTGTAGCCCTGCGAGACGGAGAGAGCGAGGTCAGCGAGCGCTCTCGTCCATGCTCTAGAGCGCCGAAAAGCGAGAAGAACGGACTCCGAGAAAGCTCGTAAAGGTCTTGGCCGAATTCTGGATGATCTGTGAGCGCAGGAGTGCAGGAGGAGGACATTGATCAGCAAAAGCGCTCGGGCCGCGACCCGTCGCGAGGGCGACAGCTCGAGAGCAAGTCTGTGCTCGAGGTGCCGTCGAGACATAGAGCGGACGAGACGTACCCATGGGCACGTGACCAGACTGCGAGCGTCGAGGAGGAAGGAGGGTCAGCCGAGAGCGAGAGAGGAGGGAACTCAGTTTGAGAAGGTCGACGGACCCGAGGATCGCCGTGATGTACTCTGCAGAGGATGCACAGCGTCAGCAGCGTAGGAGACGAGTAGGAGAGAAAGTCGGGACGCACGACCGCGGCGGATATTGATGTACTTGGGGACCATGACCATGAGGTCGTTGCCGACGGCGGTCGAGTTGGCTGCGAGGCGGCGAGCCAGGTCAGCGCGAGCTCTCATGGGCCTCGAGACGATCGGCGAGGCGAGGAGGCGGTCGGCGAGGAGAGGAGACGGTCGGCGAGCTGACCACACGCACCAGAAATGTTCGTCGCGAGGACGCTGAGTGCCCAGGGGAGGGCGCTGAAGAACTGAGCGGCGCGCGAGTCCATGAGGCTCGACACCTGCAGCGGGTTCCATGTCGTCTTACCGTAGATGACCTCGGTCGCCGACGTGACGACGACGCCGAGGATGGCGCAGAGCGTGACGAGGACCGTAAGCGAGAAGATGTTGGACCAGACGACCGTGCGGCGGTTGTTGGCGTAGCGGGTGAAGTCGCAGACGTTGAGCGCAAGGGTCGCCTTGGGCCCGATCGCGCTGCGCGAGGTGGACGAGGCGTGAGCAGGTGCGCTCAGACGAGCGGTCCGTGCGCGAGAGGGACGCACGAGGTGAACGCGCTCATGAAGACGACGCCGGCAGGGCGACCGTCCTTGATGAGCGTCGGCTTCGAGAAGACGGGGCCGAAGCCGTGCGCGCGCCCGACAGCCCAGCCGAACAGCGCGAAGCCGAAGATGGGCTGCGGGAGGAGGAAGAGGCAGGTCAGCTCGACTCGAGCTACGGCTCTTCACAGCGAGACCGGGACGCACCATGATGACGATCTTGACGGCAAAGAGGTACTTGAGCTTGGAGATGTGGATCCAGAGGAGGGGAAGCTGCGTCGGCGAGAAAGGAGGGTCAACGTGGTCGACGAGCCCGATGGGCTACCGCTCGGGGCGGCCGCCGCTCCCTGCTCGAAGCCGATCTCAAAAAGAGAGAGAGAGGGAGAGAGAGAGAGACGTACCTGGATGAGGTAGAAGATGAAGAAGCAGAGGAGCATGCTCGAGGTGACGTGCGCCGACTCGGGGAGGTGGTTCGGGAACCGCGCGAACGACGGCCAGATCGCAGTAAGCATTACTTGGACACATTGCCCTCCCTGATAGGTCTGCGTCCTAGAGGATGGTCGAGCTAGGGTCAGCCGCCTCGTCTCGCGGGACCGAGAGCGAGGAGGAGCACGCACCCGAACCAGATGATGGCGGCGACGGCTCGACAGATGACGGCGACGAAGGTGCCGTTGATCCCAAACGCCGTGCGAGCGAGAGTCGGGTAGTTAATGCCGTAGCGGCAGCCGATGTAGCCCGTAGCTGCGCAGGCGAGCGAGATGACGAAGTGCCCGAGGAGGACGGCGCCGATGGTTGCGCCGGGCGACAGCCCTGCGGATACGGCCGACGAGGCGACCTGGTACTGACTGCGCGCAGGGAGCAACGAGGTGCGTCGATGATGGCGTGCGAGTTGAGGACGGGGCGTCGAGGCGGAAAGGAGGGAGAGGGAGAAGGCGAGGGAGAGGAGCGGGGTCAGTGCGGCTGCTCGACCTGAGCGGGGTCAGTGCGTCTGCTCCACCTGGCTCGCCCCTCTCATCAGGGTCAGCAGGAAGCTATGAGCGACGCACGAGATGCCGAAAGCCTCTGCGGGAGGGAGGGAGTGCGTCAGGTCCAGTCGAGTCGGGCAAGGAGACGAAGGAGAGCGCGCACGGACCTGCGATCCAGTATCCCGTCAGACTCAGAGCGCCCCATGTACCTGGCAGAGGAGCGGCAAGGAGGGGATGCGGTCGAGGGAGAGAGCGCGACGGTCAGTTTCGCAACGAGGCGGGGGACGAGCCGGCCGACGAGAAGGACGAGACGACGCACGGAGCGGCGAGTCTTCCGGGACAGGGAGCATGTCGTGCGACGTCTTGATCTCGATGACCCGGTCCTCGTCGTCGCCATCTTGAGCTGCTCGGACGCCGCCGTCCGAGGTGAAGACGAGCGCGGTCGGCTCTTGCGGAATGCGGGCGCGGCGGACCAGGCTCGTGAGGTTGGCCTGCATGATGTCGACGAGGGGAAGAAGCTGTGCGTGAGGAGAAGGAGGGAAGTTAGAGAGGGAGAGGGGCGATAGAAGGCGAGATACGGCCGCGGGCGCGAGGGGACGAGTCGGCGGGGAGCTTGGCGCGTTCGCCGCTCGTGTGGCGGCGGCGGACGAGGGGCACGCCGGCGGCCGTCGAGCTGCAAGGGGCGCGCCCCGCAACAAACTTATCTCGTCGCCGATCGAGCGGCTGCAGAAAGAAAACGCCTCGGGCGAGAGTGCCGAAGCTCGGGCGAGCCGAACGCTCTTTGTCCTCGTCTCACCGTTCCTGACATCGTCCTGCTGCGCGAGGGCGACGTGCTCTGCGCATTGCACATCGAGAAGGAAGTAGGGCCGTACTCAAGAACCTGTCGCGAGAGGGAGAGGGACGAGAGCAGGCGAAGGAGGGGAGGAGGGAAGGGGTCAGTGGGCGGCTCACGAACCCTATCTCGCTTCGACGAAGGCTCAGAGAAGACGAAACGCACCTCGTCTCGATCACCAAGCTGCGGATCCACCGCCGGGCGGACTCCCCCAAGCTCCCCAAGCCGGCGCCCGGTCGAGCACGTTCAGCCACGCCTCGAGCTCAGGTAGGTCGAGCTCCTCGTGGAGGCCGATCCCCGCGACGCCCGTGCTCGTGCCCAAGTTGCCGTCGACGCCGCCGGCGAAGAAGCTGAGCGGCGGCTCGAGCGGGCCCGCGCCGCCGACTGCCCGGCCGACGGGCTCGGCGGCCGAGCCCTCCTCGGGTCGCTCAGCGAGCGTCGCGAGAGCGTCGAGTGCTCCGAGAGGCGCACTCGAGGCCGTCGAGCGCGCTGGGCCTGCTGCGCCTGGCGCGGATGCCGTCGCCGTGAGCGCGAGAAGGGGCTCGTGCAGCGTCTCGCGCCGCAGAGCGGCGATGACCTCGCCGTAGTCGTCGCTCGCTGCGTCGGCCTGCATGGCGGTTGAGAGACGGTCGGCGACGGACGAGGCGCGGGCGAGCGCTGCGTCGGCGAGCGTCCAGGCGTGGTCGGTGCGGGCGCGGTGGATGAGGAAGGACAGGCGGGCGAGGAGCTGGACGGTGGCGGAAGAGGCTGGAGGTGGTGTGCTGAGCCGACGAGGTGGAGCGTCTGGGTCGGCCGTTGAAGGAGGTGTCGAGTGCGAGGAGATGGCGGCGAGCGAGAGGCGGATGAGCGAGGAGAGGACCGAGGACAGGATGTGCGACGTGTCTGCGCGAGGCGAGTCAGCGAAGAGGCCGAGAGAGAGCAGATCGAGAGGTAGAGGACGCACAAGGAAGCCAAGGCTGGCTGCTGCTGAACGATGCCTCGCCGAGGTGCGAGAAGAAGTCGACGAGCTCGCCGAAGATGACAACGGTCGAGCCGTCGGGCGCAAACGTGTTGCCGAGGCCGATGCGCACCTCGATGCTGATGCGGCGTACCATGCACCGTAGAGCGAGGAGGCTGAACAGGAAGCTGTCTGCGGGACGACGAGCGTCAGGACGGTGCGGCGAAGCGAGATCTGGGACGAGGAGAAGCAGACGCACCCATGCCGATCGGGCGAGGCGAGGTGTCGAGGAACGGTCGTGCGTCCTCCTTCATCGTGTTGAGCTCGTGCTCGAGCTGGTCGCACGAATCGGCGCGCGCCGGCGAGCCGTACTTGTCGAGGGTCGACACTTCGGCTTGCAGCCGAGCAACGACGACGGCAAGCCGGCACGAGTACTGGAAGGCGGTGCTGCCGACGTACGAATCGACGTCGTCGGTCGGTGTCGGAAAGGGCAGGAGAGGGACGTTCGTGTTGCCGAGCTGGACGTGAGACGGGCGCGAGTTGAGGAAAGAGGCCTGCGTGCGAGTGAGCTCGAGTCAGCTCGGCGCGGTCCCGCAGGCTTCAGGACCGAGTGAGAGGGACGCACCCATGCGTCATGTACCCGCAGCGCCCACCAGATCCGGTCGCGCAGCGACTTCTCCCACTTCGGCAGCGCCCACCGCCGCCCGTCGACGTGAAGGCCGAGGAGCTGGGCGTGCGCGATGGTCTGCAAAGGAGGAGCGTCAGAGAGATCCGAGGAAGAGCAAGGACCGAGGGAGGGAGAGAGAGCTGACGCACCTTGGCGAGCAAGCCGTAGTCTCCGCGCTGGTCGAGCGTCGTCCCGAGCTCGACGACGGCGGTCGCGAGGCCGCTCAGCTTTGGCCGGTCGAGAGCGCGCTCGCCGACGCGCTCCTCCTTGAGCAAGCGCCACGCGTAGACGCTCGCCGGCTTGTGCTGCGGGAACGACGAGAGCGCCTCGACGAGGACGACGGCGCGCAGAGTTGGCGGGAGCGAGTCGATCGAGTGGGCGGACGAGACGGGGAGGATGGGCATGGCGGGGTGGATGCTGGCGAGGTAGTGCTCGATGAGGGCGTCTTCAGGGAGCGAGGGAACGGTGGCTGAGAGGAACGACCGGATGCGGCGCAGGAGGTTCGTCTCCCAGTCGGCGGAAGCGACTCGATCTGCAGGCAGTATGAGTCAGAGACGATGTCGATAAAGCATATGGCTACGATGTATGTGAGGAGGACGGACTCACGAAGTGGAACGGCGTGGAAAAGGATGAACTGCGAGCGGTTGCGGTCGCTCGAGATCTGCCTGGACGTGCCGACCGTCTGGTGGCTCAGCAGGTCGTCGGTCAAAGTCGCCGTCACCGCACAGGGCTCGACGCCTGGCGGCAGGTCGCGGTCGAGAGACGCGAGGCCTGCTTGAGGCGCGCTCGGACTTGCGGCGTGGGCTCGCTTGGCGGCGGGCTCGTCGACGAGGCCCTCGGCCGAGCGCTTCAGGGCTCGCAGCGTCGCCGTGGTCGTCGCCGTGATGCGCGAGTCGAGATCTCGAGGGGAAGTGTCGAAGGCGGGCGTGTCGGAGACGGGCGGGAAGAAGGCCGAGGAGGAAGAGGAGGCTGTCGAGGTCGAGGGGAGCAGGTCCTTCTTGGGCCGGCTTGGCGGCGGGAGGTTGAAGGTACATGGTCGGTTGGTCTGTCTGAGCGCGCTCGCCGCTCGTCAGCGTGCGCTCGCGAGGAGCGGCAGCAAGAGGGAGCAGACGCACCGGCACTCGACGCAGGCACCTCCCTCGCTCGTGATCGCGCACCGGTTCTTGCGCTTCCGGCACGCATCGCACGGGCGGATCTTCTTACTCTGTAGCGAGGCAGAGAGTCAGCTAGTCCAGCCAGAGGGCGAGAGTGAGGCGGCGAGTCGAGGGGGAACGAGACGCACCCGGAACGGACGAGCCGCTGCTGCGCCTGCTCCTGCAGGGCTTGTCGATAGAGCTTGCGCTTCTGGTGAGTGCGACTGCTGCTCTGCTTGCGCGGTCGTGGCCGAGGTGCTGGCGGCGAGGTGCGGGCGGGGGTTGGAGGATGAGGAGTGCGGCGCAGGGCTGGCAGGCGCGTGGGGGTGCGGGAAGGTGGGTATGTCGAGCATGGCGATCTCTGGCGAGGCTAGGTGATCTCGCTCAGGCGAAGAGAGGTCGAGGACGAAGAGGTGAGGGAGGAGGAGCTGATGAGGACGAGTGTCGGCGGGGAGCGGGCGGCCGAGCTGACGTGGGCTGTCGAGCTGCCGACCATCTCTGCTGAGCGGCTGCTTGGCGGTCTGCTCTCGCTGCTGAGCTGAGACGAGGCGTGGAAGAGCAACGTCGCTCTCGAGGACTCGGAGGGGGCGGCTCGGACGAGGCGAACAAGGAACAGTCACTGCGGGTCCGGGTCTACAGAGCCCTCCAGGGAGCGCACAGACGAGTACAGTACATCACGGCGGAGCGAGGCGCGACAAGGGGGATCACAGGAAGAGGTGGCCGCGCTCGAACTTGAGCAGCTCCATCTCGGGGCGGAAGTTGGCGTAGATGCTGTGCGGGTTCTGCAGCGTAGCGGCCGTAAAGGCAGCGTCCTGCGCGGTGGGGAGGGGTAGCGTCAGCGAGGATTCGAGTGGAGCGGGCGAGCGGCCCGAGCGGCTCGAGCGGCGCTCGACAGGATCCGCTTCTCGTCCTCGAGCGCTCGAGCGACGTCGAGAGGCTGCACGTAGCCCAGATCGATAAATGAAGGTGAGAACGCGAGACTCACGTCGTCGTCGATGATCTTCTTCTCGAGCCCGTTCGCGGCGGCCGCCTCGACGAGGAGCTGCACCTTGCACATGCGCTCGAGGACCTGGAAGACATAGACGGCCTCCGAGACCGACTCCTTGCCGAGCGTGAGCAGGCCGTGGTTCTGCAGGATGGCGGCGTTCTTGGTCGGGCCGAGCGCGGCGGCGATGTTGGCCCCTTCCTCGGGCGCGAGGACGATGCCGCCGAACGACTCGTACACGGCGAGGTTGTCGTGGAAGAGGCACGCGTCCTGCGTCATGATGTCGATGGGCTTGCCGAAGACGCTCCTGCGGGCGTGCAGAGAAGGGTCAGCACTCGGTCGAGCGAAAGAACGCCGAGGAGGCTCGAGCGACTGACGCACCAGGCTTTGCCGTGCAGCGAGTGGCAGTGCGCCGCGACCTGCACGTCTGGCCTCGCCATGTGAATGGCGTGGTGAATCATGATCCCCGCAGCGTTGACGGGGAGCTGTGCGCCGTCCGGGTGAACGAAGCCGTCGGGCGAGACGAGGACGAGGTTGCGGGTCGTGATGGCGGAGAAGTGCACGCCGATCGGGTTCATCCAGTACTGCGCGCACACGTGCATATCGTCAGCTCGAGCTCGAGCGAGGCGCGAGGAGGAAGGGGCGCAAGAGCGGCAGGAAGGAGCAGAAGAAGGAGGACGAGGACGCACATGGTCCGGCATGATCGGGTCGCGCACGGTGATGTGGCCCGACAGACCCTCGGCGTAGCCCTCCTTGCCCCAGTACTGGAAGCCGATGGCGAGTTGCTCCTGCAGGGAGAGCGCACGAGGGGTCAGCGATAAGCCGGCGCTTGGGGGCGAGGTCGAAGAGGAGGAGCGCGACGCACCTTGACCCACTCGCGCTTCTTGTACGGGTCGTCGAACTGCGGGATGCCCTCCATGTGGATCGTGCCCGCCTCGTTGCCGCGGTAGGTGCGCTCGAGCGGGTTCTTGGCGAGGCTCGAAAGGTCCTGCTTGAAGTGAGCTGCGGGCGGCGGGGCGGCGACGGGTGCCGGGTCGAGGAGAGCGGGTGCCATTGTCGGGGGCGTAGGCTTCTTGCAGCGGTACGTGTGTAGGACAAGTCGAACAGGTGAGGAGAGCGAGAGAGAGGGAGAGGCGAGCGGGCGAGCTGCTTCCCCACGCTCGCGCTCGCCGCAAGCGCCGCTCGCCCGAGTCGGCCGACGGCCATGCCGAGCCCCTCTGCCGAATGGCCGGAATTCCCGATACGGACGAGGAGCTCAGGGCGGGCGTTCGTAACAGACAGGGGCGCGAACCGCGGACGCCGCCGGCGGACCTGGCTCGCGGCCGCCGGCCGGGCGAGGCGGTGAAGGCGCGCCAGCTCTGCTCGCACTACCTTCACGCAGGCCTCGCAACAGCTCTCCAGCAGCTTCAGATCAGCTCTGTGAGTCCTCTCCAGCGCTCGGCACGCATCCTCGAGGTGGCAGCGCCTCGGCCGAGGTCGTCCCTCTCGCGCCGACTGATGAGGGCGGGATGCGCGCTCGCTCGGCGGGCACGGTATCTGGGACGATGTGGAAGGGCCACAGGGCTCTAGGGATCTACTCTAGTCGGGATGGGCTCCAGCAACCCGACCCAGGACGATGCCGACGGTCGAGAAAGAGCATCTCGCGCTGACCTCCTCCTCGTCCTCCTCCAGCTCGACCTCGCACAGCCTCTTCCTCGCCTATCATGGCCTCAAACATACTTGTCATCAACCCTAACGCGACATCATCGATTACCAACGGCTTGCGCGACGCTCTCGAGCCGTACCGCGCACAAGACGTCGCCCTCGACTACTACACGGCGCCGTTGCACGCCCCGACGGGCATCCGGGACTTTCGCACCGGCATCATGACGGCCGCTATCTGCTTCGACGATCTCGAGAAGACCGGCGCGCTCGAGAAGTACGACGGCTTCCTCGTCTGCTGCTGTGCGTCGCAACCTCCCTCTCCTCGAGCGCCTGCTGCGCGACTCGCCTGACTCTCCTGTACCCTTGCGCGCAGTCACCGACCATCCTTTACAGCACATGATCCGCGAGCATCTCGGCTCGACGTCGCACAAGCCCTGCATCGGCATGTTCGAGGCGGGCGTGAGCAAGGCGCTCATGCTTTCGCGCAAGTTCGGCGTCCTCTCGACCGGGTCCGGGCCCAAGCCGCTCCTCTCGAAGGGCGTCATGAACTTTCTCGGCGCGGCGGGCAGCGACAGGTGGGCGGGCGGCGTCACGTCGGGCATCTCGATCGAGGAGCTGCGCGAGCCGAGTGCGAGGGCCGAGGTTGAGCGGCGCATGAGGGAGACGGCGGCGCAGGTGGCTCGGAATGGCGCCGACTGCATCATCATGGGCTGTGCGGGCATGGCGGGGATGGAGGAGCTCGTGCGGGAGGGCGTGCGCGAGGCGGGCCTGCCGGACGTGCGGGTCGTTGACGCTGCCGTTGCCGGGCTCGCTATGCTCGTCGGCATGGTGCAGACAGACAAGCCGAAATCATAGAGCTCGTGTGCACTGTATTGCTCTTGTCGTGCAGCGAGCCGATTCGACTCAGCGCATCGGGAGCTCTTGTGCGCTCGAGCCTCGATAGCTCAGCCTTTCTCGAGCGAGAGCTCGCATTTCTGCTACAGCTCTTTCCGCTAGCTTCTCTCGCCTTACTTGAGAGGCTGGCTGTGCCCGCAAGCCTACTTGAGCGAAGCTGCAGGAGCGGCGCAACCGGACTAATCGACCTTCTCAAGGAGCTGCTCGCCGCCGAAGAGCGGCGCGCGCTCGTGCGACGCTCGCCCTGCACTGCCTTACCATTCGCTCGACGTTCTCGCTCTCGTATGCTCTCGTTGCGGGACCCAGACCAAGCATGAACACATAAGGAGCTGCTCGACTCGAACTACTCGCTGCAAGGTCCTCGAGCTACTCAAGGTGCCGGCTCCTCGGGCTCGACGACACCGGTCTGCTCGCAAATGCGCCCATACATCTCGGTGCGACGGTGCTTGGCGAACGCAAACGTCTTGGTCTTGCCC
>Ga0308169_10001125_pt1 | contig 32816 bp, 32 predicted proteins | sample PhyBR1_2_FD_202139 | JGI IMG/M metagenome (GOLD analysis project Ga0308169, IMG submission 202139) | Phyllosphere microbial communities from UC Gill Tract Community Farm, Albany, California, United States - DLSLSB.R1 | ecosystem: Host-associated > Plants > Phyllosphere > Unclassified | place...
CAAGGTCCTCTCGACCGAGAATCAGCACCAGAGCCGGAGAAATGCAGCGTCTCGCCTTGTCCTCGAGCTGGTTTTCGCGGCAAGGTCCGTCTTCAGGAGCTTTATTTTCGCGCTCTCGCTTCAGAAACTCGCTCGAGGCACCCTCTGGGTCGATCTGGTCAATAATGGAACCGGGCGAGCCAAGCAGAAAGCGAGCTCAGGCCTCCTCCGGGTCGGCCTTCTCAAGGAGAGAGAGGGTAATCCTAGTCAGAGCTGCTGCTACTCTTTCTCGCGAGTTCCTAAGTCGAAATGGAGAGCTCACTACCGAGCGCCTCTCGATGTCACGACTTGACCATTAGGTCGCGCAACCGTCGCTTTCCGTCCTTCAACACCAACAATGAGTTGCATAATATTATGGCAAAAGAAACGCGGCCTTACACGCGCGCGGACATGTTCGTCCAGTGGTAAAGGCCCTCGAGCCGAAAGTCGAAGACCTTCAGCCCAGCTGAAAGTCGAAGACTAGCTCAGTAGTAATGGCCGCATCGTCCAGTGGTTAGGATTTTGGCCTTCGACTAATTAGAAAGCCAACGACGAGGGTTCGAACCCCTCTGTGGTCGCCTTATTTTTTTCAACCACCTTCTATTCTTCGCACAACCCCTCTCTGCTTCACTGTCCCAGCGGAACGACATTCGAGCTCGTTCGCCCACGACGATGCAGCAGTGCTCGAGTCGATGAGCGAGCCTACCCTCGGCGAGAAGAGGCGCAACATGCACCTTCGAATAGGGGGGGGAGGCCTGAGCGCACGTTTGGCTCGTGCCGCTTCCTCTCTGCCCTCCTGCGGCTCTCTCTCAGCTCGCAGTCGAACACGACGCCGTCGTCGTTACCTCTAGAAGACCCGGGCGAGGGACGAGACGAGGGAGAGACGAGAAAACGAGGAAAGTCGGATTTGAGAAGGTCGGGCTGCGGAGAAGAGAGAGAGCGACGAGTTCTACAGATAGGAGGACGAGGAGGCACATCTGAACAGGCTTGGAAGGGGAAGGAACGGTGAAAGGAGGGGCAGAAGTTCAAAGCAGGAGGAGCGAGGGAGCGGCGAACGAGGTCGCGAGGGGCGGCTACGCGAGCGGCCGCTCCCAGTCGACGATCTCCTTCAACTTGCCCTTGTCGACGTAGGCGACGGCATCTGTGCGAAAAACGTGCACTCGTCAGGCGGGCCCTGCAGGAGAGGCTTGATAGGAGAGAGGGGAGGGACGCACTCTTGTCGACCCTGCAGCCGGGCTTGAGCGGCATGAGGAGGTCGGCCAGGGCCGCTCGGCCTTTCGACCTGCCGTCGCTCCTTGAGCCGGGCGGCTTGTTGAGCACCTGATCGAGGTGCGCGTGACGAGGATGCAGCGGCGAGAGGTCCTTGAGCCAGTTGCGAAGGCTCTCCTCGATGGCATCTGCGTGCGCGAGGTTCCACGTCAGCGAGCGCGCCGTTACGAGTAGCGAGGGAGAGAAGAGCGACGCACCGTACGACGTGAGGCTGCTCGGAAGGTCCTTGTACCCGTAGTGAAGCGGGTTGAGGAAACGCACGCCGGTGCTCGGCTCCTCGGTCAAGGTTTCCTGCGCGCGCGGCGTGCTCGGGTCAGCTGCAGACGAGGCGAGGACGAGGAACGAGAGGGCAGGACGCACAAAAGCGGCAGCGAGCAGGTCCGCACGGGTAGGCCGGTCGAGAAAGTCGCCGTCGTCGCCGTCGTCGGCGAGCTCGCTGAGCGGGAGCCAGCTGGACGAGTTGACGCGGAGCTTGGCCGATGACGCTCTGCGGGAGCGAGCCGAAGATGAAGCTGCGCGGGAGAGGGCGGGAGGGGAGGGTCAGTACGCAGACCCTCGATGGGCGGCCGGGCGGGTCGAGGCGCCTGTCTGGCCCAGCCGAGCTTGACGCGTGCGCGGGCATGAGGAGGAGGAGGACGGCGGCGAAGGTCGTCGAGGTTGGCGTCGGGGAGGATGAGGGCCGAGTCCTGCGGGCGTCATGATCATGAGCCTCGAGAGCGCGCGCAAGAGGAAGAGGCGAAACGCTCGAGAAAGAGGGATGGGAGAGGCAGACGCACCTTGTTGCGGCGGTGGTCGAGACTGAAGCGAGGAGCCGTGGGCGGGATCGAAGGGCGAGCGAGCGAGAAGCAGTTAGAGCCGTCGACGACTCCTTCGTCCTCGCGGGGCGCTCTCGACCTCCCAGCGAAGAGCCTCAGTCTTGCGCACCGAGGGGCAAGACGACGTTGCAGCTCACCCGCAAGGAGATAAGTTCTCGCCGAAGCACACGTCCTCGAGCCGTTCAAGCACGAGTCGCGCCGCCTGCTCCTCGTCTCCTTCCGCCGTCGACAGGGCCTCGAGGATCTGCAAGGGCCTCGGAATTGGGTCAGCTGTCGCCGCAGGACGAGGCGGAAGAGAAACGAGAGCGACGCACCTCTTGCCCGAGCCACAGCTCGAGCTGCATGACCTCGCTCCGCCGCACCGACGCCTCGATCCGCCCTCGCGCCTCGTCCACCTGCGCCGCGAGCGCCTCCTCGACCGTGCCATCGACGCGTCGAGCCATCTGGGCGGCGCCGTCCGTATCGGAGAAGATGGTGGGCTGGAGGGATGCGGTCGGGCGGGTCGAGGTGGGGGAGGGGGAGGCGTGCTCGTCGCGTGCGCCCGGCTCGTGCCCGCCCGCGCGCCCCTGGGCATACTCGCCCTCGTCGCCATGCTCGGGGACGACCCTGGCCATCCAGTCTGCCTTGACCGCCCAAGCGCGCGAGGCAAAGTCGTCGCGCAGCTCGCCGCGGAGCTGGTCGACCTGACGGCGGGTGTTGCGCTGGACGCGACAGGCGAGGAGAGCTTGTGCGTGGTGGTCGAGCTTGGCCTTGAGGGCGGTGGAGGGGAGGAACGAGTCGAGGAGGTGGGCGACTGATGAGGATGTGGGTGGGTCGATCGTGGAGGCGGGCGGGTCGGCTGAGGCGGTGGAAGCCATTAGAGAGGGCGTGCTCGTAGCTGGGAGCTGTGTCGAGTAGCTCGAGTGCGAGGGAGGAGAGCGAGGGCCGCTCGGTGGGGCTCGCTCCCTCTTGACGGCCGTCTCGTCACTCTCGAGCCGCCGCCCTCCCTCGAGACTGCTCGTGCGCCCATCCAGTCCGGCCCAGAGCACACCACGACATGAGCACGTCCATCCCGTACCCTCGCGCAAGCCTCCTCGGCCTCCCGCCGGAGCTCCTCGACGACGTCGTCCAACTCGCCGCTCCCTCGACCGGCGACCACGAGCGCATCTCCTACGAGTGGTACAAGACGCTTCATCAGATCGCCGAGGCGTGCAGCGCGCTGCACCGCGTCGCTAAGCCGCTGCGCCGCCGTCACGTCGTCCTCTCGGTCCCGGCGACGATCATCCAGCTGGACGAGCTCGCCCACTACGTCCACCTCGAGAGCGACGGTCGCCCTGTCGTCGTCCCGGACCTCAGCTTGTCCTTCGGCAGCCTGCGCTCCCCCGTCTGTCCCTCCAGTCGTCGAGCACTGTCGACCTGACCCTCCTCGCCGAACTTCCTCGTGCGTCCTCTCCTTCGCTCGCTTCTCTCGACGATGAATGCCGACTGACTTGGCACCTGAACAGATCTACGCCGCCTCACGATCAGCCGCGGTACGCCAATCGCGATCCACCTCGCCCGCTCGCCGGACAACCTCGTCGAGATCGACCTCCTCGGCCTCACATACGCGCCCGCCCTCACCGACAGCTTCACCCGCCGCAACTCGCGCGCTTCCCGAGTGGCCAGGATTTCCGGAGTCGCTCATGCCCGACGACGAGGGCTTCTACAGCGAGTGCGAGTACGACGAGGAGGAGGACGAGGATGAGGAGTGACGGGCGAGGGCGGCAGAGGTTGACGAGGAGCGAGCGGCTTTCTTTCTTTCGTCTCAGGCAATGCACGTGCGGATGTATCTCTCCTCATCGTTCTTACCGAGAAACTGTGAGAGAGAGTGATCTAGAAGTACAGCCGACGAGCGCTCAAGCCCGACTACTCGTCCTCCTCCTCGTCGTCGCCTTCCGGCTGCGAGCGACCCTGCACGAACGCAACCGCGCGCTGCTTGACCTCGTCGACGCCCGCATCATCGCCGTGCTCCTTCTCGAACGTAAGCCACTTCTTGAACACCGACTTGCCCTTCTCTGCGAGCGGGAGGAGGAAGAGAGAAGGAGAGGTCCGTGCGGCACGTCAGCTCGAGAGCTCGATGAGGTCGGCCCTGCAAAGTCGAGCGAGCGCGAGGGAGAGTGAAGAGAGCGAGGGAGAGGGCGAGGCGGAGAAGGAGAGGAAGGGGAGGGAGAGGAAGGAGAGGGAGAGCGAGAGACGCACTGCTCGAGAGGCGCGAGGCGAGGATGCGGTCAAAGAGGGCGCGCACGCCGGCGACGTTGCGCTGCTTGATCTCCATGTCGACGTAGACGAACCACAGGTCGAGCCGCTTCGGGTACGAGTCCATGATGCCCTCGAAGATGGTGCGGCCGCGCTCGGCATCGCCGAGCTTGAACTCGAGCTGCGCAAACTTGACGATCGTCTTGACGTCTGCGCGCATAGAGGGAACGACGACGACGTCAGCGATGAAGCACGTCGCAGGGAGTGCGGAGAGGCGAAGAGGGAGAGAGGGACGCACGCTTGCGCTTCTCGAGGCTCTTGAGGCTCCGTGGGAGGAGCTCGCGCGCCTCGGCGGGACGGCCGTGCGACAGGTAGTACTGCGCAAAGAGCGTCCACACCTTGGAGCTCTGCGAGAACTTCTTCACGGTGCGCTTGAAGAGCTCCTCCTCGGCCTCGTACTTGCCGGTGCGCTCGTAGATGTCGAGCATGCGCAGGTGGACCGTCTTGGCGTCGTTGTACTGGGCCGCCTCCTTGAAGCGCTCGTCGACGGTCGACTCGTCGCCGTACGAGTTCTCGAGGTTGAGGAGCGCGACCCACACGTTGAGCTTCTCCTGCTCCTCGCGGAAGTGGATCGACTTGAGCGCGCGCCGGCCGATCTCGCGCGCCTTGTCGAGCTGCGACAGGCCGACGAAGAAGGCGATGTACTGGATCCACAAGTACGACGAGTTGGGCGAGCCGAGGAGGAGGCGCTCAAAGTCGGCGACCGAGGTCGGCGCCTGCGTGTCGAGGTCGCCTGTCCGGTCGTCGAGCGCCGAGACGCCGGTCGCCGCCTTCTTGCCCGCAGCGGTCGCAGACGGCTTGGGCGCAGCGGGCTCGTCGTCGTCGCTCTCGTCGTCGTCGTCCTGCGCCGGCTGCATCGGCTCGTCGTCGTCGTCGCCGCCCCAGGTGAAGCCCGACGAGACGGCGAGGGCGGGTGCTGCCGAGGCGAGCTTGCTCGTGGACGCGACCGGGACCTGCGGGCGATGGAGGGTGCGCGTGAGCAATGCAGAGACGGGCTGGAAGCGCTACCGCCGGGGACGCACCTCGGGCTCGTCGACCATCTCGTCGTCCTCGTCCTCCTCATCGTCGTCCGAGCCTGCGCCTGCGCCGCTCAGCAGCGCCGCCATGTCGAGGTCGTCGCCCTCGCTGCCGTCCTCGTCATCGTCGTCGCTCGCTCCATCGATGATCTCCTCCTCATCGTCCGAGCCCTCCTCCTCCTCGTCATCGTCCTCCTCGTCCTCGGACGCCGCGCCCTCCGGGAAGAGGCTCTTCTTGAGGCCGAGGGACACCTTCTTGGCCTCGAGGTCGACGGCGAGGACGACGGCGCGGACCTTGTCGCCCGAGCGCACGTGCTCCTTCCAGCTGCCCTTGTCCTCGTCCGTCACCTTGCTCTTGTGGCACAGCCCTTGGACGTTGAGCCCGTCGAGGCGGATGAAGGCCCCAAAGTCCTCGACGCGCTTGACGACGCCGCGAACGACCTGGCCGACCGAGAGGTCGGCGTCGGCGAGCGACGGCAGGTCGGGCTGGGCGTCCTTCTTGACGACACCGCCCTTGCGCAGCGAGAGCTCGACCTGCGACGTGACCTTGTCGACGCTGCGTGGATGCAAGAGCAAGGGTCAGCACGAGATACTGGGCAAGAGTGCCGAGAGGGAGAGTGAGGGACAAGAGACGCACGAGAGGATCTTGCCCTCGACGAGCTGGCCGACCTTGAAGCGTGGCTTCCAGTCCTTGACGTACTCGTCGAACAGCTCCTGTAGGTGCGTACGAAGAGAAAGGGTCAGCCGGAATGTGCGAGGGGAGAGAGAGAGACAGGCCGAGCTCGAGCGAGAGGAGGGAGAGCGCACCTTGATCTGCACGCGCGCCGTCACCTCGCCGCCAAGCGTGACAAAGACGCCGGCATTGGCGATGTTCTTGACGAACCCGCGCACCTTGTCGCCGGCCTTGAGCGCCTCGACGCTCTCGACGACGCGGTCCTGCACCTCGGGCACGTCGTCGCCCTTGGCCTCGGCGACGCGCGACGCACGCAGCGACAGGTCGAGACGGTGCTGCTCGCTGTCGATGGCGAGGACGACGGCGTCAACGTGCGCGCCGACCGGGAACGCCTTCGAGAGGTCGTCGGCGTACGAGTCGGCGAGCTCGGTGAGCGCGACGCGGCCGCGCGGAGCGTGACGGCCGGCCGAGGCGAGCTGGACGAGGATGACGCCCGAGGGAAGGCGCGAGGCGATGCGGCCCGGGTACAGGGAGCCGACCTTGAGCGAGTCGAGCGTGAGCGGCGCACCGGCCGAGGTCGAGGCGGTGGCGGACGAGGTCGAGGCCGACGCCGACTTGGACGGGAGGAGGCCGACGATGACGAAACCCTTGTCGACGTTCTTCGAGACGACGACGAGGTCCTCGAGCGACTGGCCCTTGGCGAGGCTCGCCTTGAGGTCGGGCACCTGCACGCCTCGGTGACGGGCGAGCGTCGGGTACGACAGGAGCGCCTTGACGCCCGAGGGCGCGAGCGTCAGGACGAGGTTCGTGTCGTGCAGCTGCGCAACCGTCGCCGTCGTGACGGTGCCGATGTCGAGCACCTCGATGGCGGCTGCGCCGGATGCGGCGGCGGCGACGGCCGAGCCCGACGCCTGGCGCGCCGAGGCGACGATGCGCGACGTCGCCGGGTCGACCGAGAGGATGCGGACGGGGATGACCTTGCCGACGGGGAAGAGGCGGGCGAGGTCGGCCGCCTGGGTGAAGGCCTCGGCGGCCTCGGCGGCGGGGATGAGCGCGCGCAGGCCGCCGAAGAAGTCGACGAGGACGCTCTTGTCGAGCACCTTGGTGACGGTGGCGTGCGTGACGACGCCGACCTTGGCGTCGTCGAGGCGGGCGACGATGGGCAGGTCCGAGTTGATGAGCTGCTTCTTGAGCGTGAGGACGACCCGGTTCTTGTCGGCGTCGGCCGAAAAGATGCGCGCCTTGACGGCCTGGCCGGGCTTGAACTTCTTCTCCGGGTGCTTGAGGCGGATGTCGGCGTAGTGAAGGGGCCACACGACGCCGTCGACGTTGCCGCCGATCGAGACGAACAGGGCGTTGTCCTTGAGCACCTTGACCGTGCCCTTGACCTCGGCGCCGACCTCGACGTCCTGCACACGGAGGAACGACTGCTCGAGGACCGAGGGCTGCATCGACAGCTGCACGAGGTGGTCGAGCGCCGAGAAGCCGATGACGCGCGCCGGGTGCACGGACCCGACCTTCCACGGGCCCGACTTGGGGATCGTGTTGAGGTGGTCGTCGGTGATGCGCGAGATCTGCGAGAGAGAAGAAGGAGCGTCAGGCCGGCCCGAGAAGGAAAGAGCGAAGCGCAGGGAGCGCGCGCAGGAGGAGGCGGGGGGAAGGAAAGGAGCGAGGGACGCACGTGTACGAACGCCGGCACGACGTCGTCGCCGTCCTGGATCTCGCACGTCAGGCCCCACTCGTCGTCCATGGCGAGCACCTTGACGCGCTTGCACTTGGCGCCGACCGGGAACCGCTGCTCGGTCTCGGTCGCCGCGCGCTCGTCGACCTTTGCGACGTGCGGCGCCATCGACAGGGCGAACTTCTTGGGGCTCGCCGCAATCGAGTCCCACAGGACGCGCGCCTTGACCTTCTGGCCCTGCTTGTAGTGGTCGGCGAGGTCGTCGCCGGGCGAGACGGGGAGGTGGAACCGGTCGATCGTGCCGTCGAAGAAGCCGTGGAACTTGACGTTGAGGCCCGAAGGGAGGACGGCCGTGACGAGGCAGGTGACGAGCTGGAAGGGGAGGATGGACGTGATGGACGACACGTTGTCGAGCGTCGTCCCGGCGAGGTCGGCCTGCTCGACCGTGACCGACAGGGTGCGCTCGTTGTCGTGCACCTTGGTGATGCGGCACAGGACGACCTGGCCGACGTGCAGCGGCTTGGTCGGCGACAGCTTCTTGGCGTCGGCGAAGGGGAGGAAGGACGAGAGGGGCGCGAGGCCGAACGAGAGCGAGTAGCCCGTGTCCTCGACGTCGTGGACGGCGGCGGGCAGGATGAAGCCGCGCTTGAGGTCGCCCTTGGCGATGCCCTCGTTGACCTTCTCCGGCTCGAGCGACAGCTCGACGCGCCGGGACGAGCGCACGACCTCGTCGCCCTCGCGCCCGCCGAGCTTGGCCTTCGAGTCGCCGACCTTGCTCGCGACGACGATGGCGACGACCCACTGGCCCGGGTGGAAGAGCGACGTCAGGCCGGGGAGGCCCTTGGACGGCTTGTCGGCCGCGCCCTCGTCCTCGTCGTCCGACTCGTCCTCGTCCGAGTCGTCGTCGTTGTCCGACGACTCGTCGCCGGCCCTTTCGAGGCGGGCGGTGAACTCGGCCGAGATGTTGGTGATGGGGATGTGGCCGAGGAGCTGGTTCGGGAGCGAGACGATGAGCTCGAGCGGGCGGACCTGGACGACCTGGCAGAGCGCCTTGGTGCCGGCGATGAGGCGCTGCAGGGTGGGGCGGCAGGTCGAGTCAGTCTCGTGCCGTGGGTTGTACTGAGCGAGCGAGAGCGGGACGCACCTTGTAGTTGAGGTGCTCGATGCGGAACGCGTCCTTGGGCAGCTGGTTCTTCTCCTTGACGGCGCCTTTGAGCGCGCGCTCGAGTTTCCGGCGCTTGGCCTTGCCCTTGTCCTTGATCACCTCGGTGTCGCGCTCGCGCTCCTGCAAACGAGGCTCGGGAGTCAGCAACTGCGAGGCGGGCGAGTCCGGGCGAGAGGAGGGGAAGCGGGGAGGGAGGAGGAGCGAGGGAGACGAGAGCGCACCTGGTCCTCGGTCGCCTTTGCCTCGTGCTCGCCCTCGAGCTGAGCCTCCCTGACCTCGACCTGGGTGAGGCCCGAGCCGCCGCCTCGCGGGAAGTCGATCTCCTCGGGGGCGTTGAGGAGCGAGTTGCGGACGACGGCCTTCTCTGGCTCGTCGTCGAGCTTGCGCTTGCGCTCGACCGGGTCGCGGTTCGAGCCCGAGGCTTGTGCGCCCGGTGCGGCGTCGGCTCGGGGCTTGTACGGGGTGGAGCGGTCGGGCGTGTTGCGCGACGAGGCGGGCTTTGCGGTGGCCGTGTCGCGCTTGAAGGGCTTCTTGGCGGTGGCGGGGCCGTGAGCCTGCGAGGTGCGCGTCTTGCCCGGCATGCCTGGTAGCTGGGCAGGGGCGCGGGGGTAGTGGTGGGAGCCGAGAGAGCGCGAGGAGCGAGGCGCAGGGACGAGCTCGCTCTCCGGCTCCTGCAGCACCGCCTCGACGCCTCGCCCTCGTTGCCTGGGGTGGGTGTGCTGCACAAGCTACTCGCAGTCATGCTCAGAGCCGGCTGAGCGTCAACAACGCGCCGTCGGAGGCCACACGCCGCATCGCCGTCATCAATCCCTCGTCGACCCCCGGATCCCGACCCTCCTCTCTCGCGCCCACCACCACACACCCAGCGAGATGTCCCACTTCCCGCCCTCGTTCAAGCCTGTCGAGCACTCGGTCCCGCACTCGTGCTCGCCCGACCTCCCGCCGTCCTCCCTCTTCGCCCTCGCCTCGTCCCCACCTTCGCCCGGCTCGTCCGGCTCGACCGGCTCCAAGAAAGACGTCCTCGTCCTGCTGCACGGCTACCCGCAGACGCACACCCTGTGGCAGCCCGTGTGCGCATGGATCGCCGCCAACACTGACATCTTCGACCGCTACCGCGTCCTCGTGCCCGACCTCCCCGGGTGCGCCTCCTCTCCCCCTCCTCCTCCTCCCGGGCTTCGGCCGCACTCAGAAGCTGACGCGCCCCACCCCCTGCACGCAGCTACGGCAAGTCGCGCAAGGCCGTCTCGCCCGACGGCTCGCACGAGGCCAACTCGAAGCGCGAGCTCGGCAAGGACATGCTCGCGCTCGTCGACGCCGTCTGGCCCGACGAGCGGCCCAAGGTCGTCCTCGTCGCGCACGACCGCGGCGCTCGTGTCGCCTACCGCCTCGCCAAGGACTCGCCCGACCGCGTCGTCGGCCTCAACGTCCAGGACATCGTCCCGACCGCCGAGCAGTTCAAGCGCTTCAGCTACGCCCACCACCGCCATCTCGCCACGTTCGGTTACTACCACTGGATCTTCCTCGCCACGCCGGCGCCCATGGCCGAGATGCTCCTCCTCTCGACGCCCGACATCGCCCCGCAGTACGCCCGCTACAGCATCTCGTCGTGGACCGGCCCGGCGTTCCGCTCGACGACGCACAAGTTCTCGACGCCGTACGGCGACGTCGCGAGCCCCAACTACCCGGTCGACCTCATGGACTCGTGGTGCGACCAGTACGCCGAGCCCGACGTCGTGCGCGGCTCGCTCGAGGACTACCGCGCCGGCGCGACGATCGACCTCGAGCACGACGAGGCCGACGGCGAGCCCGATGGCGAGGGCCTCCGCGTCCAGTGCCCGCTCCTCGCCCTGTGGAGCGCCGGGCTCGAGCGCGCGGCGGCGCCGGGCGAGGACGTCAAGCGGACGTGGGAGGCGCGCGGGCCGCGCGAGGAGGGCCGCACGAGGGCCAAGCGGGTCGACACGGAGGGCGTCGGGCATTTCTTGCCCGTCGAGGCGCCCGACGAGATCGGCAAGGAGGTGAGCGAGTGGATTGAGCGGTTCTTCTGAGCTGGGCGGCGTGTCAACAAGGGTTCTCTTGCCGAGCGAGCGTGCGACGACTCATAGTGACAGCGAGAGGCCCGGGCAAGCTCTCCTCACCAGTCTCGCTTCGCTTGTCGACTCGTACAAGCTGCTGGATCCTGCTCGCCGCTCAAGACGCACTAGCGACGCGAACCCGAGAGCTGATCGCGAGCAAGTCCGTCGCCGCCGCCGCCGCACCCTCCTCTCGCTCCCGCCCGCATGGCTACGCTCGAGCTGCAAGAGAGCGCAGTCGGTGCACCGAACTACGGCTCACACACGCTCGCCGCTGCCCTCCTCGACACTCGCCCCGTCCTCGTGCGTCCTCGCTCCTCCTCATCGCTCCCCCCACCTCCCGACTCCTCAAGCCCGCGGCAGCTCGCTAACTCGCCCCTTGGGCAACAGGTCGCCGCTGTGGGAGCTCGAGTCGACCTCCTCGACGAGAACTGCAAGCTCGTCCAGGCCCTCCCGCTCGAGCACGCGTTCCCGGGCCGGACGGGCGACGACCAGGTCGAGGCGGTCGCCGTGGATGGCTCTTCGTCCCAGGTGCGCCCGCTCACTCACTCACAGAGTCTCAGGACTGAGCTGACGCCCCGCTCCCCCCGCAGATCGCAGCTGTCTCGAGCCGCCGTGTCGCGGTGTGGGCGTCCGGGCGAGGCGGCACCTGGAGGGTCCACTCGAGCTTTGTCGTCCAGCACGATGTGCGCGCGCTCGACTTCGTCCAAGGTGCGCACACGCTCCCTCGTGCATCCTCGAGCCGAGCGGAAAGCTGACGCCGCTCCCCTTCGCTCCGCAGGTCACCTCGTCGTCGCAGGAGACGGCGTCTCGCTATGGTCGCTCGACCAGGCCTCGGCGCTCCCGACGTGGAACAAGATCGGCTTCTTCTCGTGCGTCCCTCTCACCGAGGTGCTCTGGGCGCAGGCCGGTGCTGACCTCCTTGCACCGGCAGCTCGACAACCCCTGTTTCCCTCACTCGACTCTCGCCGTCGGCTCTCGTCCTCGCAACGGTCGCCGCAGTGAGCTCACAGCCTCCTCGGTCCTCGTAGAGCCACGCTGACGCCCCATGCAGTCCAGCAGCACGGTCGTCCTCAACAACATCGTCCCCAAGACGACGACGGCGCCCAACCGCCTCCAGTTTCGCTCGCGAGCAGCGCACTCGGTCCGCATCCGCAACATCTCTTGGCGAGCGAGCGACGACCTGTCCGAGTACGTCCTACTTCCTCCAGTCCCAGCGCTCTGAGCTTCATGGCCAAGCGTGCTGATGAAGGGACGCTCGCTCGCAGCTCCGGCCCCGTCCTCTTCACCGAGACGGTCGACGGCGTGTTCCGCATCTGGGGCTGCGTCATCGACGAGCCCGACTTCTTCTCGCTGTGGACGTCGCTCGACGTGCACACGGCGCTGCCCAAGCAGGTGCCGCTCGCGACGAGCTACTGGCGCACCAAGGCGACCGAGGCCGGCAAGGGCACGCCGCGCGGCGGCACCGAGGACGAGTTCGTCACCGTGTTCATCGACGGCTCGGTGCACCTCACGACCGTGTCCAATTTCGACTGCCGCCCGCCCGCCTGCCTCGTCCAGTCGACCTCGACCCTCCAGCAGCACGTCTTCTCGCCGACCCAGCTCGCCAACTTCCGCCACACGTACCTGCTCCCCTCACGCAGCTCGACCAACACGTTCCACCTCGTCGGGCGCTGCGCGCGGAGCACGCTCGTCCACGCTCGGGCGACGGTCCCCTCGTCGGCGCTCGTCGCCGCGTCGACCAAGCAGCACGCCTTCCACGACGAGGCGCGCAAGCCGCCGGTCAGCGTCGTCGGACGAATCATCCAGGTGCGGCCTGCGCTCGAAGGTGGGGCCGTGCTCGCCGTCGGCGAGGGAGGGAGAGTGCAGAGCTGGACGCTGGGCGAGAACGAGGGTGTCGCCGAGTCGTTCGTCGCCGAGGCGGGCATCTCGCAGGGCGCGCTCGTCGCAACATGGCTCGATGGTGCGTCTGACTTTCCTCGAGTACGTGACCCCGACGAGGAGGAGCCTGACCCGTCCTCGCTCGCGCGCAGGCCGCATGATCGCCGTCGCCTCAGGCCGCAAGCTCAGCATCTTCAAGTTCCGTCGCACCGGCCGACTGCGCCTCATGACGACTACCTCCCTCCCCTCGACCATGCCCAACCGCTCCTTCGCAGGCGCCCTCACCTTCTTCGTCGCCCGAGCCCGGCCCGACTCGCTCTCGACCATGGTCACGGCCGTCCTCGCCGACGGCTTCGCGCTCGACTGGGTCTACGACCACACGCTCAAGGCGCTCTCGCCCATCGGCGAGACGCACCTCGGGCCCGCTACGTCGTCGTCGACGAGCACCATCAAGCTCGTCGTGCCGCTCCCGCCGGTCGGGGACGAGGTCGACGCGGTCGCGCTCGTCGCGATCGACGAGCAGGGGACGATGCGCAGGTGGGGGGCGCGGTTGAGCGAACCGGGCGAGTCGTGGGCGCGCGAGGGCGAGGTCAGGACGGGCTTGAGCAGGATTGAGAAGGTCGCGAGCGGGGCGGACGGGACCTCGGCTGTCGGTGCGTCCTTTCTCCCCTCCACAGCTGCAGACCGGTCTCAGGATGTCTCGCTGATGGTATCCGCAGTGTCGAGGACCGACGACAAGTGCCGCCTGTCGATCTGGGACCCGAAGGCGTCCGAGTTCAGCTCGGGCGAGCAGTTCTGGAAGGACCTCGAGTGCGTCCCTCACTCCTCTCGACCTCGCTCTCCTCCCTGTACCGTCCTGACCCTCTTTTCTTGCCCGCAGGAAACCCGTTGTCGCCATCGAGTGGTCGCTCGACGGCCAGACGCTCGCCTTCGCGACCGAGGACGAGGTGTCGCTCATGAGCGCTCAGCGACTCAACGACCTGAGCGGCGCACCTGGCTGGGCGACGTACGCTACACTCCGTATCGACGAGTGCGTCCACTTCCCCTCGCTCGACTACACGCCGTGCAGGAGGCTGACGAGCCCGCCCACCTGCAGCATCCTGCCGGCGCCCATCTCGACCCTCTCCTGGCTCGGCACCGGCCTCGTCCTCTCCGCCTCGGACCACCTCTTCTTCTACTCGTCGCGCCTCTCGACCGGCCTCGACGCCCACAGCCTCGCCGCGAGCCGCTGCGCTCCCCTACCCCTCCACCACCCTCAGCTCCTCTTCCAGGCGCTCCTCGAGGGCCACTTCGACGCCGTTGTGCGCATCCTGTCGGGCCTGGCGGCCGAGTTGACGCACGATGGGAGCTTGACGCCCTTGTCGGTGCGCGAGAAGCCCGAGGTGCTCACGCTCGACGCCTTTTTGAAGAACCCGGGTGCGGGGTCCAAGGTGCGCCCGCTTCCTCTCGCGCAGACTCTCTCCTCCTGCGTCCTGACGCTGATGTTGCTCGTCGTACGCAGGGCAAGGCCGCCAACGACATCTTCTCGGCCCTCACGACCTCGGACGAGCGCGATCAGTGCGTCCGTCGCTCGCGCGCCATCGTCCCGACCTCAGCTGACGCACGCTCGCTCGCCCGCCCGCAGCTCTACGCCGCAAGCACACCTGTCGCAGGACGACATGACGAGCCTTCTCGCCGCTCTCAAGAAACGAGCGATGCGCGGCCTCAGCAAGCTCGAGCACGAGCACCTCGCCGTTGTCGCCCAGACCGTCTTCGAGGTGCGTCCTCGCGCTCGACATCCTCCTCTCGCTCGACTAGCACTAACTACGTGATCATCGTGCGCAGACGCAAAGTCGCACGGGCTCGATCGACGACAACGGCCTGCGCTACCTCGTGTCGATGCGCTCGTTCTACCTCTACCGCGACTCGTCCCCTCCCTCTTCACCATCCGCCTCACCTACCGACGGCCACGCCGGGCCCTGGATCCTGCGCCTCAAGTACCGCGACATGCTGTGGGCCTTCCACAGCGAGGGCCAGGACCTCCTCCTCGACGAGAGCGTCAAGACGGCCGGCGGCAAGCTCACCTGGGCGACGGCAAGGACGCTCGGCCTTGCGCTCTGGGTCAAGCCGCAGGACATGCTCGTGCGTTCCTTTCCTCTCTCTCCTCGTACAGCGCTCCTCCTCAGGAGCGTGCGCTCATGCGCTCTCTCGCTCGACAGGTCCGCACGATGGAGACGATCGGCCGCACCGAGTTCACGCGCGACCCAGACGACCGCGACCCGATCACGGCCATGCTCTTCTACCTCGCCTTGCGCAAGCCGCACATCGTCCGCACGTTTTGGAAGCAGGCGACCGGGCACGGCGACCAGCGCCAGATGCTCAAGTTCCTCGAGAACGACTTTGAGCTCGCCCGATGGCGCACGGCGGCCAACAAGAACGCCTTTGTCCTCCTGAGCAAGCAGCGATTCCGTGCGTCCTGCCTCTCTCCCTCCTCCTATCGTGCCGCTGCCCTTCCTCGGGAGCGCTCGCTGAAGATCGACCTCGTCCCGCTCGCCTACAGTCTTCGCCGCCTGCTTCTTCCTCCTCGGCAACAGCCTCAAGGACGCCGTCAGCGTTATCCTGCGGCAGCTCAACGACTTTCAGCTCGCCGTCGCCGTCGCGAGGACGTACGAGGGCGGGACGGACGGGCCCGTCTTCAGGTCGATCCTCGAGGACACGGTCATCCCGCGCGCGTTCGAGCGAGGCCATCGATGGCTCGGCAGCTGGGCGTTCTGGACGATCAACCGGCGAGACCTCGCAGTGCAAATCATCGTCGTGCGTCCTCTTCCTCCCTCTCGATCCTCCCTCGCCCCTCCTCGACGACCTCGCCGAGCCGAACCTGACGCTCATCGCCCCTCACAGACGCCTCTGTCGCAGCTCGCCGCACGCCTACCGTACCGGGTGACGCAGGTGACGCAGCCGCCGCGCGAGGACCCTGCGCTCCTCTTCCTCTTCGCCCAGCTGCGCAGCTGGTCGCTCCAGACGGTCAAGGGCGCCATCGCCGTCCCGGGCAAGACCGAATTCAACGTGCGTCCTCTTGAAAGCCCGTCTGGTCCTGCTCGCGGTCGCGCCGAGCTGACTGTCCCGCTCCCTGCGCGCAGTTCGTCCTCCACATCTCGCGCATTCTCTGCCGCATGGGTGCGCCTCTCCCTCTTCGTCAACCTGCACGTCGTGCAGCGCTGACTCTGAGTACGTCCCTCGCAGGCTGTCACGTCCTCGCTCTCAACCTCCTCCGCAACTGGCACTTCCTCCCCGCGACCCTTCACTCGTCGTCCAGCTCTCGCCCTTCCCTGCGCCACGCCATGCGCCGCTCCTCGCTCCTCCTCGCCTCGACCAAGCTCGACCTCGACCTCCCACCGTCCAACCTGCCGAGCCGGGTCGCCTCGCCCGCACCAACCTCGTCCGCCGAGGACGACGAAAAGGCCGAGCGCGAGCGGCAGAAGCGGCAGTTCCGCGAGGTCGTCAACACGGTCAAGGTCGAGGCCAAGGCGCCTGCAGAGTTCAGCTTTGATGCGTTCGGGTTCTAGTCGGACGAGCTGGAATAGAGCTTGCCGTTGAGCATTAGCAACTCGCATAGAGAGGCTTGGTAACCCGATCAGCTCTCGCGCAGCTCGAGTACCGCGATCACTCGGCCGAGCAGGTGTCGATCTCCGCTTCATTCTCTTCGCTCGCGCTCGAGAACGACCTCGGACGGACGCTGGCCAGCACGAGCCTCTCTGGCATCCGAGCTCGCCTCGCCGGCCGCTTCCCTCGCTCCTTCGCCTCTCACGCTCGCCACCACCAGCCACGCTCACCTCAGCTCTCGCTGCTTGCTCAGCCACGTGAGCGCGCTCGCCGATTTCTTCCGCTCGCACGCCATCAGCTTGCGCCGCTGAGAAACGCGGGGAAGCGGCCTCGAGGGCGAAAATTGGCGATGAGGGGTCGGCTCCCTCTCTCGCACTTCCTGCTGCTGTACAAGCTCGCACACACGCCATGTCGACCTCGCTCGACCTCGAGAAGGCCCAGTCGCTGTCGGCGGGCTCGCAGGGCGGCCCCGACGACAAGGAGGTGTCGCCCTCGGAGGCGGTGCCGAGCGACGCCACCTCGCCCGAGCACCTCACGCGCGCTCTGAGTGCACGACAGGTGTCCATGATTGCCATCGGTGAGTCCCCCTTCATTCTGGGCCGCGAGCGCGGCACTGGACGACGAGCGAGGCGGACGCAGCTGACGACCTTCACGCCCTTCCTACGCTCCGCAGGCGGCACTATCGGCACGGTGCGCTCTCTCCTCCCCATTCCCGACGATCGCAAGAGCGAAGCTGACGTCGAGCGCGCCACAGGGACTCTTCCTCGGCACCGGCAAAAGCCTCGTCAACGGAGGACCTGCCTCGCTCCTGATCAACTACAGCATCGTCGGTGTGCTCGTCTACTTGGTCATGCTCTGCCTCGGGTGCGTCAAGCTCTCTTTTCTGCGCGAGCAAACCTGCGGCGTCTCATTCGGTCGGCTCATTCGGTCGTCGCGCGCAGCGAGATGGCCACCGAGTTCCCGCTCGCCGGCTCTTTCACCACTTACGCCGCGCGTTTCGGCGACCCAGCACTCGGTTTCACGATCGGGTGGAACTATGCCTTCAACGATGCCGTTTCAACGGCGGGCGACCTCACCGCAGCGCAGGTGCGTCCCCGCCTTCTCATCCCGCTCCCCCTCCCTCGTCAAAGAGGCTGTGCTCACGCCCCGCCTCTCTCGCCAGGTCCTCATCGGCTACTGGACGCCCAAGTACAACTGGCTGCCTTCCCTCTTCTTGCTCTTCTTCGTCGTCGCCGTCAACCTCATCCACGTTCGAGCTTATGGCGAGGTGCGCCCGTCTCTCTTCCTCGTCCTGCCGTGGCATGAGCTGACTGTCTCTCGAACGCTTCGTGCAGCTCGAGTACTGGCTTTCGCTGCTCAAGATTATCGCCATCGTCATCTTCTTCTTCCTCGGCATAGCCGGTACGCCCTGTTCGACCTTCTCAAAGCGCAGACCTTCTCTAACTCAGCTCGCCTGCGCGCAGTCAACGCGGGCGGCAATGTCGACGGCGAGTACAGTCCGTCCTCCTCCTCTGTCTCGAGGCGCACCGAGCCTGCTCGTCGCTGACGTGCTCGTCCTGCAGTCGGCGCGCGCAACTGGACCGTCGGCGAGGCGCCCTTCGTCAACGGCTTTGCCGGCTTTGCGTCGCTCTTCGTCAATGCTGCCTTCGCCTACGGCGGCACCGAGAGCATCGGCATCGTGCGGCGCCTTCTCCTCTCTCTGTTCACCGACTTGCCGGTCTCGAGCTGACCCTCCTCTCCTCGTCCCCTTTTCTCCTTTCCTCCTCTCTCTCTCCTCTCCTCCTCTCTCTCTCTTCTCTCCTCCTCTGTCTCTTCTCTCCTCTCCTCTCTCTCCCCTCCTCCTCTCTCTCTCTACTCTCTTCCTCGCAGACGGCCGGCGAGACCAAGAACCCGGCGCGCAACATGCCCAAAGTCGTCCGCAACGTGTTCTGGCGCATTCTCCTCTTCTACATCTCGACCGTCATCATCGTCGGCTTCAACATCCCCTACAACTTCCCAAACCTCTCGACAAAGTCGACAGCAACCTCGCCCTTCACCCTCGTCTTCCAGATGGCCGGCGCCAGTGCGTGACCTTCCCCTCCACTCGCGCTCCTGCATGCACTGACGCGGTCCTCTGCAGAGGCTGGTGGCTCGTTCATGAACGCCGGTGCGTCTTCGACTTGCTCCTCGTCGACCTTCTCAAGTTGGCTGACATCCTCCCTTCCTCCTCTTCCTTCATCGCGCTCCCAGTCGTCCTCACGTCGGTTGCGAGCGCTGCAAATCACGCCCTCTTTGCCGGCGCGCGTGTCCTGTACGGCCTCGCCGTCATCCGGCAGGCGCCGGCCATCTTCCGCAAGACGAACGCACAGGGCGTGCCGTGGATTGCCGTGCTCGCCATCGCCAGCGTATCGCTCATTCTCTTCGGCGCGAGCTTCCTGCCCGGCGGTGCGGCACAGATATTCAGCTGGTGCCAGTCGCTTGTCGGGGTGCGTCCCTCCCTCTCTCGTCCCCCTCACCCTCCTCTGCCTCTTCCTCGTCCTCTCTCGAGTGCGTCGACTGACTCTCTCCCTCTCTCTTCTCTCCTCCACTTGCAGGTGTCGAACCAGCTCGCATGGCTCACGATCGGCATCACGTCGACGCGTTTCCGCTGGGCGTGGGCCGCTCAAGGCCGGTCCGTCTCCGAGCTGCGCTTCCCCAACCCCGCCGGCAGGTGGGCCGGCCCGATCGTCACCGTCTCGACGGCCTTCATCATCCTCGTCCAGGGGTGGTCCGTCTTCAAGCCGTTCGACGCCGTCAGCTTCGTCGCCAACTACATCGAGCTGCCGATCTTCCTCGCGCTGTACGTCGCCTGGCGCGTCATCAAGTGGGGCAAGGTGCGCACGCCGAGCCTCAAGGAGATCGACCTCGACACGGGCCGGTACGTCAACACGGCCGAGGACGACAAGGACGACGAGGACCGGGCGGCGCGCGAGAGCGGGCGGCTCGGGTGGGCGTGGAAGATCTGGGGCTGGATCGCTTAGAGCGCTCGGGAGAAGCCTTTTTAGATCGTAGAGCGCATGTACACCATCTCTCGTTGCTCTCTGACGGCCCGACGACGTTCGATGAGAGCTCGCTGCGAAAGTTGACCTCGCCGCACGGACCCTCGAGACGCTCTTGCTCTCGCTCCCTCGCCGCTCCTTCGCCGCTCTCTCGGTCGCTCGCAGGGCTCTCGGTGCTCAAGCTCGAGGACGTCGACAACAACAAGTTGCACCCTCGCACTCTACGCCGCCCGGATCCGCATGCCCTTCCTGCCGAGCGCGAGCCACAGGCCGACGGCGAGCGCGCCGAGCGCCATGCAGCTCGTGAGGACGAACGCCTCCGCGTAGCACTCGCGGCCGAGGGTGCAGGTGCCGGCGGCGGCGGCGAGAAGCGAGGAGGAGGGAGAAGTGGGCGGAGAGGGGAGAACGTGCGAGTCGTAGATGCGGCCGAAGAGGAGGTTGGTCGTCTGGCCTGCGCGCGAGCGTCTCGAGGCTCAGCTCGTCCTCGTCGACGACCCATCCGAGGTAGAGAGGACGCACCCGAGAGCGCCGGCGCGAGCGCGAGGAACCCGTTCGTCTGCGAAAAGTGCTTGAGCCCGAACCGCTCGAGCCCGACGATGCCGCTGATGCCAAACAGGCACCCGTGCGCGAGCCCGGTGAGCGCCGTCGCGGCCCACAGGTGCTCGGCGCGCTCGGTGCGGAACGCGACGAGCTGCGAGGCGACGAGGATCGAGGCGGTGAAGGGGAGGAAGGCGACTCGCGGGATGCGGGGGAGCGGGCGCGGCGGCGAGTGGAGGAGAGAGTCGGAGAGGAAGCCGGAGAGGAGGCGTCCGGCAAAGTTGAAGATGCTGAGGAGGGAGACGAGGCGCGACTGGAGGAGGGCGACCGAATCGGGCGCGGCGGCGGGCGAGAAGTCGGTGAGGGACGGATTGGCGTTGGGCGCGGCGAGAGCGAGAGAGCGCACGACGGTGCCGAGGTTGTTGATGTCTGCACGTGCGAGGAGCTCAGCCCCTGATGAACAACCTCGCCCTGCCCGATGAACAGGAGGAAGGGGGAGGAGGGAGAGCGAGAGCGACGCACAGCACAGCCCGACGCCGGCGCACAGGGCGTTGAACGCAAAGATGAGGAAGAAGTCGAGCTCGTGCAGAAGCGCCCAGCCCGTGATGTCGCGCTCCTGCACGCTCTTGGTCGAGTCGCTGCGCAGAAGCGGTGTGCGCTCGCTCGAAGTCGTGCCCGAGCTCGGCGGCGAGATCGAGCTAGGCACGACGACGACGGCGGGCCCGTCCTGCGAGACGTCGTCGGCCTCGGAGAATGCCGCCTCGACCTCGGCGGGCGCCTCCTCGGCGGCTCGATCCGGGTCTGAATCGGCGGTCCGAGCGGCGAGCGGGACGGGTCGCACGAAGACGAGGCCGACGGCCGTGCTGAAGAGGCTGCCGAGGGCGAGGAGGAGGAGGAAGGCGGGCGTGGCGTCGCCCGACGCGCGCGAGTGGAGGAAGAGGGACGAGAGGGTCGAGTCTGCATGCGGGAAGGCGGATTTGAGAAGGTCAGCAGCGGAAGGAGGACGACGAGGGCGAGCAAGAAACGCACAGAAGAAGGCGGAGAGGCCGAATGCTGAGAGGACGATCGAGAGGGCGGCGGCTCGTCGCTGCGAAGAGAAAGCGCGTGAGCGACGTTCCTGAAGTGAAGACGGCGAGCGACGGCGCGCACCTTCTTGAAGCTCCTCGCGACGCTGTTGCCCGCCGAACTGAGCCCAGCGGTCGAGCCTGCGATGGTGGTATTTTCGAGTCAGTGAGAGAGCCCGCACATGCTGCAGAAGGCGATTAGGACGCACCGATGCCCGTGAGCAGCTCGGCCGCAACGAGCCCGGGCACGCCGAAGCGCGCATAGAGCCCATGCTCATCGTCAGAACCGCTCGTGTAGAAGGCACGGACGACGAGGTCTGCGTGCAGAGGCGGGGCGTCAGGTCGGGCGAGAGGAGCGGCGTGACGAGGGGTACGAGACGCACAGCCTCCGGTGAGGGCGACGGCGGCGAGGATGAGGGTGGGCTTGGGGCCTCGTCGGTCGACGATGCGGCCGATGAAGGGAGCTGTTGCGAGAGGGAAGGAGGGTCAGCACGGGCACAGGACGGCGAGGGGAGAGCGAGGACGTACAGCTCAGGTAGACGCCCAAGTTGCCGGCCGCGCCGACGGCGTTGGTCTGGGTCGAGGACAAGCCGAGGCGATTGGCGAGTTGAGGCGCATAGGCTCTGTATGAGGGCAGTGGGACGGCGGAGGAGGGAGGAGCGAGGAGGAGAGGGGCTGTGTCAGCACAGGTTCGGCGAAGGAGTGGAGGTCGAGAGGGTGGGGACGCACGAGTAGCAGTAGTTGAGGCCGCACGAGATTGCGACGACGGTTCCCGCTGTGAGGACGACGTAGCGGCCCATGCTGAGCGGTGCGATGCCGAGGAGGACTTGGGCGACGCCGGGATGATGATGAGGTGGGGCGAGGAGGGGAGGAGGAGGTGAGCGACGAGGCGGCCAGCGGGTGCGCGGTTTGGTGGGGCGGGTCGAGTGGAGCGTGCAGCCGTGGCAGTCGAGCTCTCAGGACTGTCGAGGCTGAGGAGGACGAGGGGAGAGCGCCGCGACCTCGTCTCGCTCCTCTCGCTCCTCTCGGTCAGCCAGACTCGGCGGACTCGCTCTGCTCCGGCTCTCGACTCTACCTGCCTGGCTTGCTAGCCTAGGTCAGCACCCGCCACGCTGGCTGCCCGCGCAACCCTCGCCCGCATCGCGTCGCACCCGCCGCCCTCGTCGCCCTCGTCCCACCTCCGAGTCGTCGCCCTCATCGGCCCCGCTCGAATCCCCGGCTGGCACACCTCGCACAGCACAACCCGCACCCGCCTGCCCACTCTGCGCACGCGCACGCTCCACTCGTCCACTCGCCAACTCGCCCACCAGCCGCCGCCGCCTCAGAAGGCCTCGCTCCTCCCCCGCCCCGGCTCATCGGCCGCCGTCTGGGCCCGTCACCTCCCCGGCTCAATGTCGCCCGCCAAGCACCGCTACGCAGGGCCACAACCTCCCTGCCCCCACAACCTCGACGACCCGCCACCCGACCTCGACCCGGACCAGCTCGCCGTCCCGACCACCGAGCTCTACTCGGCCGCGCTCGAGCACGCCTGGGCAGAGCTCGCCAGCACCGCGTCCCCTTCGCAGCGGCCAACGCCTGCGCGCGTTGACGAGCTCGAGCCCCGGCCCGACGACCCTTCGCGCCCGCGCCCGGCCCACCACGGCCCTTACGCCCTCCACCGCGCCGGCCTCGACTGGACCTACCACGTCGTGCCGAGCCGCGCACGGCAACAGCTCCAGGACGAGATCGTCACGCTCGTCCTGCAGCAGCGCCTGCGCGAGTGCGACGAGGCCGGCGACGACGAGCCGTGCCGGGTCAGCGAGCAGCGCGAGGGCTTCAGCCGGCAGGAGGCGGACCCAGAGGGTGTGAGGGGCGTCAAGAGCGAGGACATGGGCCGCAAAGGCGGCGAGGGAGAGGAGGACCGACCGCTCGCGCTCTTCACCGCCGGGTGCGTCCCCCTCTCGCACGAGCCCCCCGAGCCGGACTCGAGGACGTCCACGACTGACGCACGCCTCCCTGCCCGCAGCGGCATGGGCGCCGGCAAGGGCCACACGCTCAAGGAGCTCCTCAAGTCGCACGCCGTGCGCCTCCCGCGCAACACGGTCTGGATCGACCCGGACGCCCTCTCGCGCATGCTCCCCGAGCGCCCGCAGTACGTCGCGCACGACCCGGAGAACGCGAGCGCGCTCCTGCACCCCGAGGCGAGCTTGCTCCAGGAGGTGTGCGCGAGCGTCGCGCGGGAGCAGCGCCGCAGCTTGGTCGTCGACGGGAGCTTGACCGACTGCGGCTGGTTCGAGGGCTTCATGCGGTGCGTCGCTCGCGCTCTCTCTGTCTTCGGCCTCTGCATCCCCGAGGGCGCTCAGACTGATGCAGGACTTTGTTGTTGGCGCCCGCAGGCAGTACCGCGAGGCGGGCTACGACTGCGAGATCCTCTTCGTCGTGCGTCCCTCTCCCTCTCGCTCACTTTCCTCCCTCCCTCCTCTCGCACGACCCGCACCTTCTCCTCGTGCTCTCTGCTCGTCCTCCTCCTCCTCCTTTCAAGTTGCTGACGAGCGACCCTCCTCTCGCGCTCGCAGTCGGCGCCCGAGGACGTCATGCTCCGCCGCGCCGAGAAGCGCGCCAAGTCTACGGGCAGGGTGACCCGACCCGAGGCCATCAAGCGCAGCAGGATCAAGAGCCCCGAATGCGTCACCAAGCTGAGCAAGCCTGGGCTCGTGCGTCGGTGCGTCGCTCTCTCCTCTCTCTCTCTCTCTCTTCCTCGAGCCTCGACGGGAAGACCTCGCCGCTGACTTTTCCCCACGCCGCAGCGTCCGCCTCATCGACAACTCGTCCGACACGTCGCCCGCCTCGACCATGTACGACTCTGCGCTCGACCCGCTCTGGCCCGGCTCGACCCCGACGCCGTACCACGACCCGACCTCGTCGCCGTCGCTCTCTGCGGCCGAGCGCGAGCGCGGCAAGGACGTCAACGAGGGCGGGTGGGTCGACGCCAAGGGGTTCGTCGAGGGGAGGCTCGAGCAGGGAGAGGATGGGAGGGTGCGCGAGAGGCGAGGGGAGGGGCGAGCGGCATCGGGGCCGACGTCGGGAGGAGAGGGACGGACAAAGGGCGAGGGCAAGCTGTAGACGAGTCGATGCATCGAGTCGTAGACAAGGCGAGGGTCTCGCGCCCGGCGGCGAGAGCACCGCGCGAGCTGGGAGAGGCCGCCTGCTCGAGGAAGTCGTCGCTACCAGGCTCCCTGGCTCTCGATGAGAGACTGGACCCCCCTCACGAGCGTAGCATACAGACCAACATGCATTGCGCTCGTCTACGGCATGGGCTCGCCGCCCTCGCACTGCTGCTGAACGACTTGCGCGAAAGAGAGGAGGAGGACCGAGAAGCGAGGCTCTCGTACGGCTACGGTATGTCTGGAAGCCGCTGAGATTGAGCTATGTGGTGCATTCCTGTCCTGCCTGGCCGGTCTTGTGCGGAGGGGAGCGAGTGAAGAAGCGCGAGTGACGAGGACGAGCGAGACGAGCAGCGAGCCGGCTCCCTCTGCTCTCCACCCAGCTCTCCACCCAGCTGCCAGCCGCACTGTGCGAGCCAGAGCACCGCAGCACCTCATAGCACTCGCACACGCCGCACCCGCCTCGGCCTGTGCCTCGCTCTCTCGTCGCCGCCGGTCGCTCCCCACCAACGCGCGTCGTCCAACCCCCAGCTCGACACCGCGACCTCGGGCAGCCTTGCCAGCACGTTCCAGCCTCGCGACACCCCTCTACCGGCCAACCAAGCGGCGCACCCACCCTTCTCTGGCGCGAGTGCCCTTCGGAGAGCCTCCCCACCTTCGCCGCCTCATCATCCAGCCAGCGGCCACCTCTCCTCCCTCCCCTCGAGCCATGGACCGCCCGCCGCCACCGCCAGCCCGACCAGAGCGTTCCGTCCGCCGTCCCGCAGGCGCGACCCCAAGCCCGGCGACCCCGCAGGGCGCAGGCGACTCGGGCCGTTTTCCAGGCGCACCACCTCGCATCGGCGTCAGCGGGCCCGCGCCCAACGCCGAGGGCAAGAACCGCCGCATGATGGACCGGCTGCGCAGCGGCGTCGACTCGCCCAACTCGCCCAACCTCTCGCCCAACCTCGCCGCGTCCACCTCGTCGTCGACCGCCCCCTTCGCCTCGGGTTCGCGCCTGTCGCCCATCCCCTCGGGCAGCAGCCCGCGCCTCGACCGCAACCGCATCGGCAGCACCGGCGCCTACGACGACGCCTCATCGAGCTCGTCGTCTCGCGCCGGCTCGCCCGAGCCCGACTCGCTCGTCGTCCCCTCGGCCCTGAGCGACGCCATCAGCGCCTTCTCGCGCGCGGGCGCACGCCGAGCAGACGGCCGCCGAGGCGGGCTCGCCGACCAGGGCTTCGACGTGCCCTCGCGGCGCGTCGGCACCGGGGCCAGCGCCGGCTCGGGCGCGAGCAGCCCCGAGGAGGAGCTCTCAAGCGCGCAGCGCGGCCTCGTGCCCAAGCGCGCCGTCCTCAGCCCGGACGACTACCCGGACACGCCGGCGTTCCGCGAGGTCGACGAGGCGCTGCGGCGCGTGCGTGACGAGTGGCCGGCGCTCGTGCGCGGGACGAGCCTCGCCGGCCAGCTCGACGGCGAGTCGGACCTCGACGCGCCCGACTTTGATCCGGTCCAGCTCGCGGTCCACCTGCTCGACTCGGGCGGGGCGGCGGCCGGGCGGCGGCCGAGCGAGAACATGGGCGGCGGCGGCGGCGGCGGCGGTGCAGGGCGGCAGCTGAGCGGGTTCCTGCGCACCAAGCAGCAGCTCGACAAGGCGATCAAGAGCACGCTCTCGCCCGCGCTCAACCCTGCGCCGGGCACGGGCGCGACCGGCGGCGGCGCCGACCCGTACCGCGCGTTCGAGAGCGCCATCACGACGCACAACGCGACGCTCCAGGCGCTGTCGGGCGCGCAGAAGCTCATCGGCGGCATGCGCACCGAGCTGAGCGGGACGAGGGAGAAGCTCGAGGGCAAAGGCAGGGAGGGCCTGGCGGGCATGTACGCGCGGTTGGGCATGCTGGAGGAGATGGGCGGGCTCCTCGACGAGATGTGCGTCTCCCCCTTTCTCTGCCCCTCTCGTCCTCTCGAGCCATCTCTACACGCCTCGCAGACCTGACTGACTCTGGATGCCCCCTACAGCGACTCGCTCCTGCGCCTTCCGCCGTCGCTCGAGGCCCTCCTCGCCGAGAAGCGCTTCCTGAGCGCCGTCGTCCTCCTCGTCCGCTCGGTCAAGGCCCTCCACAAGCCCGACCTGCTCGAGATCGGCGCGCTCGCCGACCTACGTGCTTGGGCTGTCGCACAAGAAGGGGTGCGTCCAGTCTCGCTGCCTCCCCCTCGTCGTCCCTCTCCAGAAGAGCGAGCCGGGCTGACGTATCCTTGCTCTCCTCGGCGTACAGGTCGTCCTCGAGATCCTGATCGAGGAGCTGCACAACCACCTGTACCTCAAGTCGTTCTACACCGACGTCCGGTGGAAGCCGTACACCAGAGGGCAAACCTCCTGTGCGTCCCTTTCGTCTCGCTCGGCGACGCTCTTAGCGCTCGAGACTGACTCTCTCCCATCCCTCCTCTCCCTCTCTGCGCTCACAGTACCGCTCGTCGACTTTGGCGACGACGCCGAGGCCGCCGCCTCTCTCGCCGCCGCCGGTGACGCTCAAGCTCGCACCTCGGGCCGCTCGACCGCCCGCCTCCCGCGCCTCTCCAAGCTGCAGCGCTTCCTCCAGGACCTCGCGCTCAAGCCCTCGGGCGCCGACCCGACCCTCGACGAGGTCGTCGAGGACCTCCTCCTCGGTCCCGACGAGGCAGCCGACCAGGACGACGGGCTCGGCTTCGGCGGGTCCGTCTCGCTCGGCGCCGGCGAGACGTTCGGCACGTCGGGCGACAGCAACTCGGCGGCGGCGGCGGGCGGGTCGGACAGCGCGGGCGGCGCACGGCGCCGGCGCGCGAGGGAGAGGAGGAGGAACCCCGAGGCCGACAGCTTTAGCTACATCGAGATGCTCCTCGAAAGCCTGTCGGCCCTCGGCAAGCTCGGGTACGCCGTCGATGCGCTCGGGCAGAGGGTCCAGGGCGAGATGTTTGCGCTCGTCGAGGCGACCGTTGACGAGGTCGAGGAACGGTGCGTCGCTTTCCCGCTCCCTCTCTCCTTCCTTCGAGCGCATACACGCTTGCGCCTTGCTGTCAGAGATGCAGACAAGCTGCTGACGGCTAACGCCTGCAGCAACGACTCGTCCAACCCGTTCGCCAACTCGGCCGGCGTCGGCCGACCTGCTTCCTCCCTGTACAACCCGCCGTCGCCCAACCCGAACGCCTCATCCTCGCACGCTCTCGGCTCATCGACAAGCTCGACCTCGGCGTCGACCGGCTCCTGGGCGACCGATGGCGTCGCCGCGCTCCTGCGCCTGAGCGCGAGCGAGACCAACACGCTCGCGAGCAGCGTCGAGACGTTGCGTGACCTCTTCTGGACGCTGTACAGCAAGATGGACGCCGTACTTCAAGGGTTCCGGGTCGCGTATGAGGTGGCAGCGAGGATCGCCGAGGTGCGTGCGCGACGAGCGTTTTGCCTTCGCGCCGATGTCTCTCCTCTTGAGGGACGCCATGCTGATACGCGCTTCCCTCCTTGCTCGCAGCGTCGTGACTTCAAGGAGGGCTCGCTCACCAAGGACTGGAGCGGCTCGCTCGTCTTCTCGTTGCTCCACGTGTGGAAGCCCGTCCAGCAGGAGGTCCGGGCGCTTCTTCACGACTACCTCACCGACGACCAGTCGGGCACCGTCAGCGCCCGCAACCCGATCGCGAGTGTCAACGAGGTTCTGCGCTTTCCGAGGCCGAGGGACGGGTCCAAGGTGCGTCCTGCTCTTTCTCCTCGTCGAGCTCGGCGGCACGCACTCGGCCAGCTTCTGACGGTCTCTTGCCGCCTTGCCGCCCGCAGCAAGTCTTCAAGTTCGCCGACTCGGACCTGCAGACGTCGCACGCCCTCCTCAAGGCGCACGAGGACTCGCTCAACGCCGCGATCAAGGCCGCCGTCCCGGGCCTCATCACCGACGGGGCGCCGTCGACCACGACGACCTCGGCGCTCATCGTCGCCTCGATGGACCCGTCGGCAGGACGCAGCTCGGGCCTCAACGGCACGCACAAGGCGCTCGTGCCCGCCGACGCGTTCAACGTCTCGGTCCTGTTCGGCCCGACGCTCGCCTTCCTCGACCGCGTGCGCGAGGTCATGCCCGGCGGGCTCATGGGCGAGGACGAGACGAACGCGAGCACGGGCTTCGGCGGCTTCCTCGACGAGTTCGTCCTGCGCACGTTCTTGCCGCAGCTCGAGGAGAAGGTCGCGAGCGTATTCCACCAGGCCGTCGGCGGTGCGTCGCTTCCTCCTCCTCCCATCAGGTCCTCCACCTCTGCAGCTAGCTGATGCGCGCCCCTCGCACAGGCATCGATGCGTTCCAGGAGGACCCAAACTACAAGCGGGTCTCGCGCGTGCCGATCGTGCGAGTGCGTCTTCGAGCTCTCTCCTCTCGTCCGCTCAGCTCTCACTGACCCTTCTCAACTGCCGCTCGCAGTCCGTCTCGAACCTCATGCTCCTCATCTCGTCCTTGTGCTCGATGCTGCGGGCGACGCCGTTTCACCGCGAGAACTACAGCCAGCTCATCGTGAGCGTCATCCACCAGTTCTACCAGCGCTGCTTCGAGCGCTACAAAGGTGCGTCCCCAGTCCTTCTTGTGCTTCGTCAACCTATCGTGTCCTCGAGACTGACGAAAACCCTGGCTCCTACCGCTCGCAGACCTGACGGCTCGCGACTCGCCCGACTCGAACGGCTCGCTCGGCGGCGCCGTCTCGACCACCACGCTCGGCCCGCTCAAGCTCGCAGCGACATGGGCCGACATGCCCGAGCTGCACGCCTGCCTGACCGAGCTGCGCGGCGTCTCGGTGCGTCCTCTCTCCGTTCGCCTCTCCCAGCTCCATGGGCAGACCAGTTGACGATCGGCCGCTCTGCGCGCAGCCCAAGGACTCGGTCAAGCTGCGCGAGGTACTTGAGAAGGAGACCAAGATCGAGCTCGACCGCAAGCGCAAGGCGAGCGTGCGCGAGACCGACCTCATCGGCCCGAGCAAGAAGGTTTGGGCGCTCGCGACCCTGTACTCGAGCCTTGTGCGTCTCGCTTTCCCTGCCTTCGTTTCCTTCTCCAAAGTATGATGCTGATGCCCATGCACTCCTCGTCTCGCAGGACTGGTTCATCCTGCACGTCTCGGCGCTCAAGGCGACCGGCGAGGCCGTCACGAGCCCGGCGACGAACGGCTTCGCCGGGGCGGCTCGCCGCCCGCGCGAGAGCGGTTACTCGTTCGCGAGCAGCTCGGACGCGAGCCCATCATTGGCGAGCAGGGAGATGGACGAGGAGGGCGCGGGCGGTGCTGGGCCGAGCGAGCCCGGGACCGACACGGGCGCAGACGGGTTCGTCTTGCCCCTAACGAGCGAGATGGCTCGGTGCGTCCTCTTCCTCTCGCCTACACGTCTCTCGTGCAACTCTGTAAGCCGGCGACTGACTCGGTACTGTTCTGCACTCGCACAGCCCGTTCGAGGACCTCCTCACCTCGTACCGCCAGCTAGCCAACATGGTCCTCTTCACGCTCCGCCTCGAGGTCCGCCTTCGTGCCATGCACTTCCTCGACAAGGCGACCCGCGACGGCGTCTACCAGCTCGCCGAGGACATCCAGGAACCCGATCCGAGTGTGGTCGACCTCAACTCGGACCTCGCCGAGTGCGACGACATCGCCGCCGGCACCCTCGCAGACGCCGAGCGCAGGTGCGTCCTCCTCTTCTGTGCTGTGCGTCGCTCGATCTAGGAAGAGCTCATCCTGACTCTGCTCCTGCCTGCAGGTACATCTTCGAGGGCCTGTCGCGCCTCATGGACGAGCTCCTCGTGCACAACGCGCGCTACATCCGCCTCGCCAACAAGTACGGCCAGGCCAAGATGCTCCGCAACATCCTCGCGCTGCAGCAGAACCTCAAGAATCTGGGCGACACGCCGCTCGACGTCGACTTCGAGCGCAGCCGACGCTTCTGGGACCTCTTTGCGGCAGGGCCAAAGGTGCGACAGCCTTCCTCTTCCTGTCACTGATACGCTGGCTTGCTCGGATCGACTGCAGAGGGTCCTCGAGGCCGTACTGACTCTCTCGCCCCGCATCCAGGTCATGCTCGACCTCGTCCGCAAGGGCCAGGCGCCCTACGACTTCGACGACCTCAAGGCGCTACTCAACCTGCAGTGCGGCATCGACCAGTCGTCCAAGGACGGTGGCATGGCGGCCGGGCCCAACGGTGCCGACGGCGGGCCCCTGAGCGCGAGCGGCGACAGGCACCGGCGCCAGTACAACGAGTACCTGATTGTGCGTCTCGCCTTCCTCGTGCCCTCCTCCCTTTGCCGCTTCCTGACGTCTCGAGCCTTCGCTGATGCCTGATGTGTGCGTGCAGGAGCTGTTCTCGCTCGACCCGACCGGTGGCATGGCGGACGACTGAGGATTTCTCGCACGGGCGGGTCGGTGAGAGGGAGCGCGCCGGTCGTGCAACGACGAGCAGTATTCCGTGCATCGTATCTACTCAGGAGCGTTCCGTCCCTGAGCATGCGTCCCAGGTGAGCTCGTCGCAAGCGAGAAAGCAGTGGACCTCTCCTTGAGAAGGCCGACCCGGAGGAGGCCTGAGCTCGCTTTCTGCTTGGCTCGCCCGGTCCCATTATTGACCAGATCGACCCAGAGAGTGCCTCGAGCGAGTTCCTGAAGCGAGAGCGCGAGAATAAAGCTCCTGAAGACGGACCTTGCCGCGAAAACCAGCTCGAGGACGAGGCGAGGCGCTGCATTTCTCCGGCTCTGGTGCTGGTTCTCGGTCGAGAGGACCTCGGTAGTGAGCTCTCCATTTCGACTTAGGAACGCGCGAGAAAGAGTAGCAGCAGCTCTGACTAGGATTACCCTCTCTCTCCTTGAGAAGGCCGACCCGGAGGAGGCCTGAGCTCGCTTTCTGCTTGGCTCGCCCGGTCCCATCTTTGGCTAGAGTGACCTAGAGAGCTTCATGTCCGTCTAGTGGGACGACCTCACGAATATACGCTGCGAGGAGGAAAGAGGAGGAGCTCGCTCACGCACGAGCAGATCTCCCTGAACGAAGCTCGCGGGGCCAAGCTCTTTGCCATGTGGCAGGGCTCAAGCTTATGAAACCGAAGCGCTCTCCTTCGATGGCTTTTCGCTCTGTGTGCGCGCCCGTGAAAAGACGAGGCTCGAGCGCGTTGCGTGGGCGTGCCTCTCCGACTGGCGTCCAACCTCCCGGGTGTTATATGCGCGGTACATGGGTGGCACAAAAAAGCGGTCGGCGTGCGCACGTCCGCAGCGTTAGATGGGGCTCGGCGTCATCCCGCAAAAAGTGCAAAAAAGGGTATGGAGCTGAGGGGGTTTGAACCCCTGGCCTTCTCTACGATAGTACCTAGTGGCACTGCAAAAGAGACGCGCTGCCACTGCGCCACAGCCCCAGCTGTGTGCCAAGACCCCCTTGCACAGTACACATTGCCGCAACATTAAGTCGCAGGCCTGCTCGAGGGAGAGTTGCCCGAAGATGCCGACGCTTGCGACAACCTTCTCGCTAGCACACACACTCACTCGCATGCTCTCGCAGACAGAGAGAGTACGAGACGCACAACAGCCGCGCCACATCGACCTCGTCTAGACGAGACGAAGAACCGGCCTTCTCAAAACAGCTGCCCGAGCACGCTCTCGAGCTCGCCCTCGTCCCGCCGAGGCTGCTTGCTGGGGTCAACGGCCGACTGCTCTCCGACTCAGTCCCGTGCATTTCAGGACGTCGAAGTGTTTCGCGTCGAGCTCTCGAGCGCTGTCGAGGTCCGAGCGGGCCTTCCCAGATCGAGCCTCGTCGGGCGAGAGAGGGAGAACGAGAGAGCGCAAAACCCTTTAGATGCAGACAAGCAGGTACAGGGACGATGAAGAGAGTGCAGCTATAAATCTCCGGGCGAGCGCGCCGAGCCCTGACCAGGCTCGCGATCAGTACCTCGTGTGCTGCCCGCCGTACCCACCTCCGTACCCGCCCTGACCCTGACCCTGCCCGCCCTGGTACCCGCCGTACCCGCCGTACCCGGGAGGAGGAGGCTGCTGCGGCTGGCCGGGATAGCGAGCGCCGCCCGGACCGGCTTGAGGCGGAGGAGGAGCGTATGCGCCATATGCCGCGGGAGGGGGAGGGCGGTACCCGCCCGGCAGCGGTGGCGCCATGTAGCCCGTCGGAGGGCCGTAGCCGCCGTAGGCTTGCTGAGGAGGCTGCTGCGGCGGGCCGTTGTCTGCGAGCGAGCGAGCGAGAGGGGTGAGGGCGAGGGGTCCGAGCGTCAGCGGGCGCCCAACTGCTGGACGACGTCGTCGAGCGAGACGAGACGTGAGACGTACAGTAGCCTCCTCCTCCACCACCAGGGTAACCGCTGTAGCCGGCGTACGGGTCGCGGCCGCCGTTCGGGGTGCCGTAGCCGGTCGGCGTGCCGTACCCGCTCCCGGGCGTGCTGTACCCGCTGCCGTACCCTCCCTGCCCGCCCTGACCGCCACCGGACCCTCCACCACCGCCGCCGTACCCACCGCGCCCGCCGCCGCCGCGGTTGTCGACCTTGGCGAAGCCCGGGCCCGACTGGTCGCGCTGACGCATGGCGTGGAAGCCGTTCGACTCGGTGCGCTCGCCGGCGCCGCGCCGGACCTGGTCCTTGTCGTACGGCGTGAGGACGCTGCGCTCGAGCTTG
>Ga0308169_10001126_pt1 | contig 32787 bp, 40 predicted proteins | sample PhyBR1_2_FD_202139 | JGI IMG/M metagenome (GOLD analysis project Ga0308169, IMG submission 202139) | Phyllosphere microbial communities from UC Gill Tract Community Farm, Albany, California, United States - DLSLSB.R1 | ecosystem: Host-associated > Plants > Phyllosphere > Unclassified | place...
TTAGAAATAGTATCCTCCATCCTCTGCCTTTCCCAACGGAACGAGACCTCTCATCTTGACCTGACGGAGACCGAGACGACGACTGTGATTGAGACTCGCTTGCGAAGAGCTACCTCCACGACCGAGCATGTTGCGAAAGTTTGCACGCTTTCCGGACTTTGCCTGATCGAAGCAATACATGTCAGCTCACTGGCATGTCACGGAGCGAAGGGATCTCGCCCTACCAAAGGAGGTTCAAGGCGCATCTTCGCAACGACTTCCTCCCACTTGTACTTGTCGACAAACGCCGTGAATCGTTTTTGGGGAGAGAGCCTTCTCCAATCCACCTACTCAACGATAGATGGAGCGAGTCAATGGAGAGTCAATGGAGCGAGTCAATGGAGCGAGTCAATGAGGCGATGAGAAATTTCGAACACGCACCATGTCTTTGTGTTCGACGGTCGAACGAACGTACCCAAGGACCGCTTCGACTCGATGCCAATTCTCGTCGACTTCAAAGTTCCGGGGGTTCAACTGGATTGTGCCGACAATACCGCTCTGCCACTGCAACATGAAAAGGTAGCTGTTGTCAAGATTGAGCACATTGTAGATGATTGCCATAGGGGTTGTCAACGCTTGCTCAGGCTTTCTACCGTGTTCGACGTCCTGCTAACGGGCTATCAGCTCCCTCTTTTCGTTACCAATGAAAGCTTGGGAGCGTACTTTGAGTTTGAGCGTCTGAAGGATACGGGTCGCAGTGTACTTCTCGACGGGACCATCTGAGGTAACTATCTGTACCTGAGGGTCGAGAAGCACAATCAGGCATCGTGCGACAAAGTGTCGAACTCAACGAAAGCTCACCTTTTCGTTGTTTGCGCCGAACAGCTTCCGAACAGAATGAGTTTTTGAGTCCCGCAGGGCTACGAAGTACTTGCAAATCTGGTTGAAGTTCAAAACATAAAGGTAATTCCATCCAGGATTCTGAGGTGTTTTGAGGCTCGTAAGGACATCATGCTTCCACTGAACGAGAACATCACGCGGTTGTTCCGGGCTTTCACGATTGGAGACGATTTCGTCGAGAAGGAGGTCGAGCTCGCGACGATTCACTTCAGCTTTCCTGCGATCTTGTTCTGCGACTAAGGTTTGTGCATAGTCCACATCGAGATCATTGAGCGTATCAGCTCTTTCATAGTAGCTTTGCGGATGTTCGAGGTCTGCTGGGTTGACGATCGTGGCTTCCGAGAATCGGCGCTGTCTGTCGTGAGATGAAGAGCGGCGGAGAGCAGGATCACTCATAGATGTTTGTTGCTGTAAAGGGTGAAGAGCGGAAGAGAGAAAGCAAAGGCCATGTCGTACTCGGTGGGAAACCCGGTTAAAGACAGTCGGTTGTTCCTTGCGGACTCCGGAGACGGACGTTTCGGTGTCGCTGTGTAAGCGGTGCAGAAATGAGTGGGTAAGATCGGAGATAAGCAGGCGAAAGTGGGTGATTGAAGCTGTGCGAGAGGAGAAAAGCGAAGTGGTCAGCATGGAGAGCTAGAGTCGGGGAGAGATCACACACACACTGACCAAACTCGATAGATCCAAAGAACGAGCAGGGAGGAGAACAGAGGAGAAAAGAGGGGAGACTCGAGATTAGGCGACTGCGATTCAAAGATTCGATAAGTGGTTACAACAAGATGCAAGGCGGTAGAAGTATAGGTGAGAGAGAGAGAGAGAGAGGAGGAGGGAAATGTCTATCCGACGATGTATCTGGTAAGTGACGAGAAGAGGAAAGAAAAGGAAAGTGAGAGGGGGTTTGCGAAAATTTGCGTAGAAAAACTTGTCGACAACGAACAGAGAAGGAGAAAAAGGATACATTGAAAGGTGGTTGGCGATAACGAGTGACTGGCAGCGAGTGAGGCGAAAGTGAGGAAGAAAGTCCATCGATTTTTTTTGGAAAGGGAGATGAAAATAGAATAGAATGCGAGAGAGAGAGGAGCAGCGAGAATCGACAATAGAGCTAGATAGCGAGAGCTAGCAAAATGAAAGGGATTCAGTGAGTGTTGAACGCAGACAAGGAGAGAGGAGAGAACTCACAGTGTCTATCATCTCAATCGACTGTGATGAACTGGAGGAGGTACACCTGGAGGAGGCGCGTAGTAACCATTGTTGTTCATGTTCATTGGAGGAGGTCCTCCATATCCGCTCATTTGAGGAGGAGGAGCGGCGTAATTCGAAGAGTAAGCTTGATTCTTCGCAGGTCTTTGTCCGGCCAATCCTCGAGTTCTTCTTCCTCCGCAACAGCAGCATCGAATGATACCGTACAAGATCAAGAGTACGATGATGCCGACAACGATCGTGACGGGAATCGAGACTGAGGAAGGGAGAGAGAGATTAGCGAAAGATCGATGAGGAGAAAGGCAGAAAGGAAAACTCACTTCGAAGGTTCTGAGTGTACCAGCTTTTAGCGGTATCGAGGGCGTTACCACTCGCACATTCTCCATTCTCGCATCTTCCACCAAATCCACAGCTTGTACCATCTCGGAAAGATTGATCGAGGATGACACATCCGGAAGAACGGGTAGGATCGTCGCAAGTGATTGAGCAACCCGTGTTCTGTTCATCGGAGATCTTGTCAGCTTCTGGTAGAGGACGAGAGCGAAAGAGAACGTACGGTCGATGTTGGACAAGCTCCAGTGATTCCGATTGAAGCACCCGCATTTCGACATTGTAAATCCCTCGAAGTGCAAACTCCACTAGCGCAAGTCAAACCATCTCCACATCCAGTACCTACTCAACCGTACTCATTCAGCTACATTCGAGGTTCAGAAGATATGGGAAGAGGAAGACGTACCATTCGATTCATAAGAATCATCCGGACAACTCGAACTCGATCCATCGCAAACCTCTTCCTTGTCACACCTCTGATCGATACTAGCCCTGCAAACCGTCCCACTTCCCGCAACTTGACATTGAGTAGTACAGCACAACGAGTTGAGAGGATCACAAACTGCTCCGGAAACGAATCGACAAGTTGATGCGTCGCAACAAGAGGAGGAGGCGGATCCCGGATCACACTCTTCTCCTTCTTCAACGATACCGTTTCCGCAGGATCGCTCACTGTTTACATCAAGAGTCGAGATTAGCAAGTGAGAAGGAAGATGAGGAGAGAGAGAAGGAGCGTACGAGATGATGGCGGGGTTTCCAGAAGCGCCTTGATCGACAATACAAGTCGTATTGAGACTCGATCCGATTGCTGAACAAATGTTACCGATTGAACAAGGCGAGAATTGTGAAACTTCTTGTTGAGAAACGGGAGACCTGCAAATCAACTCTCTCTGGATCAGCGACGTGCTCTTCGATGGAGAAAGAAAGAAGAGTAAACGTACATGATATAATTTGCTCCTGCATCACAAGAAGATGTCGAAAGAGGACAGCAAGAACCGCTCAACGAACAACCTTCTCGACAATCATGAATCGCTCCGAAATTGTGGCCTGTAGAGGTTCGTTTCCCCAATCAGCCGCGTGAGAGTGAAAGGATAGAGAGGAGAGAGAAAGCCTACCGATTTCGTGAGCAACTACTTGCCATTCATTTCGAGTAATCGCGGTTACTCCCGTTCCAGAAGTAGTTTGTCCTCCTTGACTACTAGCTTGAACTCGACACAATTGTCCCAACCAAGCAACACCGACTATTGACACTCAACAATTGATGATCAGTGAGAGTCTCTCGGAGAAGAAGAAGAGGAAAGTTGAGAGAGAGCTTTTTTACCTTCTGAACCAGATTGACAAGCGGTCATGAGATGCCACAATCCAGCAGAATCTCCTCCACCTTTATCACCTCTCCACTGACTAAACACGCTCAATCTCGAATTCAAATCGATTCCGAAACTTGCCGTACTAACGCTTCCTCCGACAGGTGCATCACTCGGACAAGGTAAATTCCAAGGGTTCTGTTGATCGATGTTTGCCGATGAGGAAGGACATGAAGCACCCATGACTGCGAGTTCGACGATTCCGATTGAAATATTGAACGATTGTAAATAGAGGGCAGAGACTCGATTGATATCGTCGAGGATTTGGAGGCGGGCAGTGTCGGTAGATCCAGAGTAGGATTCAGTGTAGGTGCAATCGGCGGCTACTCCAATGAAGACTACCATGGCGGATTTTGGGCAACCTTGAGTCGAACCGATCGAATTGATGAAATTGGATGAAGTTCCTGAACCTCCGGGGATATCGTCGGAAGATTGACGGCGGAATCGGGAATGAGTGGAAGGGGAGGACGAAGAGTGATCGGTTGTAGTGAAGGGAGAGGAAGGAGAAGGGAGTCCAAGGAATGGGACCCAGGGGGAATGGAACGAAGAGAAGATGGATTGATCGAGAGCGGTTTGGAGTACCGGGTTGTGAGGATCCGTGTTGAAAGGTAACGAGTCATGAGAGCAGGAGGAGGAAGAGTTGAGGAGTTCGTAAGGATCCGGTAATTGACCCAACCCTCTCTTTCTGATCACCTCGATCTTTTCGACATCTGTCAATATATCCCTCTCCCTTACAATCACCATTCTCCTATCGACCTTCTGATCCCTCTTCTGTAGCGAGTGAAGTTCAGGATCCAATTCATGTTTAGTCTTGAGATATCTCGTAGTTGGATGAATAGTGAACGTTTCTCCATCCATCATATAAGCTCCCTGAAACCTCAATCCCTCCTCACTCTCCCTCTCATTCTCCTTGTCTTCCATCAAAGTAATCCTCGCCCAACCCTTCGCAAATTCCCTCCACCTATCTCCCTCTCTAACGATCCCAACCTTTTCCTCTTGAATCCACCTGTCCAAATCCATCCCATCCCTCATAACCCACCCTTCATAAACCCTAACTTTATCTCTAGTAATCACGTCTTCTTTCGTCTCCCACTCTCCCAAAAGTTGATTGAAATGTCTCTCCCTCGATCGAATTCCTTTCGGATGTACCAATGATTCACTAGGTTTCAGACTCATCGTAACTTCCTGATCATCGTGACCTCTGAAAGTTAATAAGAATCGATCATTCCATGAAGGTTCTTGAAGGTCGTGTTGCGCAGTAAGAAGAGATCTTCCAAGCCCCTCCTTCTCCTGAATTGAATTCCGTCTTTTGTTCTTCTTGTTGGATTGATAGGAGTGAGAGAGTGAGGAACGAGAGATTAGAGTATGGGATACGTGAGAAGGGTGGGAGAGTGCTCTTGGGTGGAGGGGTGGAGGTTGAATCGAATGGGATTGAGCGAGTTGAATTAACGAGGCGAAGAGTAACGTTAGGCTTGATTTCGAGGGTAATAACATTCCTCCTATTTAGCCTCGCTGTGACTTGTTGATACAGTCGAAAGTGGCGGAAGGAAAGAGAGAAGAGAGAGGGAGGGAGAGAAGGGAACTCTGCTTCGGCTTTCGAATCTTGGACTTGGCGCTGATTATATTCGATTTTCGCAATCAGAAAACTCGTAAGATCGGTCCTGGGAGAGGCTGTGCTTGAATAGAGAGAGACAGAGAGGGAGAGAGAGCAACTCCTTGAGATCGAAGAGAAGAAGTGTCTCTCTTTTCGGTCGGAAACAGAATTTTCAGTTTCGCAACTTAAACATCCTTCGCAACGAGCTCAAAACACTCCATTCGATACGTCGACGATCAGATGGTGATGGTAGTTACAACAACAATATTATAGTTTCCTTTCCACAAAAACTCCCTCGACTAAACCTTTTATCCTCCTTTGCTGCCTCGTTCCGCTTCTCTCACATTCCCGCTTTCCTCTTCCTCCCGTTTTCCTCCCTCCCTCCCCTACTTCTCCTCCTCCTTTGTATAAATCCTGACCTCCCCATCCCTAGTTCCACAAACCGTCATTCCCTTCTTCCCACTATTCTCAACCCACAAAACACTCCTCTCTCCAACCCTCAACTTCTTCACTACTTCCCCCTGTACACAAAAACCCCCTCATCTCATACCCCAATCAGCTTATTTTTCCCTCACTCACTCAGAGAGGAAGAGGAGAAAGAGGAGGAAACATACGGATTCAGTATCCCAATATCTAATCACTCCATCCTCATCTCCTCCCAACACAAACTCTTCGTTCCCCCCCGCAAAACAACTCTTGATCCTATAATTCTCATTAGAATGTCCAGTGTACGATTGAAGTACGGTTCCATTTGAAGTATCAAGGAGATGATGAGCTGCTTTCTGAGCAGGTTGGGATGGGTGCGAAGAAGGGACCGAGAGGACTGAGAGAAGGATTAAGGATGGTGTATTCTTGGATGCGCTTAATGAAGTGATCGGTTCTAATCCCGATTCGAAGGGAGTGAGTGGGAGAAGGAAGAAGAAGGAGGAGCGGAAATGAAGGTTACGATCGAAGAAATCTTTTGTAATCATTCCCATTCTCAAATCATAAGTACGTAGGTAACCATCTACGCAACCTGTTGTAATTGTCGAATCACGGATTAGGAGGGAAGTGATTGAATCCCTTGCGTCGTCGAGGATTTGAATGGGGAGTTTATTATTTGATCTAACTCGGTTGTGAAGGGGGGGTTAGTCAAGAAGGAGAAGGAGAGAGAGAGAGAAAGAGCTAACTTTGTGTCCCATATTCGAACGGTCGTATCAAATGAACCTAAACCTCACCTCTTCATCAGCCTTGCGAAGAAATGAAACAAAGTTTGTGTTTTCTTCGCTCACCTGAAGCTAATACTGAATCATTCGCGCCCCATTCGACTACGTTAACTTTACCCGTATGACCCCCTAACCTCCTCAATACTTCTCCAGATCCAACATCCCAAATGAAACAATTCCTATCCCCACCACTAGACGCAAACCTCGCATTATCCTTTGTACAATTTATGCTCAATACCTCGTAAGCGTGTGCACCAGTGTATTGTTTGATTAGTGATCCGGTTTGAGGGTTGTGGAGTGAGATTGAACGGGATGAACCGGAGGATAAGAGATAAGTCTGAGTTGAATTGAAAGTTGTGATATGGACGGGACCTTTTTGAGGAAGTGTGTGAAGGAGTTTAGAAGGTGGTGGATTAGTCGAGGGCATTGGGAAGTTGAGGAGAGGGGAAGAGAGAAAGAAAAGGTTGAAACAGAACTGTTCACTTTCTCAACATACTACAACGAGCTAGAGGATAAAGGGAGGAGATGCAGAGATCCTTAAGAGCACTTCAAACTTCTAGTAGGAGGTCAATCAATACTTCCACGTGTTGGTGTCAATCCAGTTCTGCTTCTTCTTCATCTACCTCGTACGTCCCCTTCTCCCTCTCCCTTCCTTAATCCTCACTAACCTCTTCTAATGACTCTATAGCACCCCTTACTCACTCCCTCAAGATGCCTACTCATCCTCTTCCCCCTCCTCATCTCCTTCTCCCTCCCAATCCTCCTCCTCTTCTTCCTCTCGATCCCCTTTCACTTCCTCTCCCTCCTCCTCAATCCCTCGCGCACATCAACAAAGACAAAAACAATACCTGAGTGATTCAGAAGCTCAAGCATTCGCAGATTTATTAGGTCAAATCTTACCAAACTCTTTAGCTAGTAGTTCAAAATCCAAAAAAGGGGAATCAAAAACCGGAGGAGTGTTTGATTTATTCGGGACACAAGAGGAGGGAATCGAGGGAGGAGTTGGGAAAGTACAAGCAGCATTAGAGAGTCGATCGTTAAAGAAACAAAAAAGTTATAATTCCCGTTTCAAAAAGGAATTGGATCGATCGGTTATTACAAGGGGTGAATTGAGTCAGGAAGAAGAATTGAAATTGGATAGGATGAGGGAAGAATTAGGGGGTTTGAGGGACGAACAAGAAGTTTTGAGGTGGGGTTTTGAAAAAGTTTTCGGATATTCACGAGAACAATCGAAGGGAGTAGTGGTTGAGCAAGGGTTGTTGGGTTCATTGGGACAGCGAAATAGTGGGATTTCATCAAGGTTGTATCCTGAACTGTTACTACACCTCTTCCTCACCCTTCGAGATACCTATGGATCACCTCATTCAGCATTATCAATTTTCAAACTCGCTTCCTCGAACCCTTATTCCTATATCTCTGGATGTACATCTACGTTGTATTACGAGGTACTCAAAACTCGGTGGCAAGTCGGAGAAGGGGATGTAGAGGGAGTTTTGGAAGGGTTGGAGGAAATGTTGAGTGGTGGAGTCAAATTGGAGAGTACTTCTGGAGCTGGAGGAGGAGGAGCGGGGGAAAAGATTAAAGAATTAGTGAGGGCTATTGGGGAGAGTATTAGGATTGATAGGGAAAGAGCAGAAGGGAATGTTAGGTTGTTGGAGGAGAAGGGAGTGTTTGGGGGCGAGTTGGATGAGGGAGAGAGGGAGAAAGAGGTAGGGAAGAGAAGGTGGTATGGTGGGAAAGAGGTTAGAGGGTGGACTAGGATGGAGTGGTTACTTGAAGGAGAGTTGGATGAAGCGGAGGAAGAGAGGAGGAGAAGGAAAGAAGAGAATTGGAAAGCTAGAGAGAGGGAACTCGGGTACAACAGTGAGGAACAGGAGAACGAGAGGGAGTATGAGAGACCGGATGAAGTGTTTGGACGGAAACCCGATTTGTACTCTCACCGACCCGCACCAACTTCTCCCTCTCACTCACCTTCGACCAACATTCACACCCCTCGTCCTTCCCGTCTCTCACCACTCGAGAACAATCCTTTCCCATCTCGGTCTCAACTTTCCTCTCATCCTTCCGAAGATCTCGATGTCGACCTCGAAGAACGAGAAGAAGGAAGGAGGTTGAGTTTCAAGGAGAGAGACGCGTTGAGGGGTTTACCGAAACGACCTAGTTTCGCGAACGTCTACAAGATCAGGAGACAGAGTTTGACCAAGGATGAAAAGTCGAGCAGGGATCAGAAACATCCCTTGTTGTTTTGGAAACAATAGATCTGAGATCGTAGGCTGAGGAGGGGAGGAGAGTCAGGGGTGGTGGGGTGCTTCAGAAGGGGAGTAGATAGATAGACATTGAAGAGCTTGTTGTAGATCTCTTGTATTGCCTTGTCGTTCTTCGCAACTTGCATCTTCCTTTTCGCAACTTCAAATTCGTTCCATTTCGCTCGTATCGCTCTCTCCCTCGCAAGTCGACGTCTCCTCGCGAGTACCCAACTCGAGTAAACGCTCGCTATGAGAAAGGTGTGCTTCGTTGCTAGAACATGATCGTGCTATGTAAACAATTTTAGTTGAATCTGTATCTTCCAGTCAAATCAATCTCATACAATATATCTCAAAACTACATCTCTACACCTCCCCTTCTCCTCTACATCTGCTAAGCTCCTACCATCCCTCAGGTCTCAAGCATTTCTCTCCTCCCGCCCTAAACACCTTGGTTCCACTCCTCGGACTCTTTGGACTCTTTGACAAACTCCCATTCAAATGAGAGTGACCGTTGATACCGTTTGAAGCAGGAGGGGAGAGACCACCGTTTGAGGGTTCGAGATGTAGCTCTTCGATGACTTTGTCGGTCGCCATCATGTGATCTGCTGGATGTACTGGAATCGAAATGGGTGATGTAGGGTTCGGAACTGAAGTGGGAATAGGTCGTCCGTCTAACTCGTCACCTCCCACTTCTACAAGCACTCGACAAGAAAAATTGAGTCAGTCAAGAAACCAAAAAACGAAGAGAGAAGCAAAGTGCAAGCTTACCCTTGACGTGTCTTCCCAATTCAGTCAAGATCTCCTTCCCTCCACCTTCGATCAATTCCAACGCAACGTCCCTTCCCAAAGCCTCACAATCCTCGACCGAATGAACTTTTCTCGAAATTGTCGAAATCACCGCCGAAGTTCCACTCAAACTCGTAATCGTTCCCGTCAAATGCAACGTCGCATGATGTAAAGATCCTTGAGTATCATGATGAGGGCATAAATGAGGACTAGGAATGATCAAACGATTATCTTCTTTCGTGATCCCATTAATATTCGGGATTGAAAAGTAACCTCCTCCTCCTCCATTCGCAGTCGATTTCGGTACTCTTTGATGTACTTGAGGAGTAACGGTTCCATTCACTCGATTCTCTTTGTCCCCTTCACCACCTTTGACCCAAACTTGAGTCAACCGAGTCTCGCATCCAACAGGAACTGAACATCCACCCTCCAACACTTTCAACATCATTCTCTCTGCTCTAGTCATCCAACTCGTCTTCCAACATTCCAACGATCCAATAATTTCTTGTGATCTGTCATCTCCTTCTCGGATTTCGATGGCGAGCGCTCCTTGACCGACTGAAGGGTAGAGGATGGGAGGACCGATAGGAGCGGTAATACGGTGACCGAGGGATAGACGGAGGAGACCAGCAGATGCTAGGATCAAAGCGTGGTAAGAAGAAGTAGGATCATCGAGTTTCCTTAATCTCGTTCCCAGATTACCTCGCTGTGCACTCTCAAATACGTACTATCAGTTCTCAAGAGCATCGAAGAGTATAATGAGAGAAATGAAAAACGCACGACATCAGCGAATTTCAATCCAGGGAATTTCCTCCTCAACTGAGCGACCCTCCTAACACTACTTGTTCCAATCACTGCACCTTCAGGCATTTCTTCCAAACTAGTATATCCCAATCCTTCTTTGACTACTAGAGCATCCAAAGGGTCTTCACGTTCGAGTACTGCTCCTAATTGACATCCTGGTGGAAATTCGGTAGGGACGTCTTTGAGGCAATGAACGATCGCGTCTACTTGGGATTCGAGTAATGCTACTTCCAACTCTTTCGTCCAGAGTGCTATACTTGCGGAATGGGGGTTAGCTTGTGAGTTGAACTCCGAGGAAAGAGGAAGAGTGAAAACTAACCTTTTCCACCGAAAGTGTAGAGAGGTTGAGTTTGAACGTTATCTCCCAAAGTAGTCTAAATTCAACGTATTCTTTCTCGTCAGCATTCTTGAGGAACGAGGGGAGAAAAGGAAGAGAGAGGAAGAGGCAGAGAAAACTAACCATTCCCAAAATCCTAATTTCGCAACCTGGCCATTTCTCCTGCAACTCTCTCCTAACCGTTTCTGTTTGAACCTATTATTCCTCCTCGATAACACCGATCAGCATTCCCTTCTTCTTCCACTCTCTCGATCGAAAGGAGGTTTCGAAAGAGAGAGAGAGAGAGAAGAAACTTACCATAGCTAATTTCGAGTTCCTAGTTCCCAAAGTGAACACTTCACCTGCATAAGGATGTTTCGCATTTGGTGAGTTGGGTCGAGTTTGTGCGAGTTGCGACATGGGACATGCTGGAGGAGGTCGAGTTGGGAATTGTGCGGTTGAGGTAGTTGGGATTGGGGGGTGATCTGGTGGGAGTGTAGAGAGCCTATACTCATTCGTGGGGGTTAGCGGAAGGTGGGAGATGAGGAGAAGGAGGAAGTGACTTACATGATCGAAGAAGGGAAGAGGCGATTTGAGATCGGGAAATGCGAAGCGACGGTAAGTCGGTTAGAGGTGTTGAGAGCTTGAGCGAGTGCGAGGGGAGGTCAGCGAGGAGCTGCAAGAGTCGAAGCGATGTGGAGGGGAGCAGAAGATCGGGAAGGGAAGTTTGTTGGTTCTACTTTTCCTCGGAAACCAATCAAAGCGAACCGATTTATTTTTTCGCTTTCACTTCCTTCTGAACTGCTTCTTCGAGCCAGGTGAGGGGACCGTCGAGTAACGTCGCTAGGGAGCGAGCCGAGGCCGGGAGATGTTCGAAGCGAAGTCGAAAGCCGGACATTTGTTCTTTTCTCCTCGGAGAACACGGTCTCTTCGTTCGTCTCTTGCTGTTTTGGAGCTCCTCCTCCCTGCAGCTGCACGCTACTTGCGGAGCTCTCTGACCGACTTTGCAACAATCAAACATTAGCGAAAATGTAGTCGCTCTCCTTGCGAAATTTCCCTTCCCTCTCTCTCTCTCTCTTCTCCACCCACCGCTCGACTTCTCCCTCCGTTTTAAATGTCGTCCAAGATCGAGCAGATCTCTTCTCGAGTTCCCCCAACAGCACCAAAAGCAACCCTCGGTAGTTGGACTTGGTGGATCCTTTCCAAAATTCCCTGGTATTTCTACCTGATCGCTATCGTTGCAGTATGGTTCAAATTTGGACAAGGGAAAGAAAAGAAAGTAGCTAGAAGGTAAGTCTGCCCCTCTCTAGCCCATAGAGAAGAGTTGGAACTTTGTGATGACCTACTTAGTTTCATCACACTCTTCTCTTCATCTGACAAGCGAACTAACTCCCTTAGTATAGTGCTAGAAAACGTTTATCAGCACAACAAACGAACTCTTCTTCTTCCCGTACTCCCCGTCAACCACTCCCTCGAAAACCTTCTTCCTCGTCCCTCAACTCCACTCCCCATACTTCTGCCCGCTCCACTCCCCAACCCCAACAAATACAACAAAGGAATTCACTCAATGGTGCGCCAGAAATGAGGGAGCGTAGAGGTTCATTCAGATCTGAATCACCTTTGAGACCATCTTTTACTACTCAACCTCAATCCCAAAGACCTGCATCTTCATTGAGACAATCGACTGTACCTGATCAATCACAGCAGAGTAGGAAAAGAGGATTGGGAGATGAGGACGAGGAAGAGGAGGAACATGGGGAGAAGAGAGGGAAATTTGATTCGTTTCAAAGTGAGGACGAAGAGGTGAGGGATTTAATGGAGATTGATAGGAATGAGGATGAGGAGAGGGGGAAGAGAGGAATTAAGAGACATGAAGAAGAGGATAGTCAGGAGGAATTCGAGGAGAGGAAAAGAACTCGTCGAGAAGAAACGAATGATTCTTTGATTGAACTCGACGATGATGATGAGGAAATGAGGGAGGAGGAATTGGAGGAGGAGGAGGTAGGGAAGGGGAAGAAGAGACCTTCGAGGGAATCACCTCAAGTTTCGGATGGAGAGAGTCAGGAGAGGAAATCTAGGAGTAAGAAGAAAGCGAAGAAACAAACGATTGGAACGGGTTCGATTAGGGATAAGAGAGGGATCGATCAAGTTTCGAATGATGGATTGGGCGAGTCGGATCAGGAGGAGGAAAAGAGGGAGAGGAACGCGGATAGTGAAGTTGATTCGGAAGCTGAGGGGGTAGAACAATCGAAAGTCGAGGAAGAGAAGAGACCGGTGAAGAAAGTGGTTGCGAAACGATTCAGGGAGAAACTCAAGAGGGAAGGATCGGAGGATGAGGATTTAATGGGTGATGATGATCTCCTCTCTCCTCCACCACCACCCTCTGCCGCAGCAAAGAAACGCTTCCAGACTGCCGCTTCCGCCCCTTCTCAGTCGACACCGAAGAAACGACTCTCCTCTCGATCCGCTCAATCCGCTCGAAAAGCGAAACAATCATTATCGAAACCTAAATTCACGAAATCGACTTCTATCGGAGGACAAGAAGATAAAGAGAGGAAAGTAGGAGAGGTGTGGCAGAACCACGAGGGGGATTATTATCGATTGGATGAACCGGATGTCGAGAAGGGAGAGAAGAGGGAAGATGGATTGGTTCAGAGACGGTTGGTCGAGTGTAGGGAGAAGAGGAGGAAGTACAAGTTGCCGAAGGATGTTAGACATCCTGATACTAAGGAGATGCACGAGGTACGCTTCTCACTTTCCTCAAATTCGACGACTTATAGTGCTGATCGAATTCGATTGCTCTCAGGTCGTCGTCGAGAGATGGGTTACTCAAGAGGAATACCGAGCGTTGTTTGAGCAGAGGAAGCTTGCGTGGCAAGTCAGCTATGAGGAGGAAGAGCGGGAAAAGGAGAGGCTGAGACAGGAGGAATCGAAAGGGAATCAATCGATGGAGGATATAACTTCTCTCGTGAGTCGTTGTCTCCTTTCAACACCCTATCTGGGCATGTGCTGAAGACAGGTTTCGGATCATAGCCTCGCCAACCGAAAGAACAAGGATTGTACTATACGAAAGGGACAAACTCGCCCCTCCGAACCCACTCCTCTTTATCCTCCCGACTACTCCCCTCATCCTCTTCGACTTCTTCCCTCTCTTCCCTTCTCCCGTCATCACCGAAAGGTCTCTCCTCTTCAGGTTCCTACGGTTCCCTCTCTGCTCTCTCGAAAGGAGGTCGTCTGCGATTACCCTCGACTCAAGGGATTCAAAGTCCCGCTCGACGGGCGTGGTCGATCGCTGAACGGGCTCGAGCAAAGCTACTGCAGAAGGAAGAGGAACAAGAAAAAGAGGCGGAAGAAAAAGGGTTGAAAAAGATTAAATTGGCTGAATACGATCCGAAGCCTACCGCGCCTCAAACTCAAACAGTCGAGACGGCAAAAGCACCGGTAGCGGAACCGACAAAGCCTTCTGGAGGATTCTCATTCGGCGCTGCCCCTTCGACAACAGTTTCGAAACCTGTCGAAGCAGCGAAACCCACCTCTTCGTTCAGTTTCGGCTCGGCCCCGACGACAACGAGCGACAAGAAGGTTGAAGCCCCAAAGCCCTCTGCCCCTTCGCTCTCATTCGGTACGGCTCCTTCAACCGAGAAGAAAGAAGAACCCTCGAAACCCTCGTTCTCTTTCGTTTCTACTTCCTCTGCCCCTCCTCCACCTGCGCCCTTGACATCGTCATCTTCGTTCTCTTTCGGCGCCACTCCTTCATCGTCAACTGAAGAGAAGAAACAAGAACCACCTAAATCGGGAGGCTTCTCATTCGGAGCTCCTCCTCCTTCCACCGCAACTCTCGCAGCTCCTCCCGCTATGTTGACACCGTCAGCTTCCTTCTCTTTTGGCTCCGCGCCTAAACCAGACGAAATAGCAAAGAAGGAAGAACCCAAATCATTAGGTTTCTCCTTCGGATCAGCTCCTCCAGTTGAGAAGAAAATCGAGACTCCAGCAGCAGCACCATCAGGAGGATTCTCATTCGGCTCTACATCTACGGAACCGAAGAAGGACGTTTCAGCTCCGTCGTTCTTCGGACAACCTCCTTCGACGGCAGCTAACGGATTCTCCTTCGGTTCCTCAACACCAGCCTCTTCAAATCCAGTCTCACCAACGAACTCTTTCTCATTCGGTCAATCCGCTCCAGCGCAACCTAGCCCAGGAGGGTTCTCATTCGGCGCTTCTCCCCCTTCGAACGGGAATGTCACTCCTGGATTAGCTTCGAATGGAGGAGGTTTCTCGTTTGGTCAGGCTGCGCAAGCTCCTTCAACCCCTACTGGTGGAGGACTGTTTTGTGAGTCTCACTCTTCTTTCATCGTCATTGAAAGGATGAGTGACTGATGAAGGATTCGAATGTTGATGATTCACAGCTTTAGGTGCGGGAGGTGATGAAGGCACAGCTAGTGGTGCGACTACACCGAGGAGAAGGACGATCAGAAAGATGCCCGGGAGATAAGGCGATGTCGAAAGTTGGAAGGGGAAGAGAGACAACTTGTAGCGATAGTGTAGAACAAGTCAAGAGTAATCTTTATTTAATCTTTCGTTTGCATACTCTTTGCGCTATTGATGTAGGCCGCAACGTCAAGACGACAGATCGCGAAGAAGAAAGCGCTGACAAAGATAAATTGCGAAATCGAAAAGAACGTCTACAGAAACAAAAGAGCGAGGTTTACAACGAAATTAGATCCACCAGGTGCTGTATATTACGAGCTGTTATACGTCGGAGTTCAGAACCTGTTGACGGGTCCGAGTTGACTCCTTGCGACAGGATGGAATTTGCCGAGTTGCAATGCGATGAGGTTCTCGGGCTGATCGAGATATGCGGGAGGCTGGAAGGTGAATCCGGTAGGAGCATATCAGCTAGAGTTTGACAGAAGAATGAGGGAAAAGCGGATTTTGAACGAACGGTCCATTCGCTTAGTCGGTGCGGAATTCTGTCCGTTCCAAAGAGAGGGGCTGCATGGCCCTCTATCATGATCTGTTGGACGACACGCAAGTAAGTCGAACATTGTCTCTCAGAGGAAGAGAGAGGGAAGGACGTAACCGGTTCCCCCAAATGAACGAGGTGAAAGAGGACTAGAATCTCGTGATAGAGTTTGAGCCAGTATTTGCGCGCTGGCCTGACATTCTCAAATTCCACGTTGGAAGTGAAGAGATCGTCTTTGATCTTGCTAAACCAGTTTCTCAAAGGGTCACGAAGCACCGTCAAAGGTCCGCCTTCATACGGCGCTCGTTTCGCTTTCATCTGGACTTCGATAAAGCCGCTGATAGAGAGAAGGACATCTCTTGATACCAGATGTCTTCGACACTCTGTAGTCAACAAGTTATTGTGAGTCAGTGTCTTGCAGGGTGTAAAGAAGGGCGTCGTTCGAGCGTTCCTTCAGACCGGCTTCTCTAGGCAGGTCAAGCTGCGGAGCAAATTCTGCTTTGATCCTTCCCGAGCGGATCAGCTGAAACACGGATCGACGCAGATACCAATAAGCGTGAGCTCTGCAAAGTTGAGAAAAGCGAGATGTCTGCTTACCCTCTTCCCATTGCCAACGCTCTCTCGAACAAGTCCAATGTGCTCCTCAAACCCTTTCAGCACCACCTCCCTCATACTGGTTCCTTCGATGAATTTGATGTACGCTTTCTTCCAAGCTTCTAGACTCCGGCTCTCTTCTCCTCGATTGACACAGAACTTGACGATGGCTTCTAAAAGTTGCTGTAGCTTGTGGACTTTGACGAAAGCGTTCCTGTATTCCTCGTGTAATGTGCGGTCCGCTTCGCGCTGTGCTGTGGCAAGATGATCCGACTGAGCTTGAGTGAGTTGATGGGGCATCTGATCCAGCGACTCTTCAATGGTAAGAAAGAAACGGTGAGAATCAGTGGGAGGGAGAGGGTAAGGAGAGGAAGAAACAGAAAGCGGCTCGAGGGAAACGTCGGGTTTAGGAAAACGGTCCGCGGTTCTCGCAGAAATGCTGGTAAGCGTCTCCACCTCGTCTGAATCACTCGAGACAGCTTAGCGTAGCAGATGGACAACAAAGCAGCGTCGTAGTGTAGCCGAACAAGAGACGGAAAGGTTTGCAGAACGTGAGGTCGCCGTCTCCCCGATCTCGAAGCGAATTCGGAATCGCGAGGTCGGCAAGTGCCTCGAGCGTTGTCGAGTATCGCAAAAGCATGCCTCGTGGACGCTTAGGTCAGGAACTGTTCGAAGTATGAAATGAAGTCAGCGAAATCAGCCAACTCCAAGGAAAGCTCGATTCGACAAACGTACCTTTCCCATTCTATCTTCTGCCTCGTCGTGGAGCAATTGAGCTCTCTCGATCTGTATCCCTTTTCGTTACTCGGTTCACTCCCGCTCTTAACCCAGTCTTTCCTCGCTGTCAATGTTCGCTTTCCCTCAACAAACAGCAGGCGAGACTTGTCGAGAGCATGATCGAGTAGTAGAGCAGTTTGGAAGAACTATGGAGGCCGTTTGAAGAGTCTAGAGGAGCCTCGTAGATCAGCTCATCAATTCAGAGTCGAAATGGGTAAAGAGAAGAGCGAAGACTCACTTGAGCGAGCTTGCAGTAGCTTTCAGGTTGATTCGTGGTGTATCTTTGCCGATCAAAAGCGAGTTTGAATAGCCAGAGCGAGTGGTAGAAGTCAGAGAGTCACTTGAAGAATGAGCAACTTCTGATCTTCTCTTGACTACCTACCCTTCACTTTCGATCACGCTTTGACCCTGTGAATACCCTTTACAGGAGTATTGAACTACTCAACTACTCGGCTGGCTTCGTCTCACTGCTCATGTTTCCACTCGCTTCTTTTCCACCTCGTAATTCTCAAGTCTCTCGCGGGATATATCGCGAACATCAGACCTCTTGTAAGCTTACCAAGTCACCCCTGAGATAGCGCTCGAGCTGATGACTAGTTATTGGAGAGGGAACGGAGGCGTAAACTGCAAGCGGAACCAGACGCTCGACACAAATCACAAACTCAAGCTATCAAGAGGAGGGCAGATCACAGATCAAGAGGAGGTACAGATCAGAGCAAGGGAGAGCACGATGGCGAAAAGGGTCAAGGCCGCAGAGGCCGCAGAGGGACAAGACTACCGCAATTTTTGGAACCTATCCTCCGAATCAGCGCGATCGAATCCGTACATCCTCGCTTTGCGGTGGTTCAAGCTTGCCTGAACCTGAGACGACGTAGCGATATTGTCCTTAGTGACAGCCGTGACCAAGTGATCAGTTCGGCTCAGTGATCGCCCAAAGAATTCGCCCCGACGCACCTGGAATGCAACGCTCGTCGGCGACAAGTAGATGAACAGCTTTTTAGCCATGGTCTTGTGTCCACTCATGTGCTCGTCGGGGCTGAACAGAAGCTCCTTGACTGATCCGTCGTGGCATCGATGGTAAAAGAGGCCTGATGAATCGTTTTTAGTCACAAAGCACTCGCCGAAGAGCTCCTCTGACTGAACATACCAAACTGTCAGCTACAGTACTTTCACAATGCAAAACGAGCAACATACACGACTGGTAGGATTGTTCTTGATGGCGTGAGGGTGAGCGATGAGTCTGATATGGTTCGGGAACATCCAGTGAGCCTGTTTGGGAGGGTAAGGTCTGACATCGATCTCCATCGTAGTTCCATTCGCAAGAAGCTCCCTCGACTCGCTCCAAACTCCCGAGTCGTCGTGTTGCTTGTAGTGGAAGTATCTCTCGAAATCGGGGTGTTTTCGATACTCCATGTCCTCGTGCATTCCTCTCACCTGTCGGTAACAATGATTAGCTGTAGATTTCTTGAACAGAAGCATTAAACTCACGGGATTCGTCGCAAACCAAGCTTCCTTCGCCAATTGGAGCACCGCTTTTGTTTGAGCGTTGGCATTGTCACACTGTTCTTTGTTACCGATCGGAGATGGTCGAGATGGAGAAGCCATGGTGAGACTTGAGTATAGAGTAGTAATGAGCAAAGAGCGAGGGCGATAGAGAGAGAGGAAGATAGAACCGGATACAGAAACGAGGAAAAGAAGCGTGGGCGTTCTCCCACGATGACCCCGCTCACGCGCTCAGATCAACCTCCTATGTTTCTTGGACGAGATTCACAAATCGCTCGCCACGAACGTCCACGAAATCGGCTTCGCCTTGACCCTTTCTCCCTGAGTTTGCGAGTGCTCCCATCGAGTTCCTTTCACCCAGAGAGAGAGGAGCAGTCGGCTCTTTAACGAATGTAGGCGCAGGGGTGAGAGGACTCTGAGGCTTGAAACAGGGTTAGGATGAGTAGTTAGAGAAGTAAGCGGTCGTTGGAATCATTCGCATCGAAAAGTGTATCTTTCCTCTGATCGTCGATGGGCTTCCTTCCTACTGCTTCACCCTGCCCTCGGAGGGGACGATCTACTACTGTCTTGCCCTGGCTCCTCTCTTCCCATCGGAGCTTCATCTAAAGATCGGTCTTGCTTCGTCGCTGTCGCTGTCGTCGTCGAAAAGGCGGGAGGAAGGAAGGGTCGAAATTTGATGACTGAGGATCTCGTTAACCGCTTCCGGTTAGCCTACAGTCGCTAAGTGACCTCGATCGATGCCCACTCCCGTTCACTCGCGAATTTGTGAATGCTCCTCTCCCGGAATCGAGTTTATTGAACCAATGACATTTCGCTTGAACATCCCTCACTCTGACTTCTATCGGTACACACAGTCCATCTCTTGAGTCCGTTAATGCTCCCAAGGGTGTCGCATGCCCTAAATTTGACGGGAAACGGGGGATCAGTTAATTCAACGTTTCTCGACGAGTCTGAACGCTCAAGAGGACTCACAAGGAGCACAGGACCATCAGCCCGCATGCGGTAGAACAAGAAGCACCACATGCTAGCACCGAGAAGCTTTGCGCCGAGTCTGTGTCCGAGTCCTGAGTCGATTGAACGAAGTGAGATGATGAGAATCAATAAGTCAGCGTATTCAGTCGAGACAGCCGCAAATTCGTGCTCACCGGGTAGATGAGGGTTGAATCCTCCAGGTCTAGGTGCTCCAGCCATTGTTAGAGGTTGAGGCAGGGAGTTGTAAGAGTTGAAGAGTTCCCTCACAAATTCAACCTGTCCTTCTACCATTCACACAACTCTACCAGAAGCAGCTCATTCCCAGCTCTAGCAGCCTAGCAAACTTAAGTGTAGAGCGACATGAGGTCCCTCACTCTACTCAATGTCAATTTCTCACCTTCGACTTCAGCAAACTCTTCCTTAGTCGCTACAACACTCGATCCAGCTACAGACAAGGTCTACACTATCTTACAAGGTGATTTGAGTGATGGTGAGATCAGCTTGGAAGTGTACGGCAATTCAGGGAAACAGGTTTGCTTCTTTCGCTCTCACAAGTTTCCTCATTTCAAGATTGGCTGACAGATTGAAAGAGAACAGGATCCCGAGTTATTGACAGCATGGTCTGCCTTCCCTCTTCCAAACCAGGAAGCGCCAACAGCAGAAACTCCTCTAGTACTATCGTTCAAATATCTTCCAGAAGATGATGCACTCGTCGTAGTCCTCTCGAACGGTGATATCGAGCAGATCTTCCTGAATGGTGGAGTTGGAGAACCTGTCGTGAGCTCTAGGTCCTCGCTCAGCTTCCCCGATAGCTAAGCTGACGAAAGATTTCGAGACCGCAGAGAGAAAACGTCGGAACTTTCGATGAAGGTATCAAGGCAGCTCACTGGAGTCCTGATGAAGAGCTACTAGCTATTGTCAACGGTAGGTGCGACTCATCTCATCTCAGTGGAGCCGCTGCTCACCTACTCGATTCGGCAGGCAACGACGTACTCCTCACTTTAACGAAATCCTTCGATCCCCTTTCCGAATCACCCTTACACACCGCTTCCTTTGGTTCCGATGCACCTGTCTCAGTAGGATGGGGAAACAAATCGACACAATTCCATGGTTCACTCGGAAAGACCGCCGCTGCTCAAGCTGCCGCCAACGATCCTTTACTCACTCGTGAACGACTCCTCGGTCCTCGAGACGAAGGCAAAGTCCGTATCAGATGGAGAGGTGACGCATCATGGTTCGCTGTTTCAAGTATCGAAACCGTACCAGCTCGAACAGGTCAGGAAGAAACCGAATCATCTCGACAAATTCGACGAATTCGAATCTTCTCCCGGGTTGGAGCGGAATTGTCTTCGACTAGTTTACCGGTGGCGGGATTGGAAGATGCGTTGGATTGGATCCCGAGTGGAGAATTGATTGCGAGTAGTCAGGATTTATCGATTGAAACGGGTGAGGAAGGGAGGAAGCAAGTTGTGTTCTTTGAGAGGAACGGATTGAGGAGGTATGAATTCGAGGTGAGGGAGAAAGGAAGAATTAGGGAAGTCGCTTGGAACTCGGGAAGTGATGTGCTCGCGGTTTGGATTGAAAAAGAGGATGGTTCTGACACTGGTGAGCTCGCCTTGAATTGATCAACGTTCCTCAGAGCTGACTCCTAGTGCTCACAGTACACCTCTATCATCGTTCGAACTATTATTGGGCACTCAAGCAAACCCTTTCACCGTCTTTATCAAATTCTTCGAAACTCCTCGCTTTCTCATGGCATCCTGAAAAGTCTCTCGAGCTGAGTCTGATCACGAGGGAAGGGTCGGAAACGTACGAGATGGGATGGGATACGCTGAGGTCAGAGAGGAGTGCCGAGAGACACGAGGACGATGCGACAGTCGCGGTTGTCGACGGATGTGAGTGAAGCTTTATTGTTGATCGCTGCACTATAGGCTGACTCACTTTCTCGTTCGACAGCCAACACCAAATTGACACCCTTCCGACTCGTCAACATCCCACCTCCAATGAGCGCTCTCACTCTGCCAACTTCTTCTACTCCGCCCCACATCTCCTTCGCTCCTTCCCTTCCAACTTCGACATCTTCCCTCACTTCTACTGCACCTCTCTACTTCGCGCTCCTCTACCCGACATCAGTCGCCGTCTACTCTTGGTCCCTCTCGCTTACTGGCAATGCTCAAGCCCGCGCCAGAGCTGGTTTACCTACTCCTGTCCTCGAATGGACAGTCGACCTTCCTCAAGCCGCCAGATCGGTCGTCAAGCAATGTGCGATGCTTCAAACGAAAGCGGGAGAAGTCAAAGTTGGAGTATTGAGGACTGTCAGAGAAGAAGATGGGGAAGTTCGAGATGAGGTTGTCATTGTTGGAAGGGAAGCGGAAGCGCAAAGAGTGGTGGTTATGGAAGGAGCTCGAAGAATCGTTGCGAAAGTAGCGACACGAGAGGAAGGATCAGACGAAGAGGATGGGGAAGGAGGAGAAGAAGAAGACAGTTTCTTACTCGAAACAAACGAAGGATGGCTACTCGAGACTTTCCTCTACTCACAATCCGAAGACATGTCCCTCCCTTCACCTTCCCTCACTCCCGTCCCTGAATTCTGTCCTCAACTTCAACACGTTCTCCTCCCTCCCGCTTCTTCGACCTCCTCTTCTCGTTTCCCGACAGTTATCGGTCTCTCCGCTTCCGGTCGACTCTATTCCTCCTCTCGACTCATTGCATCCGATGCTACTTCGTTCATTACTACTCCCGACTTCCTCATTTACACCACTTTCTCCCATGAAGCCAAATTCGTCCCCCTCTTCACCCTTTCACCCTTCTACACCGGTCCATCAGCAGTCGAGCACACTGAATCTTTCGCTAGACGAGCTAACGGTGGAGCTGGAGGGGAGAACGAAACTCCTTCGATCAAACGAGCGGTTGAGAGGGGCTCGAGAATTGTCACTGTCGCACCCAGTTCGACCAGTCTAGTTCTACAAATGCCGAGAGGTAACCTCGAGATCATCTGTCCGAGACCATTAGTCTTGAGAGTTGTCCGAGATTTCCTCGACTCGTGAGTTCTGAATCGCTTATTCTCCGTCGAGTTTCGCTCACTCTCTTCCCCGAGCAGACGTCGTTTCCGATCCGCTTTCCTCTTGTGCCGGAAGCATCGCATCGACCTCAACCTCCTCCATGATCACAATCCTGCTCTCTTTACCGAACACATCAGCGAATTCGTCGACCAAGTCAAGGAAGTCGATCATCTCAACCTGTTCTTGAGTGGACTGAAGGACGAAGATGTAACGAAGAGCATGTACAAGAGTGTCTTGAGCATTGGTGCATCCGGCTCAGTCGCTCCTGCTGTCTCGTAAGCTTCTCTCGTTCTTTTTTGTGCTGACAGAAAGCTGATTCTCACGTTGGTCTCTGTAGCGTCTCGACGAACAAGATCAACACCGTCTGTGACCTCGTTCGCGAGGATCTAGAGAAGCGAGATGTATTCGACTACGCCAATTCCATCTTGACTGCTCACGTTCGAAGACAGCCTCCAGCTTACGAAGACGCTCTCAACCTTCTCGCCGAGCTCAAAGGTAAACAGGCTTCTTTTCTCAGTATGAGCGATCTCACGCTGACTCGATCATCACTTATAGCGAGAGACGCTGAACGGGCAGAGGATGCCGTCAAGTACATCATCTTCCTCAGTGATGCCAACAAACTGTTCGATCTCGCTTTGGGAATGTACGACTTTGCCCTCGTCTTGATGATCGCTCAACACTCTCAGAAGGTAAGTCATGGTTCCCTCGTCTGGCAGGTTGTGACTTGGGGCTGATCTCGAGTTTGCCTCGAATACAGGATCCCCGAGAATATCTCCCTTTCCTTCGAGCACTTCGCGAACTTCCCGAGTTCTTACAGAGACACAAGATCGACGACTACCTCTCTCGACATGTCTCTGCCCTTCGCAACCTCTCTCGAGCAGGTCCCGATCATTTCGACGAAGCGCTCGATTACACGAAGAAACATGGATTGTTCGGAGTCGCTCTCGAAGCTTACGGATCAGATCAAGAGAAGTATAGAACTGTACTCGAAGCGAATGCGGAGGATCTGTTCGAGAAATCGAAGTATGCCGAGGCAGGCCTGCGTGAGTTGTTTACCTCATTCTCGCTACTTCGAGATCTCGACTAACTGAGCTTTCCCGATTCTCAGTCTTCTCGCTGTCCGATCAACCCGACAAGGCTATCCTCGCGTACCAGCATGCGAACGCTTGGCAAGAGCTGTTCACGGTCGCTTACAATTCGCAAAAGTCGGAGGATGAGGTCAAAGAACTGGCTTTCGAGATCGCCGGTAAGCCTTCTGCACTTGCTTGCGCGGACCGTTTTACCTGACGCTGATCACCTCTCTCGCGACTTATAGAACGTTTGACGAGTAAACGAAGATACGCCGAGTCAGGAAAGGTCTTGCTCGAATACGCTCAAGATCTACCGGCAGCTATCGATGCCTTGTGCGAAGGACATCTCTACGCTGAAGCTGTACGACTCGTGAGTACTCGATATCTCCTTACTTTGACTCCTGTGGAGTCACATTGATCTCCTTCTGATCGCGCAGACTGCTCTTCACAACCGAAGGGATCTCATCGAATCTCGAATCAAGTCTAGCACGCTCGACATGCAACAACGACTACTCGACGACTTCTCGGAGACGACTGAACAGCTAGAGAAACAAGCTGATCGATTAGACGAGTTGAGACAACGAAGAGACAACAATCCTTGTTCGTTCTTCGTCCTCGCTCTCCCTCTTCCTCCATCATTGCTGACTTTGCCGCTTGCCCACAGATCAATACTTCTGCATCGACGATCCTTCCGCCGCTCTCGAGAACCTCGAATTGGCTCCCGATGGTGTTTCGGACGCTGGAACCGCTTTCACTCGTTACACCGTCAACCCAACGACTGTCGCAAGTAGTCAAAGGTCGTCGAGTCGAACAGCGAGATCTCGAAGACGAGCTGGACTGAAGAAGATTGCGGGAAAGAAAGGAAGTGTTTACGAGGAAATGTACTTGCTCAATTCGATCAAGAAGTCGCTTGAAGTCAAGATCGCAGAACTCCAGAGTAAGCTCCATATCCCTCGATTGATCTCGAGTGTAGCTGATCCGCGGGTTTCATGGCTTGCAGCCGAAGTCGCAGGTCTCCTACCGATCCTTCTCACCCTCTCTTCCTCTTCACATCGATCCTCCGCCTCCGAACTCCAGTCTGCGCTCACCGCCTTTGAAGCCTTCCTCGTCTCCCTCGTCAACCGTATCTGGCTACCTCGAGAACAAGAATGGAAAGCGGAACAAGTCGAGGAACAGCAAATTCGGGATAAAGGAGATGCTAGTCTGCTCGCTGAATGGGAAGCGAGACCGAAACCTATCGAGGGAGAAGCAGAGACGAAACGAGTCGAGAGACCGACACTGGCGAAAGTGAAGTGGAGAATAGGGATGTTGAGTACAGGAGAGTCGTAGCAGGCTTGCATTGTGTATTCGGTGTTTCGTGAGCATGTCGTTCTCCACGAGAGAGGCTCGCTGACTATGCCGCTATAACGAATGGACCGGACTCCGAACGGAGAAACAACCAGGTCTGTAGCCGGATTCCCTCTCACAACTCTGTCCCGATCTCTCTTTTCTCCCGCCGACCTCCTCGACATCTCGCCATGAACTATCAACATCAAGACGACTTGGGTTCACAGCGACCCCCCATTTATGATTCGGCACCAGATCCTCCAGACTACGGCTCATTCGAAGCAGCCAACGCTGTCAGCAAAACTGGATTATTTTCTCGTCGTGATTCATCGAGGAGTAAAACGCTCCGTCGTGCACTAGTCGAAGACCTCGATGATATCATCGAATCTCGTTTGGGTTCACCGCAACAACCTGAACTAAAGCAGGCTTTCGAAATTTGGAAACACCAGCTCCTCCTACGTCTTGATGGAACCATCATCACTCCTGATGAACATGTTTCTACTCGCAACCGAGGCTTCAACTACTATTACGAGCCAAATTGGACGAGTATTGCCGCTTACTTCAAGAAGCTGCTTGAGCGAAGGAACTGGAGAGGAAACCTTGTGAGTCGCTTCTCGAACTGCCGTTATTCTATGCTCTGCTGAGTGCCATGTTCAGGTTGAGATTGTGACAGAAAGTGGGCCAGTCAAAGAGTTTACGGTTGAAAGCATTATGAGGAAGCTCAATCTCAATGTCCGTCAAGCTTTCTTCCTCAGATTGATTCTGTTTGGTACTGACTCTGCTGTGTAGGGAGTACTCCGGGCTCGAACTCAGTTCCTCCAGAAGCTTCTTAATCAGCCTTATCAAGAGCTGTTTCTACATGGCGAAAATTCACAGCAATTTGAGAACGAGTGGGCCAAGCCGATTCGGAAACAAATCACCACGAGTCCCAACAATCTACAACTTGATCTTGTTTGGTACCGAGTCGAAGCGGTTCTCGAATTCATCAAAGAGGACGTTCCCAAACATCAGGTAAGTGTGAATTGACCCTGATTCGACAAGTTTCTGGGCTGAGTCGCATACTCAATCGTTACACAGCAACAGTGGAGGAACTTGAACGCAAAGCCCCGCATTCACGCTTTTTGCGAGATGTACAAGGTCGAAGAAGTCATTGCGAAAATGTCGCTCTTGGTGCGTTTGAATTCTGCCATCCAAATTTGCTAAATTGACAGCTGTATCTGAGTCACAGTCGGGTAACCCTGACAACGCGACTTCGGTTCGTGTTCGTAACTTCATCGGTCGACATTCGAATCAAGGAGAATCTTCCCAATCCAGCTTGGGTCACCGGGAAACCCACAGCAATGCGTTTGTGGTACAGAGTAGAAGGCTTTGAAGAGACTGAGGCGCGAAAGGAGACGTCATAACTAGAATTTGATCTGAATATTTCTTTGCAAAGTTTTTCGGTTGATGCCGTTATATTCGGAGATCGTCCTGTATTACTCCATCTGCCTTATCTAAATAGAGGTGTCTATGAGCAGCGAGTCAGCGAAGCTCTCCGCAGCTATCGAAGCGAAACGAGCGAAACCAAACAAAACGAAACTGACGCTTTGACCGCATTCGTCTTTACCGCTTCGAGCTCCTCTCGATAACCTCGCTGTCTCGCCTCGTCGTTGAAGAGTAATGCCTGAGTCTTGAAGGTCGAGTGTCTACTTGCCGGAATTTTGCGGGCTTGGAGGTTAAACAGAGAGTATTGGCTGAGGGAGAAGACGAGAGGTTGAATGTTACGACCACGAAGTAACCCTCGCGCTAGAACATTCTAGCGTATTCTCGAAACCTTCTTTTCTAGATTCTCGTCTCGCTTTACTTTGTACCCACACTCCTTCCATCTTGTTCTCTCAGGTTCTACTTGCTTAACATTGAAACCTTCTTACATGATCTATCTCACACACTCTTTTGTTCTATCGCGTTCTATATTATTCTTCGTAGTTTTGCTTAACGAGAACGCTTTGCTTCTCTCTTCTCTTTTACTCTTGTGCCAATCACTCAGTTCTTAGTTCACCTTAACTAGCGAGCTATCATCGTCCCAGAGAGATTTCTTTCGAGAGATATCGAAAGACTCTTCTGTTCTCGTCAACCTCGTCCTCGTCGCCGGCACCCGACCAGACTTTCCCCTTCCTCGTTTATCGTCCTCGTCCTTCCTTCCTCGTCCTCGACCTCGTCTAGTCTCGACCTAGACTCTCCTCGCTCTCGTATCGTCCCCTCCAAACCCAGCTCGTAACATTGAAAATTGTTGCTGTCCTACCTATTTTGCTCTATTACACAAGCTTTATCTTATTCTGCTATGTAATTGTTTGGATCATTATCATCAAGCATTATCATCTTGCTTTATTGCTGTATCAGAGAGCAACAGAGCAAGAGCATTCGTTACGAATCTCCCTCGAAGATTGCGATCAGGGAGTGCGGTTAGAGACAGGACACCGCGTGACGAATGAATGACTTCCACGATTCTCCCTTGTTACCTTGTACCGCATACCGAGCTCCGTCTCCTGAGTTCGATCATCTTTCTCGCTTCTCCTCCTGCTTGCTTCTCTTTTCGCTCGACACCGCTCTGCCTCCACCTTCATGCCATCAGTCCTTCGAGACAGGTTAGAAGAGTATCAGCATTACATAGCACAACTAGAGGCGCAGAATAACACAAATCTCGACGTAAGTTTCCGATTGCACTGTCTAACGCATGAGCAAAGATCCCAGTTGACCCTTCCGAGGTAACACAGCCACGTAGACAGCTTCAAAGAGTAGTGAGTCACTCTGCCTGATATGACATTTGCTCTCACCGAGGATTGATTGGCGCCGCGGATTTACAGGCGCTCGAGGGTCGTGCTCAAGAGATCGAGTACTACAGCGGTGTCTTCCGCAACGCAATTGCTTGCCATCCTTCGAGTGTGCCGATCAACGATACAGCTCAGGCTGCTCTTCAACCTCTTCTGGGTTTGTATAGCGAGACCGGAGTGTTGGATCATCTACCGGCAAGTTCTATTTCTTTTTCACCACCTCTGGCACCGTCTATAGGCTCTGACCTCACTCTGTAGACGTACATCGATTCTGCAACCGGCGAGTACTTTCGCGAGTACGTAACGGCCACGTTCAGATTCTTTACGGAGAAGCAGGATAGGAATAGGATTCATTTTGTCGAATTGCACTTCAAAAATGATGACACCGTCTACGAGATCACAAAAAACAGGCAACGTACTCACATCAACGGGAGGGGGGCAATTCGAGAGCAAGTGAGGTTGGCGGAGTTGATGGGTCACGTTCAAAGCTCAATCGGACATCGAGTTACCGGCATCCACAAGATTGATAGATCTGCCTGGATCGCTCGCAGCAGGAGATTTTGAGGTAGTGACCCCCAAATAGCCCCAACATTCAAACTTTTCCCCGATTTTGATTATGAAAACCCCCTCGTTATACTTTGTTCGCACTTTGAAAGCGTCAATGTTCTCTATTATTGTGCGCATCCATCTTTGGGGGTCATATTTGTGAGAGGGACAGAAGTCAAGTCTCGTTTGCTCGCTGCGTCTATAGCCGATTCTTCGAAACCGCTCACTTGAGAGACAATGACTGATTCACGGGTTGCAAGCACTCCATATATCCGTCAACTCGGTAGAGTGCTTCGGTGACTAGTCGTGGGAGAACAGGAGAGCAAAGGGAACTGAACCGCGAGGTTTCGGTTACAGACTGCGGTTTGCAATCTCCTCTCGTGGACGGACTCCTCCACCAGTTCACAAAGCAGGATCCTCCAGTCCACGAGTACTTGTTCACAAAGCAGGATCCTCCAGTCCACGAGTACTTGAGGCGTGCAGGTGGCAACAGCTAGTTTTTTGCTTCTTGTTCCTCTACTTCTCTCTCACCACACCGAATTTGTTTTCATCGACGACTCGAGTGATGGAGCATCATCCAGATCCGAGCTACAACTCTGCTAGGCTACAGGCTTTGGGGGACTACTACGACCAAGCCGTAAGTGTTCTCTCATTTTGATCTTCAACCGGCCCGTCGAGCTCACTAGACTTACGCCGTCCAGGCTCGCAGCGAGAGTGACCTATTGGAGAATTTTCTACAAGCTAGTCAAGCCGGAGACTGGAAGTGGCAACAGAACATTCTTGGTCAGCTCATACCTTTGGCGAAAAGGGGAGACTCGCATTTCAGGGTAACTTGCATCTCTCGAGATCAACATTCAGTAAACTCACACTGCTTGATCCTCATGTCTAGCGAACAAAAGGGAGCGATTATACATGGTACTACGAATACGTGCCTGGGAGTCACCGATTCTTTCGCCTCGACGAAGGGAACCGCATCCTTCACGAATTCATTTTCCACCCTCATCAGAGCTATGAGATCTACTCCGCACGTAACAATGCGACATGGATGCGCGAATGTAGCATAGTGACTGGTCAGGAAATGCTCGACGGACGAAAGAAATACGCTGAGCTGCCTCAGCATGCTCTCAGCCACCGTCGAGCAGAGATGTACGGGATAGATAAGAGTCTCATCAATAGCAACAGAAGGTTCTGAAGTAGCGTGATCATCCTTGTAGTACCAAAGCTGTCCCTTTGAGATTCCCCTCGAGCTCGTCTGTTCTTCCTCCTTTTTGCCAATCGATCTTCGTTGTTTTGCCCGTTCATCCTCTGACCGTCCGACCAGCCCATTCTGAGAGCCAACATCGTGTCTGTACTACTACTCGGTCATGGCGTGTACATCACGAGAGAGACTCCATCATCAAGTTCCGAATGTTCAATCGAAATTCTCAAACTCGTATTCACTCCACCACTCGTACTCCCTCTTCTCATCATACCACTATACATAGAGTGTAAAGTCAGTACCCTCTTCAAGAGTGCTCAAAAGTCGGGAAAAGTGGGCTCACCTGATTCTTCTCCCCTGTCAATTCCCACTCGTCCCGATGATGCAACCCATCAATCCATCCCTCCTGTTCAACCGCAAGACAGCTATATTGCTCATAGGTCCCTTCCCCATGTGATGACTTCTTCGGGTAGGAACCTTGCGAGAAGGAGGGAGAATTGCTAGAGTAGAGATGGAGGAGAGGTTGATTCGTTCTTGCTTTCAACCTATCTCGAGAAGGGCGTCAGCGAGTAGAGAGTGTTGGAAGGAGGGTGAGAGGGACATACCGAATCCCAGAAGAGGCAGAAGACAGAGTCATGACGGTCTGTTGCCAATCCGTTCGAGATAAGTTTGAATAAATCAAAGCGTTATCGATTCCCGTACAACCTGAGAACTTTCCGATCCTCGGTCAATCTTTTCATGTACAGGTTCGATCAAGCGTAAAGAAAGAAAGCTCACCTGGTCCACACAAATTCTTCGCTCTCGGATCTCCCAAAGCCTCCTTCAACTCCCTCTCCCTTTCCTCCTCTCCCGCAAAATCTAATGGTCCATCTTTCTCAACCCTGAGTAATTTCCCAGTCGGTATCAACCCCTCATCGAGCTCGACCGTTCTATCCGAGTCAACCCATACTTTCATCCCTCCTCCTTTCCCTCTATCTGGTTCTGTTGCCCATCCTCCGAGGTTCCAGTAGACGTGAGAGGAGAGCAAGATGGGGGTGCGCAAGGGCAGGGGAGAGAGTACTCGAGAAATCATATGAGTCGTGAAACGGGTTGGAGAGGAAGAGAGGGTGTAAGCGAGGAGGGTTTGAACAGTTCCAGGAAAACCTGCGAGAGGTCGCAATTTCACAATCAGTGACTGAACCCGATTGAAAAATCAAAAGTCATCTCACCTTCACTCCCTTGATCCAATAAACTAAATACGATTTCATTCTCTTTATGACTCTCGACTTTCCACCCACTCCTACTATAACCCCACATCCCACCATGTAAAGTCGTACTATCCCCCTCATTGACGGGTAAACTGAAACTCTCGTTCGTATAGGGAGAAGTGAAAGAGGATTGAGAAATTCGATTTGCGTATCTTCCTACTATTGATCCAAAGTATGCGTATGAAGAGGGCGAGGAGATGGCGGTATGAGGATCTGGATCTATAGAGTACAAGTGAAGGGTTAATGGGGAATAGGAAGAGAGCAGGAGAGAAGAAGTACGAACAACCAATAACTATATCCCTCATGTTTCCTTCCCTATCCTTGACCCAGAATTCGTTCAGACTAGCTCCGAGCGCTACCATTTTCCGAACCCAAAGAAAAAAGCATCAGTTTGAATCCGCTTCGTTTCGTTTTCTCGGAGAATCTTTTTCGCAAAAAATCTTTCTTCTGTTTTCTGCTCACCTGTAAAGACCGCTCTTGAATTGCCATCTTTCCCTTTAATCTCCAACCCTTTAAAGACATCGACGTTAGTCGCATTCCTTCTCGTCCATTCATTCCAATCCACCGTTTCTTTCCCTGCCGAGCCATTCGAAGAAGGGTAGAGCGCGAAATAAACGAAAGCGAGTATTGTGAGGAGGACTGCGGGGAATGAGATACGAGAGAGGATGTGAAGGAGAGATGGGGATCTTGTAGACGAGTAGGAGGAGTGGGGAGTTGAGAGGGGGGGATAGGAAGTGGAATTGGAATGAAGGAGGGGAAGTGAATGAGAGGAATCGTGTTCGTCTAGAGAACTAGAGGACATATTGTATTAGAGTCAGAGAGCAGCAAGAGCTTCACTAAGCGATAGCAATTCAGTCAGAGAGGTAGGTGTGAGAGGAAGCGAGTTCGTTCTTTCTGGTTCCTTCATCTCACTCTTCTGAGATTCAAACACTCGGATAGGATGGCAGCCAAGAACTCTTATTCAGTACAATCACTACTACAAAAGGTAAACTCTATCCCTCTCTCTCTCTTGTTCAGGAGTGAGGAGTGACTCAACCCCACCTTTGATCTCTTTCAAACAGCTAAAGAATCCAGATGCAGATCTCAGGTATAACATCCTTCTCTCTACCTTACTAATAGAGTAGAGCGCGTAATTGAGTGCGTCAAGGAGAGGTACAGGTTCATGGCATTACAAGATTTGATCAATGAAGCCACTCAACCCACTTTCGCAATCGATGATTCAACTGAACATCAACTAGTAGAATCCGTCTTATCCCTCTTGAACGATCCCAATGGTGAAGTGAAATCAGTCGCTGTAAAAACGTAAGTTCCCCCTCTCCCACTTTCCACTTCTTCCTCCCTCACTGACTTGGTGAAGCGGGTTTTAGATTGGCTACTTTAACTCCAAGTGTCAATGCGACGAGGATTAGAACTATCATTGATCGATTAGTAACTTTGACGGCAAACACTGATGAAGGAGTAAGGGATATCGCTAGTTTGGGATTGAAAATGGTGGTGGCTGAAGTACAACCTGGGAGTACACTCGCTGGTACTTGTTGTAATAATTTGGTACCAGAAGTTCTTTCACAACTTACAAACGTACGTCTTTCCTTCTTTCATTGAATCAATGTTTCGAGCGAATTCGCTGATTCGGAGGTAGAAGCGATCACACAGAGCGCAAGTTCGGCGGAATTGTTGATAGATTCATTGGATTTATTGAGTGATATCGTTTCGAGGTTTGAGAGTACTATGAGGGGTTTACCGAAATTACAAGAAAAAATCTTGAAAGCTTCAGTTCCTTTACTTGGCCATTCAAGGGCTGCAGTAAGGAAACGTGCTGTTGGAACTATCGGTACGTTCGCTGTTTCCTCTCAGACGGTTCAGCACGCAGAACTGAGGGGCGATAAGATCTTGTACAGCTACTCTAATTCCCACGACTTCATCAACCTCTAACCTCTTCCCCTCTTTACTCTCCGACACCCTTCTCCCCTCTCTCCAATCGACTTCCACTTCCTCTTC